>OLNF01001163.1_pt1 | contig 22836 bp, 22 predicted proteins | sample 1673061 | NCBI WGS metagenome assembly OLNF01 (sample SAMEA3136751, study PRJEB25190) | human gut metagenome
TTTTCATCCATAAGAGTCAGAATTCCGCTGCCTCAGCTACAATATGGAATTTTGACTGATGAATAAAAAAGGAGTAAACAGTAACTTTTTTATTCAGAGGAGCAGCGCGTTCTCCACTCCCCTGAATCCATTCTCTTATTTATTAATTAAGGTCAATCTGAGCAATAATTTCTTTCAGTGCATCTGCACTCTTCTTAAGCTGTTCGATCTCAGCTTTTGTCATTCTCATTGGAACTTTGCCCTGTACACCATTTGGTCCTACCAGAGTTAATGTACTCAGGCATACATCATCGATTCCGTACTCTCCATGCATCATAGTAGATACTGTAGAGATAGACTCTGAAGAAGATACAAGAAGGCTGCAAAGTTTGCATACAGAAGAGGATACTGCATAGAAAGTTGCACCTTTCTTGGAAATGATCTCACCGCCAGATTTCTGTACATACTGAAGCATTGCTTCTTTATCAATCGGTTCAATATCCTTACCGAGTTTCTTCTCAAGGTCGTAATATTCATCCACACTTACACCTGAAATATAGGCACCAGACCACGGAATAAAGGATGTATCTCCATGCTCACCGAATACATAGGCATGGATATTACTCTGTGCAATCTGGAAATGTTCGGATAATCCGCAGCGCAGACGTGCAGAGTCAAGAATTGTACCGGAACCAAGGATCTGGTTTTCTGGAAGTCCGGAAATCTTTGTAAATACATAAGTCATGATATCAACCGGATTGCTTACGATCAGATAAAGGGCATTTGGAGCTGCCTTTACGATCTCCGGTGTGATAGATTTGAGGATATTTACATTTGTCTGTGTAAGTTCAAGTCTTGTCTGTCCTGGTTTACGGGCAATACCGGATGTGATGATAACGATGTCAGAATTCCTAGCATCTTCGTAGTCTCCGGCAATGATAGAGATAGGATCTCTGAAGCAGGTTCCCTGGATAATATCCAGAACTTCACCTTCTGCTTTCTTTTTGTTGATATCGATCAGAACAATTTCAGATGCGATATCCTGGCTTGATAAAGTGTACGCGATGGTAGATCCGACGCTGCCGGCTCCAATGATAGTAATTTTACTGCTCATAATCTTAATACTCCTTTTCTCCTAACAAAATTGACGCCTTAATGATAACACATTGTCAAAAAATTGACAAGAGTTTTTGTACAGAAATCTGAACAATTTTTAAATTCAAATTTTTGTTTTGGAGCATAAAATTGTTTGCAAGTTTGATATAATTTTCACATTTTCTGATCATCCAAGAGATAAAATCCTCTGTACAGATACAGACCCGGAACCATGATGACAATTGACGGAACTGTTACAGATATTCTGGGATATCCAACTCTATTCTTCAGCAGAGACGCCAGAAGTCCCACAGTAAATGCACTGAACAGCAATCCCAATCAGTATTTCTCCAAGTTTTAGCATCTTTTTGAAGTTACTCTCTATATACACAATGGAAGCCACTTTTCGATTACGCACTGATGTACTTTTTCTTTTTTATCGTAGTTGATTCCAACCAGCAAAATGTCCCCTGTATACTGCTCCAATGACTCTGGATATTTTCGCTTTTTTATCTGATCCATAGCGGTTTCTACGTTTTTGTTCCATTTCAGTTCGACGAGTAATGCAGGATAATAGTCTCTGTACAGTGGTTTGGGAATGAAAACGAAATCTGCGAAGCCTCTTCCTGTTGGGAGTTCACGGATTGGCTTGAAGTAATATTTTATTGCACTTAAGTAGGCAATGCTGAGTACGCTACTCAGGGAATTCTCGTTATTGTACTGAATCACTGATGTGTATTCTGCATGGATTTTCTCTATCTGTTCGGCAACTGTTTCTGCATCCATTTCCCAGGTGGCTTCCAGTAGTTTCTCAGATTCCTGCTGGAATTCGATCAGTTCGTTCCATTTATTTCGTTTGGTTGCGGCACGAAATTCCTGACGGATTTCTTCATTGGTAATGTAAGCTCTCTGGGTTCTCTGGTCGTAGGCAAGGTAACCTAGATGGATCAGCAGAGTCAATACATCATCTTTGTCTGCGAAACTGACCATATCATTCTGAAATTCATTGACATTTACTTCTACAGAGGAACCGGACAGCATCTCTATAATGGATGTCCGCAGACCATCAAAATCCATGTTGATCAGTGGCAGGATTGACAGATAGGTTCCTGTCTGTGACCAGTAGCTCTGAAATGTCCGCATAATTGTCAGATTTACTAACGCATTGGGATTATATACATGGTAATCTCCAAGACGGTAACCATCGTACCACCGCCTCACTTCTGCAAAATCTATCTCATATTTTTCACACAAATCGATTACTTCGTCTTCATTAAAACCGATATATGGTGTCAATGGGCCGGCATTAAGCATTGTAAACTGGGTGAAATTATTTAAGGCAGACTGGGTTTTTAATTTCTTTATCGGTAAAATTCCGGTCAGATATGCAAGTGCGATATATTTTGATGCCTCAATTCCTTTAAACATGTTTCTGAGAAAGTCAATATACATTTCCTGTGCTGCCTGATTATGGGCTTCATCACGGATCAGAACATCCCATTCATCAATGATTACAATAAACTGTTTTCCTAATGCAGCATTAATGAGAGTCATTGCTCCATATATCGTATGTTCATTTTCCAGAGGAACTTCCGGATAAGTCTCTTTTAGTTCCGAAACAACAATATCTGTGATATAAGAAACTAAATTCTCACTGGAACCTGCTGATATGCAGCACCATTGTACATCAAAATGAATGACATCATATTTATTCAAATGTTCATAAAAATCCGGACATCTGCTGATTTCCAGTCCTGAAAACATCTTCTCTGTGTCACATCCCTTACTGTAATATGCAGTCAGCATATCTACCGTAACAGATTTCCCGAATCTGCGCGGACGACTGTTACATATAAACCTGGCATTCGTGCCCAATACTTTATTTGTATATTCCAATAATCCCGTTTTGTCTATATATACTTCCGAATTAACTGCACACTGAAATGCTGCAGCATTCGGATTTACAAATCTTCCCATTATCTCTCCCTCCCTTCTTATTATCGTTAGCTTTTCTGGCTTCTTATACAGCATCTTATAACCTCCTTGATAAATATGTTCAGGAGTTCCTGTCTTTTAGAAAACTCCTGCTAAAAATAAATAGTGAAAATTAAAGCATGACTTTTCTGAAAGAACAGATGCATGATCTGTATATGAATTGAGATTTGGCTGTAACTGTTGAAAATACCGGACAGTTACATGGATTTAGATAATTAGAAAATATGCTTTTGTTTGTCATAGCATATCGGAACTTATTGGGCAAGAGACAAAAAAGAATCCAACGCATAAACCTATATGTTTTATGCATCAGACTCTTTTCGTTTTTGATAATTATCCTGTCAGGAAAATATAATTACTTTCCACAGCAGTTTTTATATTTCTTTCCACTTCCGCAAGGACATGGATCGTTTCTGCCGATTTTTTTGTTGGTTCTCCGGTAGGCACCGTTCTCATCGCTGTCCCACTGGATTTCACCTGTTTTCGGCTGTCTCTGTGGATATTCCTCATAGTACGGAGGGATTCCTTCATAGTAAACTGCATATCTGTTATAATCCTTCAGCAGCTTTTCGCGCAGACGGTTGATATCCGCTGTGTTGTTCAGAAGTCCGATATAATCTTTTACAAATTTATAACTGTCCGGGTATTCTTCGCGGACGATGTCAAATTCCACTCTGATACCCGGCCATTTTTCCAGAAGACGGAGTTTCACATCCAGCTGCATGAAACGTCTGAATTCAGGATCTTCCTCATCCGGTTCCATCACTCTGCACATTTCTTTTGTAAAATCTGATAAACGCTCATCCATTTCCATACCAAACAGATGAACATAAGAAGCAAATTCATTCCAGATTTTTAATGTTTCTTTATCTGAAAGATGACGTCTGATTTTTTCAATAATTTTAAGAATTCTGTTCAGGTCAGGAGAATCCTGAGTTTTTTTGGATACCAGGATTGCGCCCACAATATTAATAAGTTCTTCCTGATATTCTTCCAGATAAAGAGAGGATTCCTCAATAAATGCTTCAAAGCGCTGTATTGCTTTTTCATAATCTGTACTGCTTTTTGCTGCGCTGCTCATCATAATAAGTCCGGTAAATGCATTAAGTGCGTCATACATGCATTCTTTCAGATTTTTCTCTGCCTGATCCAGAAGCTCCCACAGACAGTTGATTCCTTCACGGAATTCTCCGCGGCTCTGACAGTTTATAGAGTATGCGGAAAGAAACTCGTTATCCCGAACACCTGCATTGTAAGCATCCCGAAATGCAGTCATGGCTTTATTGTAATAGCCTCTGTCAAAATAGGAAATTGCCAGTTCCTTTTTATAGTATGCTTTATCCGGAAACCTTTTTGCCAGCTTTTCCATCGTTTTTATAGCTTTTCCCAGGTTTCCGCACCAATTCTGGCCTCTGTACAGATAAAATAAGAACCCTTCTGCTTCTCCATAAGCAGAAATGGCTTCTTCCGCCATTTTCACCATACGTTTTGCATCCTGAGCACGCATTGCATCCTGCAGCCATCCAATAATTTTTCTGGCATAGGGATCATCCGGCACACCTAACATCAGTTCTTTACTTTCATCTTCTTTGCCGGAAGTAATATTTTCATAAGCTTCTCTGATCTCCTGAAAACGTTCCGGATCTTTTTCCGGTGAAAACTGGCGCACTAATCTGAAATAAGCACGTTTCACTGCTTTTTCATCTGCATCCTCCGAAAGCCCAAGTACTTCATAATCTTTTTTTGCCATCTTATTATCCCTCCAGTTCGATCAGCTCCCGGATCTCATCTGCCAGATCATCCGCTTCTTCTGTGTTTTCTTCCAGAATTGCCTTTTTCAGCAGATACAGAAGCTCCTGTATCTCGGCAAGCAATTCATCTTCTTTGTTTTTCTTACATCTGGACTCAAATCTCTCTCCTCGTCGGATCACTGTTCTGTATTCTCCTGCGCAGGAGGATTGTTTCCATTCACTGACATCTGTCTTTTTCTTTCCGGAATCCATCAGATCAATGGTCACTGCCATATCCTTATGTGTGCTTACTATCGTAGCTTTTACATCAAGGATTCCATTCTGATTATAGGAAAACTCCACATCAATACTTTCCTCTCCCGCTTTTCTTTCAGGGATTCCCTCCAGCATAAAATTCCCCAGAAAATGATTTCTGCTGACCTGTCTGGATTCTCCCTGGTAAACAGCAATCTCTGTTTTGTTCTGATAATCCCAGGAAGTCCAATAGGTCTCTTTCTTAGTAACCGGAATCGTTGTATTTCTCGGAATAATCGTGCTCATACAGTCTGCTGTGATTCCGTCCCATACCTGAATTCCCAGAGTATAGGGGCAGACATCTGTCATGATCAGCGCATCCGCTCCATCCAGTTCTCCGGCAATAATTCCGGCCTGGATTGCTGCTCCCTGTGCCACACTGAAATCAGGATCTATGGCATGATCCGGCTTTTTTCCCAAAAGTGCCTCAATGTCTCTGGCAACCAGCGGAACTCTGGTAGAACCACCTACCAGAAGAATATGGTCCAGTTCCTCTTTGGCAATTCCCGCATCCTCCAGAACTCTCCGGACCGGATTATGAGTTCTTTTTATCAGGTCACCGATCAGTTCTTCAAAGAATTCTCTGGTCACTGTTTCCTCCAGTGCTGCAGGAATCCCGTTTTTCTCCGCAAGCATGGGAATCTGCACCTGTACACTGTCCTGAGTGCTCAATGCAATTTTACACTTCTCTGCTTCCTCTTTTAACTTTGCAGCTGCATATACATTTCCTTCCAGACTGATTCCCTGCTTTATCTCAAACCGGTTTCTCAGCCATGTGATCAATGCTTCGTCAAAATCCTTGCCGCCCAGCTGGTTATCTCCTGCACTGGCTTTTACTTCCAGAACTCCCTCGAACATTTCCAGGAGTGTGACATCAAAGGTTCCCCCACCCAGATCATAGACCAGGACATAGCTTTCCTCTTCCATGTGGTCAAGGCCATAGCTGAGCGCAGCTGCTGTAGGTTCATTAATAATACGTTCCACCTGAAAACCTGCCAGATTTCCCGCCTCTACTACTTCTCTGCGCTGTCTGTCATCAAAATAGGCAGGAACAGATATCACAGCTCTGGAGATCTCTTCTCCCAGATGCTGTGAGGCATATGCCTTTACATATTTCAGGATCTCAGCGGAAATTTCAGCAGGTGTGAAGGTCTTTTTGCCCAGTCTGATCTGTTCTCCTGTGCCGATTTTTCGTTTCACTTCAATTACTGTACGTTCCGGTGCCAGAAGATACGAAGCCTTTGCCTGTTCTCCTACTGTGATTTTCCCTGTTTCATCAAGCCCTACTGCTGACGGAGTAATATTCTGCTGATCAGGATTGGAATTCTTCTATTGTGTGCAGCTGTTCACTGTATATGCTGATCAGCTGGCATAACTTTTTTTCTCTCTCTGACGATTTTTCCTGTAATTCTTTCATTTCATCATCAGCTTCTTTTTCTTCCTGAAGCTGATCCAGAAAATCATCCAGAGTTTCCATTTTCTTACGCAGGAAATTCTGCATTTCTGCCTGCTCATTCTGTATCCTGTCCAGAATTTCTCCTGTGGCAGAATTCTCCTGTCTGTACATATCAGATGTCTGCGACAGGTATTTCTTTAAGGTAGTCTCGATGTTTTCATTTTCTCTTTTCTTTTTCAGAAAAAACATATTGGGTTCCTCTTTGTCTTTTTTATAATTCATGATAACGCAAGCAGAGAGGGACGTCAATCCCTCTCTGCCTATTGCTTGATAATCTTTCGTTATCTGCACTTCAGACTTATATTTCCACTGTCAGTTTGGATCACCAGATTTCCGCCCGTTCCTTTTTGTGTGTAGGAAATATCACCGTCATCCTGGTCTTCCGTCTTCTTACCGGTCAGCGCATCATCCACATTGATATCTCCCATATCAGTATTCACTTGTATGTTCCATGTGCGCATCATGTCTTCTTTACTAATAAAGCACAGGTCACCCATATCCGTCTTCACTTTCAGATTATCGAAATCGCAATTTTTAAAGAATACATCTCCTGAATCTGTCTGAACAGTTCCATTTTCGATTTCGCATTCATTCAGCAGTATGTTGCTCATATCCAATTTAATATCTGCAAGCTTCCATTTCTTACCTTCCGGCACGTAAAGAGTTACCACATTTTCATCTGTAGTAAGTGTTCCTTCACCTAAAAGACCTGACAAAAATCCGATATCAACATGATAATAAGTCTTACCATTATTGTTGTTTTCCTGAAGCTTTAATTTACCATCCTTTACCTGATAACTGATTGGCTTCTTTTTCTGATCGGATGCCTGATAAGAAATATAACAGTACGGATCATCTGAACTGACTACCTGCAGATTCATATCTGTTATGGAGATGTCTATAGAGTCAAAGTCATCAAGCTTTGTTTTCTCAAGAACCATCTCATTATCGCTTTTTTTTGCAGCTCCATCCATTTGGTTTAAATCTGCTGATTTCACATATTTACTTCCACCGCTCGCAACACCGATACCCGTCAAAACTGCACCACATACACAGCATCCGACTCCTGCTGCATGCCATGCCTTTGCCCATCTTTTCATCGCTCTAACCTCTCTCTCTTTCTGCCTGTGATCCGTCGTACCAGCTTTGCGATCAGCATACTGCTCCATTTACATAGATATACGCACAACAGTGCACCGAGAATGCCTGCACCCACAGCCAGCAGCCCGCTTCCTGTAAGCATTGCAAAACCGCTCATGGAGAACGGAATTGCCAGTATACCGCGGACAAGGATTTTCCCGCCAATAAGCACCAGACATGCCGCAAATAAAACTACACATAACAAAATTGCAAATACACACACAACTAATGCAAGGATGACTGCCGCAAGCGCCGCCAGAAGCGGAGCTCCTACCGGAGCTGCAAATAATACCAGTAACGCAATCCATACCACATGCTTTCCGGAACTTTTCTGTTCTGCCCTGGTCTGTCCGTCTGTTTCATAACTCTGATGATCTTCTATCTTCTTATTCAGAAGATTTGCCATCAGTTCTCTGGCAGCCTCCTTCGGCGTACCAAGTTCTTTCATCAGTTCTGCTGCGCCTTCCTCATCTGTCTCCTGAAAATACTCGGTAAAGTATTCCATTGCATCCTCATAATCCTGTCTCGGAAGCTTCCGCAGATATTTATGTAGCTGATTTAAATATTCCTCTCTGCTCAACCTCTTATCCTCCCTTCAATAATCCCATCTACAGTATCTTTGTAGATTTTCCATTCATTGCTCAGATATTCAATCTGTGCCTTGCCTTCCTCTGTAAGCGAATAGTATTTTCTCTTTCTTCCCTGGTACTCCTGCGAATAAGTAGTCAGATATCCTGCATTTTGCAATTTCTTCAATATGGGATAGAGCGTAGATTCTTTAATGTCAGCAGCCTTCTTCACTGTCTGACTGATCTCATAGCCATAAGAATCCTTGCTTTCTACCACTGACAGGATCATGTATTCAATCAATAATGCTGATACCGGAAAATACATGGAATCACCTCCTGATATATATGTAAAATATTTATATATATAAATTTTATATATAATATACTTCGATGTTGGCAGAATGTCAATACATATATAAAATTTTTATATATATTTTTTCGGAGTTCCAATCGTTGTGGTATCTTTGGCAATTTATAATAGATTGCAGATAGTATTCATTTTCCTATTTTTTAGAGCGGGTTTAAACAATAAAAAAAGTCCCAGACTTATCAACTGAAACTCTTTTTGATGATTTTTCATTTACATAGTTTCTTTATCCGTTCCACCTCAGCCTCATAAACTGATTCTGTGTGAGAATCAAAAAGCACCCATTCTACCAGGTCAAATTTGTCCGGATGATCCTGCAAAAATTTATTTACAGTATTTACCGCTATCTTTGCTGCCAGTTCGACCGGAAATCTGTATACTCCTGTTGATATGGAAGGGAATGCAATAGACCTGATCCCATTCTCGCTTGCCAGTTTCATGGAGTTAAAATAGCAGCTTGAAAGAAGCTCTTCTTCCCTGTTTCCACCTCCGTTCCATATGGGACCTACAGTATGGATCACATACTTACAGGGCAGATGATATGCCTTTGTAATCTTTGCTTCTCCAGTCTCACATCCGTGGAGTGTTCTGCATTCAGCAAGCAGTTCCGGGCCAGCGGCTCTGTGAATTGCACCGTCTACGCCACCGCCTCCGAGAAGCGAATTATTTGCTGCGTTTACGATTGCCTGCACATTTGTTGTTGTGGTAAAATCAGAATAAGAAAAAGCCTTTTTATGGTAAATATTATTTCACTGGTATTTATGGAATTGCAGAAGCAGATTTTAGGAAAGGGCGAAAAGACAGGATTGCTTATGAAAAAATTCTCTCTTGTTACATCATTATTTCTTTTAGTAATGATTTTACTTAGTGGAAAACCTATAGACTGCCAGGCAAAAGATATTTCCTGGACTGTTACCCAATATGGAAGTGACAATGATTCTGCGCAATCTATGTTCTATACTGTCAAGGGTGGCAACGGCAGGCTATTTGTCATAGACGGAGGCTGGGCATCAAATGAAGCACGCGTCAGAAAAGTAATCAAAAAGAATGGCGGCAAAGTTGACGGATGGATTATTACTCATCCTCATCCAGATCATGTTGGGGCTTTTAACAAAATAAAATCAAACCCACAGGGAATTAAAATCGGATATGTTCTGGCTCCAAAGATCAATGCTGAACGATATAATACATACAAATACTATTGGGATGAATATCCCGTTTTTACTGAATTCATGAGTTTAGTATCTAACTATCCCAAAATCAAATGGATTAAGCCAGGAAAGACCATGAGATTGTATGGACTTAACATGAAATTTTTCAACAGCTACAGTAATGATATTAATGATACCACAAAAGACATTTGCAATGGCTCCTCCCTGGTATTCAAAATATATGGCAAAAAGACAAGTATGCTTTTTACCGGAGATATTATTTCCCCAAATGGGAAAAGGTTAATGAAAGAATACGGATCAGAATTGAAAGCAACTTACCTGCAGGCTCCTCATCATGGAAACAATAGAGGGCGGAAATCTTTCTTTACATATATCCATCCAAAAGTTACCTTTATTGATGCGCAGGCTTCATTAAGAAACAGCAATGCAGCTATTCGGGAAAACATACATATTCTACAAGGGCTTGGGAGCAAAATATATTCTTTTGATCACAGAAAGAGTGTGATCATACATTAAAAGAAGCTCCAGGAGATACTTCTAAAGATATTCTGGATGCAATTGATTGGTTTGTTTATTTTGAAAACGATAAAAAATTAATTTTGAAAGGAAGGCTTACTGATTATGATGACACAGAACGAAAAGTTAAAGACCTATTCCCTGAAAGAAATTCCTTATTATCATATTTATGGGAGAACTGATGAGACGCAGAATCCTCTTCCTCTTTTTTGGAACGGAAGTGGCATTGAAGTGGATGTCACAGGGTCTGAGCTCTGGATTGATCTTGATGTAGACTGTAGCTTCCATGAACCATGGATCGCAACCGAATTAAACGGGGCTTTTATGAGTCGTCAGATGCTTCTTCCTGGTAGTTATTCCATCTGTCTTTTCCGCAACATGACCTTCGATGTTTCGAAAACCATGAAATTTTTCCGCGAACTTCAAGCCATGAGTGAGGACGATGACTGTCATGTATTCGTCCGAGGCTTTCGATGTGATGGTGAATTTCTTCCGGTGAAGGAATTTAAATATAAAATCGAATTCATCGGGGACAGCATTACCTCTGGCGAAGGTACTTACGGTGCCATTTCCGATACCGACTGGCTTACCATGTATATGAGCAGCAGCGAGAATTATGCAACTTATACTGCGAAAGCTCTTGATGCGGATTACCGCCTGATTTCTCAGGGCGGCTGGGGAGTTTATTGTGGATGGGATAATGATGTGCGTCATAATATCCCATCCTGCTACGAAAAAATCTGTGGCCTGGGTCTGGGCAAGGTTAATGAAGCTGTCGGTGCACAGAAGGACTATAATTTTGCTTCCTGGAAACCGGTGAAACTTTCAAGCAACACAAAAATCCTGATGGAAGCTTCATAGAAAAAGACAGAGAACGTTTTGAAAATGCTGTATACAATTTTCTTAAAATGCTCCGTAAGCATAATCCCGGATCACATATTGTATGGGTTTATGGTATGCTCGGCTATGACCTTAATCTTCTGATTGCCAATGCTATGAACCATTATCAGAAGGATACTGGAGATTATAACACTGCTTTCCTTAGTCTGCCTAATACTACGACAGAAACCGTTGGAGCCCATATGCATCCAGGTATCAAATCTCACGAACGGGCAGCTAAGGTTCTGATTGAATATTTAGAAACTATTCTGGACTGATACCACTGTACAGAGAAACTATTATTTTTCAATAATATTATACAAAGAAGGCGTAAATCCGAATATGAATTTATGCCTTCCTCTTCTATACTTACTTTCAGACTTTTCGATGTCCTTTACAACAATTAATACATTTTTTAATTTCACCTCTTTTATCCCTTTGATAATTAACACAAACAGTTTGAAAGCTACAGGTGATATCGTACCAGGGTTAACCCCCGGCTATTTTCTGCATTTGAGGATTACAGATTTGAACCCGCAGCCTGTCCGCGGATAAATTCCTTCCACTTATGAATCCATCAGATGTTAAGTCTACCTGTTCAGCACAGGAGAAACTACCGTTTTTCCATCTCTGTCCAACAACGGAGTCATTCCACCCGCATATCCTGATGCATGAAATACATAGTTTACTCCCGTTTCCCTGTCCACCCAGATTTCCATAACGTTCATAGTCCCCTGTGAATAAATTTTTTCGAATCTGTCATTTTTTCCCATTTAAACACCCTCCAGTTATAAATATTAGTTCTTCTTCTGGTTCAATATCCAGGCAAATGCTTTTGCTGTTCTCATATCCGGCTCCCGGTAATGATTACCCGAATTCCATTCCAATGTACAATCTACGCCGCATTTCTTAAGCCGATCATACCCGCTCCGGATGCAGTTTCCGACCTGTGCCATAACCGGATTTCTCGTCTTTTCCTCCTTGTCACCAAGGCTCAGATAAACAGTTTTGCTCTTAATTTCATGTTCCCTTATATAATCAATAAATCCAGGAAACCAGACAGACGGAGATACAGCAGCGATTCCTGTAAACATATCTGTTTGGTATGCTGTCCATAAGGAAAACAGCCCTGCCAAAGAATAACCGCCAATATAGTATTTCTTTTTATCTGAACAAAGCGCCAGTATTTTCTCCAGCGTTTTAACTGCTCCTCCATTAAAACCGCCGTCCTTAAATACAGCCGGGGCCTTCCACGGCGAAAGCTCATTGTTCCAGTCAGCAATTTCCACCGCAATATATTTGAAATCCGCGGAAGTTAACCTATGTATTTCCCTTACCTCGTTTTCTATCCATGTAAGTTCGTGTTTCCCAACAGGCTGGATCAGAACAGTGTCCGATTTTCCATATTCATACGTTTTCATCCATGCCTCCATCATACATTAATTGATATTTTTAGTATATCATTTAGCAATACTGCAATCAATGTATAAACCTCATGATTATTCAATCCTTTTATCCATGAATATCTACCTTAGCTTTTCTCTGAGGTATTCTCTGTTCCTCAAAAAATTGAATTCGAATTCACTTTTTCAATTCTTTCCTTCTTTGATACAAAAATACCCCCATTGATATGACATGCAAAATTGACATGATTTGTCAACAAAATTATATTTTTTCCGCGGATAATACCAGTCTTATAATTGTCTTTATTAAATAAACTTAAAGCAATCGGCTTAACGTAGAGTATCACTTCGTTTAATGAAATTGGTACAAGCATCAGTTTCTGTTTCCGGATACAGAATACCGCTCTCTCTTCCAAGTTTAAAACAACGCATCATCCAAATCATATTTCGTGCAAGATTCCGCATAGTCTGCATACCTTCTTCATCCTGAGAAGCTTCCTCTCCATAAAGTCCATGCACCATGTTCCAATAGGTAGAACCAGCGACTGGCATCTGCGCAATCCCAAAATATTTATTGATTCCATCAAGCGCTGCTGTGGTTCCTCCTCTTCTTGCTACTGCAACAGCAGCACCCGGTTTAAATTTGAAAGCTTCATAACCTCCAGCACTGTAAAAAGCTCTGTCCAGGAAATCATAAATGCGTCCACTTGGATGTGCAAAATATACTGGTGAGGCAAATACAAAGCCATCTGCTGTTTTAGCCTTTTCAACAAATTCATTCACACCATCATCTTTAATCACACATTTACCTGTTTTTTGACAGACATTACATTGAAGACAATCTGCTATCGGCTTACCTCCAAGCTGAATAACCTCTGTTTCCACTTCTTCTGAATGAAATACCTTTATCATTTCTTCTAAAGCGGTCATTGTTGTTCCTTGCAGATGACTGCTTCCATTAACAAGCATTACTTTCATTTAATCTAATCTCCGTTGATTTCTACTATCTTTTTCTTCAAGCGTTTTCTTATATTTTTTGTTATAAGTGTTTCTAACAAAATTCCGCTCTGAATATCTTTCAGTATACGAGTTTCATATCCTATTGCACGTTTCTCAGCAATTTTATAAAAATCTTCATATTCTGTTTTAGGAGCAAGGGTTTGAACTGTTGCAAACAGTTTTTTGCAGATATCATTCATTTCAGAAACATCAGGCATTCAAAGATTTTCAAGATAAAATGTCAAATACATGCTATATGTTTATCAGCTATTGCACTTTTTTTTGCTTTAGTCCTTATAGCATCTATCTGTTCTCTGCATATACATCCTCATCCAACATTCAGTATTCTTTTTTGATTTTTTCTGTTATCCTATATATATTTTTAAAATCATCTAAGTCCTTGGGAGACTTGATCAGCATGATTTCTTCTAGTTTTCCAGTTTGTATATCTTTAAATCCTGCCACCTGCTCACCTGTACAAATACTTGCACGGATTACCGGTTTCATATGGTCTCTATCATAAGATTTTTCAACGATTTTCTTTTTGAATATTCCCACGCTACCTGCCTTCTTTCTGCTATGTCATCAAAAACAGTTTTTAAAAAAATAAACAAATCTGTCATTATATTCCTTAATTCAATTTTTGATCTTTTAATTAGATTTTTACATGAACTTTTTAATCCTCTTGTTTTATCTCAGAATACCACACATTTCTCTCTTTGAAGTCGCATAGCAGGCGACATTCTCTTATGTATATATAAATATTATACCACCTATACTTCTCACAGCAAGATAAAATACTGTCATATACCTTATGCCCATAGCTGTTCTGCCATTTTTGTGTTAATATAAAAGCAACAGAATACATTTAAGGATGGGAAGGGTATAAATACTATGGATATTTCAGATTTTATAAAGACAGCAAAAGATTATAATGTTCTTGGTATCAAAGTTTCAAAAGATAATGAACTTGTAGCAGAGTGGTACAGTGAACCGGAATGCAGAAGGAATATTTATTCTGCAACAAAGAGCTTCACATCCTGTGCAGTTGGATTTGCTGTTCAGGAAGGACTGATCTGTCTTAATGAAAAACTAACGGAAACATTTGCAGGTGACTTGCCGGAACATATAGATGAGAACCTGAAAGAAGCAACTGTCCGTGATCTTCTTACCATGTGTCTTGGACAGGAGAAAGGCAGTCTGATGGGAGAACAACGACCATTATATGAAGAAGATAACTGGGTGAAAATGTCTCTGGCTATTCCCTTTAAATATAAGCCAGGTACACATTTTGTATATAATAATGTAGGTCCCTATCTGGCAGGTATTCTTGTACAGAGACGTTCAGGCTGCGATTTGGTTTCTTACCTGACACCCAGACTTTTTTCCAAACTTGGAATAAAACGTCCTACATGGGAGACTGATCCACTTGGAAACAGTTTTGGTGCAGGCGGATTATTCCTGACCCTTTCTGAGCTTCACAAATTTGGAATGTTTTATCTTAATAAAGGTAAGTGGAATGGAAAACAGATACTGTCCGAGAAATGGATAGAAGAAAGTACAAAGGCAGCGGATGTGGGATATTATGGTTATCTTTTCTGGCGGGGTGAATATAATTCTTTCCGGGCGGATGGAAAATATTCTCAGATATCTATGATCCTGCCTCAGAAAAACGCAGTCATTTCGTTTGTTTCAGAATGCCGCAGGGGAGAAGAACTTCTGAGGGCAGTTTATGAGCTTGTCTGCGCAAAACTGTAATATCTTTTTCTGAAATTTATAACCTGCATTCTCCCACAGGTATTATTGTGGAAAAATCGGAATAACAAAAGGACAGGCTTGTCAAAAAACAAAAACCTGCTAAAAAGTTTTTAACTTTTCTTAGCAGGTTTTTTGGTACTAATCCGTCAGATTATTTTGTAATGTACTGATCAGTTCCTCTATAACAATCGGCTTGGATAAGAACCCATTCATACCACATTGCAGTGCTTTCTTTCTGTCTTCGTCAAAAGCATTGGCAGTCATGGCAAGGATCGTAATTCCCGCCAATGACGGATCATCCAGTGAACGGATCTGCTCAGTAGCCTCATATCCGTTCATTACAGGCATCTGCACATCCATAAGCACCAGATCATAATCACCTGGTCTTGAATTCTTAACCTTCTCCACAGCCTCTGCTCCATCTTCCGCTGTATCAACCTGAAAACCATATTCACTAAGGAGTGCTACTGCAATTTCTCTGTTCAGTTCATTATCTTCCACAAGCAGTATGTGCCTGCCTCTGAAATCTGAATCTGCTGCCGGAAGAATATTATCATCTGCCCCGGCCTGCTTCTGTCCGATAGCAGCCATCAGAGTCTCTCTGATATCTGACATAAACATAGGCTTGGAGCAGAATGCAGTCACTCCTGCTGCCCTGGCTTCCACTTCAATATCTGACCAGTCATAAGCAGTCAGGATAATGATCGGCGTATCATCACCAAGACTGCGGATCTGACGGGTAACTTCAATGCCATTCATATCAGGCAGACGCCAGTCAATGATATAAGCGTGGAATGCATCCCCCATTTCCATAGACTGTCGTGCGCGGAGAACAGCCTCCTTACCGGAAAGTGTCCATTCCGAACGCATTCCAACCTTCACAAGCATCTTAGTCACACTGTCACAGGTATTGAAATCATCGTCTACTACCAATGCTTTCAGACCTTCCAGCTCTGCGATTTTCTCTATACGGTGGTTCTCAGGCTGAATCCGCAATGGCAGACGGATAATAAATTCAGTACCTTTGCCCTGTTCTGTCTGAACCTCAATGGTTCCGCCCATCATATCCACGATGTTCTTGGTGATAGCCATGCCCAGTCCTGTACCCTGAGTCCTGCTTACAGTGGAAGTCCGCTCTCTCTCAAAAGGAGAAAAGATCTTCTGTACAAATTTCTGACTCATGCCGATTCCGTTATCCTTTACCCGGATTTCGTACAGTTCACAGCCTCTCTGTGTACCCGGATACTCTCTCAGCCGGACAGAAACGGTTCCGCCTGCAGGAGTAAACTTGATTGCATTGGACAAAAGATTCAGCAGTACCTGATTCAGCCTCGTCTTGTCACAATAAACATCCTCATTGGTAACATCCATGACATCCATGTAAAGCTCTAGCTGTTTCGCATGGATTTGTCCGCTGATAATGGTTTTCAGATCATGAAGAACCTCTGACAGACTGACTTCCGTTTCTTCCAGATGGATTTTCCCGCTCTCAATACGGCTCATATCCAGGATATCATTGATCAGTGAGAGCAGATGATTACTGGAGGAAAGAATCTTACCCAGATAATCCCGTACCCTTTCTTTATCATCAATGTTGCTTACAGCCAGTGTAGTAAAACCAATGATTGCATTCATTGGTGTCCGGATATCGTGAGACATATTGGAAAGGAAGGTACTCTTTGCCTTGTTTGCAGTCTCCGCAGCGCGGACCGCCTCAGAAAGCGCCTGATTCATTTTTCTGTCAGAGGTACGATCTGACAGAACCAGGATATATTTCTTTTTTCCGTTTACCTCGCTGCCCATTGCAACATTATGAAACCAGCGGTGTTCTCCTGTTTTCTGATGAACATATTCAAAATCCCATTCCTGCTGCTCATGAACCTGGATTTCTTCCAGATAATTCTTCTCCGGATTTTCAACATCCCTGGGATGCAGTTTTCCAAGAACACAAATATCTTTACGGATCTGTTCTACTGTAATTCCCAGCAGTTTTTCCACATTGGGACTGACGTAATCTGCCTGATATGTTTTTGCATCCAGCATCAGGAAAACGTCATCTACATTCATTGAAAGCTTTTGAAACATTTCGTCCCTGTACAGGATCTCCGTATCCTTTCTCTTCAGGTTTACCCTGTTTTTTTGGAGAATAAATCCGATAAAAAGACCGGCAATACACAATGCTACGGCACTCACAAGCATTATAGTACTGCGCTGCAGAGCATTCATACTGGCATTGACGATATCAGCCTGGACAAGTCCCAAAAAGATCCAGTCCTGAGGTTTGGATTTCTCATAGACCAGATAGTAATCCTCTCCATCCAGATTTATCAGCATTGCATCTGTATGTCCTTCCTTAAACTCTTCTGAAAGCTTAAGGATCTCTTTTTCAGACAGAGTAGAATGTTCTCTCAGAATCCCAAAGAAATTATACACCTCTCCCCATGCCTCAGAAGAATGATCCACAACAACACGGCCATCCGGATGAACCACATAACTCTGGGCATTTCCATTGAAAGCAGAAATATTCAGCACATTTACGATATCAGAGTTTTCATAGGCAATGGCAACAGCATCATATTCAAAGCCCTGATAACTTCCATGAGGCCTGGGAGTAGCAAAAACAAGGAGCTGGGATTTTCCGGGAACCGTTGCATTGGTTATCACATCATTTCCCTGCCGGATCTCATCTTCAATATTTTCCTGCAATCCCAGATACCCGGTTTCACCTGTTGCCATCTTATAGTTCCCGTCCGCTGACAGGAAATAAAAATCTAAAAAGCCTGCATCTTCCTGTGCTTTCTCTATATACTCACGAATTTCACTTTCATCGGAAGTGTTCTGCAAATATTCCCCCCATATATGGAGATAAGTCAGATTCTTATTTGTCAGCTCACTTAGCATATTATCAGACTGATGAAAAATTTCTGTCAGGTGAGAAACACTTTCCTCATAAACAGTCTTCGATACAAACTCAAAATATCGGAAAACAGTCAAAAGAATTCCAACGAATAGGGCAATAAAAATTGCCGTATTCCATCGTTTTCTCACAACCCGTTTCTTTCTGTTTGTATTATGATTCTTAACATTCATTCTTCTCACCTCAGAGTAATGTAGTCTTCAGGCTCTGCAAGAATGGCATTACCATCTGAAACATATGCTGTCCAGGTATCTTCCACAGAGGTATCCCCTCCATCAAATACAATATTTTCCTCTGTCTCATAAGCTTCCATATATTGTGGTGCTGCAAGGCAGGTCACAGTAAAAGTATCCTTGTCCTGAATCTGTTTTCCATTCTTTAAAACTTTACTCAATGTATAACCATTATCCGTTTCCCTGATTTCTACAGAAATACCACTGAACACAGGCAGAGAGCCGCGGTTAAAGGGGATAAAGCCTCCCTGGTAGCCTTCTACGAAGTTTCTGACCGTTTCCTTCAGTTCTGCCCCACTTATTTCGCTGCTGTAAGCGGAAAGCTCGTTTGGCATGATCATGTCGCCCGCCATTTTTTCTGTATAACCGGCCTTCAGTACATTTCCCGTAAAGCTGTTTCCTGTTGCAATCAGCACATCCGTCCCATAAATACCGCGCAAAGTGTTTGCCATAACAGAATAGGCTTCATTGCCTCCGCTGGTATGGAAGCGATTGGAATAAGTTTTCTTTGAATCCAACACAATATCCTCAGAAGTGGATTTTTCTTCAAGAAGCTGGGAATTAAATGACTGATAAGCCTGCTCTGCATTATATTCTCCTGAGATCATCCTGGACACCACATCTCTGGAAACGGAGAAAAAGTCATTTGACGCAATACGGATATACATATGGTTTTCTTCGATTACAGGTTTCACATCCTTCAGATATTCCGTAAGCCGGAAATCCACATCCTGGCTGTAGCTTAACAGATCCTGCCCATCATAAATGATCCGGTTCTGCGCATCCTCTGAAAGCATTGTGTTCAGTACCTTCATTGCTTTCTGCCGACGTGTTTCATCCTTTGTCAGGTCACGGTTTAAAGCTATCTGGAAATATGGTGTAGTCATCAGCCACTTTTCGCCGTTCTGCTGAAAGAATGGCAGGAATGTTGTGTTAATGCCCTGATCCTGGAACATTTTTACACCGGCAGAACTGCCGAAATACATGGCAAGCTTACCACTTTTGTACATCTCAACCACATCATCATAATTCATATCCAGATCATCCTGGCTCAGCCCTGTATCCTGAATAAACTGCTCCATACGTTCAAAAGCCTCCGACCAGACGGTACTGTCCAGACCTTCTCTCTTTGTATTGTCCGGGTCACTGTAGATGGTACGCCACTTACGTCCATCCACAGAAGACAGCTCTGATGCAGACAGACCCTGCAGTGTTTCCATACAGGTATAATCATAGTAATAATCTGCAGTAAACCCACGGATACCCACCTCATCAAATGCCTGGCAGGCAGAAACGAAGCTTTCATAATCCGTTGGAAGAGGAATATCATACTTTTCAAAAAGATCTTTGTTCACTACAAATCCATGGGCATCCGCACACACAGGAAGCCAGTTTACGCTGCCATCCTGGTTTCTGAAACTGTTGAGGTATGTATCATAGACAGCACCTGCCTCATTGGTTGTGGAAAGATCCATCAGACTGTCTTTCAGGGGACTTGCATCATGCAGGGAAAACCGGCAGCAGGTTATAATATCCGGCAATCCACCGTTTTCGTTCAGAAAACGATAGAAATCCAGATCATTATTGCCTACTACAAATTCAATGTTGATATCCGGAAGCTGTTCCTGGATGTATGATGCGTATTTTTCATACAGATTTGTAGTCCATAGATACACTGTGATAGTTTCCGCGTCTTCTTTTTCCGTACTTTTCCTGCCGCAGCCAGACAGAAGTGACATGACTGTCACCATCACCAAAAGTACAGAAACTAACTTGTTCCATTTTTTCTTTTTCATTATAACTTCTCCCTCTGATTGCGTTTTACTAACTCATTGATCACTTTTACTAATAATTTCCCATCAACAGGCTTGGCAATATGTTCATCCATTCCTGCTTCCTTTGCTCTCATTTTGTCCTCAGTGAACGCGTTTGCTGTCATGGCAATGATCGGTATCACTTTTGCATCCTCTCTGTCCAGAGAGCGAATCGTCTTTGCTGCTTCATATCCATTCATGACAGGCATCATAATATCCATAAGAATGACATCAAATTCACCGGGTCTGCTTTTTCTGAATATCTCAACAACTTCCTGTCCATTCCATGCTTTTGTCACTACAGTGCCTTCATTCTGAAGCACAAATTCTGCAATTTCCATGTTCAGCTCATTATCCTCTGCCAGAAGAATATGTAGCCCACGGACAGAAACTTCCGTTCTTTCTTTGGTTTCATTACAATCCTTCGTATCTGTATCAATCCGGAATGGAATCCGGATCACAAATGTAGTCCCTGTACCTTCTTTACTTTCAAAGGCAATGATTCCGCCCATTTTCTCCACCAGTTTTTTTGTAATCGGCATTCCCAGTCCTGTTCCTGCGAATTTTGTGCGGCTTCCGGAATGTTCTTGTGCAAATGGTTCAAAAATGCGTTTCTGGAATGCCTCTGACATTCCGATTCCGGTATCCCTGCAAACAAATTCCAATGTGGTCATTCCTGTCTGTTTCGATGGGATTTCCCGACAACTGATATAGACATATCCGTTTTCTTTGTTATATTTCACTGCATTGGACAGAATATTCATCATGATCCGTTTCACATGCCCCGGACTTCCAATAAGATTCCAGTGTGTAACTTCTTTTTCTTCCCACAGGATTCGGATATTCTGTTCTGCAGCCACCTGTTCGATCACACCAAGTATTTCCTCGGAAATACTGTTCAGATTAAATGGAATTTCTTCCAGAACCACTTCATCCGACTCCAGCTTACTCATGTCCAGAACTTCATTTATCAGTTCCAGTAACAGATGCGATGCCTCTTTGATCTTTACCCTGCATTCCGTCTGTTTCTCTATATTGTCTGCATAATGGTCTGCCACATCGATCATGCCGCAGATTCCATTGATCGGTGTCCGGATGTCATGGCTCATTCGCTGTAGAAACTCGGTTTTTGCCTCATTAGCTGCTTCTGCTTTTTTTGCTGCTCTCAGAAGTTCTGCTTTATATTTTTCATCTTTTTCCTGTTCCTGTTTCCGGTGTGACAGATCCGCTCTGTATCCCCAGAAACAGAATATGCCGAATATCAGAAAATAAAGAAAAACGACCGCTGTTACACTTAACGGCAGATTACGGAATACTTCCGTATCCGGAAGATAAGCATAAATATAATAATCCCGCTGCTTCAACATGATTCCGTAACATCCGGTTCCTTCATTCTTCAAATGAAAAATATGCTGACTGTCTGTATGCTCTTTCATTGCCTGGACAACCTGGTTGCCGGCAGTATCCTGTCCCAGCAGGCTTTCATCGTTGCTGGCAACAACTGTTCCCTTGTCTGCAACAATAATCGTTCCATCTTTCTGAGTACTATAGCCATTTAGGAGGTTCTGTATTGTCAGGGTATAGTTTCTGACAAATTCCGGAGATGTGTAATAATAGATTGCAACCATACCTGGTGCATCTTTTCTGGCACAGACTGCAATGTCAATACGTGATCCATCTTCTCTGGCAATCCGTTCCGAATAAGATCTTTCTTCATATCCGGTAAAATCCATGATAATGTCTTTTTGCAGATAATCTGTAATCTCATTGGTCAGAGACTCATCCATGCTGTATTTGCAGACTGCCTTTCTCTCTGCATCCAGTACAAGGATGCCATCCACCCAGAGGGTCTGCAGATTCTCTTTCAGAAACTCCTGGCTTAGCCGGCCGCCGTTTTCTGTTTCCATGTCAATATTCGTACTCATCTGTCTGGCACTTTCAATGGCGCGGAGGAGACTTTTGGATTCCGAGGATTCATTATAATGAGTGTAGGTGGAGCACTGCACTTTGACATAGTTTACAGTTTCCACCATCCTGTTCTCTGCTTCCCCTTTCTCTGCCTGAAAAAAGTAATACAGGGAGGCTGCAGTCACACAGATTCCAAACAGAATGCCGAATATACAAAACCGTTTTACTTTTACTCTTCTCTTAATATCCAAGATCATCCACCTCCAGATATTTCTCCGGATCATCCAGATATTTTCCAATGATTTTCAGAGACGTGCCATCCTGACGCATTTCTTCCAGTGTCTGGTCCATCTGCTCACAGATTCCCCGATCATCCTCTTTTGCAAAAGCAACACCTATCCCGGTGATCATCAGAGGCTCTTCCAGGATACGGAAGCTTGCATCATAATCTTTCATGTACTGGACAATGGATTCCTCATGTGCGGCCACTGCATCCACATATCCTTTTCCCAGAAAGGTATAGATCAGTTCCCTGTGGCCAAGACTGATCAGATTTCCCAGTTTGGGGATTCTCTCATCTGTCCGGTTCAG
>OLNF01001164.1_pt1 | contig 22831 bp, 18 predicted proteins | sample 1673061 | NCBI WGS metagenome assembly OLNF01 (sample SAMEA3136751, study PRJEB25190) | human gut metagenome
GCCCGCCTGGCCTATGCGCTGGCGGCCGATGAGTGCGACATTATCCTGCCCGAGCTGGCGCAGCTATGCGACGTGTTCTACATCGGCGGTACCAAGTGCGGCGCGCTTTGCGGCGAGGCCGTGGTGTTTTGCGGCATGCACGCCCCGGCACATCCCATTCCGCGTATTAAGCAGCATGGCGCACTGCTTGCCAAGGGCCGCCTGACGGGCGTGCAGTTTGAGGCGCTCTTTACCGACGGCCTGTATCTTGAGATTGGTCGCCAGGCGATTGAGACCGCTCAGGCGCTGCGTCGCGTGCTGCACGAGCGCGGCTACCAGTTCTTCTTGGAGACGCCGACCAACCAGCAGTTCGTGATTCTGCCCAACGAGGACATGGCGCGCATTCGCGAGCATGCGGCGATCGAGTACTGGGAAAAGTACGACGATACCCACACGGTGGTGCGTTTTTGCACCAGCTGGGCCACGACGCAGGAGGATATCGACGCGTTGGCGGCGGTTCTGTAGCCTGATGTAATGACGAGGGGCCGCCTTGCGCTGGGTTTGGCGCAAGGCGGCCTTTGTTTTTGGGGAGAAGGGTTGTATGACCGAGATGTCCGAGCCGACGATTCGCCTGGCGACGCCCGAAGACGCGTCGGCGTTGCTTGCCATCTATGAGCCGTATGTGCGCCAGACGGCGATTACCTGCGAATACGAGGTGCCGAGCGTTGAGGAGTTAGCCGGGCGCATCGAGCGCACGCTCAAGCGCTATCCGTATCTGGTGATGGAGTTGGACGGGCGTCCGGTAGGCTATGCCTACGTGAGTCCGCTTAACAGCCGCGAGGCATACGACTGGTCGGTCGAGACGTCGATCTACCTGGCACGCGATGTGCGCCATGGCGGGCTGGGTCGCAAGCTGCACGACGCGCTCAAGCAATGCCTGGTCGCGATGGGCATCACCAACATGTGCGCCCTCATTGCCGTGCCGCACGACAAGGACGACGAGTACCTGACGCACAACAGTCAGGATTTCCATGCTCATATGGGGTATCGCCTGGTGGGTGCCTTTGACCGCTGCGCTCAAAAGTTCGGCCGCTGGTACGACATGTGCTGGATGGAGCTGGTCCTGGCTGAGCGCACACCCAACCAACCCAAACCAACCTGGTTCCCCGACCTTCCCAAACCTACCATTTAGGGACAGGTTTATTTTGGCCGCTTTGTAGCGTCAATCCACCGCGAGAATTACGGATTCACGCGTCTTTTGATGCGGATGGGCTTAATTTGGCTTCGATTTGGGTCCGTTTGGCTTCGATTCGAACTAAGTGAGTAGACTTTTTGGCGCAGGTCGAGCACAAGGCGTATCTGCCTTAGTAAAACCGCAGGTCACAGAGGTGACAGTTTTTGGTGTGCTCGACAGGTCACGAAAAGTCTACTCACTTAGATTTGCGGTACTGGATATTCTGAGCAGGAACAGTTGAGCTTGGACGGCGCGTATTGCCAGGTGATGTTGGCATTTGTGCCATGCTGGCTTGAGATTTAATAAAACCGCAGGTAAAACGTTCATTAGGTACAGTTTGCCTCGTTTGGTGCGTTAGCCGATGGGTTCGGTGTACTTGGCGCGGTCGGTGCGTTGGATGCGCTTGGAGACATGGAGCGGGCGGCCGTCGGTGTCGTAGACGTAGTCGGTGATCAGGATCAGCGCCTGCCCGCGCTCAACGTTGAGCAAAAACGCCTCGTTTTGCGAGGCGTAGCACACCTCAAAGGTCTTATGCCCCTGTGCCGGCGCGCGATGGAACTCCTGTCGCAGCGTGGCGTAGAGCGAACCGTTGATATCGCGATCGATGAGCGTCTCGAAGCTTGGCGGCAGGTAGGTGGTCTCCAGGCACAGCGGCGCGTCGTCCAGGTAGCGCAGGCGGACAAGTTTGACGAGCTTGCTGCCCACGGCGGCGTCAAAGAACTTAGCTATGCTGCCGGCCGCCTTGGCAAAGCCCGAGTCCACGGTGCGCGTGGTGGGCTTCATGCCCTGGCCTTCGACCTGCTTGGTATAGCTCGAAAACACCAGGTTGTTCTCGTGGAGCGCGGGCGTGTCGGCCACAAAGGCACCACGTCCGCGCTCGGTGCGAACCAGGCCCTCATCAACGAGCACCTTAAGGGCGTGGCGCACGGTGCTGCGCGACAGCCCCGATTCGTCCATGAGCTCCATCTCGGACGGCAGCTTGTCTCCGCGTGCGTAGATGCCGGCGGCGATGCGGTCGCGCAGTATGCCCGCCAAGCGTTCGTATTGGCTCAGTTTCTTTTTAGATGAAGCGTTCATACGATCAACCTGTATCTAACTTGTATGCTAACCTAATCAAACATGTATTCAATACAACAACAAAACCACTGGTATCGAGCTATCGAAAACCTTACCAGCAAAATTTCTAAGATAAATATAGCATACAACTAGTCGACATAACCAAAACATGTATGTAACTTGTATGGCATCGAGAGCATCAAACGAGAAGAAAGGCTGATGCACGATGACTACTCAGGAACAGGTTAAGGATGTCGTCTCCCAGGTTTTGGCTGACAAGGCAGACAAGGGCGGCATCAAGCGCGTCGTGTGGATTGGCGCTGGCGGATCCAACGGCGGTAACTATCCTGCCCAGTACTTTATGGAGCACGAGGCCACGCAGGTCGTGAGCTCCAGCTACACCAGCAACGAGTTCGTGCACGCTACCCCGGCCTACGTCAACGAGAACACCCTGGCCGTCGTCGTGTCCATGCGCGGCACCAAGGAGACCATCGTCGCCGCCCAGGTCGCCAAGGACCACGGCGCCAGCACCATCGCCATCTATGTTGACGAGTCCGGCCTCACCGAGGTCTGCGACTACAAGATCCAGTACGACAGCCTGGCCGTCGACGAGTCCTGCATGGGCCGCACCAACTCCGCCGTCGTGACCATGATCGCCATGGAGCTTACGCAGCAGACCGAGGGCTATGCCGAGTACGAGACCGCTATGGCCGCGTTCGACTTGGTCGACCCCATCTATCGCAAGGCCGTCGAGTATACTCGTCCGCTCGCTGCCAAGTGGGCCGAGCAGAACGCCGACAAGCCCTGCATCAACGTGATGGCTCAGGGTCCGCTCTTTGGTGCCGCCTACGTCTTTAGCATCTGCAACGTGCAGGAGATGCTGCAGATCGACTCCTGCACCATCAACACCTGCGACTTCTTCCATGGCCCCTTCGAGATCCTAGACAAGCGCACCTCGCTGTTCCAGCTCATCAGCGTCGGCCGCAGCCGCTGCAACGACGAGCGCGGTATCCGCTTTGTCAACCAGTACGGCGGCGAGCGCGTCTATCAGCTCGACGCCAAGGAACTCGGCCTCAACGACATCAAGGACAGCGTGAGCGAGTACTTCAACCACCTGATCTTTGCCCCGATCCTCAACAACGTGTATATGCGCGCACTCTCTGCCGTCACCCACAAGGACTACATGACGCGCCGCTACATGTGGAAGCTTGAGTATTAGTTACGCGGTTTTACCAAACCGCGTAACGACTCGACGCTGCAAACCCACCTGAGCGGCAATCTGCCTTTCAGCTTCAGCGGCATGACCAGAAGGTCAATGCCGCTTCGCTTCAAGGCACCTTGCTCGCTCAGGTGGGTTTTCGCTGTCGTTGCCAAAACATCGGCGCTGCTTTGGTCCAGATGTGGCAGTTGGCAGTCTTAGTCGTTGGGGGCGTTCTTGAATGACTAGTCATTTAAGTACGTCCCCAATGAGTAATTTAAGAACGTCCCCAATGACTAGGTAGAGCAGATTTTTCCGTTCGGCGATTTGTGTCTTGAAAAATGTATATAACGACTATAACGTAGTGTGAAACATATTGGAAACAATACCGAGGAGGCTGCGTTGAAGAAAAGCAATCTGGGCTATGTGCTGGTGCTGGTCGCTGCGCTTATGTGGGGCAGCATCGGAATCTTTGTAAACGGCATCTCGGCCATGGGCGTTTCGTCCCAGAGCATGGCCGCCTTTCGCTTGTTGGTCGGAGCGCTTATCTTGGCGCCGGTCCTGATGTTTATGGGCTGTCGTCCGGGTGAGGGGTCTACCGTGGCTCAGGGTCCGCTGGCCCTGTTCAAGGCGAGCCCTAAAGAGCTTGTTCCCTGCGCGCTTGTCGGTATCGTCGGTTTGGCCGCCGCCAACACCTGCTATTACGAGTGCATGGGCGAGGTCGGCATGTCCACGGCCTCGGTGCTGCTCTACACCTCGCCGGTGTTTGGCGTCATACTCGGCCGCGTGCTTTATCGCGAGGACGTGACCCCCAACAAGCTCGTTGCCATTGTCTTTAACATCGTTGGCTGCGTGCTTGCAGTGACCAATGGCGACCTTTCCGGTTTCCATTTTTCGGTTTGGGGCGTCACGTCGGGCGTGATTGCAGGCCTTTGTGGTGCGTCGCTCGCGGTGTTTAGCCGGATAGCAACCAAGACGGTCCACCCGCTGGCTGTCACGTTTTGGGGCTTTGTTTTTGGCGGTGCGGTTATGGCGGCTATCGCGGCTCCGTGGCCGGATGTCGCCGCGGCAATGTCGCCACAGCTGCTGCTGCTGTTCCTTGGCTTTGGACTCATCCCCACAGCTGTGGCCTACATCTTATATATGCAGGGTCTGTCCATGGGGCTCGAGACATCGAAAGTTCCCGTCGTAATGTCATTCGAGACGGTCGTCACCGTACTGTTGGGCATTGGTGTCTACGCCGAGCCCGCCGGCGCGATCAAAGTCCTGGGCATCGTGCTGGTGCTCGCGTCCATCCTGATTATGAATACCGACTTCTCTAAGCTGCGCAACAGCGTGTTTGTCGGTCATGTCATTGAGAGCATGACCTTTAAGCCCAACGCGTGGTGGACGGAGAAATCGCAGGACATGGATCTGTTTAAGGAACGCACCGGCATCGCGCTGGAGCCCACCGTACAGGAAAGCCCCTGGTACTTCGTGCGATAGGGGATTGCGCGTAGCGTCCGACCTGGGGTTATCCAGTCAGCGCCGGCCTACCCGGCCCCAACGTTTCAAGTGCGTTAAACCCGTCAACGGTCGATTTTCACCCGCGAACGGTCTTTATACTAATTAACAATATAAGCAACGTATAAGACGTTATAATGACCATAACGAAAAGGAGGAGGCAAGATGAATCAGATCATTCTCGCATCTCATGGCGGCCTGGCCGCAGGCGCCAAAGACACGCTCGAGATGGTTCTCGGCGACGTGTCGAACGTCCACGTCGTGTCGCTTGCTCGTGACGACAAGGAGCCCATCACCAATAAGGTTGAGGCTATGATCGCCACGTTCAACGCGGACGACACCGTCTATGTGCTGACCGATATGCTCGGCAGCTCGGTCAACAACAACATGGTCGAGCTTTCCAAGAACGGCACGAAGTTCACGGTTGTCAGCGGTTTCAACATCCCACTGGCGCTCACGCTCGCTATGAGCCCCGTCCCCGTCAAGGGCGCCGAGCTCGCGGCCCTCATCAACGAGGCCCGCACCGGTCTGACCAACCCCAACGCACCGGTCGAGGCCGCCGCGGCTCCCGCCAAGAAGGCCAAGGCGCCCCGTCGCAGCTCCGGTCCCGCCAAGATCGTCCTCGCACGTCTTGACTACCGTCTGCTGCACGGCCAGGTCGTCTTTACCTGGACCACCAAGGTTCAGGCCGAGCGCATCATCGTCGTCGACAACGCTGCCGCCAACGATGACATCAAGAAGGGCGCTCTTAAGCTGGCCAAGCCCCAGGGCGTGCGCTTGAACGTCTTCACCGTCGAGCGTGCCCTCGCCAAGATGGACAAGCTCAACACCCTCGGCGAGCGCGTCATGTTCGTCTTTGGCAACACGGCCGAGATGCTGCAGTTCTGCCAGGGCTACAAGCTCGAGGCCATCAACCTGGGCGCCACCGCCAACCACGATGGTGCCGATCAGGTCGGCGGCAAGGACAGCTCCGTCTTCCTCGACGCCACCCAGAAGGCCGACGTCAACCAGCTGCTCGACATGGGCATCAAGCTCTATGTCCAGCAGACCCCTACGTATCAGAGCGTCGACATCGACGCCAAGCTGTAATCAACCAGGCTTTTGCCTGACTGAAAGGAGAAGGGTATGAATACGTTCATCAGTGCGGTGCTCGTCGGCCTCGTCGGCGTGTTCTGCATGTGGGACTCCCGCCTGCTCGGTCGTCTTAACTTCGAGCAGCCCCTCGTTGGCGCTACGCTCGTCGGTCTGCTGCTGGGCGATGTGCCCACCGGCCTTGCCGTCGGTGCCGCCGTCGAGCTCGTGTCCATGGGCCTGGTGCAGGTCGGCGCCGCCGTTCCGCCCGATATGGTCCTGGGCGGCATCGTGGCCGCTGCCTTTGCGTGCCTGACCGATGCTTCCGCCGAGACCGCCATGACGATCGCCATCCCGGTCGCCGTCCTGGGTCAGCTCCTCGGCATCGTGTTCCGTTCCATCATCGCCGCCCTCACCCATGTGGCAGATAGCGCGATCGATAACGGAAAGTTCAAGACCGCCTACCGTATGCACATCTGCGCCGGTTCCGGTCTGTACGCCATCATGTACTTCCTGCCGATCTTCCTCGCCGTCTTTGTTGGCACCGACCTGGTTCAGGCCATCGTCAACATGGTTCCCGAGTGGCTGTCCACTGGTCTTAACGTTTCGACCAAGATCATGACCGCCTACGGCTTGGCCCTGCTGCTCACCATGATGATCAAGAAGGGTATGACTCCGTTCCTGTTCATCGGTTTCCTGCTCGCCGCTTACCTCAACCTGTCCGTCATCGCGGTCGCTCTGATCGGTGTGTGCCTGGCTGTCGTCTTCATGGGCTTCAAGTTCAACGGTTCCCATGCAGCCGCCGGTGTCGATTCCGACTACGATCCGCTCGAAGACGACGAAGACTAAGGAGGAACACACTATGGCAACCGCAACCAAGGACGTGTCCCTGAACAAGAAGGTCAGCCAGTTCTTCTGGCGCTCCTGGGCCATCCAGGCCTCTTGGAACTACGAGCGTCAGATGAACATGGGCTTCCTCTACGGTATGGTTCCCACGCTCGATCGCCTCTATCCGGACGAGTCCGACCCCAAGCAGCTTGCTGCTAAGAAAGAGGCTTACCACCGTCACATGGCGTTCTACAACTGCACCCCGCAGACGAGCGCTTTCATCCTGGGCCTCGCCGCCTCCATGGAGGAGGAGTACGCCAAGGATCCCGAGAACTTCAACCCCGATTCGATTAACGCGGTCAAGACCTCCCTCATGGGTCCGCTTTCCGGCATCGGTGACTCCTTCTTCCAGGGCACCATCCGCGTCATCGCCTTTGGCCTGGGCGTTCAGCTGGCTCAGCAGGGCTCCATCATGGGCCCGATCCTGGCCATGCTCATCTCCATCGTCCCCTCTGTGGTAATCACTTGGTTTGCAGCCAAGATGGGCTATCAGGGCGGCCACGAGTACCTGAGCAAGCTTCAGGGCGGCGACCTCATGGAGAAGCTCATGTATGTCTGCGGCATCGTGGGTCTTATGTCCGTGGGCGGCATGATCGCTACGCTGATCGGCGCCACCACCCCGCTGCAGTTCGCTGAGGGCACCGTCGTTATCCAGGACATCCTGGACGGCATGATGCCCCAGATGATCTCCCTTGGCCTCACCGGCCTTATGTACTGGCTCATCAAGAAGAACGTCAACACCGGTTGGCTTCTCGTGATCGCCATCGTGGGCGGCATCGCCCTCTCCGCGGCCGGCATCCTGGCCTAGTCGCGACCAAGCGTCTAACCGCTTTCCCCCGGGGGCCTGCCTGGCATCCCATACCCCAGGCAGGCTTCCATTCCCAAAATGCGACAATGGGACAGTCCCCTTGTCGCATCCTCAACGGGCCGGCGACTCGGTCCAAACCACGGTAACCCTGCGAGCGCCCGGCAATGTGGCGCCGCAAAAATCGAAAGGAATGTGTCAGATGTACGAGATCGACCTTAACCTCCCTAAGCAGATCGTCGCTGACGTCCTGTCCAACCACGAGATCCACAGCGTCGCTTTCGTCGGCTGCGGTGCCTCCATGTCCGACCTGTACCCCGCCAAGTACTTCCTGGCCAACAACACGGACAAGCTGAACGTTCAGATCTTCACCGCTAACGAGTTCAACTACGACACGCCCTCCTGGGTCAACGAGCACACCTTCGTGATCACCTGCTCCCTCGGTGGCTCCACGCCCGAGACCGTCGAGGCCAACAAGACCGCCAAGAAGCACAACTGCCCGGTCGTCTCCCTCACCAACAAGGCTGGCTCCGCTCTGACCGTCGACGCTGACTACGTCATCGTTCACGGCTTCCACGCCAACTACGCTGCCAAGTGCGAGAAGCCTGGCTACGCCATCGCTCTTGCTGTCGAGATCCTTCAGCAGACCGAGGGCTATGACCACTACGAGGACATGATCACCGGCCTTACCAACGTCTTCGATCTCTGCGAGAACGCCGCTCAGCACTGCAAGAAGCTCGCCAAGAAGTTCGCCGAGGACTTCAAGGACGACAAGATGATCTACTTCATGGCTTCCGGTGCCTCCGAGAAGATGGCTTATTCTCACGCCGCCTTCCTGTTCACCGAGATGCAGTGGATCGACGCCGCCGCCTACAACACCGGCGAGTACTTCCACGGCCCGTTCGAGGTTTCCACCGAGGGTAAGCCCTACGTCTTCTTCATGTCCGATGGCGCCACCCGTCCGATGGACGCCCGCGCCCTCACCTTCCTTAAGCGCATGGGCGCCAAGGTCGCTCTGATCGACTCCAAGGACTACGGCCTGGCTGACGCCGTGCCCGCGAGCGTTGTCACCTACTTCAACCCGCTGCTGCACCTCGCCGTTATGCGTGAGTACGGCAACCAGATCGCCGAGGCCCGTCAGCACCCGCTGACCATGCGTCGCTACATGTGGAAGCTTTCCTACTAATCACAAGTAAGTAGACCTTACGGGTTGATTGAGAGGGGATGGGGTTTGTGCCCCGTCCCCTTTTTTGCTCTGGGGAGGGCGTGTCTGTCGCGCCGTAAAACCCCAGATAAAACCTACCAAAATAAACCTGTCCCTTTTTGGCAGGTGGGAGGAGATGCGTATGATCAAAGCAGTGCTGTTTGACATGGACGGCGTGCTGGTCGATACCGAGTGGTTCTACAACCGTCGTCGCGTGGCGTTTATGGAAGAGAAGGGGTTCCACTTTGACGAGATTCCCGATCTTTCGGGGTCTAACGAGCCGGCCATTTGGGAGGCGCTGGTGCCCGACGATGTTGAGCTGCGCGAGCGCCTGCGCGTGGAGTATAAGCAGGTCTACAGCCCGGACCACCCCGTTCCGTATGCCGAGCTTCTCAACGAGCAGACGGAGCCGGTGATGCGTGAGCTGCACGAACGTGGCGTGAAGTGTGCCATCGCGAGCTCGTCCTATCGCGAGCTGATCGACGAGCTGGTGGAGATTGCCGGTATCGCCGACGTGCTGGACTACACCATCAGCGGTCACGAGTGCAGTGCGTTTAAGCCCGACCCCGAGATCTACCTGCGTGCCATGGAAGCGCTGGGTGTGGAGCCCGCCGAGTGCCTGGTTATCGAGGATTCGCCTTTGGGGATCGAGGCTGGCAAGCGCTCCGGCGCCCGCGTCTTGGCGCTGCGTCCGCACGAGGGCGTCAACCTCGATCAATCGCGTGCCGATGCCGTTATCGACACGCTTACCGACATTTTGGCCGCTTTGTAGTGTCAATCCGCCGCGAGAAGCACGGGTTCAAACGTTTTTTGCGGTGGACTGGCTCAATTTGGTTTCGATTATGATCCGTTTGGCTTCGATTCGGGCTAAGTGAGTAGACTTTTTGGCGCAGGCCGAACACAATGCATATCTTCCTTTGTAAAACCGCAGGTCACAGGGGTGGCGGTTTTGGGTGTGCACTGCAGGTCGCGTAAAGTCTACTCACTTGTAATTTGGGCCTTTGGTTGTGGGGGTTGCTGGTCCCGCTTTGGTTGTCGAGGGAGGGTGAATTGAAGCGCCCCCGCACGCTCCATGCTACAATCGCGGGCATGCCCCACAACCACATCTGCCTTCGAAAGGAGCCTACGTGGCGAACGCCATCGATCAGCTCACGGACCGCGTGCTCATGCTCGGCCGTCTCACCATCGTTCGCCGCGCTATTACTGCAGTGGCGGTCACAATTTCCGCCGTTCTCCAGACATTTCTGATCCAGGCATTCATTCAGCCCGCCGACCTGCTTCCGAGCGGCCTCACCGGCGTCGCGGTCCTGCTCGATCGCGTTACCTCGCTCGGCGGCGTTCACATCGACATCTCGCTCGGTATGCTCGCGCTCAACATCCCCGTGGCGCTCCTATGTTGGAGCGGCATTAGCAAGCGCTTCGTCATCTTCTCGATGATGCAGGTCGTGCTCTCATCGCTGTTCCTCAACGTCTTTCACTTCGCACCGTTTTTGGGCGACAAGATTATGCTCATCATTTTTGGCGGCGTGGTCTCGGGTCTGGGTGCTGCCATCGCGCTTAAGTCCGGCGCATCCACCGGCGGTACCGACTTTATCGCGCTGTGGGTTTCCAACCACACGGGCAAGACCATCTGGGGCGTCATCTTTGGTTTCAACTGCTTTATCCTGGCGATCTTTGGCTTTATGTTTGGCTGGGACAAGGCGGCGTACTCCATCGTGTTCCAGTTTATTTCGACCAAGACCATCGACAGCTTCTATCGTCGCTACGACCGCGTGACGCTGCAGATCACGACGCGCAAGGCGGACGAGGTCATGACCGCCTATGTTGACCATTTTCAGCATGGCATTAGCTGCGCCGAGGTCATTGGCGGATACAGCCGCGAGAAGATGTACTTACTGCACGCCGTTGTCTCGACCTACGAGAGTCAGGACATTATCAAGCTGGTGTGCGACGTTGATCCCGGCGCCGTGATCAACGTGTTCCACACGCTCAACTTTGTGGGCGGCTGGTGGGGCGGTCATGTCGACGAGCCCATGCCCACGGCCGTTCCCGATCCCGACAAGCCCGCGCGCATGGCCAGCAGGCAGGCGCGCCTCAGCGAGCAGGATAGCCTGCAGCAGGACGACGGCAAGTAGGGTTTTGGCATTTTGCCGGCCTGGCGCAATCCTGTCCGCTTGAGCCTCCCGAAAGCCTCGCTGCTTTCGGGAGGCTCTCGTTTACCCAGATAAAACCTACCAAAATGAAGCTGTCGCTTTTTGGTAGGGAGGGTGTATCGTTTTATCAATATGAGGTAACATGAAACTAGACGTTATATACGTATTAGTTATTTCGATATTTCAATAAGAGTGATTAGATATGCCTACGCCCAAAAATGCACCGCTTTACCAGCAGATTTATGACGAAATCAAGGACGCGATCGAGAAAGGTGTTTATGCACCCAAGGAGCGTATTCCGTCCGAGCTTGAGCTAGCCGAGCAGTACGACGTGAGCCGCATTACGGTGCGCCGCGCCGTCGAGGAGCTGTGCTCCGATGGCTACCTGGTTAAGCAGCAGGGCCGTGGCACCTTTGTCTCCACGCCGCACATCAACCGCCAGTTCCACGCTTCGACGCTGCAGACGTTTACCGCGCTGTGTGCCGATAATGACATGAAGGCGGGCGCGCATGTGGTCGATCGCCAGATTGTGCCGGCACGTCAAAACGAGATGGAGTTCTTTGGCCTGCAGAAGGATGCGCTGCTGCTGCACATCAAGCGCGTGCGTACGGCCGACGGCGAGCCCATTTTTGAGGAGAACATCTTTGTGCCGTTTGACGCCTACCGTGAGCTGTTGACGGCCGATCTTGAGGACAAGTCGATTTTTTCCGAGGTCGAGCGTGTTGGCGGAACGCCGATTGTCTCGGTTGGCTACCGCACGGTCGAGGCCGTTCGTGCCAATACCGAGCAGGCGGCCGAGCTGGGCATCGCTCCGCACGATCCACTGCTCAACCTGCGTGCCGGCTTTATCGGCCCCAATGGCGAGCCGGTCCTGATGGGTAAGCAGTACTACGTGGGATCGCGCTACGTTATGGTCATGTAAGTTACGCGGTTTTACCAAACCGCGTAACTAGTCGACGCTGCAAACGCCCCTAAGCGGCAATCTGACGTTCAATCGTCGGTCGCGTACCGAAGTACGCTTCCCTCCTCTTTCACGTCACCTTGCTCGCTTAGGGGCGTTTTCGCTGACTTATGCTCAACCAGCGACGTTTCCGCGCTTGTCAAGATAGTCAATGGACGTTCTTAAACGACTAGTCATTCAAGAACGTCCCCAATGACTACCCGCAGAATGAGCGTGGCTGACAGCCGTACGGCAGCGGTCCGCGTGGCGGCGTATAATCGGCGGCAGATGACTTGGACGTTAGGAAATCATGACCGATAGCATGCAGCAGATGGCGCTCGACACGCTCGGCGCCTATTTTGGCTACACCTCGTTTCGCCCGGGGCAGGACCGCATGGTGGATGCGATTCTTGCTGGCCGCGATGCGCTCGGCGTTATGCCCACAGGCGCCGGCAAGTCTATCGGCTACCAGGTCCCCGCACTCATGCTGCCCGGCATCACCTTTGTGGTGAGCCCGTTGCTGTCGCTTATGGAGGACCAGACCCGCGCGCTGCTCGCGGCGGGTGCGCGCCCCAGCTATCTCAACTCCAGTCTTACACCGGCTCAGCAAAATACCGTGCTCAAGCGGGCGCGCGAGGGCCGCTATCAGCTTATGTATGTGGCGCCCGAGCGCCTGCTCGAGCCGCGCTTTCTGGCCTTTGCGCAGGAAGCTGCGGCCGAAGGCGGCATCGGCGTTCCGCTCGTGGCCATTGACGAGGCCCACTGCGTGAGCCAGTGGGGCCAGGATTTCCGTCCCGCTTACCTGCAGATTCGCGAGTTCATCGATTCGCTGCCGCAGCGCCCCATCGTGGCTGCCTTTACCGCTACGGCGACCGAGCGTGTGCGTGCCGATATCCAGCAGATGCTCGGCCTGCAAAACCCGGCGACCGTGGTGACGGGCTTCGATCGCAAGAACCTCTACTTTGGTTGCGAAGAGATGGGCGACAAGGCCAAGACCGCGTGGGTGCGCGACTATGTGATCGCGCATTCGAGCGAGAGCGGCATCGTGTATTGCTCGACCCGCAAGACGGTCGACGCGCTGGCCGCGGAGCTTGCCGAGGCACTGGGCCCCAGCGGCATTCGCGTTGGCCGCTACCATGCCGGCATGGGCAACGACGCCCGCCGCCAGAGCCAGCGTGCCTTTATCGACGACGACATTCAGGTGATGGTTGCCACCAACGCCTTTGGCATGGGCATCGACAAGCCCAACGTGCGCTATGTGATTCACAACAACGTGCCCGAGAGCATTGAAGCGTACTACCAAGAGGCGGGCCGCGCCGGCCGCGATGGCGACCCGGCCAGCTGTCACTTGCTGTGGAACGGTAACGATTTTCGCATGCGCCGCTTTTTGATCGACCGCGGCGATGCGGCTGACGAGGCGCTTGACGACGAGCAGCGCGCGCGGGCGCTCCAGAACCGTTATCGCCTGCTCAGCCAGATGGAGGGCTACTGCAATACCACCGGCTGCCTGCGCGAATACATGCTGCGCTATTTTGGCGACGAGGCCGCGGCCGAGCATGCGGCAGCCGCCGCGGGCGGCACGGCAGACGACGCCGAGGGCTGCGGCAACTGCAGCAACTGTCTCACGCAGTTCGAGGTCGAGGACGTCACCGATATGGCCCGTGCCGCCGTGCGTTATGTGGCCACGCGTCCCATGCGCTTTGGCAAGTCGCTCATCGCCGATGTGCTTCACGGCGGCAACACCGAGCGCATTCGCCAGATGCATTTGGACGAGGACTGCGGCTATGGTGAGCTGTCGAGTGAGTCGGTCGGACGCATTAAGGACATCATCGGGCAGCTGTGCGGCCGCGGTTATTTGGCAACCTCGCAGGGGCAATACCCGGTCGTGGGGCTGGGCCCGCGTGCTGGCGAGGTCGAGGATGAGGCGTTTGCCTTTACCGTTAAGCGTCGTGCGTCCAAGCGCAAGGCCTCGGCCCGCGCCCGCCGTGCGGTGGATCTGCTGCGCGAGGAAGCCGAGCTGGACCAGCGCCCGCGCGTTGGCGACGATGCTGAGCTGTTCGAGCGCCTGCGTGCCCTCCGCAAGGAGATCTCTGCGGAGCTGGAGATGGCGCCGTATATGGTCTTTTCCGACAAGGCCCTGCGCGGCCTGTGCCGCCTGCGCCCGCAGACGCGCGACGAGCTGATCCAGGTCAACGGCATTGGCGAGAAAAAGGCCGACGCCTTTGGCGAGCAGTTTATGGCGGCGATTGAAGAGTTTGAGTCCGAGCATGCACGGGATGGAGCGTAACGATGGCATTCGACGATAAAACCGGCCGCGCTGACGTGTCCGCCGTGCCGCTGTACCAGCAGGTTATGGACGATCTGAAGGGCGAGATCGCGCGCGGCGTGTACGTGGCCGGCTCGCGCATTCCTTCCGAGATGGAGCTCGCGAAGTCTTACGGCGTGGGACGCATCACCGTGCGCCGTGCCATCGAGGAGCTGTCGCGCGCGGGGTATCTCAACCGCCAGCAGGGGAGGGGCACCTTTGTGTGTGCGCCCAAGCTCAAGCGCAAGATTCGCCAGAAGGGTGACGTCCAGAGCTTTACTGAGGGTTGTGCTGCCAACGACATGGTGCCGGGTGCGCGTCTGGTGTCGCGCACGGTGGTCGCGGCGACGCACGAAGATGCGGCGTTCTTTGGCGTGGAGCCCGGCTGCGAGCTTATCGTGGTCGAGCGCGTGCGTACGGCCGACGGCATTCCCGTCATGCTAGAGAACAATGCCTTTGTGCTCGCCGACCATCCCTACCTGCAGACGCTGGCCGACAAGGACCTCACCGATAACTCAATCTTTGCGCTCGTCGCCGAGCATTCGGGTCGCGCGCCGCTCAAGTCCGACCCCTGCACCGTGGAGATTGCGCTTGCCGATGCCCAAACGGCCCCGCTGCTGGAGGTGCCGGTCGGTGAGCCGCTCTTCTATATGGAGGCATACTTTACCGATGAGGACGAGCGGCCCCTGCTGCTCGGTCGTCAAAAGATCGTGGGCTCGCGCTACGTCTTCGACATCTAACGTCCACAGATAGAACAACATAGAACAAATTTGCCGGGATGACTTCACGGGCGTTGTTACACGTGTTATAAATAGGACAACATAGAACGACAGCAGGTACGAGCAGCCGTCGCCAAAAGCCGCCACACAAGGAGGAGCTTCAGCATGAACGCACACGATCTGATTCAGGAAATTATCGAGCGCAAGGGTAAGGTCGAGAACGTCTTTTGGATCGCCTGCGGCGGTTCGATGATCGACCTCATGCCGGCTAACGAACTGCTCAAGCGCGAGGCCACCACGTTTACCTCGACGGTCTACACGGCGCGCGAGTTTTGCCTGATGGCTCCCAAGAGTCTTGGTGAGAAGTCGCTCGTCATCGCCTGCAGCCACAGCGGCAACACGCAGGAGGTCGTCGACGGCTGCGAGATGGCGTTGGCTGCCGGCGCCGAGGTCGTCGCCATGACCGACTGCGAGGGCTCCAAGATCGACAACGGCAAGTGGACCACCTGGGTCTATCCGTGGGGCGAAGGCGTGCCGCAGGCCGAGGTCCCGCAGGGCATCGGCGCCCTGATGGCTGCCGAGCTGCTCGACCAGCAGGAGGGTTACGAGGCGCTTGCCGACATGTACGCCGGCCTTAAGCAGATGGATGCCCTGCTGCCCGCTGCTCGCGAGAAGGTCAACGCCGAGCTGGGCGCCCGTTTTGCCGAGCTCTGCCAGCAGCATAAGTTCTTCTATATCCTGGGCTCCGGACCCAACTTTAGCCAGACCTACGCCATGGCCATCTGCTCGCTCATGGAGATGCAGTGGCAGCACTGCTGCTACATCCACTCCGGCGAGTATTTCCACGGTCCCTTCGAGGCCACCGAGCCCGGCGTGTTCTACTTTGTGCAGCTTGGCGCGGGCGAGTGCCGCCCCATGGAGGAGCGCGCTCTTGCGTTCCTCAACACGCATACCGATACGATTATGGTGCTCGACGCGCTTGAGTACGGCGTGGGCGACGTGCCCGCCAGTGTGCGTTCGTACTTGGAGCCGATCTTCTTCTACAACATGAGCTGCGAGCTGCGCGCCGCCCGCGGCAAGGTCTTCGACCACAGCCCCGAGGTTCGTCGCTACATGGGCATCGAGCAGTACTAATATACCGGGAATAACCTCTTACGACGGGGTCTGCGCTGCGCGCGGGTCCCGTTTTGCGTTGCGGCGGCCGGATCCGTGTCTGCGCGAAAAACGAAGGTGAATACTTTTCCGCGAAGTGAACGACCTATTTTGGACCCCCGAAGCATCCACACTTTTTGACGCCAAAACTGCAGGAAAAACTCAGCGAAACCGCAGGAAACGGCGTCTGAAAAGTGACGATGCTTCGGGGGCTCGTTTTTGCTCGTTCACTTCGCGGAAAAGTATTCACCTTCGATTCGCAAGGTTGCGGCAGCCAGCGGCCTACTTTGCGTCGTAGGCCTCGGCGTCCCACCAGTCGAGCTGGGCGATGTTGTCGCGGATGTGCTGGCAGCTCTTGTGGAAGCCCTCGAGCTCGTACTCGGACAGGTCGAGCGTGTAGACCTCCTCGACGCCCCCGGCGCCGATCACGCACGGCAGGGAGGTAAAGATGCCCTCCTCGCCATACTGGCCGGTCATGAGCGTAGAGGCGGAAAGCACGGCGTGCTCGTTGTGCAGCACGGCGGCGCAGACGCGCGCGGCGGAGTTGGCGACGGCGTACTCGGTGCACTGCTTGCCCTGGTAGGTCACATAGCCGCCCTTGCGCGCGAGCTCCTCGACCTCCATGTGGTCAAAGGCGTACTTGTCGGGGTTTTCGGCCTGAAGCTCGTTGAGGCTCTTGCCGGCGATGGTCGCGGCCTTAAAGGCGGCAAGCTGGCTAAAGCCGTGCTCGCCGATCATGTAGGCGTCGATGGACTTGGGGCTCACGCCGACCTTCTTGGAGATCTCGGTGCGCAGGCGGGCGGAGTCCAGGCCGCAGCCCGAGCCGATGATCTTCTTGGGATCGTAGCCGGTCAGGTGCCACAGCTCGGTGCACACGACGTCGCAGGGGTTGGAGATGCTCACGAAGATGCCGTCAAAGCCGGCGTCGACGATGCGTTTGGCAAAGGTGCGGGCGGCGTCGGTGGTAAAGAACAGCTCGCCGTCGCGGTTGCCGGCGGCCAGCGCGACCTTGCCGGCGGCGTTGACGATGACGTCGCAGCAGGCCAGCTCCTCGTAGTGGTCGTAGCAGTTGACGATCTTGGTGTTATACGGGACAAACGAAAGGGAGTCGCGCAGGTCCTGGACCTCGGACGTCACCTTGGCCTCGTTGATATCACACAGGTACAGCTCGTCGGCAATGCCCTGCATAAGCAGGCTGTTGGCGACATGTGCTCCTACGTGGCCCTGGCCGACCACACCGATCTTACGCGTCTGGTACATATATGTATCCTTTCGGCCGAGTTTTTCGCGTCGAATCATTGTAGCGTCCTGCCGTCACTTTGCTAGGCTAAAGCGAAGTAGTTTTTTGGGACATGCCTTAATCTCTACTTTTGGAGCGATTTGGGCCGCTGACGGCATCGCTGGGCGATGTGCTCGCGCGGATGGGGCCGCTCGTTGTACCATAGCTGCAACTGACTCGTAAGGAGCATCCATGCCCATTCGCATCCCCGACGCCCTCCCTGCCGCCGCGCAGCTCGAGAGCGAGAACATCTTTGTCATGACCGAGTACCGCGCGTTGCACCAGGACATCCGTCCGCTGCGCGTGCTCATCCTCAACCTCATGCCCACCAAGATCGCCACCGAGACGCAGATCATGCGCAAGCTCTCCAACACGCCGCTGCAGGTGGAGGTGGACCTGCTGCGCACCAAGACGCACGAGGCCACGCACGTGAGCGCTGGCCACCTGGAGACGTTCTACCGCACGTTCGACGACATCCGCGACATCCACTACGACGGCCTGATTATCACGGGCGCGCCGGTGGAACAGATGCCGTTCGAGGAGGTCGACTACTGGCCCGAACTCTGCCAGATCATGGACTGGTCCACCACGCACGTGCACTCTACGCTGCACATTTGTTGGGGCGCACAGGCCGGCCTGTACCATCATTACGGTATCCAGAAGCACGACCTGCCGACAAAGGCGAGCGGCGTGTTCGAGCATTATCTGGTGAAGCCGCAAAGCCCGCTGGTTCGCGGCTTTGACGACCGCTTCTATGCCGTGCATTCGCGCAACACCGATGTGCGCCGCGAGGACGTGGAGGCCGAGCCGCAGCTTGAGGTCGTGGCCGTGTCCGACGAGGTGGGCCTGTACATCGTCAAGTCGACCGACAGCCGTCGCTTCTTTGTCTTTGGCCATCCCGAGTACGATACCGACACGTTGCGCCTGGAGTACGAGCGCGACGTGAAGCGCGGCCTCAACCCTCAGGTGCCGGCGCATTACTTCCCGGGCGACGACCCCACCGCAGAGCCGCGCAACGTCTGGCGCAGCCAGGCTCAGTTGCTCTACACCAACTGGCTCAACTACTCCGTCTACCAGACCACGCCCTACGACCTGGCCCGCGCCGGCGAGGAGCACTAGGCTGCCGGGAGGTACGCTGGCATTTAGGCGCTGACGATGTTGGGCAGTGGCAGGTCGTGGGCGTCGGTGGGAACGTGGTCGACACGCTGCTCGTCAAAGGCGATGCCGACGATTAGGCATTCAGGCGCAACTGTGGGCAGGTAGCGGTCGTAGCAGCCTCCGCCGTAGCCCAGGCGCGCGCCGGTGCGGTCGAAAGCCACGAGCGGCACGATAATCATGTCGAGAGCCTTGGCGGGCACGATGGGGAAGTGGTCGCTGTCGACGTCCATGGCTGCGAAGGCCCGCGTAGGGTGGGCGATAAACGGGGTCTCGGACGCATCGCCGGCAGAGACTGCCCGCATGCGCATGCGCTGGCCACAAGCCATGGCGTCTGTTGCCGAGAGCATGCACGGATAGGCCACGCGCCAGCCACGCGCGACGGCCGCGGCGGCAAACGCGGCTGGGTCGACCTCGGAACCCATGGCGGCATAGACGGCAACGGTGCGTTGGTCCGCAGTGCCGCTGGACTCCATCAGCTCAACAAGCCGCGCGCATACAACAGCAGACTTCGCTGCCCGAACATCCAGATCAATAGCATCGCGCCGAGCAATCACTGCCCGCCGCAACTCAGCCTTATCCATCCCAGTCTCATCTCCCAAACCTACCAAAAAGGGACAGGTTTATTTTGGCAGGTTTTATCTGGGCAAACGCGATATGGGCAGTAAAGTCACCGCAAATATGCCTGTGAACTGCGCCCTTTGTGGTTGTTTGGGCCTGTGCGTTAATGCTATAACGCCGCAGCAATCGCCTCAGTCACAAACTTATTGAGTGACTCACCCTTCTTTGCCGCTGCCAGCGCTGCTTGCTTGTGGAGCTCAGAGCCCGTTCTTACGTTGAACGACCCCTTAAAAGCCCGCTCGGGTTCCTTGCCCTTCTCGGCGCAAAACTCAAGGTAATCGTCGACGGCGTCGTGGAAGCATTGTTCCACTTCTTTAACCGTAGAGCCTTCAAACACAATTGCATCCCTAATGCCGGTGACCATACCTGTTAGCACATGCTGTTCGGCATCGAACTCGACTGGGGCGAAATAACCCTTGTATGCCAAAACGTTACTCATGACTACCTCCGACATCTTGCAGAAATCGAACGATGTTTCGAATGGTCCCCGCTGTCAATTCGTCAGATGGATGTGGCGCGTGCATTACGAACATCCTGCCATCTGATGGCCTGTAGAAGCGAACGCGCGATCCGGATGTCTTGCCTTTGTTGTCCATTTCAAAGCCATATGAAGCCATGACTTTTAAAAAATCGGTATACCGATACGTCGAAGGGCAGCTAAGTAGTTGGGCGATGAGTTTATCGGTCCGCGTCATCCCGCCTCACATTCTGCAACTATATCCTAGTTGCAATTTAAGTCCGCTGCAAGCAACCCTACTATAGAACATGTGTACGTACAGAACAAGTGTTCGAACTACCACGAAGATGCCTGTCCCTTTTGTGATGGTTTGGGCTGAATGTTGCGCAACAAGGGCTGCATTTTTGGGTTTACCTTCATGGTGGAAGGAATGAACCGAAAGGAGCCCGCCATGTTTTGTCGCTCGTGTGGCACGCCGCTTGTCGACGACGCCCTCTTTTGTCCCGTATGCGGCGCGCCCGTAGCACCCGACCAGGTCGCGGCCACGCAGCAACCCCAGCCTGCTGCGCCCGCTCCTGGGCAATACGTGCCCGTGCAGCAGCCCGCGCGGCGCAGGCGTTCCAAGAAGCCCCTCATCGCCCTTGCCGCGGTGCTTGCCGTGGCGGCGGGTGTCGGCGGGGGAGCGCTGTTCTACTTCACCCAGATTGCGACCACGCCTATCGACGAGAAAACCTTTCCCGACAGCGGCATGCGTGCACTTGTCTCGACCAAGTACGACACTAACGGTGACGGCCGCATCTCACGTGACGAAGCCAAGGCGGTGACGTCGGTCGAGCTGGACGGCATCGCGTCGACGCAGGGCCTGGGCAAGACATTCCCCAATATCGTTACAGTGGAGTCCGGCGACGACAAACTCGTCAACCTGGACCTTTCGGGCTGCGGCGACCTTAAGACCGTCGAGCTTAACTCGGCGAGTAACGTCACCGTCGTTAACCTGGACGGTTGCGACAACATCGAGAAGCTCGACCTCAAAAATGCCGAAAACCTTAAAAGCGTCGATCTTTCGGGCAAAAAGAAGCTCGCCACGTTGGAACTGCCGCAGGATACGAAGGTTAGCGGCATTAAGGACACACAGCTCGACGAGCTGTGGCTGCCGGTGTCCTACGAGGGTACCGATAAATCGGACCAGTACGGCGATATCTACGAGATCGAGCGTGACGAGAACGGTTACGTCACGGGCTTCACGTCTGCCGTTAAGCAAGGTGGCGGCGTAAGTTACAGCGTCGAGCACGATGAGTCGCATCGCATTTCGGAGATTGAGGAAGATCTGGCGGGCGGTTACGAGAACGTCAACACGTTTACGTACGACGCCGACGGTAACGTCACGCGCATCGACTGCGATGCCGACATTAGCGATTCGTCGAGCACCACGACGTTTACCTACGACGCGGACGGAAACCTGATCAATAAGACGACCCATGCGGGTTATGGTGAGAGCGCGAGCACGTATATTTATCAGGACGGCAACATGGTGACCAACACCGATACCAGCCCGGCCAATCCTCGGACGGTCGTGTATTCGTACGGATACGACAAGGATCGCGTGACGTCCTTTACGCTGGACTGCCAGGGCGACACGGTGGGAACTACGTGGACGATTACCGCGGGCTACGAGTATGACAAGGACGGCAACATTTCGCGTATCTCGCCTGTGGCATATGACTCGCACGGCAACGACTACGGCTCGCTGAACTCGTACGCAGCGGTGGATTATTCGTACAGCGACGGAAAGCTCGACAGGATCGATTCCGAGCGCGGCGGCTATGCGGAGTTCTATTACGACGAGCACGGCAACCTGACGTCGGTCGACGAGTATGCCGGCCGCGGTTCGGATGCCGAGTTTGAGTTTGAGCACGAGGTCGAGTATCAGCGCTACTTCTGCAGCAAGCACGAGAAGAACAAGCCGGAGGAGTGGATTCGTCTGGATGCAGAGTACGACGTCGACCAGGGTAGCTGGAGCAATGACTCCGATTATGGTCGTGAGTGCTTTGCAACCATGTACAAGCTCGATCCGTTAGGGGCCAGGCTGAACCCGTTCATCAAGTAGCAGCCCACTCGCAAACCACCCAAAGGGGACAGACGCCTTTGGGCGGTTTTTGCTGAAGGGCGGGTGTCTGCGGCGGTTTGTCTCGATCTGTAACAGTAACTCGGCAAAAATGGGCCTAGCTGTTACAGATTGAGACAAAGAGCCGGCGCCATTCGGAAACGTCTCGATCTGTAACATCTGGAGCCGATATTGCCGCCTAGATGTTACAGATCGAGACAAAACTGGTGGGACGGTCTGAGCTGGCCCTCCCAAGCGGCGGAAAAAGAAAAGGTAGATTTTAGGCATGTCCCAAAAATCTACCTTTGTGGTTAGCCCAGCAGGTCGACGACGTTAAAGCCGGCGTTGCTCTTGGCGATGACGTCGCGGCCGCCAAAGACGCAGGTGGGCGACGCGGCTGCGATGCGCGTCACGTCGGCGCCGAGCGAGCGCAGCTCACCGGGTGTGGCCGCGAGCATCTGGGCGCGACGCTCCTCGCGCGCGTGCGGATCGAGCCCAGCCAGGTAGGTCGTATTGCGGCGCTTGGTGAGCGCGTACGGCTTCACGGGCGCGTCCATGCCGCTCGCGCAGCTCACGATAAAGCCCTCGAAGGCGGCCTCGTCGGGCTCAAAGCTGCCGAGCCATTCGCCCGCGCGTTCCACGCGCTCAATCGAAGGATCGACCGCCGGGTCGCGGTAGGTGTAGAACGCCGCCTGACGCTCGCCGGCAGCGCGGAATCCGCAGCCGTACGCACCGCCCTTCACGCGGACCTCGTTCCACAGGTAGTCGTAGGAGAGCGCGTTGGCAGCTACGGCCCAAGCGCCCGTCACGTCGATGCCCAGGCGACGCGGGTCGCACGCGCTTGCCGCAAAGCAGATGTCGCTGGGGATAACGAACGCCTCGTGACGGTCGTGCGGCTCCGGCACCACGAGCGTGCCGCTGGCAGCGCCGTCGCCAGCGCCAAGCCCCAGGTTGCCCGCGGCATCCCAGTACGCGTCAAAGTCCTCGTCGCTGCCGGTAAAGCTTGCC
>OLNF01001175.1_pt1 | contig 22745 bp, 35 predicted proteins | sample 1673061 | NCBI WGS metagenome assembly OLNF01 (sample SAMEA3136751, study PRJEB25190) | human gut metagenome
GAGTAGCCATGCAGGGCGAGTTGAGATAGAACGTTTTCGTTTGGGATACGGAATCCCCGAGCTTCTTGGTTTGCTCGCTGATCGTCTTCAGGTCTGCAACCGAGGGGAGCAATGCTTCGCATGTTGGGGTCAATCCGTTGAGCGTGATGCGAGCGATCGGCACCACTGCCGTCAGCCCCGTGTAAAGGTCGCCTGGCTCGTAGGTCGGGTCTGCCGCAGCCGCTTCAGTTGCAGCGGTTGCGCCTTGCAGCACCTTCTCTTCCAGCGAGGTCACGCCCGTGGATGGGTCAACGGTGATCTCCAGCACCGCCAAATCCTTGCGGAACCGTGCCTGGCTGCCGTTTGCGATGGCAAACGAGGTCTGCGCCTCGTTGACCACCCATCTCCCATCGACCATCAGGCCGCCAGTATCCACGGTAAGCGTGTTGGAGTCCATCATGGTGCAGGCGAGGTTGTTGAGGGCGTCGAGGGCGTAGCGCCCCTTGCCCATCATGCCAGCCTGCATCAGCGCCTGCTGATCGGCCGTCACGTGCGGCTTGCCCTGCTTCGCGGTCACTACATCGAATGCCATTGCTGCTCCCCTTCCTGCTCGGCCGGCTCATCCGCGCGGTCGAGCGCGTCGTAGTACGCCGCCGCCAGCCCCTCGACCTCCGCGATGTCGGACTCGTCGAAAAGGCCAGAATCAAGGTGCGTGTAGGCCTTGTCCAGCCAGTACGCCACGTCGCGGCCTGCTGAGATCTCGCGCTTGATGCTGCGCAATGTGAGGTCGTGCCGTGCCTTGCTCTTAACTGCCATTGGTTCTCCTAACCTTCGGTGATTGATGCGATTGCGGATTCGAGGTTCGCGACGACGATGTTCACGTCGCGCACGTACTCGATGCCCGTGTTCGGCGTGACTTCCGCGTCCGTCCAGACATTGACGATGCTGTCTTGCGCCTTGGGCATTTCTATTTTGCCTAGCGGATAGCGCGTCTCCTGTACCACGATGTACGCGACTACGCCATCAAGGAGCTCTCTCGCTTGCGCGTGTCGAGCTTTATCGTCTGGTCCATCGGCTAGTCCTCTTTCGCCATAAATGCCATTACTGCTCCGATCCGTTGATGAACGCCATGGTCTGCGCGCATTGCCCCATCTGCATCTCGCGGTACTTCGCGTAGCAGCCGGGGCAAAGGTCGAACTCGCGGGTGTCACCGTGCTCGCCGACAACGCTGATCCTCGCCCAGCCGAGCAGGTCTACCTTCTCGGCGTTTGCGTAGACTGGCGGCTCTTGGCATCCGCCTCGGTCGCATACCAATTCGGTGAATCCTTCAGTTCGCATATCAGATTGCCCCTGTCTCGTATTGGACGGTCACAGTGCCGCGCTCGTCCATCTTCATTATCTTTTTGGTGACTTTGGCGCTTGCGAAGATACCTGTCTTTGCGTCGGTGCCGCCCACGGTGTCGCCCACATCGTAGAGATCGAGCGAGGCATCGAGGGCTACGCTGACGGAGTGGGCATCTGCCCAGTACCCTTGCAGCTTCTTCGTGCCATCCTCGATCAGCTTGTCCTTGTCGGCGCTGCTGTAGTTGTAGTACTCGCTGTTGTCGAGCACGCCTTTAAGCGTCTGCTTCGTTGTGGAGACGTTGCCCGAATCGTCCATGTAAAGCTCGACGCTCACGCGCTCGCCGTCTTGGCCCTCGCCGCGCCCCACAAGGTGGTTCACGGGCAGGTAGTCCATGTCGATAGCCACGTCAACCTGGTCGGCATCGAAGGCCTCGTCCTTGCTCCAGTCCTTGGCTTGCACGGCAGAAAGCACGGGCTTGTCGCCGTCGTGCACGATCCGCAGCTTGCCGCCGACCTTCGCGAGCATCGCCACGATGCCGTTCAGGGCATCCTGGTACTTGTCGAAAGTGTGGCTCTTGATGGTGAGCGTCGATTTCGCCGCGTTTACCTTGAAGCAGGCCGTTAGACCGATGCGCGATACCAGGCTTCTAAGCACGTCGTTGGCGTTGCCACTGACGGTGAGCGAGCCGACCCCGCCGTCGGGCACCAGCACCTTCGATGCGAGCAGACCGAACCACGTGCGCCCGTGCCACGTCAGGCCGTCGTCGCTGGCTATGCCAGTGAGCATGCCGCCGTAAGCGGTGCCCTCGCAGTAGACGTACATTCCGCGCTCCATCTTCGGCGCGGAATCGGGCATCGTTATCTCCATGTCGTTCTCGGGGTCCTTGCCCACGCCGAAGGCCATGTCCACGTCGGTAGGAGCGATGGGCATTATGTCCACGCCCTTAGCAGTTTGCAGCATCAGGTCCATGGCAGCGCCACCGCCCTCTCGATCAGATCAAGCGAGAAGCCCCAGCCCTGGTCCCACGTCACGTCATGGGTACCGTGCTTGATTCGCTCGTAAATGTAGGAGCCGCTTCCCTCAGCGCCGCGGACGCGCTTCGCGAAAACGTCCTGGCTGTTGCCGTAGCGGTCGGAGAGCACCACCGAATCGCCCTTCATGCTGCGCTTCTTCGTGGAGTCGATCACCAGCAGGCCGCCAGCGGGCACAGTCACATCCACGCCGTAGCGGTTGCCGCCGATGTAGATCGACGGCTTCGCGGCGTATCCGTAGATCGTCAGCCTGAAATCGCACGGCGCTATCGATACCACCTCCAGCTTGGAGCCGCGAGCGGTGCTGCCGTAGTCATGGGGGAAGTCGTACTCGTGGTCGATGTCGCCCATGTCGGACGATGTGCCCGATGCCGGCATGAACTCGTATCGCGTTTCCCTGCGCCAAATCGGGTCGGGCGCGAAGATGGAGACCGACAGAAGGCGGTTGGCATTGGTGTAGGACGACGCATCGGCGGTGAGGATGTAACAGTCGATCTTCCACCCATCGACCTCCCAGGTGCCAGGGGTCCCAGCGTCCAAGTCAAGCGCCAAAAGCTCCATCATCAAATTAGCCTTCGCCTTGTCGGCGCGGCGCGTGAAGCTAAGCTCGCCAGACATCTTGCGCTCATCGCGCGAGGGCAGCGCGCCCGAATGGGCGTAATCCCATCCGAGCGCAGCAACCGATGCGAGCGCTATGCCTTCGCGCCCCGACACATCGAAGACCGTCCCATTGGCGGTCGTGTATGTGGACTGTCTCATACGGCAGCACGTACCTTTCGGTTGAAGTCGCGGTCGGTCATCGTAGGCGTGTAGTTCTGGATGATGTAAGGCAGGTTCTGGTCGAGCCATTGCAGCACCGCCAGGTACCCATCGCCCCCGCCGTCGACGTCGATGCCGGCGCCGATGCCGCCGAGAACCTTCGGCGAGAGCGGAAGCACCGCCTCGTCGTAGCGGCGGTTGTCGCCAACGCCGATAAGGTGTGGGGAGTTGGCGCCGAACAGGCCGCCCTTTGCGTACCACGAGACGCTCACAGAAGGCACGGAGCCAGATTGCGGGTCGAATTTTCCGTTCATGTGGAAGTGCGGCAGCGCACCGACGTTTATACGGGGAATCGTGAGCCTCATCCCGTTCACGCTCGACTGGATGCTGCTCACGCACGTCCTGATGGCTGACATCGCCTGATTTCCCGCGTTTCGGGCGCTGTTCACGAAGCTGTTGAATGAGTTGCCGCACGAGGACATCGCGGACTGGCAAGACGATGCCAGGTTGCGCATCCCTGACGAAGCGCCGTTGGCTGCGCTGGACACGCCGCTAGACATGGATCGAGCCTGCCCGTTGAGCGATCCCATGGCGGCTGCGGCTGTTGCGCAGCTGCCGGCAGCGGCCGCGCATGCTCCCGCAAGGGTTGCCAAGCCGCCGGCAGCAGCGCCAGCGCCGCCAGCGGCAGCGCCGGCAGCGCCGCCAACTGCGGCAAGCGAGCCAGCGGCAGCGCCGCCGCTGCCAGCGATCGACGGGAGCGACCCTGCCATCTGGTTGAAGGCGCCGCACACCACGGAAGCCGAGGCGCCCAAAGCGCCCATCGCCCCTGCGATGGCGCTAAGCCCAGCGGACACGATGCCGAGCGAGCCGCCGAGCAGCCCCATCGCAGCCGCAAGCAGCCCGATGGTCGCGGCACCCATTGCGGCACCTGCGCCGACGAGCACAAGGCCAGCGCCAGCGAGCATGGCACCGACGCCTACGACGATCAGCGCAGCGCCCAAGACAAGGGCACCAGCGCCCATCACGAGCACGTACGGTGCGCCCATCGCCACGGCAGACGCAACCAGCATCAAGCCAGGGCCCGCGATCATCGCGCCAACGCCCACCACGATCAGCGCAGCGCCGAGGACCACGGCACCCGCCGCTAGCAGGACGCAACCTGCGGCGGCGAGCACGGCGCCAGCCGCCACGATGACAAGGCCAGCGCCCATCACCACCAGGCCAAGCCCTGCCACCAAAGCGCCAGCGCCGAGCGCCAGGCACCCAACGCCCAGCGCCGCGATGCCGATTGCGCCCTGTGTGCCGTACTGCGCGATGATGGGCAGCTGCTGCGCGAGCATCGAAATGCCAGCGGTTGCAGCCAGGATGCCGACGCCGATCAGGGCGATGGCAGCGCCGAAGGCGATCATGCCGACCGCTCCGGCGGTAAGAGCGGGGCCGATTGCTGCGGCACCTGCGGCAAGCAACGCGATCGCCGCGACCATGCCGACCATCACCACAACAGCGCCCGGCCCTGCGGCGGCGAGCTGTATCGCGGCGTTGGCGATGATGCCAAGGCCGACCGATGCCAGCAGCACGCCAGCGCCGAGCGCGATGAAGGCCACGGCAATCGAGAGGATGTTCTTCGGCTGCACCTTCTTCAACGCCTCGGCGAGCTTCTCGATCGCGCTTGTGCCCTTCGGTGCCTTCTTCGGCAGCTCATCGGTTGCCTTGCCCACTGAGGTAAGGCCCTGCGAGACGGCATCGACGACCTTGAAGGCCGCGAACGCGCCAGCAAGCGCAGTAATGATCGGCGCAAGCTGCTGCGCGTGGTCCTTCAGGAACGCGCAGGCGTTGCCAACAGCCTGTATGATCGGCTGCAGCGCATCCATTGCGCCTTTGAGCACATCGGCTGCGCCGGCTGCGCTCTGCTCCGATCCGTCAAGGCCGGTCAAGGCGCTCAGCACGCCGCCGATGAAGCCGACGAGGTCGGACACTGCCTGCCCCAATGTGGACATGGCATCGGAGAACGCCTGAGCAGCTCCGTTCTCCTGAAGCTTCGCGCCAAGCTGATCGACCCAGCCCATGAGGTTGGACACCGCTTGCGCGGCAAGGTCGCCAGCCGCCTTGATCTGCACGGTCATGGCCTGGGCAGCGCCGGAGATTCGGTCGGTGCCGAACGCCTGGATCACGCCCGCAACGGACTTGACCACGGAGTTCTGCAGGTTGGCCATGCTGGTCGCGATGCCGGCGGTGCCAGCCTTCGCCTGCTCGGCGAACGACGCGAAGCCGTCAAGGCCTTGCTGGTCAAGGTCGACGAAGGCCTGCGTGAAGTCGTCGATGGAGACCTTGCCCGTCTTCATCGCCTCATAGAGGTCTTGGCTCGATGCCGAAGCCCCAAGGAGCTTCTTCGCCACCTGATCGAGCTGGCCAGGCATCGCGGTCTGGATGCTTCGCCAATCCTCAAGCTCTGGCTTGCCCTTGGCAAGGGTCTGCGCGAACTGCTCCAGTGCGGCTTCCTGCACCTGCGTCGAAGCGCCGCCGGCAAGAAGCGCGTCGTTGAACGCGAGCATGATGTCGGTCGATCTGCCGACGTCCTTCACCGTGGGCACGATCTTCTGCACACTCGACGTCATGGCATCAAGGCGCGTCGGCAATCCAGTGAGGTGGTCGCTCATCTTCTGGATCGCCGCGCTTGCGTCCGATGCCTGGTAGCCCAATCCGCTAAGGACGCGTGGGAAAGCCGCCATCGTGTCCACGCGGGACACAGCCGCACCGATGGAGTTGCTGATTGCGCCCATCGCTGCGGTGATGCCCGTCTGCACGGTGCCGGCAACGGCGCCGGCAATAGCCGCCATCTTCGTGCCGAACGTGCCGAACGTGGCCGTTGCGGTCTTCAGGCCGCCCATGCCACGGTTGAAGCCGCCGCTGAACTTCGAGCCGCAGGCGGTGCCGTTCGCGCCGAACATGCTTGCGGTCTTGCCGGCAAAGCCGTCCATAGACGGCATGATTGATACGTAGGCTGCGCCTACCTGATTGGCCATGGTCGGTCACCTTTCGGCTTGGACCATGCCTAACACTTTGTCGATCTCCGCCTTGTGCGCGATTGCGGCATCGGCTGCCTGGCGGTTGCGGCGGCGCTCCATCGGCGTTTGCAGCGGCCTTGGGCGGTTGCGCCCCTTGCTGCCGTCCTTGGACTTCTGCCACGTGAGGATGCGCAGAGAGTACTCGATCGACCAGAGCAGCCGCTCGGCATCGCTCCAAATCAGGTCGGGGCAATCACGGCGCGCCGTACGAGATTCCTTGGGAAGCTGCTCCCAAAGGATGCCGTACATGGTGCCGTCTGCGATGGCATCCATGCCCTCGTCGTCAAGCGGCAGGTCTATTCCGTAGTACTGCCTAAAGTCCGCAACCAGCTCCGCGCGGGCGTCGATCCACGCGCGCACAAAGCCTATTAGTTTTTTGCCGTGGCTTCCTCGGCAACGTACTCCAGGAACGCCGCAAAGGCATCCTCGCTTGCGCCGAGGTCGAGCACGGTGCCGTCCTCTTCGGGGATGCGGTCAAGCGCATCGTCGAGGTTGCCGCAGAGGATCTTGTCGATTGCCCAATAGCCGCGGTTGGCGTCCTCGGTCATGCCGGCAAGGGCTCGCTGCACCTTCACGGACTTCACGGCAGCGCAGTCGATGCGGAACTTCTCGCCGCGGAAATCGATTGTCTTGATGTTGTCGGAGTGCTTCTTGGTGTTAGCCATGGTGGTTTCTCTCTTTCTAAGTAGGCTTCGTAGGCTCATGCACGGTGCATGCCTTCCTGGGGCGTTCCCACGCCTACAGATGGGAGCGCCCCAGGAAGGCGACCGCGCTAAATAACAGCGCCCACCGTTGCGGTGGGCGCTTGATGCTCATTTAAGCTGCATCGGTCTCGGTGGACTCGAAGTAGTCGTAGCAGGTGTTGCCCTCGGAGTCGGTGAGGTACTTGATGGTCAAAGGGCGCTGGCAAAGCTCGGAGGACGCGATGGTGAGGTCGTCGAGCTCGGAGGACTGGCCCTGCGGCACGACCTTGCGCCAGCGGCGGTTGTTCTTCAGCACCAGCTCCAGCACGTAGATGAATGTCGGATGGGAGTTGGAGTTGTGCTTGACGGAGATTACGCCGTTCTCGTCCTTCACGTTGTCCTCGCCGTACTGGCGCTTCAGGGTGCTTGCCTTGATCTCGGCGAAGGTAACCTGCGCGGACTCGACGCGGTTGGAGTTGGAGGAGTCCATGAGGTCGCCGTTCATATCGACGGTGTCGTTGGAGTCCTCGTCGATGGTCTCCACGTAGCCGTCCTCGGAGATGAAGCCAAGGCACTCGAAGGCATCGCCGAGACTGGTCTTGATGTCGGTTGGCAATGCGGTGCCTACTGGGGCGGAATAGATATAGCCGCCCTTGACGCCCTTGCCGGAGGATACGTTCTCCTGGTTGTTGGTTTTGGATACAGTTTTTGCCATCGGCAAATCCCTTCTTGTCATTCGCAAAGGCGCAGGGAAACCTGCACCGTATAGCGAGAACGACCCGTTTGAGGGTCGTTCGATCGATAGGTATTTGTAGGCTTGGGGTCGAAGATGTTCGGCTCTTCGTCTAGGTCGCGCACCGCTTCACGCACTTTCGCCGCGATCGCGGCCGCATCGCGGCGACCAGGCTTGCCAGCCCAGCAGTCAACGTCCAGAAGGACGGGATCGGCGAAGCTTGATCCGCCGCCGACCTGCTCGACCACTATGTACTGGTCTGGCGGCGATGCGGGCACCTCCAGGAACGCGGGGAGGTTAATGGCGGCTTTGAGCTTGCGGGCCACCACCGCTTCCACGTCCATCATCTGCCGCCGCCTGCACCGGCTCTGCCAGCCGCCTTGGTCAGCGTCTTGTGATGGAACTCATCGACCATCGCATCGATGTTCTCCGTTGAAACCAGGTAGCCCGTGCCAAGCGATCCTTTGAACGGCTTCACGCCGTAGACGGCGCCGGGGCGAGCAGACGAGTCGGCAGCGCCCTTCACCGCATGGGCCTTGCCGCGAAGCATGCCCTGGATGTTGGTGTTCGCCATGACGGCTGGATAGCCAGCCTTCTTGGCCTTGTAGCGCTTCAAGCGCCACTTGCATCTGCACTTAACCATCTGTTCTGGTCACCTCCACGGTAAGGTTGTAGCCGCCAGGGGTGTTGGCGGGGGTGTACGGCTTGGGATCGCCGATCACCGCGAAGCGCTCTCCCCGCACCAAACAGAAACAGCCCCTAAGCGGGGCTGTCCATGTCTTCGGGAAGTGAAGCGTGTACTCGACGCTCACGCCTTCGGGGCGCGTCTCGTCCAACGACTCGGTCGATCCAGGCTGCACGATCACCTGCACCGCCGTTTCCGTCGGTATTGAGCTGATCGGCTCGCCCAGATCGTCAAGCTCGGTGTCGGTGCTGATTACCGTCACTGTTTCGGTTGCAAAGAGGTTCATTGCTGCTCACGGTCCTTCGCGGTCATGGCGGGGATCGAGCCGATGCGCGTTCCCGTCAGGCCAAGCCGCCTGCGGTCGTTCTTGCCAAGCCACAGCTCGGCAGTTGGGTTCGCGAAGGTGACCGAAGCGTTGTATGCGCCAGCCGCCTGCGAGAGCTGCGTTGCGCCAGCCATGCCGAGAGGGATGTTGCACGCACGCGACACAACCGCGCACGTCACCGCCTTTGCCGCAGCATCGAAGATCGGGTGCTCGCCCTTGGCGTAGGCGGTCGAGTACCGTTCCATGTACGCACCGAGCAGCATGCCGCTCGCGTCCTCCAGCAACGCCTCGACCCTCGCAGAATCGCCTTCTGCTACCGCACCGTAGCGCGCCTCGTAGTCGGCGAGCGTCGCAAAGGCCTCCATCACAGCGCCTCGTACAGCTTCACAAGCTCCGCCTTCGTTGCCTTCTTCGGGGCGAAGCCGCCAGCGGCTTCGATGGCGGCGTGAAGCTCGGCCACCGTCATGCCAGCGGGGTTCGACTCTCCGACCGCTTCATCGGTCTGATCTTCGGGAGCCTTATCGGTCGGCTCTTCTGGCTCGGCTTCGGTTGGCTCTTCTGTTGCCGCTTCGCAGATCACCTCATCTGCCGCCGTCACGAATCCAGCGGCTTCAAGCTCGGCGAAGCGCTCAGCGGCAAGCTCAACCGAATCGCCTGTGTAGTGGATCTCCAAGGTATCGCGGTCGCGATACGGGTATGTCACTGATGCGTGCATGTAGGCTCCTTCTCTTTAAGCGGTTGGGGCGATGGTGCCCTTGACGATGAAGTCGATGTACTCCGCGAAGAACACGAAGCCCGTGTATGCAACCGTGTCGAGCGTGATGGATTCGAGCTTCGCGGAATGGGACACGGCGATGAGACCGGTCTCGTCGGTGTAGAAGCCGAAGAGGTCGTCGCCTTCGGCTGGTGCGGTGTAGCACTTGACGTTGCTCTTGACCGTGGCGTAGATGGTGCCTGCGGTCACAGAGCCAGTGGACACGAGGGTGCCGAGGCCAGCCCAGTTCTCGATGTAGCTGACGCCGAAAGCGGAGAAGACCTCCGAATCGCCGATCTGCTTGGCGAAGTCGATGGGATTCGCGAAGAAGATAGCCTCGACATCGCCGAAGCCGTACTCCTCAACCGTGTTGGACAGCGTTGCCCAAGCGATTGCGGCGGTTGCAACGAGGTTCTTGCCGGTTACGGCAGTGGTGCCTTCGCCACCGAGAACGCCGATGAAGCTCTTCTTGATGTCGCTCTGGATGTCGGAGAGCATTGCTCCATCGGTCTTGTCTACCGCAGCATCGTAGCCGCGCTTCTTGATCTCCTGCAGGGTCGTCTGCTTGCGGTAGGGCTTGATGTCGACCTCGTAGGTCTTCACGTCCTCCCACGTGTAGGTGGACACGGGGATCACTTTGCCCTCAACGTATTCCTCCGTAGTGAGCGTGCCGGTGATCTTCTTCTGGTGCAAAGTCTCGCTAGGCGCAGCCTTGATCGGCTCGCAGGCGGAAAGCATCATGGTGAGCTTTGTAAGGGACTTGGTGAAGGTGTTTACCAAGTCCACGTTGCGGGATTCAGCAAGGGATTTGATATCGGGCATGTGCGCCCCTTTCTCTCTTATTTAAAGAGGTCGATGTTGGCGGCGATTGCCTCCAGACGTTCTTTCTTGTCTTCGATTGCGAGGATTTCTCGCTTGGAGGGCTTGCCTGGCTTGTCCTTGCCGCCAGCTTCCGGCACGGCCGGTGCGCCGCCGCGCGGTTTCGCGATTGCGGCGATTGCCTCTGCCTGCGCGGTAAGGGCTTCCTCGTCCTCGCCGTTGAGCGATGCGACCAGCGCGCGGTCTACGCCGGTGGCGGTTGCCACGGAGTCGATCAGCGCGTTGCGGGCTTTGGCGGCTTTGAGGCTGTTGTTCTCCTCTTCGAGCGCCGCGAGCCGCTCTTCAAGCGTTGGGTCCGGCTTCGGCGATGCGGCCTTCAGGCTCTCGATCTCGGCGCGGCTAGCCTTTGATCGCTTCTCCCATTTGCGCGATTCCTTGATCGCGCCCTCGTAGAGCGACTTCCAGTCCTTCTCTTCCGTGCCGGTTTCTGCTCCCTGATCCTGTGCAGGATCGGCGGCGGTGCCTTCAAGCCCCTGTGTCTGATCTTCCTGTTCCATGCGTTCCTCCTTTGCGCTGTGCAGCGCGTCTGCTTGCCCCATGCGGGGCGGTTTTAGGTATGAAAAAAGGCACCCGTGCGGGTGCCTTGGTTCAACTGGCGGATGGGGCGGGATTCGAACCCGCGGAGCCTTGCGGGGCTCACCCGGTTAGCAACCGGGCGCGATAAGCCGCTCTGCCACCCATCCAAGACAGCTATTCCCAATTACCTTTACTTGCGATAAACTTAATTAAAGTAAATTTACTCATAAAGCTGCGGTACGCCCCGACCTTCGAATCGGGACACGGCCGCAGCTTTATTTGTCCTCTAAGACGTTGACAACCCCATTGCTCGAAACGACAACGAATACCTCTCCTGGCCGTCTTCTCTTTTCAAGAGCTACGCACGTTTCATCGAATCCATCTTCGTTCCCCTCATTGGTGAAAACGCATCTAGATGGCGATGAGAGTCCGAGCTTGAACCATTTGATTCGCGCCCTTTTTACCTGATTGCTGACCGAGCTAGCGAGATTTGTAAGGTTTTTCATTTCCCAAAGTTCGCCGTTCATGGATATGTCCAGATTTGCGGGAGCATGAGGATCTTCATCTATTGTTTCGATATCGAAGCCATTCAGCAGGAGATAATTGATTCCCGCCTTTTCGTGCTCCTCAAGCGAATCTCGCGATTTTACGTATTTTGCTGACCCGAGTTTCTTTCCCGCAATCGAACCGAATTCAACCCTTAACGCTCTCTCCTTAAGCTCCTTCTTATTCGAAGCAGAAAGGTCCTCCGTCGAGTCTATCTGCTTAATCACTCTATATCGCTCGCGCAGCTCCTTCGGGCTGACCCCATCGACCAGCTCGACGGATTTATGCAGATGGCCCTTCACGAGCTCGTAGAACTTCGGCGTGGCGTCGGCGTTGCCGAGAATCTTCTCGCCGAGCACGCCCGCCTCGACGATCTCCGCAGCCGACCTGCGCGATTCGAGATATCCGTAGAAGTCGGAGACGTCCCTGAACCCGTGGGCCTTGACCTCTGCATCCAGGCGGGCCCCCGCTGATATCCAGCCACTGCTCGCACGCCCGTCCTTGCGCATGTGTGCCGTCGGGTTTGTCTTTCTGACATTCTCCGGCAGCTCCCCTCCGTCCAAAACAAGGCGTTTCAGCCCGTTCCGTTCCACCGAGCTAAGCCCCTCGGTGGCGTCGATCTTCTCGAACTTCCACCACTGGTCGCGCATCTCGCCAGGTTTGATACCCTCAACGAGCTCAGCATCGGGATTGTCTTCGAACCCAGGCACCACCTTGCAGTCGCAATTCCTGTGGAAATGCTTGAACTCGCCTGCCGTCTTGCGCGAGTGGTAGACCGCGCCGCGGCTCGCGAGCATAAGGCAGAAAGTGCACGTCTCGGCACCCGCGGGGACTCTCGCGAATCTCGCGCCCTTGTCCCTGTCGCGCCCCACGTTGGCGATGATGGTTTCATTGAGGCTTCGGAGGGCATCGTTCTTGGCGTACTCGCCGCATGCCTTCGCGAACGCCGCGTCGCCGCGCTTCGCGAGCTTCTTCGCCTGGTACCTTGCCACAGCATCAGACTTCTCAGGCGAGTAGACCGCCATGGTGATGGCTCGGTCAAGGCTTATCCCCTCGGACTTTGCGCGGTGGTCGTACCATTCGGCGGCGAATTCCGAAGCAACATCGTCATACCCCTGCACATAGCCTTCCATGATCAGCTTCGCCGCTTCGCGCTTCTCAGCGACCGAAGCGTCAGGGTTCCGCCTGCACCAGTTCAGGACCGACGATTCAACGTCAGATGCGGCCTTGTTCCCGATCTTGTCAACGGCGAGGTTGTAGGCATTGAACTCATTCCGCGAGATCATCGGAGTGCTCCTGGATCGGCTCGCTCGGCTCCTCGCCGCCCGAAGCGGCAACCACACCGCTTATCAGAGCAGAGGCAGCCGCCTTGGTGACGTTGCGGCGGATCTCCGATTCGACGTTGCGCACCTCGTCATCGTCCAGGCCGTTCAATCGCCAGAAGGTCGGGGTGCCGGCAAAGCCATCGACCACGGAAGCGAGCTTGATGGAGCTGTCGGTCTGCTGAGCCAGGGTCGGCATGGCGGGATTGAGGAAATGCACCGAAACATCGCATGAATCCTGCGCTTCCTCGTACGTGGTGCCGCGCTCCGTTGCGATCGCGGCGGTGGCCACACGCGCAAGCGCTGCCTTCGCTTCCTTGATGAAGCTCTTGCATTTGAGGATCAAGGGCTCGTTCTCGGCATAGATCGCCTCGGCGCTAGACGGGTTGTCAGACATGATGCCGAACTGCCCGACATGGATTCCCGTTGCAGCGCTCATTCGCTTGCAGAGGTTGGCGAAGTGCTCCGTCATCGGCTGCATGCTCGGTTGGGTTAGCTGCCCGAATTGGGGAATCTGCCCCTCGCTGTTCATCGAGACTTCGAAGATGGAGCCGATGAACGCGCTCCATTTCGACTTGTCCTCGAACGCATCGCCGTCTGTACCGAGCAGGTATTTCTGCGTGGATGCGGCGAAGGCAGCCGCGATCTCTTCGTTCACGTTGGCTCGCATCGCGCAGTCGATCAGCCAGCGCACCTCCGAGTTGATGCGGGAGACACCGAACGGGCGGTCATCGTCTGGGTTGTGAGGCATGATGAACATGGGCACAACGCCAAGGCCGTGCTCGATGTACTCCGCATACCAATCACCATCTCCGTTGTCGCGCAATCGGATAAGGCAATCGGGCAAAAGCACATCGACCCAATTTGGGCGGTTTGTGACGCGCCCGTTCTCGCGGGCGAAGGAGACAACCCACATGCCAGACGATAGGCACTCCTGCACATCGTCCCATATGCCCGTTGACAAGGTCGGCGGGTACGACGTGATGCGGGCATGCCCCTCATCGTCGGCTGTCACCACCCACATCGAGAAGCAATATTTGAGCGCAGAATTGACCGCCTTGCCTACGCGTGTGTCCATGAAGTTGCGGCGCGATATCCGCTTCAACAGCGCATCGGTGTCGGTGTCCTCCGGTGCGGTGAAGCCATCGAATGAAAGATGATCGCGCATCACCTCAACGCACTTGTAGCCCCAGCCACAGGCAACCTCCAGGTCGGACAACGTATCGGGAACAGCGATGCCCAGGTCTTTGAGCATGTTCCGCGCCTCGTAGTACTGGGAGCGGGCAAGGTTTCCGCTGTAGTGCGATTGCCAGTTGTTCAGCAGCTCCAGCACGATCTTCCGATGCTCTGGGGCCAAGCCGCTTGCAGATGCCACAGCGTAGGGAATGGATATGGCCAATTAGCTTACCCTTGCCTTTCTCTTTGGGTTTCTCTTCGAAACGGTGATTCCGAGCATCGCCAAGCCAGCGGCCTCTATTGGCGACGAGTTCTCGCCGCCGAAGCCCCAGCCGCCAGCCTTGCCTATCTCGCGGCGCGTTGATGTTGCCGCCGACAAGTCAAGCGCGGGGCACTCGATGTGTGTGATTTGATTTGTCCGCGCCGCATCGAATATCAGGTTCGCGGCGGTTACCGCCTGGTCTGTGGTGGGGCGCATAACGTATCCGCGCGGAACGCCCAAAGCCGCCATCCGATCGCAAAGCGAGCCAGCGGCGCTCTTGCCGTCGATCACAACGGTGCTTGCACGCCCTGCGCGGACGGTCAGCCAGCTCACAAGCCATTCGATGCCGCGGGCGGTCGATTCGCAGAACGGAAGCTCAACGTGCACAGCGCCGCCGCTTTGCGCAGCAACCGCCAACGCCACCGTTGCGCCATCGGGCGAGAACTTCACGCCGTAGGCAACCTTCTCGAATCTTTTCGGTGCCATAGCTGCCGCAACCTCGGTCTCGCGCCAGAGCTCTTCGCCGATAAGCGGCTTCTCTACCTGCTCGATCGGCGGCAGCCAATAGCCTAGGTACTCTTGCGCGATTCCAAGGTCGTCGCCCTTCATGCCGTAAACGCCGGTACGGATGTCGGCGGCTTCGACCAATCCTTCAGCAAGCGAGGGGTTGGCGGTCGGCCATCGCGACTCGTCCATCGGGTCGCCCACCTCGTCAACGCCGTACTCCAGCCAGCAAAGGTCGTCGCCTGGCGTTCCCCAGGCTTCCTCGCGAAGCTCCTTGAATCGGTCTGCCGTGCATCCTGCACGTGTGGGTGTTCCGACGTAGACCAACTGCGAGTTCTTGTGCGGAGAGTGGGTGGTGGTTGGGTTTAATGTCTGCGTCTGCGATTTGGTCAGCAGCTGCGCCTCGTCGTAGATGATCACATCGAAGCTGTAGCCCAACGATGCCGAGTCGGTTCGCGTTGAGAAGCAGAGAACGCCGCCATTGGCGAACTCGAAGCATTCCTGCGCGGTCTTGCTCTTCGCATCGGAAACATGCCTGTTCAGGTAACGGGGCGCGTCAGGATCCCCAGCGCGCTTGCCGAATATCTTGCGGAAGCGTGCAAGCATCTCGCACGTTGTCGAGTAGTTGTGGTCCGTCCAGAGCACGGAGTAGCCAAGCTCGAACACCAGAAACGCCGCCCAGATGATCGCGTCGTGCGATTTTCCCGCCTGGCGCGGAACAGACATCCCGCACCTTCGGTGGATCCACTTGCCGTTCGCATCGATTCGCGACCAGTCGGCAAGCGGTGTGCGCTGCCATTCGCCAACGCCGTATCCGATGATCGCCGCGAAGTCCACGACCTCGTCAAGCAGGTCGGTGTGCCCACGGCTCGAAGACACGTGCTTACGTGGCTGGCATCTTCGCGGCGATCCTGGCGGCGATGGAGTCAAGGGCTTGATCGACTGGATCCCCATCACCTCCACCTTCCAACCGCTCCAACTCATCGATAGTTGCGCGGTACTCTCGCGACAGCCCAGCAATAGCCTGCGGGGGCGCATCGTTGAGCGCCGCGCGGAGGATCCCGCGAAGCTCGATCAGCCTTTCTGCGGTGCTCTTCGGCTGCTCGCCCTTGGGGGTCACTGGGCAAGGATCCTGGACAACGCCATCGGGCGGCGCGTCTGCCGCCCAAACCCTTTGCACGGTTGACTTCGAGCAGCCCATGCGCCGCGCCGTCTCCGTTACTCCGAGCTGGGGAAACATGGTCACGATCGCCTTGCGCTCGGAAGCGGTGAGCTTGTGCACCTTTCCCATCTCATTCAGCTCCTTTTCCCTGTTAGCTGGGTAAGCTTGAACACCGTGGGAAAAAAAGGCGCAATGCGGCAGGGGTAGCCTCCGCCACGGCGGGAGGGGTATATCCCCAGGTCACCAGCTAAAACTTGTTTTGCATCCAACGTCTTTTGCCCGTGGTTTGGGAGGTGCGTTGAGCGAATCAAGGCTCTTGTTGCCCCTTCTCTCGTTGCAGATCCTGTGCGCCGGCGCGACGTTGGAAGGATCGATGGGCGAGCCGCCCTTCGACACCGGCACGATCTCGTCAACCTCGAAGCTCATAGGGTGGCCAGCAGGAAGCGAGTAGTCGATTGCGCCGCCGCAAAGGTGGCAAGGTCTGCCTTGGTCTTTGAGCCAGCGCCTGATCTTCCTTCGCTCGCTGCCGTTGGCGTAGCGGTTGACCTTGACGCGCTTCGGCTTCGCTGCCTTGAAGTCGACAGCGCATTGACGGCAGAAGCCGCCGATGATCTCTGTGGTCGACCTGCCGCATGCTAGGCAGTACGCCATTCGCATCTACCTCCGTAGGCTCGGTAGCAAGCCACCGCATGGAGCATTGCATGTGCTACTGCAGTGTCATAACGTGAAGCGGCCTTAGCCAGGTAATCAATCGTCAACGCTTGCCCTCGATTCCAGCCATAAAAGAAGGGAGCCGCCACCGCTCTTTCAGCGGTGCGCAGCTCCCTTGTGGACATTTTTGACGGCTACAACATAGCACCTTTGCCGTTTGCATTTGTTTGCAAAAGTTTGCAAATGTTTGCAATTGTTTGCAAAAGTAGGCAAATGTTTGCAATTAGACGGCAGGATGCCGCGGCAATCGGCGGGAATGCGGCAGGAATTCGTAGAGCTCGATCAAGGCTTCACCTTCTGAGTGGGTGCACCACGACACCGAGCGGTCAAGCGCCGCCGCCACATCGCGCCACATGCTGCCGTTGATATAGCGGTGCTCAATGAGCATCGAGTACTCCGGCGTTGGCATGGCGCAGAGTGCGGCCAGGCATTCGGCAATAGAAGCTTCCCATTGCGCCGATGCATCGCTTATCGCAGCATCGATCACGTCAAGCTTGGCCACACCGTCCGGCACAGCATCGCCGTAGGAATTAGGGCTCGCCGGCAAGCCCGTGTACTGCATCCCCTTCACTTGCATCGCGAAGAGCTGGTCTGCTCGGCGTATCTGCATCTGGTCCAGCCGCTGCCTTGCCGACCTCACGGAACGAAGGTAGTCCTTCGCCCTGCTGATCCTCAATCGGTCGTACTCGCTTCGCGATTCCTCTTGCATACACCCTCGCTTTTCTTTGCCGCTGATACGAGAAACCCCCGACCGATGATCGAGGGTTTCTCAAAGTAGGAAGGAGTCCGTGGGACGAACAGATCTCATTATAGGGAAACGAAACTACCATGTCATATCCCGTGTGTTCAGCCTGTGAATCTGGCTTGCTCTTCCCCCTTGCTTCCTCCCTTCTTGCCTTGCATTACTTTTGCATGGCGAATAGATCATCGGTCATTTGCTGAAAGTAGCGTCATGACCTGCGGTTGGCGATATGCGAACCGCAACCGACTTGGCGGCGGCTCCGTTTCGCCATCGTTCTATCGTCTGGCCCTCTTTGTCCCGCACTCCGGGCAATACGTCCCGACCTCGGAGTAGAACGTGTCGCAGCAGTAATCGCAGTGCCATTCCTCGACGTTGAGGACCTTGTAGATAGTGGCGTTGTCGTAATGCTCGCTAAGACCTCGCTTATAGCCATATGCCCCGCCGATCATCGCTGCACACAGTATGGCCACGACGATCACGGGAATCCACGGTGCAAACGGCTTATCTACCCACGACATTGCTCCCACTCCTACCCTTCCTGCGGCGCGCGTTTTTATCGTCCACTTCGTTGCGGCACCTCTCGCAGACATCGCCGACGCGCTTCTTGTTGTCTTTCCAAAACTCGCGAGGATAGCTCCTAAAGAACGGATGGGGGTACGTTTTGCCGCATCTTGCGCACGTCCATTCAAACGGGTCGCAGCTCATTACCCTACCGCCTTCCTGATCCGCGCTGCCCAGTCGGTCACGCCGTCGACGTCGGCTCGATCGTACTCGTCAGCAACACACAAAAGCTCGTCTCGGTCGATTGCTCGCGCGTTCCAGCCTTCTACTGCGTCTTCCAGCCCGTTGCATGACTCGACCTTGGCGCTGCAATCCCAGCACTCCACGTAGTACTCATCTTCTAGCCCAGCGCCGAAGACAACGTCGTCACTCCCGCAGAACGGGCAGGGTTCAAGCTTTATTTCTTCTCGCATGCTGGCACCTCTTCTCCGTTTATGAAGTCAACTAGCTTCTTCTCACAGTCTTGGCAGAGCAGCGCGAAACCCTCTTCCAGGCCGCAAATCTCGTAATCTTCCCGAATGTCTCCAGTTACCTCCATCGAGCAAAGCTTGATTCCGTGAAAATAGAAGTCGTTGACGAAATCGCCAGCATCAGGCACTTTGCCGCCGCAACGGTCACATACCGCGTAAACTTCCTTACTCATTCGACCACCTCCGCGCCGCAATGCGGGCAGTACTCGTATTCGCCGTATAGCTCATCGAAGGTGCGCCCACAATTCGAGCACTCGTACACCCTTATCTGGTAGCCGTCCGTTGCTGGCTCCGTGTCCGTGTGGTCTAGCCTGCATGTTGGGCGGTCGATGAGGTCTGCCAGGCGGTTGAGCAGCCTGCGGTTGTTGTGCTCGATGTTTTTGCTCGAAACTAGCGTCTCAGCAACATCGGGCCGCATGTCCAGCGCTTCGAAAAGCGGAACGCGAATATTCAGCAGCTCGGACGGCTCCCGCAGCTTTCGCGCCACCTCGCGGCGCTCTTCGTTGCTAATCATCTCCCCGCCATCCTTCCGGCATGTCCTCGATGCGGCGCTTGCTCGTGTATGTGACCTCGGTATGCACTTCGAGGATGAACTTCTTTCCGCACTCCGGGCATTCGTACGCATCGTCGTATTCGCCCTCGAACTCCCAGCTGTCGGGGTCTTCGTAGCCGCACCACGGGCACGTGATATTTTCCTTAAACGACTGCTCGTTTTTCCATTCCAGCTCTCGGTCGAAATCGGAAATGCACTCGTCGCACCACGAATAGCCAACCTTACCGCCAATTGGTCCGCACGTGAAAAGCTTGCGGTTTGATGTCGGCTTGCCGCATCGCTCGCACGTGTACGTTTCGCCCGTTTTTCGCCACCCGTACGGCATGCCAGTCGCCTCTCGGCAGTTCTCGTCGCTAATCTCCATCACTTCCTCCTTCAGGGTCGATGAGGTCAGCCAGCCTTTCGAAAACCTCCCTTGGATTCGGGAAATCGTCCTCATCGAGGACGATGAACTGGAGCCTGCCCCACCATTCGTAGAGCGAGCCCTCACCGTATGCCGCATCGTGGCGAAGGCTGCTTGCCATATTGCGGCGCTCTTCGTCGTTAATACTCAATCTCGATGTGTCCATTCAGGTCAAACTCCCTCCCACATTCGTCGCATGCGTAGCTCTCTAGGCCTTCCCATAGCTCGTCCCATACGAACCAGTCGATGTCGACGCGATGCTCGCAGCCGCAAAAGGGGCATTCGAAGGAAGCTGCGACGGCCTTGGTAACAACCTCGACGTCGACCGCGTGCGGCTGCACCTCTTCCGCTCCTATCAACGCACCTCCCTCAACGTGCGGATCCTGTCCGCGATGTCCCCGAAGATATGGTCTATGCAGCAGTCCTGTGGTTCTAGCTGCCTGGAATCGAACCTGCAATCGCCGCAGTTGCCGCTAGCGCAGTCCGCGTAAAGGCATTCCCCGTCGCCGTATCCTTCGTTTCTCGCCCTGTCCAGGTCTCCGAGCAGCTTCTCCCAACTGTCGGGCGGCTCGGGGGCCTTGTGCGTTAACAGCTCTGGGCGGATTGCCTTGTCTGTGTAATCTCGCGTCATCACGTAAATTCCGTCCGCGGCGAACACGGTCACAAGGCCCACCACCTGCTGCGGATCGTCATTCGTGATTTCGTGATCGGGTCCGACGTACCACACCAAGTCTCCCAAGCGAATCGGCACGCCGTCCGCACCAAGCGGCAGCTCCATGTGTTTGTCGAATATCTCATGCCTCAGCTTGGCGTTTTCGCTCTCGATGTTCTTGAGCTGTGACACGTTGGCGCTCATGATGTTGTTCGCATCGCTCAAGAGAACCTTCGCCTGCTTGACGTTGTCGATTGCCGTCTTCAGCTCCATCGCCTACCACTCCGCTTTCATCGCTTCGTAAAGCTCGCCCCACTTGCCGGTGGAGCCGAATCCGCACACTCCGCGCTCCGTCGTCTCGTCGAATCCGCCCACCCTCACCAGCTCGGGGGTTGCTATCGGCACTATCACCATCTGGGCGATGCGCTCGCCTTCGTCGATGGTGACGAAGGTTCCCGTCGGGTTGAGCAGCGGCACCATGACCTCGCCCTGGTACCCTGGGTCGATCACGCCAACGCCGTTCGCGAGGACCAGCCCTTTCTTGACAGCTAGGCTGCTGCGGGCGAACACCAGCCCCACGTGGCCGCTGGGGATCTCCCAGCGTGTGCCCGTCCCCACCATCCGCGTGCGCCCAGGCTCGATCCGCCAGGTCGCGTCCGCCTTCAGGTCGGCTCCCGCGTCGTCTTGGTGCTGCCGCTCGGGCATCATCCACTCGTCGGCTATTACCTTGATTTCCATGTCTGTCCTTTCTATATCGCTTCAGCGAACAATCGCATGTCGACATCGACAGCCGTAGAGAGGCTCTTCAGCAGCTGAGCATCAACCAGAAGCTCGCCTGAGGCATGCTTGCTGTAGCCTCTGCATATCTCTGGCCGTGCCTCGTAGACCATGCACTCGCGCTTCCTGCTCAGGTACGGGCATGTAAGGTCGACGATGCCCCTGGGCTCCGGGTGCGGCTTGATGCCGTGGTTGCGTACGTAGGCCATAAGGCGCACCTTGTCGGCTGGCGTGAGCGGCAGGAACCTGCCGCAGCACTCGCCGCATCCGCGGCAATCAGCCCTGTGCATGTCCGTCACCGGCTGATCGCGAAGCAGGTTGGCGAATGCCCTTGCTGCGATTCCCGTGCTCATCGGCGTAGCACCGCCTTGATCGTCCGCGCCGCCTCCACCATGCCGCTGGGGTTGTAGCTGAACCCGCCTTTGCCAAGCGTCTCCATCTGCTCGGCAAGCTCCATCAGCGGGGCCGTCATCTGCTCAACCGCCGTGCGCTTCTTCTGGGCGTCGGCCTCGTCCTTCGCCCTAGATGCCATTCCGCTCTCGATCAGCGAGATCAGCGTGCTGTAGCTGTCCATCGTCGCGCTGTCGGCTCGCTCGCTCCATGCGAACCGCTCCTGCGCGGCGTCGTACTTGGCCTGCGCCCACTCCAGCCAGTCCTCCGCGTCCTTCCGCTTAGCCATTCGGCTGCTCCTTCCGTTAGAGACGTACACGTTTGCGCAGAGACTCGCCGCTCATCACGACGGGGACGCACATTTTCAGGCGATCAAGGATCGCGTTGGCGTGGCTTTGGCCGCCCTCTGCGAGCCGCTTCCAGAGGGCGGTTCCCTCGTAGTTGGTTGTGTAGATGGTCGGCTTGCCGTTGCCGATGCGCTCGGACATGATCTGCAGCAGCATCGCGGTTGACTTCTCGTCCATGGGCGATTGCCCAAGGTCGTCGATCAACAGGCAGCCGCACTGCATGAAGCCAGCCAGCACCTCGTCTGGCGAAGCGCTGCGGTTGATCCAGGATCCGTCGACCGCTCGCTTGATCGAGTCGAGCATCGCGAAGCGCACGGTCATCGCCTGCGCAAGCTCCATGAGCGCGGCGCATGCCTCGGTGGTCTTGCCCGTGCCGTTTGTGCCGCGGATCACAAGCTGCGAAGAGCCGCCAGCAAGCACCGAGTCGACCCACCTGCGCACCTCCGGCACGCGCACCGCGCCATCGCGGTAGTCGGCAGGGACCCCCGAAGCCTCGATGCGGCCACGTACGGTGCGCTCTCGCATCGCGAGGATTGCCGCCCGCTCACGGGCAGCGCGTTGCCTTGCCAACTCGAGCTTGTGCCTTGCCAGCTCTTCCTGGCTCATCGCAGCAAGCTTCTTCTTTGCTGCAAGGTAGGCGCTAGATGGCGTCGGCGAACTTTGCGGCTGCATCGCGCTCCTCCTTCGCCGTGCCTGCCTTCGCGGCGGCAAGGTACCCCTCGAACTTCTCGCCGAAGAGCGTATGCGGGCGAAGCCATTTCTGGCGCTTCGGGTCTGCGCCCCATTCGGCTTGCTGCTGCTCGCAGACCATGCGCACATCGTCGATCGAGTATCCAGCATCGAAGATTTTCGTCAGGTCGAAAGACACCTCGGCAGACGGGATCAGGCAAGCACGGCCAGTGACCTCCGTGAAAACCTTCAGCGCTTCGCCGATGAACAGCGCACGGGGCGTGGGCGATTTCTTGGTTGGTTGGGGTGTGCTGATGGGAGAGCTGTAGGTAGATATCTCACTCTCACTCTCACTCTTTGCTAGCAGAATCGGGTTTTGATCTACCTTTTGATTACCCTTTTGATTACCCTTTTGATCACCCCCGCGAGCGTTGGATTTGGTGCGGGCGATGAGCACGCGCTCGCGCATCGCGTAGTAAAGGCTCTGGCTCGTGCCTTTGAGGCATTCCGCCGAGTCCTCGCCCTCGAAGAAGAGAAGCGCCAGCGCCCCCATCACCTCGCCCTGCACCTTGCGGGAGCAGCCGCGAACCGCGAGCCAGAAGTCCTCCTGTACGAAGAACCCCCGCTTGTAGTTGCTTGCCATTTTTAGAACCCCTTCCTAATTGAGTCCGTCTAGGATCGAATCGAATCGGGCGGCGGCTTCGGCATCGTAGCCAGGGAGCACATGCCCGTATATTTTCAAAG
>OLNF01001176.1_pt1 | contig 22727 bp, 20 predicted proteins | sample 1673061 | NCBI WGS metagenome assembly OLNF01 (sample SAMEA3136751, study PRJEB25190) | human gut metagenome
TGGATTGACGGTAACGGTGCTGAGAGACTTCTCATCCATTATCAATACGGAACCGCCCCTCTTGCCAATCTGCAAACATGGTTTGCAGCCGGCTGGTGTGCAGAATTGGATTAGACGGCGTCATGGTCACACAGAGATAGTTAGGCAGCGCCTGACAGGGCAGATCAAACTGCTGCGCAAGCATCGCAGCAATCTTTTCTGTCTGCACAGTGGGAATTGCCCCCACCTGCAGGCTACTCTTCCGCCCCAGCATATACACAGACCGGCCGTACTCTTTAAGCCTTGCGATGCTGTGCACCCGCTGCAGGCCGAAGAAAACGCAGCCTTTTTCAATCAGACAGTGAAAAGCGAACTCCGCCCCTCCGGCACCCGGCACAACGCCCACCATTTGCCCGGGCTGCACCAGCGGCTCCAGCTTGCGGGCAATCGCTCCGAACATTTGCGCCGGCAGCGCGACCCAAATCAGCTCTGCTCCACGCACCGCCTCTTCCAAATCGCTTGTAGCCAAGGCGATTTTGCCGGTGCGCCAAAGGATGTCGTCGCTTTTCCAGATCGTCAGCTCACATTGCCATCTCTGGGAATGCGATGTGAACACTGTGACCTCATGCCCTTTATACGCCATCTCCGCCGCCATAAGCGTTCCGATATTGCCGCCGCCAATCACCGTAATCTTCATTGTATCCGCACCCTTTCTGTCTTTTTACAGCGCTTCCCGCAGAGCTGCCAGCAGGCGGTCGTTATCCTGGGTATTCCGCACGGCCAAGCGCAGGTATGTCTTACCGGAGAGCTTGGCGGAGAGGTCCTTCACCAGCACATCCTTTTCCAGCAGCCGGGCCGTAAGCTCTGTGGCCGAGCGTCCATCCAAAAGCTCCACCATCACATAGTTGGCCTGGGACGGAATCACCCGCAGGCCCGGCAGAGCCGCCAGGGCCTCCTGAAAGCGGCGGCGCTCCTGCCGCAGCTGCACAAGGGCCGCCCGATAATCCTTATTATACTTCTCCGCAATCTGCATATAAAACTCGCCGAAAGAGTTGATATTCCAGATAGCTACCTCTTTTTTCATGGTAGCGATGCGCGCCTCATCCGCCGAGGCCAACACACCCAGGCGAACGCCGGGCACGCCGTAGGACTTGGAGATGGACTTCATCACCAGCATATTGGGGTACGCACGGAGGATAGGCTCGTGGATGCAGGTGCTGTCCTCCTCGTCGGCAAAGTCAACAAAGGATTCATCCAGCACGAAGCAGATATTTTTCTCACGGCACCACTGGGCCAGGCGAAGCACATCCGCCTTGGGGATATAATTGCCGGAGGGGTTATCGGGATTGATAAGGATGAGGTTCTTGACCGGATGGACGGTGAAAAAGGTCATGAGGTCGTCCGCCGTATAGCGATAATCGGCATTATCCGGGGTGAATACCACCTCCTCGCAGCGCATACGATGGGGATACTCCTCGAAGGTAGGGCGCACCACACCGGTGGGGCCCTCCATCTTTTCCACTAAGCACTTGATAAGCTCCGCTGCACCGTTGCCCACCACGATGTGCTCCCGGTGGATGCCGAAATTCTTGGCGGCCAGGAGACTATTCACCTGCATACCGGAGGGATACTGGGTTAGCAGCGTCTCAAAACTGGCCTGCATCTCGTCCACCAGGCGGCGGGGCGGGTAGTAGGGGTTCACCAGATAGCAGAAGTCCAGCAGATGCGGATAGCGCCAATAGCCGCCGTAGCGGGACTGGACGGCTCGGAGTTTCTCTTGCCAGGTAGGGGCGAACATGGAGCTGGCAATGTCCAGATCCTGCTCGTCGTCGATCTCATACCACTTCTCCCCGGAGAGCTTCTTGGCGCGAATCTGAGGATCGTCCAGCATGGTGATAACCCGCAGCACCTGCTCATAATACTCGTTGTTACCCAGAGCCTGGGAATAAGCCTCCAGGAAGGGCACATAGTATTTCTGGGAGAACTCTCGGCTGAACTTATAGAGGTTCACCGTTTTATAATACTCCGGGATGTCCGCGAAAACGAACTTGCTGCCAGGTACAAATGCCTCGATACGGTCATCCTCTGACAGCTTGACGCAGGTGCCATCCATCCAGCTCTCATACTTATCCACCAGGGCCAGGGTGGGGCGGGGGTCTCCCAGCAGCTTTTGCAGTATGCTGTCCTCGAAGATCACATCTGACTCCAGTAAAAGTGTGTCATCCTCCTCCAGCTTGTCTCGAGCCAGAAAGAGTGAATAAATGTTGTTGGTCTTGTCATACACCGGATTCTCCACATACACGATGGGGGTGGCTACGGAGAGGGTGCCGATGTAGTCTATCAGCTTCTGTCCCTCATAGCCCACCACGATGACAATACGCTCCAAGCCGCAAACATCCAACTGGTGCAGCATACGGTCAATGAGGGCGACTCCGTTGACCTTGACCATGCATTTTGTGTTGTTTTGTGTCAGTTCCTTTAGGCGCTTGCCCATTCCGGCCGCTAAGATCAATCCCTGCATAGGCTTTTCCTCCTTGCCCGCATTCTATTTTCTTTATTTACAGCACAATACCCGCCAGCACAGGAATATTCTCACGCCGGCAAAGCTCAATCTCCTGATGCAGTGCACAGTAAGCGGTGTGATCGATCTCCACCACGGGAACGATGCTCTGGGCCGTAAGGATTTGTTGCAAGACCTCCGGTGCAGATGTATCCATGGTGCAGAAAACCGTCTCCAAGCCGGCCTCACGAAGCATCTGCTCCGCTGCCTGCACAGCGCCCTGCGCCGATGGCTGCAGGCCACAGAAAGCCAGCAGTACCACTTTGGTCAGGCCACGCTTGGCGCAAACCGTCTTCAGGTAAGTGGCCAAAAGCACGCTCGCCTGTGCATTTCCGGCAGAAAGCTCCGCCACATAGTCAAAGGACTCCAGATCTTGTAAATCACGCACGCTGCGCACGAAGGGGCTGGCCAGATACCGCAGCACGATCACCAGCACGCTCAACAGCAGGCCAAACACAAGTCCCATAATCAGATATTTCGGCTGCAGCACGCTGGCAGAGCTCTCCACGGCAACCACCTGGTCGATGTCCTCCTGCGAAAAGTTCTCCTGATTCATCTCTCTGGCCAGCAAATCCTTTTGCAGGCGGCTGAGCTTGGCCTGCGCATTTGTGTTGGAAGAAGTAAGGGAGTTGAGAGAATCATTCAAAGAGGTCTTGCGCTCTAAAATTTTGGCGTCGGTCGTTACGGTTTGGGTGCGGCTCACAAGGGAACAAGTGCTGCCTTTGGCCAGCGTGGCCGCAGCAAGCTCCTGATCTACAAAATCGGCAATAGCGGCAGCCTGCTCCTGCGTTTCCCCGTAAATGGAAAGGTGGATATAGTCGTTGTCGAACAGGGAGGACAGGATCATAGTGTTTCCGCTGTCGATCTCATAGGCCGAGATCATCTCCTTCAGATAGGATGCGTCTCCCTGCCAACCCAGATTTGCGGCCAAACGCTGCAAAAAGTTCTGTCCGGTAATCAGTTCATAGCAGCTCTGGATGGCAGCACTCCCCGAAACGGACAGCTTATAGGTCAGCTTTTCCGTAGCAATGTGCATGGCATCCATATTCATAAGAATAGACTGCTCCAAATATCGGCTCATAGACTGCATCTGCTTCTTGCTCTGCAGCACGCTCTCCACGGCAGCCACCTGCTCATCGGAAAGCTGCTCTCTGATCTGCTCGGCAGACTGCTCCACATGGGTGGTGTTGCCATCCCGGTTGCGCACATAGCCCAGCAAGTCAATAACGATGCCAAACACCAGCGTGATGATCAGAATCAATACCCAGCCTTTTTTGATGCGTTGCCATATATCCTCGAAATACAGTCTGCGCTCTTTTTTGTTCATTTCTCCGTTCATAGGATCACCTTTGCCCTTCTTTATTTATGTTTGGCCCGATTCACAGGCTCTCTTTTTCTAAAATATCGGCAATACGCACGCTGGCATACCCGTCACCATAGGGATTGCTGGCATGGCTCATGCTGCGATAAGCATCTTGATCGTCCAGCAGAAGCTTGATGTTCTGATAAATTGGCTCCTCATCGGTCCCCACCAGCTTCAGTGTGCCGGCGGCAATGCCCTCTGGCCGTTCGGTAGTGTTGCGCATCACCAGTACGGGCTTGCCCAGGGAGGGGGCCTCTTCTTGGATGCCACCACTGTCCGTGAGGATCAAATAGCTGGCCGCCATGAAATTGTGGAAATCTAGCACATCCAGCGGCTCTATGAGGCGGATACGGTCGCAGTCGGCCAGTTCTTCCTCTGCAATCTGGCGTACCTGGGGATTCATGTGGATGGGGTAGATGAGCTTCACATCCTTGTATTCATCCATGATGCGACGGATGGCCCGAAACATCTCATGCATGGGCTGCCCCAGATTCTCTCGGCGGTGAGCCGTGAGCAAAATGAGACGGCTTCCTTGGGCCCAAATAAGATTTTCCTGGGTGTAATGCTCCGTCACCGTGGTGCGTAAGGCGTCGATAGCGGTGTTGCCGGTGACATAGATGCTGGAGGGATCCTTACCCTCCCGCAGCAGGTTCTGCCGGGCCGTTTCCGTGGGAGCGAAGTTATAACGCGCCAAAATCCCCACCGCCTGACGGTTGAATTCCTCCGGATAGGGGGAATAAATGTCATAGGTACGCAGTCCGGCCTCCACATGTCCCACAGGTATCTTCATATAAAAGCAGGCCAACGCCGTTGTAAAGGTGGTGGAGGTATCGCCGTGGACCAGAACGATGTCCGGCTTCTCCTTTTCCAGCACCGGGGGGATCTTCTCCAGGATCGCCTGGGTGACATCAAACAGAGTCTGCCCCTGCTTCATGATGGACAAATCATAGTCCGCCTGCACATGAAATGCCCGCATCACCTGCTCCAGCATGGATTTATGCTGGCCGGTGGTGCACACCACGGTGGTAAACTCCTGTCTGCTCTTGAGTTCGTTGACCAGGGGACACATTTTGATGGCTTCCGGCCGGGTGCCGAACACCAGCATTACCTTTTTACTCATTTTTTCCACCTCTGTATTCTCTGAATTTACCCAGTAATCGTTTCCAGATGACAACGATGATCTTGCCGTTGAGAGCCAAGATTGCCGCTGTCAAGATCCCGGCTGTGGAATAGCGGTAGGGACTGGGCCTAGTCATGACCACCGCCTCTGCAATCAGCAGCACATTCTGCGCCAGAATATTCCACAGGCACACATGGTGATGCACATATTTCCGGGTGTCTACAATACGGATCACCGCTATGATGCCGTAGCTTATTAAGGTGGCATAAGCCGCACCTAGCGCGCCCATACGGGGAATTAGCAGCAGGTTCAGCACCACATTGCATACCGCCGCCACAACGGTGGACACCATGACCATCGTATTATCTTTTATTACGCCATAAAATGTGCCGAAATATGCCGCGTAGCAGCTGTAAACCGCCGCTACCAGCAGAATCGGTAGAATAAAGCGTCCCTCATAAAACTCCTTTTGCAGCACAATGCGGCACAAAACATCCGTACACAGAGTGACCACCGATGCCAGGCACAGCAAAAAGGTGGACAATGCTGTGAATATCTCGGAATAAAAGGTCTCGCTGTCCTCGCTTTTGCTCTGTTTCACGGCAGAGTACTGCCAAGCTTGCTGGAAGATGGTAGAAAATGTGGACAGCACCGCCGGCAGCTTACTGGCCGCCGTATACACGCCGCACACCGCATCGCTGACCATATATTGCAGCATATATCGGTCAGACACATTCACCACCCACCAGCCCAGCATATTGGGTACGCACGGGATGGAATAGCGCAGCATGGCCCGGCGTAGTGCCTTATCGGGCCGGAAGCGCCACGAAATGTATTTCTTTTGCCCGGTAGCAAAGAAAATATAGACCGAGGCCACCACATTGGCCACAATGATAGAGGTGATATAGGCGGCAATGCTGCCCTTGAGCACCACCAAGAGTAGCACATTCATGCCCGTGAGCACCAGGGCGTTTATAACACCGGCAATGGCAAAAGGCACATTTCGCCCCAATCCGCGGGCAAACTGCAGCACGACTTTATAAATACTAAAGGAGATATACAGCGCACCGAACAGCAACATCTCCGAATCGTGGCGAATGGCATACAGTGACACCGAGCCCACCGACACAAACAAGATAGACCACAGGGTAATACGCATAGTGATACCGTAAGTCTGTTGTAAGTCGGCATCATCGTCAATGGTGAAGCGATACATGGCGTCCACCACATACATGGTGGCAATGGGGTAGACGATATCAATGAGCGTATTGAGCATTTCCGCCCGACCATACTGTGCTGTGGTCAGCGCCGAGGTGTATAGCGGTACCATGAGGAAGTAGATCAGCTTTGTCAGCAGATTGCCCGCTGCAAACACCGCAGTGTCTTTCGCCAACCTTGTATACTTATTTTCTGACATAGTACAATACTCTTCTTTTTATTGCATACAGTACCACCAAAATCAGCAAGCCGTATGCCATCATTACATGCCCATTATACACCGCTCCCCGACCCTCCACCACATATGCATAAGCGCAAAGAGAATAGGCGAAGAAAAGGCAAATGTCTTTTTTCAGGTATTCCATGATCTTATCGGTAAGAGAAGCATATCCAGCCCAGAAAGCACCCATAAAAATACCCCAAATGCCGAAGTTTGCGTAAACATCACCAAACAAAGTCGGGTGCATACTGCCGCCGGCACCCATGCCGATAGCCATGCCCATGGATTGGGCAAAATCTTCGGGCTTAAGTCCCAGCGAAAAGCGAGTGGGTAAAAAGGTCAGCAGCACACGCAGGTAGCTGTGTCCCTGGCCGAAGTTTTTAAATCGATTATCCCCATCAATAAAGAAATAAAACCACTGACGAAGGCCCAATTCACCGCTGTCATTCCGGAAAAACTCCAGGATGCGTTCATTGAAGTTCTGGAATGTAACCGTAGCCAAGAAGTTGTCGATCGTCCCGTACCACCGGTAAGCTCGCAGGCCATACACCACATAGATCACCAAGCACGCGCAAATGGAGCAGAAGACGATCATCTTTATGGTGATATGTCGACGCTTGATGAGATAATACCCCAATAAGCAGGCAAACAGCGGGATGACCTCCACCCGATTGCGGGAGATAATGACGCGCAGAAAAATCACAGCCGCAATAACAGCGGCGTAGGTATACTGCCTGCGCATCAGCGCATACAGCAGCAGACCCGACAGCAGTAAAAATGCCACTGATAAAATCTGAGAAATATTCAAATAGGAGGTCTGGATGGTGCGGGTGGCACCCCAGGAGATATTGCCAACGCCACCCAGCTTGACGGCCTTGTCGGCAATATCCACCAGCACAACCAAGCACAGGGCCAGAAAGTACACCAGATTCTCCCGGCGGGTGACATGGCCGGAAAGCTCCATCAGGTAGCCGTCCTCCATAAAGGGGTAGGGCCTTTTGATGCGGCCCCGCAGCAGTAGGATACGCACCAACGCGTAGACCACACAGAACCCGATGACGAACAGCGCAGCTTCATTGAGCACCGCGTCCGAATAGGCATTACTCCCGGCGATACAGGACATCATGTGCATGACACCGAACATCAAAAACACCGTGGCCCAGAGGAACACCGCCGGGGATTTCTTATTGAACTCCAGAACCATGACCAGCACGATGCACAGGAACTGGACCACACTTAAAAACACAGTCATAGCTTAATCCCTACACACCTAGCTCCGGGACGACTTTGCAGCCCCGTCGCGCCAATACACCTTGAAATCATGGATGGATACCCTCTGTTCCGGCGGTGGAAGCTGCATATAGTCGCCATAGGTCCGGCGCAACATTTCGTCCCAGCAGGAGACGGCGGTAAAGCGCTCACCTTCAAACTCCAGCTCCACCGTATCCGCCCACTGGGCCCGGGTGAGCGTAGAGGCGTCCTGCTTATCCACCATCATCACAACGCCCTCCCTCTTTGTATCGGCCCCGGCGTAAGCGGCGCAGGTCTCGTCCATCTTCTTGGCCATGGCATAGGAAGATCGCAGCTTAAAGGGCAGGCTCGCCAGACCCACGCAGATATCCTTTGCCAGCTGACCACGGCGCAGCATGAACCGGCGCTGGGCAAGATACCAGGCGCGCTTAGCAGCCTTGGCCCGGTCCAAATAGGCTCTGTACTCCTCTTCTATATCGGGCACCGCGTCAATAAGAAAAATATCCACATACACGCCCAGCTTTTCATGGGTGCCCACGGCACTGTACTGCACCAGACGGGTACGGGTATCGACCATTTTAGCCAAGGGGAAGGAAAAATCCTTCACATTGAACATGGACACCACCTTATAGGGACTGTCCTGGTCTGCCTCCGCCAGATCCATCAGTTTCTTAAAGTCTGGCCGGGTCATAGCGATATCTATATCATCGTCCCAGGGAATAAAACCCTTATGACGCACGGCACCGAGAAGTGTTCCAAACATCAGGTAATACCGCAGTCCGTTTTCCCGGCATTTTCTATGAATATAGCGGAGCACACCCAATTCCAGAGCTTTCAGCTCTTCTGTCTGAATTTCTGCATTCACTACTTTGTTTCCTCCTTCAAGGCCAGTCTTTGCCGCAGAGCAGTTACCAGCAGATCATTGTTTTCTTCAACACTCATATTCTTCACTGCTTGCTGCACCCGGCTACAATAGCCCTCGTAATCATCTATCACCCGGTTCAGCGCCTGCGCATAGTCATCCGACGCTTCTCCCACGCCCAATTGGGCACAAATGTCGGCTAGGGGTGGGTTGGTTGTTGTGACCACGGGCTTGCCCTCATACAAAAACTCATAGAGCTTACCGGAAGCGCAGTAGATATTGTTTGTGTCGTACTGGCCGTAATTCACGATGCCAATATGACTGTGATCGATGAGGTACTTCAGTTCGTCCTGCCCCAACCGGCCTAGAATATACACTCCGCTGATGCCGTTTTCGGCCACAATCTTATCAATGGCTTCCCGATCCTGCGGTGCACTGTCTCCCACTAGAAACAGCTTGTAGGGATACTGGAGCCGGGGCAATGTCTCCACCAGCTTGTCGTTGGTGCGCTGGACAGAGCAGCCAGAGGTGGAAATAATCTTGTACTCCTCGCCGCTCAGCAGCTCGCCAAACCGGACAGATAGTTTTTTCATATCCGCCTGCGGGCTATAGGCCAGCCGCCGGAGATTTTCATACACCAGCGGCTTCTCCGCCAGATGGTATTCCACCTGCATTCTCTTGGCCCGGTATTCGTTAGCGGCAATGATTATGTCCGCCTTTTTATACAGCCTTTCTTCAAAGATGCAGCCCATGCGACCGGAAAAAGTAGTCATCTCGGAGCGCAGGTACAACTCCCGGGCATCCTGAATGATCCGCACATCCGGATGTTTTTTCTTGATGCGCAGAGCTGGAACCGTGGCCTTGCGGTTGTCCGCAAACACAACATCAATATTCCCCAGCTCCTCAAAAAGTCGTACTGCACGCCGAATAAACGCAAAATATGCCGTGCGGGAGGTGTCCCGAAAACATATGTGCTCTGGCTCAGAGGGCACAAAGTCCGGCTCTGTGCAGGTAAAATAGTGGGTTTTGCCCAGCTGCTTGCAGATTTTGATTAGTTCTCTTTGCCGTCCATCGTATTCAAATCGACCATAGGATAGAAACAGAATATTCATACAGTCTCTCCTCTATTGCCGGAGGCAGACTGACTGCGTCCGGCATTTATCTTTTCGTTTTTCCATATTCGGCTTTCCCTATCAGGTCGGATGGTCTCAGTCTCCTTTTTATCCGCTGATACAGCAAAGCCGAAACAACTTTCAAAGTCTCAAAGACAGCTTATGCCGCACTCTCTGTCCGCTTATTGGCGAAAATCACGCCCAGGGTGATCAGCACGGCGCCAAGGATGCTCATGAGGGAAATTTTTTCGCCCAGCAGCAGCCAGCCTACCACCACGGTGACGAAGGGGGTGGCATACAGATAGTTGTTGGTAATGACCACGCCCAGGTTCTTAAAAGCGATATTCCACAGAGCAAAACACACGGCGTTGCCGAACACGCCCAAAAACAGCCAACTCAGCAGGATACCCGGCTGGGTAAACAGCGGGGTCAGGCTGGGCATACCGTCGGTGATGAGCATCAGCGGCACCGCCGTCAAAAATGCCCACAGGAACACCCGGCGGGTCACCAGGAAATTATCATACCGCTCGGTATACTTCTTAATGAGGATGGAGTATACCGCCCACATCAGGGCCGCCGCCAGGGCCAACAGGTCGCCCAGAGGGCTCAAATGGAAGGTCAGTGTACCGTTCAGCACCACCATGATAACGCCGGCGATGGCCACCACTGCGCCCATATACACCCACTTGCCCAGCTTCTCCCCCCGACGGGAGAAAAACTGCGCCAGGATCACCGTGATGATGGGGGACATGGACACGAGAATGCTCACATTGGCGGCAGAGGTATGGGCCGCAGCGGTATTTTGTAGGAAAAAGTAGACGCTGCCGCCGGTGATGCCGATGAGAATGAACATCAGCTCATCCCTCCACGGGAGCTTCAGCGTCTTAGGACGCAGTGCCCACAAAGCCAGGTAGGCAAGACCCATACGCAGGGGGATGATCTGGATGGGGGTAAAGGCATTGAGCATCACCTTGGTCAGCACAAAGCAGCTGCCCCATACCAGGGTGGTGAACAGGGCAAACAGGTGCCCCGTGATCTTTTGGTTTCTGGTCGCGCCGATTTCCGACATAGTCGTTCTCTCTCTTCCTCATAGGGCGGCATTGCCCGCTTTCACCGCAGACAATGCCGCATTTATAATATTATCTTTTGTCCGGTTTACTCCGCGGGCAGAACGATCTCCTCGCCGTTCATCACCTGGGCGATAACCTCACGAATACGGTTCACGGAGTCATAATCCGGCGGCATTACATACAGCAACTCACCATAGGCGGAGTAGCAGGGCTGCATGGTGTCACCGGAGCCCTGAGTAGCGGACATGGTCTGAATATTCCAGGATGCGCCGTCCTTCTGCATCATCTGCACCAGGGAGGAGATCTGGTCGTAGGAAATGTTGGTAATGAAGTTGTCGGACACCGCCTTCAGCAGATCCTGATATTTCGCCAAAACGCTGGGGGAGGTGGCCTTTTCGATGATGGCCTGGATGACCTTCATCTGGTTCTTGCCCCGCTGGTTGTCGCCGTCGGAGAAGGAGTACCGCTCACGGGCAAAGGTCAGGGCCTCGATGCCGTTCAGGTGGTTCCAGCCCTCGGTATAGCTGTATTCGTTGTAACCATAGCCAGATACATCTCCTGCCTCTGTCGAAAATGCGTAGTCCGAATACACATCAATGCCGCCCAGGGCGTCCACGATGTCGATAAGGCCCCAGAAATTGATGCGACCATAATAGGAGGTCTTGGTTCCGTAGAGGTTATCCAGCACGGCCATACTCTCCTGCACGCCATACATACCGGCGTGGGTCAGCTTATCCAGCTCGCCGTTGAAGGCCAAGGGCAGGTAGTAGTCCCGGGGGGTATTGACGAGCAGGATCTGACGGGTCTTGGGATTCACCACCGCCAGAATATTCACATCGCTGCGGCTCTTGGCGTTGATGTCGGAGTCCCGCTCGTCGCTGCCGCTGCAGTAGATCACAAAGGGCTGCTTGGTGATGGAGCCGGAGGGCTTGATGGAGGTGATCTCATGCTCCGTGACATACTCATAGATGATCTTGGTATAGCTGGAGAAGTCACTGTAATCCTCCTGCTCCGTCAGCAGGGAAATGTAGCCCTCGTTGAGAATCATAGCCTGGATCTCATCGTCGTACAGGGCATCTGCCATAGCGGCTGGTGTCTCGTATTCCCTCGTGTCGATCTGGCCCATGCTCTCCTGCATGGCACTGAGGAGCTTCCGGGTGTTCTCCTGGTCACGGTTGGCCAGGATACCGAATTTATAGCCTCGGGTATCTCCCAGCTCTGTGGCGTCGTCCTCTTTCATGACGATCACCGCCGTCACCTGCTTTTCCACCATGATGCCGGAGATCTTATTTAGGGCGGACTGCACCGCTCCGGCGGCCACGGTGCCGTAGATCATTGCCACGGACAACACCACAGCCAAAACGCCGCAGATCAGCTTGCCCAGCTTATTGCGCCGCAAGGGTAGCTGCACGAAAATGTGCAGCCCGTTCACCACCAGCAGCGCTACCATAATCAGCACCATATTGGTGGTTGTAAGCATTTTGGTGGCCATAAGCCGGGCAAAAATAGCCAGACTGCATACCAGCAGCACAAACATCATAATAATGCCAAACCAGTCGACCTTGGTGCGCCAGATGCGTCTGGCTCGGGAGCTTTCCCTTTGCTTGTCCATATTATATCTCCTTTGGTTCTTGCTCTCACCCACATGCTTGCTCTTTAGAACACTTTTTACTTCTCAAACCGACCGATAAAGTCCGTGCTGGCCACATGAGAAAGGGGCAGCTTTACGGGCTTGCCGGTGGCGGCGGACTGATAGATGGCCAGGATCATCTCCAGAGCATTGCGTCCGGCCACGGCGTCCACATAGGGCTTGCGGTCGTGCTCGATGGCGTCCATCATGTCGGCAAAGAGGCTGGTGTGGCCGTTGCCGTAGACATTGCTGGTGGCCTCCTGGAGGCCCTTATTCTTTTGGTCGTCCTCGGTCTCATCGGCAAAGTTCCACACATCAATGTTATTGGTGGAGGTGCCGCCGATCTTCACGGTGCCGGTCTCGCCGAAGAGGTAGAGAGTCTCCTCCAGGTTCTTGGGGTAGACATTGGTGGTGCCCTCGATGGTGCCCACGGCGCCGTTCTTGAACTTCACCACGGCCATGCCGATGTCCTCACACTCCAGATAGTCATGGAACTGCTGCTTGGTGACGCCGTAGACCTCGTCCACCTCGTCGCCCATCATCCAGCGCAGCAGGTCGATGCCGTGGATGCACTGATTCATCAGGCAGCCGCCGTCCTGGGCCCAGGTGCCCCGCCAGGAGGCCTGGTCATAGTAGCTGTGGTCCCGGTTCCAGCGGACATGGATGGAGCCGTGGGAAATCTTGCCGAAACGGCCGGACTCCAGGGCCTTGCGCATCTGCTGAATGGCCACATTGAAGCGGTTCTGGTGGCAGGCGGCCACCTTCACGCCCTTCTCCTCGCTGCGGCGGACGATCTCCTCGGCGTCGTCCATGTTCATAGCCATGGGCTTTTCGATGATGACATTGACACCGTGGTCGATGCAGTAGAGGGCGATCTCGGCGTGGATGCCGCTCTCGGTGGCGATGGACGCCAGGGTAATGTCGTTTTCCGCCAGCATCTGCTTATAGTCGGTGTAACGCTTGATGGAGGTATCGTTTTGCAGGTCGTATTTGGCCAGCAGTGCCTCCATTTTCTCCGGCAGAACATCGCACACGGCGACGATCTCCAGCTTGTTGTTGATGGCGGCCTTCATGTGGTTCACGGCAATGCGGCCGCAGCCGATGAGAGCGTATTTCATAATCAGTTCCTCACCTTTGTATAGATTTTATGCACTTCAAGGGAAATAACCATCTTCGCTCAAAGTCTCCAGAACCGCATTCCCGAGGCCTTCAGCTCGTCCATGCGATACAGGCTCTTGACATCGATGAGGACCTTTTCACTATCGGGCAGGTCGCTCTTGAAGAGACTCTTCAGCTGCATCATGGACAGGGAGCGGAACTTGCTGTGCCCCACGGCCACAATGACGCAGTCGGCCTTGGGCAGTTGGTCAAAATCCGTAAGCTCTACGCCATACTCGTGTCTGGCAACCTCTGCATCCGCCCAGGGATCCGTCACTACGGGCTGAATGTCAAATTCCTTCAGGCGATTGATAACATCCACCACCTTGCTATTGCGGGTGTCTGGGCAATCCTCCTTGAAAGTAATACCCAAAACAACGACTGCAGCGTTTTTGGGGGCCATGCCCGCTTCGATCATCTGCTTGATGGCGGCGTCGGCTACGAAGCCACCCATGCTGTCGTTGACCTTGCGGCCGTTGAGAATGATCTGGCTGTGATAGCCCAGGGCCTCGGCGGCATTGGTCAGATAGTAGGGGTCCACACCGATGCAGTGGCCGCCTACGAGGCCGGGCTTGAAGCCCAGGGCGTTCCACTTGGTATTCATGCCCGCCAGGACCTCGTCGGTGTCGATGCCCATGCGGTCGCAGATCATGGCAACCTCGTTCATAAAGGCGATGTTGATATCCCGCTGGCTGTTCTCCACCACCTTCACGGCTTCGGCGGTCTTGATGGTGGACACAGGGAAGGTGCCCGCCTGAATGACGATGTCATATACCTTCTTGATCTCCCGGGCGGACTCCTCGTCCATGCCGGAGACGATCTTGCGGATGTTGGTGAGGGTGTGGACCCGGTCACTGGGGTTGATGCGCTCGGGGCTGTAACCGATCTTCCAGTCCACACCGCACTTAAGGCCGGACTCCTTCTCAATAATGGGAATGCAGATGTCCTCGGTGACGCCGGGGTACACCGTGGACTCAAAGACCACGATGGTACCGGGGGTCAGATTCTGGCCCACGGTGCGGGAGGCCCCCTCCACCGGGCGCAGGTCCGGGGTGGTATCGGGGTTTACCGGCGTAGGCACAGCCACCACGATGAACTTAGCCTCCTTCAGCCGGGTGGGGTCGGAGGTGAAGTCCACGGTGGTGTTTTTGATGGCCTCGCCCACCTCGTTGGTGGCGTCGATGCCGCTGGCGTACTCGTTTACGCGCTTTTCATTGATATCAAAGCCGATGACGGAAATGTGCTTAGCAAACTCCACGGCAATGGGCATGCCCACATAGCCCAGGCCCACCAGGGCCAGCTTCTCCGTACCCTTGATAAGACCCTCGTAAATGGTGTCGAATTTCATTTCATTTGCACTCCTCTACTTTATTTTCTGCTTTCATCTCATAGCTTCTGCCGCAGTCTGCACAGATGGCCTTGCCGCCATCAAAGTGCAGCAGTGCGCCGCACTCGCAGGCCCAGCCTCGAACTTTCGCCGGCACGCCCAGCATAAGCGCATGATCGGGCACATTGCTGGCCACCACGGCTCCGGCCCCGATGAGGGCCCAGCGGCCTACAGTGTGGCCGCAGACGATGGTGGCGTTGGCACCGATGGATGCACCCTCTTTAATGAGGGTCTTATGATACCCAGCGCTGCCCTTGGGGTACTTGGCCCGAGGAGTCAGGTCGTTGGTAAATACGCAGGAGGGTCCGCAGAACACATAGTTCTCCAACTCCACACCCTCGTAGAGGGAAACATTGTTTTGCAGCTTGCAGCCGTCGCCTACCTTCACATGGTTACTGACATTCACATTCTGCCCCAGGGAGCAATGCTTTCCGATGCGGGCGCCCTTTTGAATGTGGCAGAAATACCAGATCTTGGTGCCCTCACCGATCTCTACATCGTCATCCACGAAGCTGGAGGGATGTACAAAATATTTCTCCTCCATCACAGCGCCTCCAAAACCGCGTCAATGACCAACTGCTGCTCCGCCGCATCCATATACGGGTGCATGGGCAGCGACAGGGTCCGGGCGCAGTAGTCGTCGGCATTAGTATAGGTCTCAGCGTAGTGAGGCTCGGCCTTAAACACGGGCAGGGCGTGCTGGGGGGTAGGATAGTAAACCATATTGGGAATATTCTTTTCCTTCAGATGGGCGATAACCTTGTCCCGGGTCTGGGTATCCTTGGCCAGGATAGCATACTGGGCCCAGGCAGACACGCAGCCCTCTGCCACGAAGGGAGTGGTGAAATCCTTGCTGAACGCAGCGTTATACCGCCCGGCTACCTCCTGGCGGCGGTCAATTTCATAGTCTTTCAGTGCCTTCAGCTTGGGCAGCAGAATAGCCGCCTGGACGGTGTCCAGCCGGGAGTTCATGCCCACGCGGATATTGTCGTATTTGCCGCCGGGGCCCTTGCCATGGACGCACAGAGAGCGGATGATGTCCGCCGCGGCATCGTCATCGGTGAAAATGGCACCGCCGTCGCCGTAGCAGCCCAGGGGCTTGGCCGGGAAGAATGAAGTGGTGGCGATGTAGCCGAAGGAGCAGCACTTGCGGCCCTTATTGGACGCGCCGAAGGCCTGGGCGGCGTCCTCGATGAGAATGAGGCCGTACTTCTCGCAGATGGGGGCGATGGTGTCGTAGTCGCAAGGGTTACCCAGAATATCCACGGCCACCACGGCCTTGGGAGTGAGTTTGCCTTCAGCCAGGACGGCCTTTATCTGCTTTTCCAGGCTCTCGGGGCAGAGAGTATAGGTATCCTTGGTAATGTCACAAAACACGGAGGTAGCACCGAACATCTTAGCCGGCTCCGTGGAGGAGATGAAGGTCATGTCCGGGCAGAACACGGCATCTCCTTCCCCTACGCCCGCCACCATGTAGGCAATCTGCAGGGCATCGGTGCCGTTGGCACAGGTGATGCAGTGCTTGCGGCCCACAAAGTCCGCCAGCTCCTTCTCCAGCTCCTTTACCTGGGGCCCGCCGATGAACTGGGCAGAGTCCAGCACCGCCTGGATATTTGCATTGATCTCGTCCTTCAGGGCCGCATACTGGGCTTTCAGGTCAATAAATTGCATACGGTTCATCCTTCTTTCTTTTTCAGTGGCTTTGCCGGATTTCCCACAACAGTCTCCCCTGCAGGAACATTTTTCACGATCACAGCACCTAATCCGGCCAAAGCATCTTCTTCCACCACGCACTGATTTCTTACAATTGCACCCGCTAAATAGGCATTTTCTTTCAAATGCACACTGCCGCATAAACGACAACCTGCCACCAGCACCGCATTCTTTTCGAGAATACAGTTGTGCGATACCTGCGTTAAGGCATCGATCCGCACGCCGTCTCCGATTATGGTGTCGTCTATAGTACCCCGGCAGATCACACTGTTTTCTCCAATGAGAACATCTCTGCCAATGTGAACGCCGCCAAAGTGCTTCACATTCAGCTTGTTGTGCTGCTCATCCTCGGTGTAGCTGATGCTATCGTCATGCCCGATCACAGCACCCGATCGGATCTCCGTGCCGGGGCCAATGCTCACCCGATTTACTACGGTGACATGGTGACCGATGACCACTCCGTCCGCAATTGAAATATCTCCGTCCAGAGTACAGCCATGGCCGATGCGTACATCCTTCCCTATCTTTACGGAGGGGGCTATATAGGTGAACTGCCCGATTCCTGCCGTTTTTTTCTCCTCGCCGTAAAAATGCTCCATACAGGCAAAGAAGGCATGCTTGGACTCCAGCGTCCTGATCGTGTTGGGAAAGCCGCCGCATACATTCTCGGGACAGAACACCAGCGATACAGATGTCTGTTCCAGCTCAGGCGGGATGTTTTCCTGCTTTTTCACCCAAGTGAATGTGCCTTTTTTGTAGTGCGACAGGGAGGAAAAGCGTTCCACTTCATTGCTCTCATCTCCGCAGAAGGAAAATGGGATATTCTCTCTGCGCAAATACTCCAGGATCTCCGAAATCTTCATTTTAGTCGTTTTCCTCTTTTATAATGGAATCTATGTCCGTGATGTTTTCTGCCATTTGTAGGTATCTCTCATGCCGGGCGGAGCGGATAAACGCCTCCACCGACTCCGTAATAGTCTTTTCTTCATCATGATACCAAAACGGGTGGGTCAGAATATGCAGCCTGTCATACTCCCCGGCGCATATGATATTCTCCACCGGCTCCCGCCAGCGGCGGCGGCTGTCGGAAAGATACTTGAAGCTGTGGAAAAACATCTCTCCATAGGAATTCACCATGCCAGGGATCTGCCAGTCGGCATCCAGCGTTGTCTTTGATGGCCGGTGCATGGATACCGTTGTCACCTCCGTGCCCAGGAGCGCAGACAGCATCTCTTTTTCCCATAGAATCCGCCGGATCATGTCCTCACCGCTCCCACCATCATAGGCCATTTCATCGAAATGCAGGCCGATCTCATGCCCCAGTTCCAAAATGCGGTGCAGTATTTTCTGTGCCGAGGCGGAGGCTGCATTGTAAAAGTCTGTGCGAAGAAGCACAAAGAATGTGCTCTGCACGCCGCATTCTTTCTCCAGTTCTGCCAAGCGTACTGCCTGAGACAGGCTGTTGTCCACATCGTGTCGCATGATGATGCAGCGTTTATGCTTCTCAAAATTATGATAGTTTGCAAAAGTATAGCCGTTATCCCACAGGAGGGCTATCAACTTTCGATAGTCGCTATAAGTAAAGTTCATTCTTTTGCAGTCCCCTTGATAACATTCATCAAAGTATCCGTCAGCTTTTTGAAGTCAAACTCCTTCGCCGCCGCAGATGCGCCGACGCAATAGGCTTGGTATCTGGCTTCATCCATTTGGGCAAACGCATCGATCTGCGCCGCCAAACCAGTTGCCGTGAGAGATTGCAGACATATCCCGGCGTGATAGGTCTTTACCGGGTTATACCGCTCTCTGGCCTGCACCAATATCGGTTTTCCTCCCGCAAAATACTCAAAAAGCTTGTTGGAGCTAATGCCGTACTTAGACACATAGTCGGGAAACGGGTCAATATAATTTAGGTCTGCCCGGCTGACGATGGAGGGCACGAACTTCTTCTCCACCCAGCCCTTGAACACCACATTGCCGATGTTTTCATCTTTTACGCGCTGCTCCAGCATGGACCGCTCATCCCCGTCGCCCCAGATAAGAAAGCGCACCCGGGGATCCCGGACAGCCTTGGCCGCATCCAGCAGCAGGCCCAGACCATTCACCTGGCGGATAGAGCCGGTGTAGACCACCTTGAAGGTATCCGGATCGTCCAGGTCCGGATCCTCCACCGGGAAATTCGCCTTATTGTACTCAAACAGCTCCAGGTCCACGCCGTTATTGATATAGTGGACCTTGCTCCGGGGCACGGCCCGCTCCCAATGCTGCTCCTTAATATAGTCGTAAGCGCCCTCCATGGTGAACACCACGGCGTCAGACCGGGTGTAAATCCACTTCTCCAGCCGGCGCAGCCACAGCACCGCCGGATTATGGGGGCCGGCAATGTCATAGGCAATAACACTCTCCGGCCAAAGGTCCGCGATCTCGGCAATGCCCCGGCAGCCGTATTTCCGGGCCAGCTTGATGCCCGCCGCACAGGACATGGGAGGCATAGAGGTGGCCACGATGGCATCGGGCCGGGGGTACTGATTGCACACGGACGGCAGCTTTCGGGCAAACTCCAGCATATTGAGGATGCGGGAGAGGCCGTTGCCGCGGTAGCCCTTGCAGCGGACGAGCACATAGTGGACCCCGTCCACCACGTCCTCCCGATAAGGGGTATCGTCCTCGATGAGGTTCTGATCGGAGTTGTGCACGGTGCTGGCGGCGAAGATGGTCACCTCGTGGCCCAGGCCCATAAGGTTCTTGGCAAAATAGTTCTGCCGGGCCAGCGGGTAATACTGGGGCGGCACCGCATAATGGTTGATGAGCCAAATTCTCATAAAGCTACTCTTTACTCCTTTATTACCACCGCAAAGGTCTGGAAAATCAGCTTGATGTCATAAAGCACCGAGGCGTGGGGAATATACTCCAGGTCCAGGTCGATCTTCCGGGGCATGATCTGCTCGATATAGGTGCGGTTGGGATCGGTGCTGGCGGTGAGCAGGTCGTTTTCATTGCGGAAGCGGATGGACGCCAGGCCCGTGATGCCGGGCCGCACCAGCAGCACCTGGCGCTGATAGGGGGTGTACAAAGAAACATAGTCCGCCACCTCCGGCCGGGGGCCTACGAAGCTCATGTCCCCCACCAGGACGTTTATCAGCTGGGGCAGCTCGTCTATTTTACTCTTGCGCAGGAAGCGGCCCACGGGGGTGATGCGGCTGTCGTTGCCGGTGGTGATCTTCAGGCCCGCATTATCCTTGCGCATGGAGCGGAACTTGAAGATGCGGAAGGGCTTGCCGCCCTTGCCGATGCGCTCCTGCCGGAAGAACACGCCGCCGGGGGAGGTAACTGCCACCAGCAGGGAAACCACCAACAGCAGCGGGCTCAGCACCACCAGCCCCAGCAGGGAGCACACGATGTCAAAGGCCCGCTTGCAGGCCATGGCCCCCCACGAGGGCGGCGTGATGGGCGCGAAGGGCTGCCGGGCGCCGTTTTGATTGTCCATAAATCGGTATCCTTTTCCTTTTTTATCAGCCCTGCAGGCAGTCCTTCAGAGTCTGGCAGATAAACCGCACGTCCTCCTCCGTAAGGGTGGAGTACAGGGGCAGGGTGATCTCGTTTTCAAACTGGGCCAGGGCATTGGGATAGTCCTTTATATCGAAGCCCAGATTCTTATAAGCCGTCAGCAGGGGCAGGGGCTTATAGTGTACGTTGGTGGCAACGCCCCGCTGGGCCATTTTCTCGATGATCTCGTTACGCTGGGCCATGGTCTTGCCTGTGAGCCGGGCCAGGTACAGATGGCAGCTGGAAACCTCGTCCTCCCTAAAGTGGGGGGCGTGCTCCACGCCGCAATCGGAGAGCAGCTGATTATAAAGCCGCACCAGCTTATACCGCTTTTCCAGCAGCCCCGGATAGCGCTTCAGCTGGGCCAGGCCGATGCCCGCCATAATATCCGTCATATTGCATTTATAAAGGGGGGCCACAATGTCATATTCCCAGGCGCCGGGCTTGGTCTTGGCCAGAGCGTCCTTATTCTGGCCATGGAGACTCAGGAGCATATACTGCTTATAAATGGCCTCGTCATCCAGGCCCAGGGCGGGATTCCAGGTGGCGGCGCCGCCCTCGGCGGTGGTGAGGTTCTTCACCGCATGGAACGAAAATGTGGTGAAGTCCGCAAAGCTGCCGGAGCGCTTTCCGTGGCGCTGGGCGCCGAAGCTGTGAGCTCCGTCAGCCACCACGGCCACCCGGCCGATCTGCCGCTGCAGGTCACCCTCGGGGGTGAACAGGGCCTTCTTATCCTCCGCAATGGCAAAGATCGTGTCGTAATCCGCCAGGATGCCGCCCACGTCCACGGGAATCACCGCCTTGGTGCGCTCTGTAAAAGCAGCGGAAAGCTGCTGCGGATCCATCTCATAGGACCCCGGCAAAGTGTCCACCAGCACCAGCTTGGCACCCACATGGCACACGGGGCTGGCGGAGGCGGTGTAGGTATAGGCGGAGGTGATGACCTCGTCCCCGGGGCCGATGCCCAGGATGCGCAGAGTCATCTCCAGACAGGCAGTGGCGGAGTTGAGGCACACGGCCTTATCCGTGCCGCAGTAGGCGGCGATCTGCCGCTCAAACTCCTTGGTCTTGGGTCCGGTGGTGATCCAGCCGGAACGCAGAGCCTCGCAAACCTCCTGAATTTCAGCCTCCGTAATATCCGGCGGGCTAAACGGTATTTTGTGCATAAAATCCCCTCGTTTCTCATGGTAAGCCCAAAAAGGGCAAAGTGAGATATACTATCAAATATAAAAAATTATAGCACTGTCCCCTATCCAAATCAAGGCTTTTTTGTGAATATGCGGTGACAGTGACGGGCGGACGGTTTCTCCTTTCGCCGGGGCAGAAAGTGTGGTAATTCGCAGTGAAGTATGCTATAATAAAGAACCGGTCAGGTAAAATATATACGAGTTGTAATATTTCGACGGTTTTATACTATTTACAATCATTTTAGATAGGAGATCTATACTTATGTCATTCTTTTCTTCTTTTCTGCTGGGGCTGATCCAGGGCATTGCCGAGTTTCTGCCCATCTCCAGCAGCGGCCATCTGGCCATTGCACAGAATCTGCTGGGCATGCAGGACGCCGGTGTGGTGCCGGAATTCTTTGATGTGCTGCTGCACCTGGGCACCCTGGTGGCCGTATTCGTGGCCTACTGGGGGGAGATCAAGGATATGGTGCGGGAGCTGATTTGCGGCGTGCGGGACATTGCCCATCACTCTACCCCTACCCCGGTGCCCCCGGCCCGGCGGCTGATTTTGCTCATCATCGTGGGTACGCTCCCGCTGTTTGCGGTGCTGCCTATTAAAGATAAGGTGCAGGCCCTCAGCAGCAACATGGTCTTTATCGGCGCAGCCCTCATCGTCACAGGCCTGCTGCTGTTTGCCAGCGACCGGGTGAAAAAGGGCCGCAAGACCGAAGCCAGCGCCGGGGTCCTCTCGGCCCTCATTGTGGGTGTGGGCCAGGCCATTGCCACCATGCCCGGCATTTCCCGCTCCGGTATGACCATCACCACCGGCTGCTTTGTGGGCTATGAGCGGCGGTTTGCCGTGCGGTTTTCCTTCCTGCTGAGCATCCCGGCCGTGCTGGGCGCCAACATTCTAAGCCTGAAGGACGCCATGGATGCGGGCATCGATTGGAGCCAGGTGCCGGTGTACCTGGTGGGCGTCATCACTGCCGCCGTGGTGGGATATCTATGCATCCGGCTGCTGAAAATGATCGCTGATAAGGGAAAGTTCGGCTTCTTCGCTTACTACTGCTGGGCCGTGGGCCTGCTGACCCTGATCCTGACCATTATTAAGAAGTAATTGCAATATGTGTGCCGCCCCTGCGGCGGCAGAACGGGAGAAAACATGGCTCAGTCCACCAAGAAAAAAACAAACCGGGCATCCGGGAAAAGATCCACTGCACAGCGCACTCCCGCCCCCGCTCCCCGGGAGCAGGGACCGGGGGCGCGCATAGCCGGAGGCATCGTGTGCCTGTTGCTGGCCCTGTGCGTGGCCGTGAGTTACTTTAATGCGGAGGCCGTGTTCCTGAAGCTTCTGCGCACAGCCCTGACGGGG
>OLNF01001200.1_pt1 | contig 22437 bp, 13 predicted proteins | sample 1673061 | NCBI WGS metagenome assembly OLNF01 (sample SAMEA3136751, study PRJEB25190) | human gut metagenome
CCAACGCAATTAAATACTGAGAGTACTAAGAAAAGAAAAAGACAAAGTAAAGACTCATCAATTACCGATTCGATTCCTTTCCCTTCCGGTTTTCCGGAAAGTCCTACGCAGAAGCGAATGGAGACGAAGGGGACGTTTGAAAGCTATCGGGAATTGATTCTGGAGAATATCGACTATGACGTTCTGGCAAGCGATCCTCACGTCGACCATGAGCAGCTTGACGAGATCGTCGATCTGGTGCAGGAGACGGTTTGCAGTACCCGCAGCCGAATTCGCATCTCAGGCAATGACTATCCAGCCGAGGTTGTGCGGTCAAAGCTGCTGAAGCTGAACAGCGAACATATTCGTTTCGTCACGGACTGCCTGAAGCAGAATACAACGCGGATTCGCAACATCCGGCAATATCTGCTGGCAATGCTGTTTAACGCGCCAAGCACGATGAGCAGCTATTACACGGCGTTGGTGGCGCATGATATGGCAGCTTAAAGCCAAACAGCAAGGGGCTTGAAAAAACTATTCGACCGATTCAAGCGCACTGCGGACCATTGCGACGATCATGTTAATCTGTTTTGGTGTGGCCGAGCGGCAAAGAGCAAGCAGGGAATCCAAATCCTGCGATTCTGTCAGGTTTAGGTTGTCCGCAAGCAAATATGTTGGGGAAACATTCAACGTGCTACAAAGCGTTACGAAAACCTGCAGGCTGGGTGTTTTTGCGCCAGACTCTATTTGCCTGAGATATGTCGCATTGATGTTGCAGGCTTCGGACAGCCGTTCACTTGTCCAGCCCCTATCCTTTCGCGCGGTGTTGATTCGTTTTCCCAGCAACTTTTTATCCATCTGATTCTCCCCACCTGTATGCTGATTGAGGCAAATTCGTTCCCTATAAGCTTACATTTTTCTTGACGCAGAAAATAGCAACTGATAGAATACGAAATATAAGCTATTAGACTACATGCGAGGTGATACAAGATGTGCGGAACGAAAAGCTGCGCGATCCTCGGACACAGCCCTATGCGGTTTGCATGGGGATTTGATGAAGAAGCCGTGGAGTGTCACGATATGAAGATGGAGCTGGCTCAGCAGATCATGGTGCTGCGGCAGCAAGGGGTGACGCACTTTTCCGTGGCTTGCGACTATGGCGTTGGACTATATGCCGCAGAGATCATTAACGCGCTGCGGAATGACGATCCGGAGCTGATGCTATTCTGCATCACACCATACGAGGAGCAGGCAACAAAGTGGACGCCGGAACTGCGCGAACGCTATTTCGATATGCTTGTCAAATGCACCCACATGACAGCCGTTTACACACATAAGCAGCCAGACGCACAGCTGAAAGCCTACCGAACAATCATCCGGCAGTCTGACATGGTGCTGGCGGTCTACGATCCGGCATCTGCGCGTGGGGATGATACCGATAAGGCTGTTTCTTATGCGAGAGAATTGCGCCGCCCCATGCTGATGATCCACCCGGACACATTGAAAACGACATACTCCTGCGTGGAAGTCTAATATGTCAGCACGCTGTCCTTTGCTATAATGGGTATAGAAAAGACTTCGTAAATTTCTGCAAATTTACGCTGGAACGTCAAATCTCCCTTGAGATCATCGGCATTTCCGCGTTTTGGGTGACGGAAATTTTGACGGCGAATAGGCTTTTAAGCGACACCGCCGAGGAAGCTGATTTTCTGAACGGCCTGACGCTTGCTGTCCATTGACGGATGCACATACAGCCGCAGCGTCGTCGTAATGTCCGCGTGGCCCAGCATTTCACTGACGCTTTTAATGTCAATCCCATTTTCAATACAGCGGGTCGCATAAGTGTGACGAAGTGTGTGATAGCTACGCTTCCGGATACCACACCGACGCAGAACAGATTCAAAATAATATTGATAGGTGCGGGGCTCCATTGGCTTATCCGTTCGGCCTGTCAGGATATACGCATTTTGTGACAGACCAGAAACAGCTTTTTTCAAATACGCCATCATATCGTTTGGAAGTGGAATAACGCGCACAGATTTTTCGCTCTTTGGTGTCTGGATGATGAGCTTCGTTTTCCCATTCTGACGGACACGCTGAACGGCGCGCTCAATGCTGACGGTGCCGTTTTGAAAGTCAATATCTGAAACGCGCAGGGCGCAAACCTCACCAAGCCGCAATCCTCCGTTTGCGGAAAGTAAGATTCCGGCGTCCTTGTGATTGGGTGACGGCGATAGACCTTTCCTGAGTTGGTCAAGCTCCCACGCAGAAAACGGTTCGATTTCACGCTGTTTTGTCTTCGGCAGCTTGGTGTTCAGCGCGTCACAATAAAAATGGTATTCTGCGCTGGCAAAACGAAGCGCTGCTTTTATCAGAACACCGATGTCCCGGACGCTTTTGGCAGATAACCCACCGCCATGCAGCCGCCCACTTTGTCTCTTTTGGCTTAGGAAGTCAGAAAGCTGTTTCGCCGTCAAAGAAACGACGAAGATCGAACCAAGCTCCGGAAGGATATGATGCTCGATCAGAAAAACATATCTGGCGCGTGTAGATGGCTTGATCTCTGCCTGTGACAGATACCATACAAAAAGCTCTTTTACCGTCAAGCGGCAGCTCCCGGCAGGTCGTGACACGATCATCCGTTTTCGGTCCTCCAGCTTGGCCTTTGCTGCGGCATAGGTGCGCGCATAGACAGAAGTGTATTTTGCGCATCCATCCGGTTTCCTGCCACTGATAAAGCGCGCTTCCCAACGTCCGTCTTTTCGCTTATAAATGTTCTCACCTGTTTTTGGCAAACGGCACCCTCCTTTTGACGGCTGTTCTGACTGCGAATACAGATACGATGTTCGCACAATAGTATTCTGCATCACCTGATACCGATTGATCTTTACGAAAACGACGCAAATAATCAATATTTTGATACCGAACCGCATTGACTTTTTGCTGTGCTATTGTATAATGGTGTCAGAAACAAGATATTTATTGCGTTTTTAGGACTTCGTAAATTTGCAGAACTTTATGAAGCCGAAACCGCCATGTTTTGTATGTGCAGATAGTATGTCACATCTATGCCGGCACATACGGAGAATGGAAGAATCTTGACAATTTAATATGTTTGCCAACGAAGAATTGTAATTGCAGGTTATCTCTCGCTTTATAGTCTGCAATGAAAGAGCAATGAATCTACTCGCCCGGAACTGTGAGGATGAGCAAGTTTCTAAAGTAGCTTGGAGGAAACGAAAGACAGCGTTACACCAACAAGCCATGTGGCCGAAAGGTCGCCATTGCGGGAGGACATCCCGTGAGAAGGTAGGAAACAGAGTGCGGACGCGACCTGCGTCCATAGTCCAAGTCAGGAGAATCGCTTTTCTTCGCCTGCATGAGATGCTGCCTGTTTTATGATCTCGTTACGTGCAGAAGTTGGCAAACAAAGGGTAGATAGCACGATGATCCTATCGGTAATTCGGAACAGGGCTCCGATTTGCTTCTAAAGTTGAAGTAAATCGGTGTTTTTTGTTTTTGAAGCAATCGGATCATCTCGCGTCAGCGGGATGATTTGTTTTTTGCGAAAAAATCGATAGGAGGATTATCTGCGATGAATGAGCAGCAACGGCAAGCATATCTGGACCAGATCAACTATGGCCGCATTGAGCGTGTGATCGCCTACAAAAACGTGCAGTTCATCCTTGAGCATCAAAATGACACTTTGGAGCAGCTCTCGGCATACTTGCAGAGCTGCATGGAGGACATCGGGCATCCTCCTGCGCCGGTCGAGGTGATCGGTGCGGACTACATCATATATCGTTTCGGCTCATGGCAAGCCGCGATCCGATCTTTTTATGCCGGAAAAATCACAAACATCAAAAACCCGCCACATTTTCGTGACCGCAAGATCGTTCAGGATTTATGCGAGATCGAATTGAGGCGGCTTGCAGCGAAGGACGCGGCATCTTCTGAACGGGAGGTGCAGCGATGAATCCGAACAGAACGTATGAGGAAAATATGGCGGCGCTTAAAAAAGTTTTGACCCAACGCACCTATACGGCGCTGTCTCACAGGAACATCGAGTTTGTTCTGAAATATCAAAATGCGTCATTGCAGGAATTGGCTGCATATTTGCGGCGGCGGCAGGCAGAGCTGCGGCATATCCCCGGCAGGACAGAAATAATTGGCGGCGACTTCATTGAACTGCGGTTCCGCGGATGGGTAAATGCGCTTGAAGCGATCGGCGTGAGCAGAGAGCTTGCCGCAAAGCGCAGTACGCCCGCGCTGGAAAAAACGGCGCTGTTTCAGGCGGAGTTCAATACACAGCGGGAGCTAGACAAAGCAGCCAAGGCTGAGGCCAAAAAGCAAAATAAAGCCAAAGAGAAACCGCCGATTCAAGGCAAAGACCGCCGGTTCCGCGCCGATCTTCTTCTGGATGAGAAAATTACAGGAAGAACGATGTACGCGCTTGAATTGCAAGGGTTCAAATGCCCGCAGAATAAGAACGTGCGGAAAACGCAGGAGTTCAAAGCCGAGTACCAGCGGCAGCTCACAAAGTTCCGGCAGGAGCAGGCGGCAGAAAAGGAAGCCAAACGCGCAGCGTGGCAAGCCGAACGGCAGGAATCGGCTGCGGAGGAATGCGCACAATAATTTATTTGCACAATCCGTATTGGGAACGGATTTGCGATAGACCAGGCTCTACCCCCTAGAGCCGACTGCCAGCGCGTCACCCCCCGACGCGCCGAAATCCCCGGTTCCGAATTGGGAACGCGGAACCGGGGGATCTCAAAACAAATCTACCGGGCCTTCGCCCGTCTCGAAATGATGAATCGCATCGACAACTGAATAGCCACAGCATGAGAGCATATTGCCCCGGCGAAGCGACGCGAAGAAACGAGCGCACCAACGGGCAGAAAACGCGGTCTACGTCGCGGCGGGCGGGAGCGCAGGAAGCGGTATTGTATCTGTGGCGTGAAGCATGAATTTGTTGTTTACAGCAGCTTTTGCTGTGACATAAAAGACCCAACGCTGATGCAGAGCTGTTCCTCGGCTGCATCGGCTCAACCGCGAGGAACGAATTTTATGCGGACAGAAAGGAAGTCAAGCATGAAACGGAAGATTTTCAATTCCCGCGCGCTGGCACTGATCCTTGTGCTGGCAATGGCCGTATCGCTGCTTACAATCAGCGCATCGGCCGCAACCTCGTGGTCGCTGACCGGCCACGGTACAAACGTTGCGTCCATCACGATTGATGGTGCAGATTTCTACCAGCCCGACTACACCACAAGCACAGACACCCACGGCACGATCTACGATTATTACATCGAACTGAACGAAGCGACGGCTGACGGCACGATTGTTTCGATGCACTTCACCAAAGCCGCTGGAGAACCTACCGACTGCGTGATTTCCAGAGTTCCGGTGGTCGCGAATCCTCCGCAGGCACAGCAGATCATTTGGGGGCAGCGTGCAGATGATTATACCGCAACAGTAAATGAGGGCACCGCGCTAGCCAGAGCCTACGTCCACAAGAACGTTCAATCAGAGCTGGGTAAATTCGATACCTATGTGTTCCACTATTATCTGCCGTACCCCGTCAGCATTTCCACCGGCGACCCGGTGTTCATTGCTTGGGACGGCAACAACGGCACTGTGGCTGGCCGCGATGGTTCCAGCAGAATTCCCAGCAGCTTTACGCTTTGGGTCGATGGTGCCAGCACGATCACGGTTGACGGCAGCACAGTAACGAGTGATTATAGCAACGCCGGCAACTACGCCTTTACCATTTCTCCGAAAGCCAGCGGCAACACCACGATTGTGGCGGTCAGCGGCGGCGTAACCTACACGATTACCTGCGGCCCGAAGTCGGCAACTCCGTCCGGCGTTGCCCCCAGCTCGGTTGTCAGCTATCTGCCCATCGGCCAATTCGCACAGGGCTCCGGTTGGGGCAGCTCGGTAGGCAAATTCACGAATGGCTATGCCAGCACCGGCGTTTCTCTCGGTGCGTTCGGCGGCTACATTGAGTTCAAATTCAATGATGGCATCACGAACGACCCTGAAAATCCCTATGGCGTTGATTTTGTGGTCTATGGCAATGCGTTCAACGGCAACCCGGAGGCTGGTGCCGTTCAGGTTTCCGAGGATGGCATCACATGGTATGAGCTGGCCGGTTCCAGATACTATGACGGCAATTTTGCGGAAAGCTCTGCAACGCAGGCTTCCGGCAAGTTCTCTAAGGGTTACACCGGCACACTGAACAATGCAGCAGTATATTATACGACGAACACGGCCGCTACACTTATTAACGCCGAAGTAAAAGTTGGCGCTGCGACCAAATTAAACGTACAACCGCTTATTAACAGCTACGGCTGGTGGCCGACTACCGCTAAGGGCTATCCGATGGCAGGTTCGCACAACAACGCCGGTTCTAACGTGCAGGTCAGCCACAGCGATGCAGCGCTGATGTTCAGCGGCCTGACGCTGATCCCGGATTCCGATGATACCGCCTACTATGCGTTCGGCTATGCGGATGTCACCCCGAACGGCAGCCCCGCTACCTACGGTGATGCAGTTAACCCTTATAAACCGTATAATTACACAGAAAATGGGACCGCGAAGACCAAGACCGGCGGCGACGGCTTCGATCTGGAATGGGCGGTTGATATTTCGACTCGTTTGCCGATTGATGTGACTGGCAAGACGTTCCGTTACGTCCGTGTTTATACTGCGGTTCTGGACAATGGTACGTTCGGTGAAACCTCCGCCGAGGTTTGCGGCATCTTCACGACTGCAAATAAATCGGACACCACGGTTTCAAGAACAGGGAAACCGACAGCAGTGCTATTCCAAGCAACGGGAAAAGCTGCCACCGTTATCAACCAAATTCCTGCAACGGGTGGCACTGTCACAAAGATTTCTGATATTCGGAATGGGGCTGGTGATGCAGAAGCAGTAAATGTTACCATAAGCGCGCCCAGTGGCTCTACGGTCTATGTTAACAACACTTGCTTAACTGAAAGCCGTTCCGGCATATTCACTGGAGCTATTTCCACGCCTGCCGCTGGTCAGTATCTTCGTGTAATCGTTCAGAATGGCGAAATGAGCCCGTATATGTTTGTCATTGTTTAAATCCTTGTAGTGTTGTAAATCATTTATAAAAAGTGCAGGAGGCGGGAGTTTTCTCCCGTCTCCTGCATTTTAGGAGGAACATGAATGTCAAAAGTCACTCGATAATATTTCGGGTAGTTGCCTTTATAGTTTGTTTCAGCATCTTTATAGGATGTTGTCCCACCATTTTTGCAGAAAATAGCGATAATATTTCTGTCGTAAAATACAAAATAAATGATGAAGTAGTTGAAGCTACGCTTATAGAAATCGGTACGTTTTCTGATTCAGCAGAGACCACTATTTCGTCGGGGAACGGAACCTCCGGCAAGGTTTATTTAGCATCACTCCCCGAAGGGGCGATACCATATCAGATAATCGCTTGTTACGCATCATTCATTAGCATTGATGAGAATGGCCTCGGAATCCCGACTTATTATACCAAAACGGGCAACGGCATACAGCCATTCTCGACGATTATTGAAAATGATACTAGCATTGTTGGTGATATGCTGACTGGAGCCGAGTTCTTATCCGTAGGCAACGGTGCTTTTTCTAACGCCGTCCATTTCAATGATGGCTTTGTATTGCCTACTGAAAATGTCACGGGTTTTGTTGTATATGATGCCGATATTTTGGGCATGACACTGGATGGAAACATCATATATGTTCAAATGCCAGCACCAGAAGAAGAACCTGTAATCAAAACGGAACTCGAAGAAGCCATTAACTCGGCATTGCCCACAAGCGGTTATTATACAGAAAATGACCGCTGGAACGGCAGAATATCAAGCAAAAAAGGATTTTGGCAAGACCTTAAAGACATTGTAGATGCCGCAGACAAGGTCTATAAGGACGAAAATGCCACACAGGAGCAGGTCAATGATGCTCTGGCTGCGCTGAACGCTGCACTTCCGGGAGCAAAAGCAAATCTGATCCCGCTTGAGAATGTCAATGCTACGACGCTCTATGAAGCTCTCCATGCGGATTGGCGCTGGCACTACAATGAACTTCGACTTGGAACTGGTACACCAGTCAGCGCAGACAACTGCACGGCGCTGACATGGGATGCCTATGCACAGGCCAAAATTGATGGTCAGGCGCTTCTCGACAAACTGTATGACACCGACGGCAATCCGACGGGTGTGAACACCTCCGGTCGGAACGATGAGGTCAATACAGCGGCAGCGGCAATCGACGCGCATAAGTTGGTCAACACTGAAGCCTACGACTCCGTTTACGAAACCTATCAGAGCGGCAGGGCCGAGGCTGAAACGCTGATTGAGCAGTACGACCCGGAAAAGCTGACTGCGGAAAATTATAGCGCAGAATCGTGGGAAGCCTTTACAGACGCTCATGCGGCGCTGAAAGCGGATCTGGCCTACCGCATCGTTGGCGGCAGCACCGAGGATTACGCGATGCTGAAGGATTTCACGCAGCACGTCGAAGCGCTGAAAAACACCCGCAAGCAGCTTGTCAGCGACAAGGACATTACGATTTCGTTTACCTACCTCAATAACTTCTCCGCGCAGTTTGAAAACTTCCGCGAGAATGGAACAAATCTGTATGTCAATGCGGAACTGGGGTTGACCAAAGGAAAGGCTACCTTAGCCGACGCGATCGAAGCGGCGGGTTTGGTGCTCGACAAGCACGACGATCTGACAATACCCGGTAGAGATTATAACAACAGTGATACGGGCCCTTGGTTTATGCTGTTTGTCAACGGCAATAACTATGGACTGCTTCAAGAGTGGCTACTCAGTACCAGCCAGTTGGTTCAGCTTCACGACGGAGATGTAGTACGGCTTGTTCGTATCTGCCAACCGCTCCAGTTGCTTGAATCTTCCACTGGTTATGATTCTACTGCGGTTAAACTCGATAAGACCTTTAATGAGGAACACTACCGCGACAGCATTGCCAAAATCGACATGACCGCGCCCGCGACCTCCAAGGTCGGCGCAAAAACCGCTGTTTCCGCAACTGTTACCGGCGCGAACGCGACAAACCTTGGCAAGACGCTGAATCCGAAGAATGTCACGCTCTTTATCAGTGACCCGGCCGAGGAAGAAACTCTTTCCCAGCCGATCTACCAGACAACGGCAGCAACGGACGAAAGCGGCAAGCTGCAATATGTATTCCGTGAACCCGGCTATTATACCATTGCCGCGTACAATGTAGAACCGGATGATTACGGCACCACTACGGTCTACAATGCGGTAACTGCGGGTGAATATCATTCGCTCTATGCTGGTGACTATGCGCTCATTTATGTGGCCGAGGCGGATGATCCCGCCGCAGTCATGGCGCAGTATCGCACGGAAAATCTGGCACAGGCCAAGGCGTATTATGAGCAGTTCCATGACTATGATTTCACCGCTGACGATTATGCAGCACTGAAATCCGCCTATGAAACGCTGAAATCGCATCTGCAATCTGCGGCAACATTCAAAGAACTGATGGATCAGTTCGATGAAGATTTTGCAGCCTTGCAGACAGCCGGTGCAAAGGCCATCGACCATGCGGCTGTCATTTCCGCGCTGCGTGAAAAGCTGTCCTATATGCCGGAAGATCTGAATGACGTGAACACGGGCGACCGTGAACTGGTCGAAGCGATTCAGACGGCATATAGCAGCGTTCGCACCAACACATACGAAAAGACGCTCCTGACCGCCAAGGAAACTAGCAAGCTGGAGCAGATTTTCAAGCTGGATGCCACAAATCTTCCGGCGCAGAGCAAAGTCACGGTAAAGCTGGTCCCGCAGGGGGATTTCCTGTCTGCTACCAGTGACGGAGACACGGGCGCTGCGCAGTATGGTAAGCCGAACCAGAACACGATTACGCATACCTACCGCGATGGTCACATAGACACAAGCAAGAGGAACAACTATTGCTATTGGTATGATGAAGGCTACCAGCCGCTCATGAGCGTTTGGGAAAAAACAGCGCATCCCGGCGATGTTCTGTCGATCTGGCGCTATCTGAAAACCTCGGATACGCTGTACTGGCCCGCTTGGTCGACGGATGGAACCACATGGCACGCGCTGACCAAAACAACGCTCTATAACATTCATGGTGCCGCATACCCGGATTACTACATTTCGGACATTACCATTCCAGAAACGGCTGAGGATGGCAGCGAGTTCACGGTCTATCTGAAAATGATAGATAAGGCCACCTACGATGCGCTGGATGTGGTTGACGAAGCTGAGATCGTCAAGCTGAGAAATGCGGCAATCGCGGTCGTCGAAGCTGCGTTCAATGCCTGCAATCAGAGCGAGTACGATGCAGACGGCATCGCCGCGCTGACGGCGGCAATGAAAACCGGTAAGGATAATATCCAAGCAGCGGGAACGGAAACGGCAATCAAGACCGCCCGTGATAATGCTGTTGCAGCGATCAAGGCTGTTCCGAAAGCAAAATCGAATATCATTTCGACAGACAAGACCCATTATAACTCCGGCAAGACGGTCGGCTCAGTCACGGTCACTGTTGAAAACACGACGTGGAAAGAGAAAGACGGTGCTCCAATTACCGGAACGCTCGTTTCCGGCGAATATGCGCTTGGCGAAAACGACAGCATGATGACGATGGTGCTTCAGGCGTTGGAACTCGGCAAATTCACATGGAACGGCAATACGGATTGGACAACGGACTCCTACACCAAGACCACCTACATCGCATCCATCGATCAGGGCGATAAATCGCTGGCTGAAAAAGAAGGCGCGGCCGGTGCGGGCTGGATGGGTACGAAGAATGATTGGATGGTCAATCAGGGGTTCGCCGGTTTCACGGTCAAGAACGGCGGCCTGAAGTCTGGCGATGTGATCCACGTCATGTATACCATGAATCTTGGCGAGGACCTCGGCAGCTCGTGGTCGAACAACGAAACCACACTCTCTAACCTGCAATTCAGCAGCGGTGAGCTGACCCCGGCGTTTAGTGACGCGACCACCGATTATCTTCTGGTCATTCCCAGTGAGCAGATCGGCACGCGCATCAACTATTCCGCCGCAAATAAGAACTTCCAGACCAGAGCTTATCTGAACACCTACGGCAGCGATAACGCCTACTACGCGAACGGTGACATTATGGCCGTTTCGTCCGGCGACGTGATCTATGTTGGTGTTGGTGATAAGAGCTGGCCCACCATGAACAAGGCATCCAACTACACGACGACCCGCTATACCATTACCGTCGTGCAGAACGGCAATGTTTCGGACGTGGTAAAGCTCATTACCAATCTCCCGTCTCCGGGCAAGATCACGCTGGCGAACGCAGCAGATATGCGCACGGCAAAAGCACAGTATGACCTTTTAACTCCGGCAAAGCAAACGGAAATTTCTGATGAGCTGAAAAACAAGCTGAAGGAATGCGACAAGGTCATTACGAATTTGCAGGCAGCGAAGTTTGTCTCCGACGCGATTGCCGCCCTGCCCGCAACGCCGACCGTCAATGACATTGGCGCGATCCGCTCTGCGGAAGAAGCCTACAACAAGCTGACGGATGAGCAGAAGGATTATCTGACGCAGCGTGAGGTCAACAAGCTGAACAATGCGGTTTCCGCCGTTTCTACGCTTGAAGTCGGTTATGTAACTGGCCTGATCGCAGCACTCCCCGCAAAGGACGCTGTGACAGCACAGGACCGCGCAAAGATTGAAGCTGCGCGCGCCGCATACAAGAACCTGACCGAAGCGCAGCAAAAGCTGGTCAGCAATTATTCCAGACTGACCGATGCAGAAGAAGCGCTTGAAAATCTCGGTACGACCGCGATCTATGAGCAGACGCTGCAGGATGTTCTCGCTTACGTCAAGGATCAGACCCCGAACCCGAGCATTGGCTCGACCTATGGCGAGTGGGCGGTTCTGGCCGAAGCCAGAGGCAATGTCAGCGCATCGGTCTGGTACGACGAGTACCTGTCGAACATGGCAAAGACCGTTGTTTCGATGAACGGCAGGCTCGATAACACCAAGACGCAGACCAAGCACACCGAGTATTCCCGCGTTATTCTGGCGCTGACCTCGATCGGTGAGGATGCGACGAAGTTCACCGGCTCCAACGGCACGGTTTATAACCTTGTAGAACCGCTGTTTGAGAAGAACGGCAGCACCTACCGCGTTTCCGAGCAGGGCAACAACGGCACGGCATTTGCACTGATTGCACTGGATTCCGGCAACTATTACGACAATGCGACCGGCACAACTGCACGCAATGCGTGGATCAAGAGCTTGTGTGATGCACAAATCAATAATGGTGCATGGGGCATCGACACAGATTTCCCCGGCTCCAACGTTGATATGACGGCAATGGTCGTACAGGCATTGGCTCCGTATTGCAGCACGAATGCCACTGTTAAGGCTGCGGTAGATAAGGCGGTGGAATGGCTGTCTGCTGAATACCAGAAAACCGGCGATTATGGCAGCTCTGAATCCGCCGCACAGGTCATTGTCGCGCTGTCCGCACTGAACATCGACGCAAAGATAGATAGCAGATTCCAGCATAACGGCATCAGCGTTTTGTCCAACTTCCTGAGCTATGCGGACCCCAACTCCAAGGGCTTCCTGCACGACAAGCAGCCGAACAGCACGGTCAATCAGATGGCATCCGAGCAGGCGGCCTACACGCTCGTTGCGTATGACCGCTATGTAAACGGAAGCAAGCGACTGTACGATATGTCCGACGTGACAAAGCGCGAGAACGCGGACGCACAGGCTGTTATCGACATGATCAACCAGATTGGCTATGTCGATGAATCCAGCTATAACGCGATTGCGGAAGCGCGCAATGCCTACAACAAGCTCTCTGCTGCTGACAAGGAAAAGGTCACGAACTACAATACCCTGACCGCTGCCGAAACTTCGTACAAGGCAATTCTGAAGCAGAAGCAGACAGATCAGTACAAGGCATTGAAAGCGCACTATGACGATCTTCTGAACGATAAAACCAAGAAGTACGGTACCGCCGCAAAGAAGAAACTTGCAAGCATTCTCCAGCAGGCACAGACGGATATGAACGCTGCGGAATCCTGCGAGCGTGTCACGGCCATCTATGAAAAAGCTATTACTGATCTCGATGCTGTAAAACCGGGTGATATTGAAGTCACATTCCGTCTCATCGGCGCGCTCGAAGCAACGCAGGATGTTGACCTGACGACCGACAGCTATCTGCCCGAATACGTCACGTGGGTTCCCACCAAAACGTATGCACTGCAAGAGAACGCTACGGTTTATGACCTCTTTACCGAAGCCATGAGCGATGCAGGCTTGCGGTATATCGGTGCGGAAAGCAACTACGTCAGCACCATCTATGCCCCGTCCTGCCTTGGCGGATACACGCTGAGTGAGTTCACCAACGGCAAGAAGTCCGGCTGGATGTACACCGTCAACGGAACGCATCCGAATCAGGGACTCAAGAACTGGACGCTCAAGGACGGCGATGTTGTCATCTGGCACTATGTCAATGACTACTCGCACGAAGTCGCAGACTGGTTCAATGATCCGCAATATCCGTCTCTCGGCAACGGCACCTACTACAACGACTGGCTCCGCGCTGCGGACATCAGCCCCGAACAGTATGTCAATGAGCTGCTGGGTAAGATTCTGAAGGTTGGCAAGAACGGCACGGTCGAACCGAAGCTGACATTCCAGCACATCGGCAAGTCTGTTACCTTCACCTTCAAACCGGACACCGGCTATAAGGTCAAGGACGTCAAGGTCAACGGCAAGTCTGTCGGCGCAGTCAAGACCTATACCATTGACAAGCTCACGGTATCGACCAGAATTGAGGTCGAATTCACCGACGAATCGCTTCCGTTCACAGACGTGCGCAGGAGCGACTGGTTCTACGAGGATGTTGCATTCGCGTATGAAAACGGTCTGTTCGCAGGCACGAGCGACACAACGTTCTCTCCGAACGCATCCATGACCCGCGCTATGCTCGTCACGGTTCTGTACCGTCTGGAAGGTCAGCCCGCAGTCAACGGACGCAGCGGATTCTCGGATGTCCAGTACAACGGCTACTATGAGGACGCTGTGACGTGGGCAGCCGACAATGGCATCGTCAACGGCACCAGCACCACGACGTTCTCTCCGAACGCAAACGTCACCCGTGAGCAGATGGCAGCGATCCTGTACCGCTATGCGCAGTACAAGAAGTACAATACCGCCGCAAGCTCCGGCTTGAACGGTTTTACAGACCATGCAAGTGTGTCCGGCTATGCCGCGGCTTCGCTGGAATGGGCTGTTGCCGAAAAGCTGGTCAACGGCAGCGCCGGTAAGCTCATGCCGACCGGCAACGCTACCCGCGCACAGGTTGCAGCCATTCTCCACCGCTTCGTGGAAAACGTGGCGAAAACCACAAAATAATCACTTTGCAGCACAGGACTGCCCCCATTTGGGGGCAGCCCTGCTTGCCGCATTATAGGGAGATTAAAATATGAAGCAAATTCGTAAATTTGCAGCGCTGATTCTGGCGTTTTCCGTCCTGTTCTCGCTGGCTGTTCCCACATTTGCAGCGTCCAGCGTCCAGAGCGAGGTACAAGGCAGCGCCGCTTACATGGTGTCCGCAGTCAAAGCGCCGGAGGTCGGCTCCATCGGCGGCGAATGGGCAATTATCGGTCTTGCTCGTTCCGGTTACGCTGTTCCCGCAAATTACTATGAAGATTACTATGCGCGCGTGGAGAAGTACGTCAAGAACTGCTCCGGCGTGCTGCATGAAAGAAAATACACCGAGTATTCCCGCGTCATTCTCGCCCTGACTGCCATCGGGCGCGACCCGTCCAAGGTCGCGGGATACAACCTTTTGACCCCGCTGGGCGATTTTGAAAAAACGATCTGGCAGGGCATGAACGGCCCAATCTGGGCGTTAATCGCGCTGGATTCCGGCAATTACGAGATTCCCAAAAATCCTGCCGCAAAGACGCAGGCCACGCGCCAGCTTTACATCGATGAGATCATCAAGAATCAGATGAAGGACGGCGGCTGGAGTCTCACCGGCACCGGCGATTCCGACGTGGACATTTCCGCAATGGCATTGCAGGCGCTTGCAAAATATCAGGACCAGAAGGCCGTCAAGACCGCGACAGACAAGGCACTGACCTACCTTTCCAAAGCGCAGGACAGCAAGGGCGGCTACGCATCGTGGGGCACGACCAACGTAGAGTCCGTTGCGCAGGTCGTGGTCGCGCTCTGCGAGCTTGGGATTTCTCTGGATGACAGCCGTTTCGTGAAAAGCGGCCACAACCTGACAGAAAATCTTCTCTCTTTCCGCCAGTCGAACGGCGGCTTCTACCACGTTCTCGACGGTTCGGACGGCAATAACCAGATGTCTGCGGAACAGGGCTTTTACGCTTTGGTCGCCATTGACCGCGCGGCAAATGGCAAAAACAGCCTGTACCGCATGGGCGACGTGACCAAGAACACCTCGAAACCCAGCACGAGCGTCAGCAAGGGCAACGTGGACGCTTCTGTGAATGTTCCTGGCGTAACCGCTCCCGGCACAACGTTCACCGATGTGAAAAATCATGTGAACAAAGCTGCTATCGAAGAACTTGCATCCCGCGGCATCATCAACGGCATGGGAAAAGGTACTTTCATGCCCAACAAGACCATGACGCGCGCGGAATTTGCTGCTATTGTCACACGCGCCCTCGGTCTGGCTGCAAAGGATACAAAAGTCTTTACCGATGTTCCCAGCTCCAAATGGTACGCCGGTTACATTGGCACAGCCAACAGCAGCGGCATTGTCAACGGCGTTGGCAGCGGCAAATTTAATCCGGACGGCACCATCACCCGGCAGGAGGCCGCCGCAATGGTGGCAAGAGCTGCGAAGCTCTGCGGGCTGGACACTGCGATGGGCGCGGCTGCGACAAAGGATATGCTGGCACAGTTCGGAGACTATCGCAGCGTGGCATCCTGGGCGAAGGAACCGATGGCGTTCTGCTACTCCGTCAATATCCTCGACCAGAGCGACCTCAATATCGAACCTACAAAGGCGATTCTGCGCTGCGAAATTGCACAGATGCTTTACAATATGTTGACCGCTGCGGAGTTGATTTAACATGAAATTTTGGCAGAAACACAAATGGAAAATCATTGTTCCGGTATTGATCGTTCTGGCGCTGGCTGCGGCCTTTACCTTTGGCGACCGGGATATGCCGAAACAGAAAGACACGTCGGAACAGCCGACCGTTGCCGCTCCGGTGGAGACACCGGAGCAGGACACAGCGGCGGCAGACGTGCCGGATGACGTTGAGACGGGACCGGTAGAGACACCCGCCGAAAGCACACCAGAGCCGTCTGGCGACCCGCAGACGGGAGAATCTGCACAGGCTAATACCGAACAGCCAGAATACGTTTCGCCGGAGGAAATCCAGGCAAGTGCAACCGGCGAATATGAAGAAGTGGGCGGCATGCTGATCGACACCGGCACGGGCAAGGACAAGTACCAGACGGACCCCGTGCCGGAGGGAAAGCCCATCCCGGTCGAGCCGGAGGACGTGGAAATTGGCGATGCGGAATACACCTGCACCCTCTCCATCTCCTGCGCCACGATTCTCGACAATATGGACCTTTGTAAGAAGGAAAAGCGTGAGCTGGTGCCGGAGGACAGCTGGATTCTGAAACCGATGACCGTCACATTTTATGAGGGTGAGAGCGTTTTTAACATCTTACAGCGCACCTGCAAGCAACAGAAGATCCACATGGAATTTGAGAACACGCCGGTCTACAATTCCGCCTATATCGAAGGAATCAATAATCTCTATGAATTTGACGTTGGTAACACTTCCGGTTGGATGTACAAGGTCAACGGCTGGTTTCCCAATTACGGATGCAGCCGCTATCAGCTCAAGGATGGCGATGTGATTGAATGGGTCTATACCTGTGACCTTGGCAAAGACGTTGGCGGCGATTACTGGAATGAAAGCGAATGAGAAATAAAGACGCCTTTTCGGGCTATCATCCGACAATCAATTTCCTATACTTTGCACTGGTCCTGCTTTTCTCGATGTGTCTGATGCACCCGGTCTATCTGGCAATTTCCCTGACCGGCGCGCTGGCGTATGACATCTATCTCAAGGGCAGAAAAGCGGTGCGCTTTGCCGTCATGGGACTGCTTCCCATGGCGGCGCTTGCCGCGCTTGTCAATCCGGCCTTTAACCATGAGGGTGCAACGATTTTGACGTATCTACCGAGTGGTAACCCGCTGACGCTCGAATCCATGTTCTACGGTGTGGCCGCAGCCGTCATGCTGGCAAGCGTCGTACTCTGGTTTTCCAGCTACAACGAAATCATGTCTTCGGACAAGTTTGTCTATCTCTTTGGACGCATGATCCCCGCACTGTCATTGGTGCTGTCTATGGCCTTGCGCTTTATCCCGAAGTTCAAGGCGCAGATGCAGGTCGTCTCCGAGGCGCAGGCGTGCATCGGGCGCGACACCAAAAACGGCAGCGTCTTCCGCCGCGTCGGAAACGCCATCAAGATTTTCTCCATCATGGTCACATGGAGCTTGGAAAATGCAATCGAAACCGCAGATTCCATGCGCGCCCGCGGCTACGGCTTGCCCGGACGCACGGCGTTCTCGATTTATCGTTTCGACGACCGCGACAAGGCCGCGCTTGCGTGGCTGATCTTCTGCGGCACGTATCTCGTTTCCGGCTGGATGGCAGGCGGCACGTATTTCCGCTACTATCCGACCGTGAAAACCGCCTTATGGACGCCATTGACGATCAGCTTCATGTGCGTCTATCTCGCGCTGGTGCTGACGCCGGTGATTCTCGACCGAAGGGAGGACAGGCAGTGGAAGTCTTTACAATCGACCATCTGAGTTTTGCATATCCCGAACAGGAAAAGAACGCGATTTCCGACCTCACACTGTCTGTCCGACCGGGGGAGTTTCTGGTGCTCTGCGGCCCCTCCGGGTGCGGCAAAAGTACGCTGCTGCGGCAGTTCAAAACCGTTCTCGCGCCGCACGGCAGACGTTCGGGAGAAATTCTGTTTGACGGAAAGAAGCTCGATGAGTTATCCCAGCGCGAACAGGCGGAAACAATCGGCTTTGTGCAGCAAAGTCCGGAAAATCAGATCGCGACCGACAAGGTCTGGCACGAGCTGGCGTTCGGGCTGGAATCCCTCGGCTACGATACGCCGACGATTCGCCGCAGAGTTGCGGAAATGGCATCGTTTTTCGGGATTCAGGAATGGTTTTACAAGCCGGTCACAGAGCTGTCCGGCGGGCAGAAACAGCTCTTGAATCTCGCTTCCGTTATGGTCTTGCAGCCAAAAGTGCTGATTTTGGACGAGCCGACGAGCCAGCTCGACCCGATTGCGGCGTCCGATTTTCTTGCCACCCTCGGCAAGATCAACCGCGAGCTTGGCACGACGGTTATTTTGACCGAACATCGCTTGGAAGAAGCGTTCTCCTTTGCGTCTCGCGTGGCGGTCATGGACGGCGGTAAACTCCTTTGCACCGGCACGCCCGCCGAAGTGGGCGCGGAATTAAAGTCCAGCGGCAACGCGATGTTCCTCGCCATGCCCGCCGCCATGCGCATTTGGGCAGCATCGGCTTCCAACGCAGCTTGCCCGATCTCCGTCTGCGACGGCCGGAACTGGCTGCTCGACTATGCAAAAACGCATGAGTTGCAGCCTATCCCAGAAGAAAATAAAAACGCACCGGACACGGAAACCGTTGTCTCAGCGCAAGAGTTGTGGTTCAAATACGACAAAGATTTGCCCGACGTGGTCAAAGGCTTGTCGCTGGAGCTGCACAAGGGCGAATTTCTTGCCCTGCTCGGCGGCAACGGCACGGGCAAGACGACCACGCTCAAGCTGCTGGCAAACCTGAAAAAAGCTTATCGCGGCGAGCTGACCATCACGGGCAGCGTCGGAATGCTGCCCCAAAATCCGCAGGCGCTTTTTGTGAAATCCACGGTGCGCGCGGATTTATTGGAGATTTTACCAAAATCCGAACGCAAATCTAAGCGCCTTGCACAAGTCGTCTCCCTCTGCAAGCTGGCAGAACTGCTCGACCGCCATCCCTACGACCTCTCGGGCGGCGAACAGCAGCGCGCGGCGCTGGCAAAAATCCTGCTCCTGAACCCAGACATCCTGCTTCTCGATGAGCCGACAAAAGGTCTGGACGCGGAGTTCAAACAGGTTTTCGGGCAGATCCTCCGGACGCTGCAAGCATCCGGCGTGGCGATTCTGATGGTCAGCCACGACATCGAGTTCTGCGCAAAGTACGCCGACCGCTGCGCCCTGTTCTTTGACGGAAATATCGTCACGGAGGCCGAACCGAGAACGTTCTTCTCCGGCAACAGCTTCTACACGACCGCCGCGAACCGCATTGCGCGCGATATGCTGCCCGAAGCGGTCACGCCCGAGGATGTGATCGCAGCCTGCGGCGGCACAGTTGAACCGGAAGCGGAATTACCGGAATATCAGCGCATCCCGCCCGCGCCGGAGAAAGAGACGCGGACGGTGAAAAAGCTCCCGGTCTGGCGAAAAATCCTTGCCGCCGTGTCCGGTGCCGCTTCGCTGGTGCTCATCGCGCAGGCCATCGGCGTGACAGACCTCACAAAGCTCGTGGACGCAAACGGCATGACCGCGCTGGCAGGTGGGCAGCTCAAGCTCTACGGCATTTTGCTTGCTGCGCTTCTTGTGTTTGCGCTGTCCATTGGCCGGAAGGCCGAACGTCCGGATTACCTGATTCAAACGCCCGTGGAGAAACGCAAGCTCCAAAAGCGCACCGTGACTGCCACGCTGCTCATCCTGCTTTTGATTCCTCTGACGCTGTTTGTCGGCGTGTACTACTTCGCGGGGCGAAAATATTACTTCATTTCGCTGCTGATATTGCTCGAATGTATGCTGCCGTTCTTCCTGATTTTCGAGGGCAGAAAGCCGCAGGCGCGCGAGCTGGTGCTCATTGCCGTGCTCGTTGCGCTGAATGTGGCAGGACGCGCTGCGTTCTTCATGCTGCCGGAGTTCAAGCCGGTCGTTGCCATGACGATTCTCGCGGGCGTGGCCTTTGGCGGCGAAACGGGATTCTTAGTTGGCGCAATGACGATGCTTGTCTCGAATATGCTGTTTTCACAAGGGCCTTGGACGCCGTGGCAGATGTTTGCCATGGGCATCATCGGCTGGCTGGCAGGTGTCTTGTACCGCAAGGGCGTTCTGCGGCGCGGGCGGCTGAGCCTTTGTATCTTCGGCGTGATCTGCTCGACCATCGTGTATGGCGGCATTATGAATCCCGCGTCTGCGCTCATGTGGTCGAACACGATCAACTGGAAAATCATTTTAAGCTACTACGTCACCGGCCTTCCGGTCGATCTGGTGCGCGCCATTGCCACGTTTTTCTTCCTGTGGTTGATTGCCGAACCCATGCTCGAAAAGCTCGACCGGGTCAAGACCAAATATGGCTTGGCAGAGTAAGCAGTTTTGTGGAAATGCCATTTGGACTACAGAGATACACGATAGCTATCAATGTGTACGGACTTGGTTGCTTGGAGTAAAAAACTCCGCCATTGAGATTCCAAGCACCCTGCAAATTTGTTCAATGGTATCTACAGAAAGCTGGCTGCCTCTGCAGCGAGAGACACGAAGCGTCGTGTAGGGAATGTTTCCGCTTTGGCATAGCTGATATAATGTCATGTTTCTCTCATGCAGTAATTCATCCAATCGTGCGTGCGTATTCAATGTCCTTTCACTCCTATCAAAAAAAGCAGGGTAAACTTTTGATGATAGTATCATATCACAAACGTTGTCCAATAAACAGGACTTATAAGACTCGCCCCACAATTCGGAACTCCAGCTCCGGTGACGCTGGCTTCGGTGCATATGCTTTATTATAAGACACCATAACCGGCTGCATCCGCCGCACGCCGTCACTGTCAAGGTAGGTTTCCAGATCATCCGGCTCTTGTTCGGCGTATGCCTTGATATAGCCTTGTCCATCGTAAATCATGACGCCAACTTCGCCGGTTCGGAGTGTCTCACATTGCTGCACCCACACGATCTGACCGTCATGATAGACAGGCTCCATGCTGTCGCCGGATACCCGAACTCCGAACTCTGCGCCATCCGGGATGCTGCTCTCCGGGAAGCTGACCATCTCAAAGTTTCCTTCATCCAGAAACGCGCCTGTACCAGCGGATACCGGCAGGTCGCTGACCGGCATGTCCAGATAGCGGATCTCCAGCATTGGCGGTACCTCCCGATACTTCCCGGATGCAATCAGATCTTCCCGATACTCTTTCATTTTCCGACGCCCCTCTGCGTTCAGCAGGGGGCGTTTTGTATTGCTCACAAAATAATCAAAGCCATCCTCCAGATGCAGCGCAGCACAGACGGCCAGAAGCTGGTACGCACTTGGAATCGATGTACCCTTTTCCCACTTGTTCACCGCAACGCGCCCAATGTCCACGCCATATCCCATTAAGATCTGACTGAGCTGCTCCAAGCTCAATTTCATGCTTTTTCGCGCAGCACGAATCTGGTTGCCAATATAATTGCACGCACGGTCTTTTGCCGCATTGTAGTCCGGCAGATTCGCCTGATACGCAGCCAAATGTTTCATTCCTGTTGTCATGATGTATTCCTCCAATTTGGGATGTTCTCATTATAGCCGTCGCAGGTATGCTTGTCAATGAAATGTTCTTGCGTGTTTACAAATGCGTCATTGACGGTTCTTTATAGCGTCTATATAATAAAACCATCGTCAATCCCATAACCTCTGGAACACGCGCCTCCACTCCTTGGGCGTGTCTGTCGAAGCCTCTCCAGACAGAGCTGTTCCGATCAGGGATTGTCAGCATACAGAATCGAAGTCAAACATGGAATCAGGAAAGAGGGGTAAGCATGAATCTAGCAGTAAATTGTGCAGTGAAAGCAGATCGGGCGATCAGATGTCCGATTTGCCAAAGAGGACGGCTTCTCAACGCCGCCGAGCATACAGACCTTCGCAGCCTGCGCCTGTTCCGACCGGAACAGGCAGACCGCGCGCAATGGTTCTCCAAATGCCCGAAGTGCGGGCAGCAAATCGGGCTTGCAATCTGCCCGGTTGAAGTAATCATCTAAACTGTAATTCAAAATCCAAATAATATGGTACCAGTCAAGCGCACCAACCGCCCACCTTAGAATGTGGGAACGCCGCGTTCGGAGCCTTACGGTAAGCTGTTCAGCTTTCCGTAGGGCTCCTTTTTTGTTTTTTTGCCCGTTTCGCTGAATAGCGGAAAGGGCATACATGCGCAGATGGGCTGAGAGCATAGCAAAGTATCCGTAATCTCCTCGTTTCTTTTTTGCTCAAGAAACGAAAAAAGGAGATTACAAAAATGGCATGGATCAACGGGCTTGAAAGAAAAAGGTTTAACGAGGAACAGAA
>OLNF01001202.1_pt1 | contig 22421 bp, 17 predicted proteins | sample 1673061 | NCBI WGS metagenome assembly OLNF01 (sample SAMEA3136751, study PRJEB25190) | human gut metagenome
TGTTATTTCTATTTTATACCGTCTCGGAGGTTTACACAATATCTAAAGAAGTCTCTTGAATGGAGATATCCTGATTTACCAAGTCTTTGTATTTTGTTATCAGAATGTGAAAGATGTTTGTGCATTTGCTGTCCATAGCAGTATCTCGGTTGTAAAGAGTTCCCTGAATATATGATTTCATCCTATACACAGGAGTTGATTCTTCATTAAATTCCAAACTGAGTTTATTACCCTTTTTCTCAATCAATACTTTAATTACCACTGTTACAAGAGTAACAATGAGTACATAAATTGTGGATGACAAAATATAAGCCACAAGGGTACTGATTGTTGTGATTAACGATATTGCAGACGAAAACTGTAAAAATGTCTGTGCGGACTTCGCTGCATATTGACCGTATGAAAGAGTATAGGAGTCATAGAATTCGGGAGTGTCGAAATATTTGTAATCTACTTTTCTGATTTGATTATAAACCTCAATATCAATTTTTGCGGAGATCTCGGCTTGCTTAATGTTAAAATAAAAATATTCCATTCCGTCTCCCAGCATACCGAGTCCGATTTGTACTGCGAAAAAGATTACGAGTGTTATGATTACTTTAACAAATCCTTCTCCGGCGGTCAACTGGTTGATGGATGTTTCGAGCAGAAGTACCTCTAACATTGCCGACATTGTGCCTATAATCGCATCCCAAACAATATAAATTATAGAGTACAGCTTCCCATATTTCCAGTATGGTTTAAGCATAATTCCGAGATCGTTGAACCAAAGTTTGAATTCTTTGAATTTCATCTTGATTATGCAGTGTGGTACTTTACCACCTGTTCCTCCATTCTCTCCAAGGATGTTTTGTCAGATAAATGATATGTTCTTCTGCAAAAGACAAAATAATTTCTTATCGTAACAGATACAATCAAACCCCGCCTGCGCTGAAAAATAAAATCCGGACGCAAAACTACATCCGGGATTTGGCTGTCGGCACTGCCGACCGCAGGGGTACAAAGATTCCGAACCCATCGCCGCGTTATTCTTTTTACGAGATTGTCAAGACAACACGCTAATCAGATTCTACTGTTCTTCTATCCTATTTATATAGTATAATACTTTGCTTGCTGCCTAAAAAGATCTGCATAAACTCCATTCGCATCCAAAAGCTCGCTATGCGTCCCTTGTTCAATTATTTTGCCATCCTTAAGCATATAAATCAGATCACATCCGATTATATTGGAGAGCCGATGGGAAACTAAAATTGCAGTTTTTCCAACGGTCAATTTTGAAATATAGTTAAAGATTTCATTTTCCGTATCCACATCCAAACTTGCAGACGGTTCATCTAAAATCATTATAGGAGCATCTTTGTAGATGGCTCTTGCTATAGAAAGTTTCTGCCATTGTCCTATAGATGGCTCAACCGAATCCGCCTCGGATGAAAATGCTCGTGTCAGCATTGTATCTATTCCATGCGGCTGTTCTTTGCACCAATTATCAAGCTTTACTTGACTAAGTACCGACGTGATTTTTTTATCATCACAGACTCTTCCGGCGGCAATATACTCTTTTATCGGCATGGCATACCTATTCGTATTTTGAAATACGCATTCAATGGCACTATAATATGATTCTATATTGTATTTTTCAATATTAATACCGTCAAGTAGGATTTCTCCGCTGTCAGGTTTGTATAAACGAAGAATCAGATTTATTAATGTGCTTTTACCGCTTCCATTCAGTCCTACTAATCCGCAAATTTTTCCGGCGGGTATTTCCATATCAAGATCACGCAAAACAAACTTGTCCGTCTCGGGGTATTTAAATGATACCTTTTTTAATGTTATCGTATGAAAGCATTCGGCAATCTGAGTATTGTTTTCTTCTCCAAGTTCAAATATCTCCTTGGTGTCAAAATATTCTAGGAGCATATCATCCTGTTTGCGTATTTCTTTAAGTTCGGATGCAAAATCCACAAGTGTTTCTACACTTCCGGTCAAATTGCTAAATGCAGCGATCAAAAGAGTAAAGTCGCCGAAAAGCATCTCACCTTTGAAAACAGATACACCGAAGATTATCTGAACAATAATTACCGTGATGCTATCATAATAGTCAAGAAATAAATCAACAATGGAATTCTTAACAAATCTGCCTTTGAATTTTTTATAATATTTTTTGACAGAAACATCATATTTATCACATACATATTCCTGCATATGATAAATTTTGAATTCCTTTACCGAAGACTTATCAACTGGAATATTTCTGAAATAGCTTTTTTCACGTTGCAACACATCTGTTTGAATATGAAATTCTCGGTTTTCATTATTTATTTTTGTCCTGATGAAATATAGCGGTAACTTTACAATCACTGCTATAAACACCATAAGTGGGTTATAATTCCACAGGACTGTACCGAACGATATTGCCACAGGAATCTTTGCGACACCCGAAATAACCTTTTTAATCTGATCGATAGGATCTATCCCCTGAGCAACCGAGCGACGACTTTGAAGTTCCGGATTATCAAAATTTGCAATATCAATCCGGTAGTCCTTTTTCATAAACTTGGTTTGAAGTTTTACATTTACATGTTCACGCCAATAATTTTCAATCAGTCCCGATATTGTGGATATAAGCCACTCCGCAATATTGACACAGAATAACAGGACACTGAAAAATATTGCGCTTCTTAGAAGGCTGATATCATGTTTCCCTTCTACAATAAACTGCAGTATGTTGAAAATCTGAGCAGATAACCATGAAGAGACAAATTCTTTCTGTTCGAGAATGATTGCAAGTACAGGAATAAAAATGATAAACCACAATTTTGGTTCAAGCGCTAAATTCAGTATGAACTTTACGTTTCCATTTTTGGTTTTCATTATGCTTTTTCCTTATATCTTTCTGCTTGAAGCATGAACATCCGTTTATATTCATCATTATTTGTAATAAGTTCATTGTGATTACCGTTTCCAATGAGCTTTCCATCCTTGAAAAGCAACACTCTGTCGGAAAACACACAGGTACTGAGTCTGTGAGAAATGATCCATATGTTTTTTTGCCCCTTCATTTCATTCACAGCATCAAGAATTTCCGCCTCGGATTCCGGATCAATCGAAGCTGATGGTTCGTCGAGAATTAAAACGGGAGCATCCTTATAATATGCTCTTGCCAATGCGATTCTCTGTTTTTGACCGCCAGACAGTTCCGTTCCATCAGTTTCAAAGCTACGGGATAACGGAGTATTGAGTCCGCATTCCAAAGTGTCAATGAATTTATATACAGTCGAAGCCTTAAGGGAATAGCTTATTTTTTCATCATCAATTTCATCTGTTGACAGAGTAATAGATTCTTTGGCACTGACTGCATAGCTGCAATAATCCTGAAAGAGCACACCGTATATTGCATACAAACTTTCAACAGAATACTCACGGATATCCCTGCCATCAAGCAATATTATCCCTTCAGTAGGGTCGTAAAGTCTCATCATCAGATGTAGCAGCGTTGTCTTCCCTGCACCGTTTGCACCGATAATGGACACACATTCGTTCGCTTCAACTTTAAAACTTACATCCTCAAGAACATTTTTTTCTGTTCCCGGATAACGAAATGTAACATTACTGAACTCAATCGAATGACCGTTGCTTTGGAGTATATTATCTTTAAATGAATCATCGTCTTTGAATATATTTGTGGGTAACTCCAAAAATTCTCTTGCATAACGTGATTGTTCGGCATAGTATCGAAATCCGGATAATTCATTTATGGTGTTATATATTTGATTTACGAATCCTGCGTACATAGAAACAAACAAGGTCATATTTGCAAGGCTTACACTTCCGTTGTACACACATATTGACAAATAAACATATCCGGCTACAAGAGGGAAGGAATAAACAACATTTGTAAATAAGTTTACAGCATTCAATTTGATATTATGAATAAAGGTTTCTCTATAAATTTTTTTATGTGCCTCGAGGTAATTGCTTTTTGCGTAATTAAACAGATCAAAAAGCCTGCCTTCTGAGGCCATTTCCTTACTTCTAAATAATCCGCGATAGTATTGTTCTTTTCTCCTCAATTCCGCAAGCTCATTATTTAGACGATATGTCCATGTATAATGTTTATTTGACAATGGCTCAAGACATATTCGTAAAACAGTAACAGCCAACATTAATTTCCAATCAATATATGCAAGAACAGAAATGTAAGCAGTCATTCCGATTACATAGGAAATACTACCAAACACTGTAGTAGCACTATTGATAAACATTTCACCATCCTGCGCCCACCCATTTTGAATTTGGTTATAAAATTCCGGATCATCATATGAAGCATAATCGAGTGTAAAAGCTTTTCTTACAGATTCACGCAAAAGAAATGCTGTTATCTTGTCCATTGATTTCGTTTCTGCCCATCTCCAAATAACGAAAAAAAATCCATTTAAAATTGAAACAGCAAAAGCAATAAGCAGTGGATAATATGCATATAAATAGGAAGCGAATTTTTCCGCCCCCAATATAATTCGTTGATTAAAAATAGCACCTACAAAAGCTCCGAGTAGAGCCGGAATTGTTCTTAGAACAAGAACAAAGCAAGTAAAAATTACGTATTTTTTATCCACAAGCCATACTTGCTTAATTGAAGCGGCAAATAGTGTAACGGCTTCATGAAATGATATTTCATCTGTATTTTTATGTAAAAAACTGTATATCTTCTTTAATTGAATCATAAACTCATTATAATTAGGCCTTCAAATCCGCCCGATCGCGGCGCACAAAGATTCGCCTCGCATCAAATCTTCGAGAGCCCTTCGTATCCCGTATCTCTATTAAAACAAATAGGCATCCGAGGATGCCTGTTTGTTTTGGCAGGGGCACAAAGACTCGAACTCTGGACACGCGGTTTTGGAGACCGCTGCTCTACCAACTGAGCTATACCCCTGTATTCTGTTGTCGCAAAAAGTTCTATGCAGTAAAACCGAGATTCAGCCTTACGACGGAGTTGTGCGCACCGCGCCGAACTCGGGAACACGGTAAGTGAGTATGCAATTAAAACCTACGCTATACCGTGTTCATTGCAGTACGCGCACGGCACGAAACGGTGCCGGACGCAATGTTTTATCAAATAGAACTTGCAGGAATTATTATACCATAACTCTTTTTATAATGCAATAGCTTTTTTTAATTTTTGAATTTTTCCGAAAAATCGCGCGTATTTTCGAGCCTCGTCAAAACATCCGACCCGCAAATCTCCCGGCATCCGGACTTTAGCATCTCTCGACTTTTTTCCTTTTTGCGCAAACAATTTAATGTGAGCTTTGCTGCTTTTCTGCAAGTTACCCCCGAAAAGCCCTGTTTCAAAGTTTTTCGACTCTCTTTTCTGATTAATTTTGATTATTACAAAAAAATTTATAACAAATAATCGCAAGGCTATTGACAAACGCTTCAATCAGGTATAGAATGGTAGACAGTAAAAGCAGTTAAAACCCGATCCGGATAAATTCCGTGGATCGGACACCGCTTTTACCACTACCGACGCGCAAAAACGCGCGGAAAAAGGAAGAAGGCAGGAACAATGACAGTGGAATGCAGAATGACAAAGTCCTATATCAGGACGGACGAAGAGGAGGATACGCCGGTTTACGGAATCAGTTTTTTCAAGACGGGCAGCTACGAAAGGGCGATCAGGGATTTTTCCGACGTTTTTCTTTCGGAAGACGAGGCGGCGGAATTTTGCGCCGGCATAAACGAGAACGACCTCGATGAGATCCACATAGACGAGATCATACAGGACGCGGTAAACATAATTTCTTTCGTCTGATTCCGAGCAACCTTGCAAAAGATTCCATAAATCAGCAGATAAACGCCCCCTTTGTCTGTTGATTTATGGGATTTTTTCAATCGATTTCAAGAAAATTGTTGACAGTTGCCATAAAGTGGTATATAATGGTGATAGTTGGAATTCTTTGCTAATCCCCTGCCGAAATTATCTAAATATAATGAACCCGCCGGAGCGGGCAAACAACCATATAACAGAAAGGATGCTTTCGCACGGAACGAAGGCGGGACGCACAAATGAAGGTCATAGAATATCTGAAGAAATTTTTCTCGAACATGGCGTTCATGTTCAGGCGCACATGGAAATATGCCAAAAGCAAATATTTTTTGATGATCCTCGATTCGGTGAAATCTACGGTGCAGCCGTTCGTGCTTCTCATAATTCCGAAATATATTCTCGACGAGCTTGCCTCCGAGCGCAGAGTGGATGTCACTCTGCGATACATAGCCTATTACGCTGCCGCCGTAGTGGGCTTCAATCTGATCTCGCTCATAATAAGCAGGTTCGGCTCGGATCAGAGCATGAAAATAGATCACCGCGTAGCCATGGATCAGCACACGAAATGGCTTCACATGGATTACGACAAATTCGAGAACGGAAGAGTCCGCGATCTCGAGGCACGTTCCGTCTCGGCGGCGGAGCCTCGGAATTTCGCCGAGGATAAGGTACTCGGCTTTATCTCGAACCTGATTCGCCTCGGCGGATATACCTACATAATCATGTCACTTCACCCGATAATGATCCTCTTCATTCTCACGGTCATCGCCGCAAACACGCTTATCGCAAGGCGCAGTGCCAAGCTCGGCTACGAATACACCACGGCAATGACTCGTCTGTCTCGCCGCTTCAACTACATATTCCGCACAATGGTAGATTTCAAAGTCGGCAAGGACGTGCGCATAAACGGTGCCGACAGCTGGCTGAAAAGTAAATTTGAAAAGGAATCCGAGGAATACATTCGGGATCACCGCGCGCAGCAGAGAAAGCTGCTCGGCATAAACACGCTCTCCGACATAATAGGACTCATACAGACCGTAGTGATGTACGGATACTGCGGATACCTTGCGATCTCAGGCGGGATCACGGTCGGATCGTTTACGGTGTTCCTCGGCGCACTAACCGCGTTCACCGGAACCTTCAACGAATTCGTTAAACGCTTCCCCGCGCTCGGACTGCTCTCGAAATACATCGACGACTACAGGGAATTCCTGCGCTGCGCGGAGCATGAGGGAAAGGAGCTTGAAACCTCCGACATCTCCGCGCTTCCCGAGCACTGCGACATTGAATTCGTAAACGTATCCTTCAAATATCCGGACACCGACCGCTACGTCCTTAAAAACATAAACATTAAGATAAAAGCGGGGGAGCGGCTGTCGATCGTCGGCTACAACGGTGCCGGCAAATCTACATTTATAAAGCTGCTCTGCCGGTTCTACAAGCCCACCGAGGGAAAAATTCTGCTCGGCGGAGTCGATATTTCGACCTACCCACTCCCCGAATACCGCCGGCGGCTCGCCGTGGTGTTCCAGGATTATCAGCTTTTTTACATGTCTGTCAGATACAATATCGTCCTCAACCTCGAAGAGGACCCGGAGCGCGTGAGAAAAGCGCTCGCCGAAAGCGGTATCCTCGAAAAGATCGAAGGGCTGGAGAACGGAATCGACACCTCCTACGGTCGGATCCTGTACTACCATTCGCGCGACTTCTCCGGCGGCGAGACACAGAAAATCGCCTGTGCAAGAGCGTACTACAGGGATTCGCCGATCGTCATCCTCGACGAGCCGACCTCGGCGCTCGACCCCGTAGCGGAAACACAGCTTTACGGGCGCTTCAACGAGATCATCGGAGACAAGACCGCCGTCTACATTTCACACAGACTTGCAAGCGTCAAGTTCTGCGACTCGATCGCGGTGTTTGCCGACGGCAAGCTTGTCGAGCGAGGAACGCACGCCGAGCTCATGAAGAAAAACGGGATATACGCGGACATGTTCACAAAGCAGGCGCACTACTATATAGAAAACGGAACAGACGAAGAGACAAGCGAGGAAATCACGGCGTAAGTGCCGTGCAATACCTCATGCCGCAAAAAGAAAGGAAGCTTTCGCCTCGCGAAAGCATTGCAGGATTATGACAAAGGAAGAACGCCGCGCAATGCGGCTTGAAAGAAAGCAGAACGCAAAGGAAGCGAAGGAAAAGAACCGCGAAAACTGCGGAACGCTGAAGGAACAGTACGCCAACCTTTGGTTCATATACAAATTCATATTCCGCACCTCGCCCAAGCTCGTTTTCATAAGAATACCGCTGCTCATGCTCCAGACCGTACAGGCTATGGTCTCCATATTCTTCGTACGCGAGATCATAAACGAGCTGACAGAGGGAAAGAGCATCCGGCGCGTGATTGTCCTCGCCGGGGCGATGGCGCTGACCGCATTTGCGCTCAGCACCTTCTCCGCCTTTTTGGGAAGACGCGACTCGATTGAGGGGGACCGCTTCAACTTCAAAGTGCAGAAATATCTCGCCGAATCGGTCATGGAGATGAGCTACGAAACGATCGAAAACCCCGATATGCAGAATTACGTCAGAATGGCGCAGTACAACCGATTCGGCATCGCACTTCAGTACACGACCGCGGTGGTGTCCGGAATATTCAACCTCATCGGAGTCGGCGCGATCGTGTTCACGCTCAATCCGACGGTCATTCTGATAATCGCCGTGACGAGCACAGTGCGTTTTCTGCTTGAACGGTATCAGAGAAATTTCCCACGCCTGTTTTCCATGCGCCGTATACAGTATCTGCGCAACAACGATTATTCCCTCGGTCTGATGAGAGATATCAAGTTCGGCAAGGAGATTCGCATCGCAGATATCGGGGACTGGCTCGCCGGATTTGCCGAAGAGACGTGGAGAGACAAGCTTTTCCCCATTGATAGGGAATTTACGAGAAAGTACCTCGGCTTCGGCAACATAAACAGCATTCTCGGTGCCGTACAGGATATTCTCGTGTACACGGTGCTCGCCCTCGAGGTAATATTCAGCGCGATGACCGTCGGCGACTTTTCCATGTACCTCACGGCGGCGAACACCTTCTCCGGCGCCATCATGGGCGTTGCAACGAACTACTCCTACCTCATGCTGGAAACGACATGGTACATCAAGGATTACCGCCGCTGCCTCGATCTTGTAAAGAAGCAGCGCGAGGAGGGCGGAAAGACTCACATCGGTGTTCCCGCAAACGCCAAAATAGAATTCCGCGACGTTTCCTTCAAGTACCCCGACACGGATAACATTGTGCTCAGCCATGTAAATATAACGATCGAGGCAGGAGAAGCGCTTTCCGTGGTCGGTATCAACGGCTCCGGAAAGACGACCTTCGTCAAGCTGCTCTGCCGGCTTTACGAACCGACAGAAGGCGATATCTTCATAAACGGCGTGAATTCCAAGGATATCCCGCTGACCGAATACTACCGCCTGCTCGGAGTGGTGTTCCAGGACTTCTCGCTCTTCAACTTCACCGTCGGCGAAAACATAACCATGAGCACGGAGCACGACGAAGAGCGGCTGCGCGAGAGCATAAAAAAATCCGGGCTTGAGAGCAGGATCGAAACTCTGCCGCACGGCACCGACACATATATGTTCAAGGAATTCGAGCCGGACGGGATCGAGCTGTCCGGCGGCGAAGGACAAAAGGTCGCAATCGCGCGTGCGATATACAAGGAAGCGCCGATCGTCGTGTTCGACGAGCCTACAAGCGCGCTCGACCCGATTGCCGAGTACAACATATACCGCAACTTTCACGACCTCGCCGAGCAGCGCACCGCCATCTACATCTCGCACCGCCTTTCGTCTACGAGGTTCACCGACCGTACCGCCGTATTCGCAAACAACACGATCGCCGAATACGGTACGCACGACGAGCTGATGCGGATCGAAGACGGAATATACAGGAAGCTGTTTCTCATGCAGGCACAGTACTACCGTGAATAATTACGAGAAAGGACACCGAACTTGGACGAAAAAATAATCTACAGCATAAAAGACATCGCAGTCAATCCCGATTTCGTCGGAGTGATAGTCGCGCCTCACTCCGACAGCTACATCTTTGAGGACCCATCCGAGGTGCCGGAGGAGGTGCGGCAGATAACCGATCACTTCCGCAGCGGCACGCCGCTTGATTACGCACTGCTTGACTGTACAACACACACAACGCTCGCAACGGTGAATTTCAGCCGCATCGAGGGGCTTAATTTAATGGACAGCGTGTTCTTCTTTTTCTGCATCGTCTGCGAAAAGGAGACCGACGCCGCGTTTTCGATCGAAACCATCTCCAAACAGCGGCTCTGGATAAACGGAAAGATCGCCGCACTATGCTGCACGGACCGCGACACCAGCCGCCAGCTTTTCACGCTGACCCTATCCGCCGGAACTAACGTAATTTGCTTTCAGCAGCATGATTCATATTCGTCGTTCCTGACAACGGTGCGCTTCACCCCGCTTGAATACGAGAATTCCCTCGCGCACAACTCCATGGTGAAAAACAATTTCCACTATAAAAAGGGCGAGATCGCAGCGGAATTTGACGGAATCTTCCTTCAGAGAGATGAGTTTCAGATAAGCTGCACTCCCGTGGATTCGGTCAATCTCGACCTCAATGAACCGGTCACGCTTTCGATCGAGGACAGCATAACGGGAGAAGTGATGTATTCAAGGAAGCTGCGCTTCTTTGAATACATCCGCATCGACCTTTCAAAAATCCCCTTCACGAAGAAATCCCCCTTCCACCATGCGCATGCCGTTCTCCGCACAAGGACGCGCGGCGGCGGCGAATACGCCCACTCCATAGACGTTTTTCCCGTCGTTCCGTGCGATTACATGAAGCAGACGGAGGACAGGGCGCGCCGGGCGCTTGAAGACCCCTCGATCTCCGAACATGCCGCCGCCTGCCTCCGCTACAATCTCGCCTGCATCTACCACTTTCCGGAGGACGACATCATAAACTTCCTCGCGTGGGAGGCTTTCGAGCGTGAGATCTCCATGATCGAGCGCGGCGAATACGACACATATCTGCAAAGCCCCGGAGCGAAAAAGCTCTACTATTTCACACACATCGACGATCAGTACATGAGGTACTGCATCTGTCTGCCGAAGGGATTTGACCCCGAGCAAAGATATGCACTGCTTATCATAAATACGATAACCTCCGCCGACGGCTCGATGTACTCATATTATTTCGAACGCACCGACGCTTTTCCCGACCTGATCGTCGCGGATATCCACGGCAGGGGGATGACGACCGGGAGCTACGTCGGGGATCGTTCGTTCAGAGAGATCCTCGCCGACATAGAAAAGCGGTACCGTATCGACGAGGACAGGATATACGCCATGGGGCAGTCAAACGGCGGATACGCGACATGGACGCTCGCGGAAAAAAGTCCCGACCTCTTCGCGGGGATCTATCCGTCGACCGGATACCTGAACCCGAACGAGGTACGCAACCTTTCAAATATGCGCGTCCGCTTTCTGACCTCGGACGCCGATCCCGGTCATATAAAAAATACGGAAGGCGTCGATGCGTTCAGGGACTGCCTGAAGGATTACGAATGCACGACATTTCACAAGCTGATGCACAACGTGTTCGAGCAGGTGCAGTTTGAAGAAAACGCGCTGCGTGAGCTCCTCTCGGCGAAGCGCGATCCGTGGCCCGACGAGGTATGGCTCGATACTCACATGAACCGCTACGGACGCGCATATTGGGTCTCGCTTCACTCGATCGAGAGCGGTCGGATATACGCCCACATCCACGCCCGCACGGACGGGGACAACATTATCGCCGAGGCGGAGAATACAAGCTCTTTCGCGCTCACGCTGCCGCCGAAGCTCGATCCCGAAAAAACGCACGTCCTGCTGAACGGCAGAGACTATCCCCCCACCGGGGAAAGAGAGCGCCGATTCGAGATGCGCGGCGGGGATTTCGCGGAGTGCGAAAAGTTCACCGAAAACACAGCGCCGTACAAAGGCACCGGGCTTGTTGACGGATACATCGCGCTGATGAAAACGGTGAATCTGTGTCCGGAAAGCAAGATTCTCTCCGATATCGCAAACGCGATCAGACTGCCGAGATCGAACACCTACGACGGAGGTGAAGCGGCATCGTACTCATTCATTGACAGAGATGCGGACAAGCTGAAGGACGCGGAATATCTCCGCGGGCGTTCGTTTGCAGTCGTAACAAAACGCCCGTCGGAATATACGTCGGACTTCGCGGCGAGCGTCGATCGGATGCTTGAAATACATACGGATGCCGACGGATACGAATACCGCGGCGCGCGCACGGACGGTCCGTACTGCGTGATGCAGATCGCCCGGAGCCCGTGGAGTCCGACGTGCTCCGTTCTCCACGTCAGCACGAACGATGAAGAAACGGCAAGGAAGAACGTCTTCACAAAGCGCATCCTCCTCCCATCCTACATCAATGCATTTCATCCGTATTACAACAGCTGCGCCATGATATTCGACGGACACACATACAAACGGATCCTCGATTACGGCTGCGGCATCGAAGAGCTGTCGCCGCGCAAAAATTCCTGACGCCGCTCAGCTTTGCGGACGGACGTTCATCGAATCACGGGAGTCGAAAGAAAACCGAGCCGTTCGCTCCGCAATCAAAGGTTAAAATCCCCGCTTCGCAAACTCGGGTTCTCTGTGCAAGCTCATTTCCCTCCGTACAAAAAAACAGAGGAGAAGCCTGAGCTTCTCCTCTGTGAAAAACAATATTACGGATTTTTCCGATCACCGTTCCGACCGTGCGGAGCGTTTCGGAATTCGAGACTTTCCGCGATTACTCGCCCTTTGCCTCGTCGTCCTTCTTATCGTCAGCATTTGCCTCGTCAGCCTTTGCGCCGCCCTTCTTCTTGGCAACGATGATGATAACAACAACTGCTACAACAACAACTGCGCCGACGATGATGAGCGCGATAGCCCAGCCGGGAAGTCCGTCATTACCGATGTTGCTCATGTCATTCGGGGTATTGACCTTATCGGCAGCCTTGGTGGTAGTCGGAGCGTTTGTGGTCGTAGGAGTGCTGTCGGGAGCCTTGGTGGTGGTATCGGGAGTCGTAGACTCGGGAGTCTTATCATATGTAGCTGCGGGAGTTACGGTATCAGCCTTAAGAGTAACGGCGTTCGGACCGCCGACAGTCTTTTGAGCATCCCTGCACTGACCGCCGCAGATTCCCGTACCCCAAGTGAGCCAGGAGTCAGCACCGGAGCCGGAGCCGTTGAGAACTACGAGAGCCATACCGAGAATCTTGTCAGCCTCGGGAGTGAAGTCCTCACCGATGGTCTTCCACGGAATAGCGATCTCATAAGTGGTGGTGCATCCGAAATCTTCTTCGCTGTTAGGATCGTTGGGAACGGTGGTGATAGCGCAGAGAGTGTCGGTCATGATCTCTTTAGCTTCCATGTCGTAAGCCTGAACGACCTTACCGCCGTTTACAAGAGCAAAGCCCGCGTTGATAAGGTTCTTCGCATTCGCCCAAGCGTTCGCGCCGTTGTCCTTGTAGTTACCCTTGCTGAAAACATATTCGTCGGTCAGATAGTTGAAGCCCGGAATCTTCTCTTCCATGCGGCTTGCAGGTCCTGCGGGATCGATACGGGTCTGGAGGCAGTCGCCGTTCCAGATTTCGTCCTTGCTGTGGGTGTTTGCGAAACCGTCGATATCGTTAACGATCGCACCGATATAGAAATACTCGTCGTCCCAACGGAGCCAGAGGTCATAACTCATCTCGAGCTGAGCCTCGTTCGAGAACTCCATGTAGGTGTTGGTGGGGCTGGGAGCCTCCTTGTCATCCTTGTTAGCTGCCTCCTCGCCCTTTACAGTGACGGTCTTCTCGCCCCACTCCTCAGTGGAGAGCGTTCCGTCTATAGTGGGCTTCGACGCAAATTTGAGAGCGTCGGCATCAACGTTCGTTCTTGCTGCGAAAGCCGGGATTGCCAGCATTGCGGAAAGCATGACCGCGCAGAGAACAAAAGCCAGAAACTTCTTCATCATATCCTCCAAAATTTATTATTGTGCGCCGTTATTTCCGTAACAAGCCGTTAACCGCGCGCACATATTCACGGTCTTATTTTATCACATGCAAAGTGCAATGTCAATACATTATCTTTCATTTTATCAATCAAACTGTCTAATACCGATAAACAAAAACTCTCGAACGGCAGATTTTGCCTTCGGGAGTTTCCTTTTTTTCGTTTTCGATGCCCGTCCCGACCGCCCAAACGCCACATTCCGCACACCGGCCGTACACCATGTCCTTCCTCCGCGCCTCGACACGCGCCCGACCTCGCGGCGCGCTTTCCCGTATCTTCGCTTCCGCCCGCACAGCTTCCGAGCGCAAAAAATCGCGGCGGAGGAAAAACAGCAACCTGTTTTTCCTCCGTACACTGTATCAAGGTTCTTCATGTATGGCTTCCACGCATCTGCAAGCACCTTCTGCTGCTCTTGGATCTTCAGCTTCTTGGACAGTTCCAACAATATATTGTCAATCAACTTATAGTTTGTCAACTGGTTCTTAGGACTGATCCTGATGCCGCAGAAGATCTGATAATAGATGTTTCCATTCAATGCCTCCATCAATTTCGGAGCTGACAATCCTGTATACATCTTCAAGAATGCCAATGCCACCTTGCTTTCAGGGGTGAAGAAGGACTTTCTGCCTCTTTTAGCCCTTATGTTCTTTGGCTTCTCCTCAATCAACCCAAACGATATCGCCATTTCTCGAAGAGGAAGAAGTGACTGGATGCGTCCAAGTTCACTCGTTTTGAAGGTTTCTACATATTGCTGATAAAAATCAAACTCTGTGAATGCAATCTCTTGCTGAATGTCAGATAAATTTCGTACTTTTGCCATGAGTTATTTTTGCTCATTTCCTCCGAAAGTCACTTTTCCAGGGTGTTCGGAGGAATTTTTAATTCCTGTAGCTAAGATATGAAATTTTTATCACATTGACAATCAATTTGTTATAATTTTAAGCCTATTTCGCGACTGTCCCTAAGTATTTATAAGTTTAAAATACTTGTTTTTTGCTTTGGAGGTTGGTTTATAGGTGCGTATCTTTAGCGGTTGAAATTCAGGGGGGGTAAAAGCCTGGGTTTGGATTGTCATATTAACAAATGATTAAATGACGAAAAGATGTTTTTTTTATATTAAATGTGTATTGTTCGTGCTCGTGTTGAGTATAAGCGGAGAAATATCCGCTCAGGAGAAGCGTGATTCGGTAAGGATCTATTTTCATCAAGGAAAGGTAAATATAGATACATGTTTACTTGACAATGGGAACGAGATGGAGCGGTTTGCTAAAATCTGTTCCGCATTGAACGACTCCGTCCGTCTTATCAGGAAAATTCAAATAATAGGAGGAGCTTCCCCGGAAGGAGGGGGGCTGTTGAATGGAAGGCTGTCTGAAAAACGAGCAGAGGTTTTGTGGCGGTATATATCACCTTATATAAAGATTCCGGTATTGGAGAAGGATTTTCATTTTTCGGGAAGTGACTGGAACGGACTTATAACGATGGTGAGAGCGGATGTGAATGTTCCGGAGAGGGAGGATGTCCTTCGTTTGTTGGAGAAGATCGTCCGTTTGGAAAACCAGGACAGCCCTTATTGGGGGGGAGAACTGAAAAGACTGAAAGGGGGGAGGCCATACTCATATTTGTATAAATTCCATTTTCCGAAACTTCGTTCGTCGATGGTGAAAATATGCTATGATAGTGATCCGATAAATCCCGTCAGAGATACGGTATATATACATACACGTGATACGTTGTGCATCCGTGATACCGTTACCGTCATAGCTCCGGTAAAGAAACGGCCGTTTTGCATGGCGGTGAAAACAAACTTGCTTTATGACGCTGTTTTGATACCTGACATCGGGGCTGAGTTCTGTTTGGGGAAGAACTGGTCTGTGGCCGGGAATTGGATGTATGCCTGGTGGAAAAGTGATCGGAAGCATAATTATTGGCGTATCTATGGGGGAGATGTGGAGTTGCGCCGCTGGTTCGGTCGGAGAGCGGTGGAAAAACCGTTTTCCGGGCATCATGTCGGATTGTACGGGCAGATCGTCACCTATGATTTCGAATTGGGTGGGAAAGGTTACTTGGGGGATAAATGGAGTTACGGGGGAGGCGTGGCTTACGGCTACTCGTTACCTGTGGGACATCGGTTCAATGTGGATTTCACGTTGGGAATCGGCTACCTTGGAGGATCGTACAAGGAGTACATCCCTTTGGACGGTCACTATGTATGGCAGACCACTAAAAACCGCCGCTGGTTCGGCCCGACCAAGGCGGGTATCTCTTTGGTGTGGTTGATCGGGCGGGGGAATTATAGCCGGAAGAAAGGAGGCAGGCAGTGATACGGATACGCTTTAGTCTGGTGTTCATATTTTTATGGATAGGACTGACGGCTTGTGAGCATAAGGATTTATGTTACGATCATCCGCACTTTGCCACGGTGCGGGTAATATTCGACTGGACCAAGATTTCCAATCATGACAAGCCTGAAGGCATGAGGGTCGTATTTTATCCGACCGATGATGAAAGCAACACGTGGATATTTGATTTCCCCGGAGGAGAGGATGGGGAAGTGGAGCTCCCCGAGAATGATTACCGGGTAATTTGCTTCAACTACGATACCGACGGGATGGTTTGGAAAGAAAACGGCAGTTACACGCTTTTTACTGCCGATACGCGTGATGTTCGGTCGCCGGATAACCGGACAATGGCCGTCACCCCACCCTGGCTGTGTGGCGACCATATAGACGGAGTTATCCTCAAGGACATTCCGGGAGGAAGCACGAAGATAATACGGCTAACTCCCGTAAACATGGTATGTCACTACACGTATGAGGTGAACGGTCTTCGGGGACTGGATAGGGTGGCGGATTTGCGGGCCGCTCTTTCCGGCATGTCCGGCTCGCTTAACATGTCCGGCGACAGTTTGCCCGCCGATCTTTCGGAGAGCCTGCTCTTTGATGGAATGGTTTCACGGAATCAGATTATAGGCGGATTCTATACGTTTGGACATTCCGCACTTGAAGGAGAGCCCAATGTTTTCCGGCTGTATCTCAAGAACCGTTCCGGCAGCATGTCTGTATTGGAACAGGACGTGAGCGACCAAGTGCATGATGTCCCGGTAGCGGGGCATGTCGGTGATGTGCATCTGGTGTTGAATTTTGATTATGAGGTACCATTCGAGCCGGGAAGTGACGGTGCGGGATTTGATGTGGACGTTGATGATTGGGATGATGTGAATGTGGATATAGTGTTATAAACGGATATTTGAGTTTTCAGTGCGGATTGGATGCCAGGTAAACGCTATGTCAACTATTAAGTAATCGAGTTTATTAATTATATGTATCAATTTAATTTGTTTTTATTTATGAAAAAAAGTACAGTAATGCTTTGGGCAATCTTTGGAGCACTACTCATGGGTTGCTCAGACGAGGAGATTGCGAATGTGGAAACCTCCTCACAGAATGCGATTGGTTTTAACGTGTTAAGTAATGCGGCGGAAACGAGGGCTACCCCTATTACCAACAGCAACTTGACGAGCACCGATTTCGACGTGTTCGCTTTTACGGCGGATGGTACTGCCTTCATGGGAAAGGTCGACACGGAATATGGACATGACGGAGTGAATATCGTGTACAAAGATAATAAGTGGGATTATAAAAATGCGAACGACCTTCGTTATTGGCCTTCCGAGGCTTTGGACTTTTACGCGTTCAATCCCGGAACGGTTAGTGAAGACATGATGATGAATTATATGTGGGAAGCCTCCGGGACTGTCCAAAAGATAAGTTATGCCTGCATCGATGAGTATGGAAGCGGTACTCATGCAAACTACGACGTGATGTATGCCATAGCCAAAGGCCAGACAAAAAACACAAACAGCGGAACAGTGAAATTTAATTTCAAACATATTCTGTCACAGGTCGTATTCAAAGCAAAGACCCAATACGATAACATGCAGGTGAACATCAAGGAGATCAAGATTCATAATATCAAAATGGGCGGCGTCTTCACATTGCCTGCGGCAGCCGATGGAACGGGAAGTTGGACTCCGTCTGATTTATTAGGTCAGAACGCATTTACCGTAGTGAAAAACGCAAACATCACGGTCAATAGCAATACCGCAGCTATTGATATTTCCACAAATACTCCTATGCTGAATATACCACAGACGCTGACTGCTTGGACTGTTTCCGCACCCAACAAAAGCAAGTTGGAGGCCGATAATGCGAAGCAATGTTACCTGTCGATCACCTGCAAAATCCAGCAGTCCGGAGTTTATCTGTTGGGTTCAGCAGATAGTTACGGAGCAATTTATGTTCCGTTCGGAGATACATGGGTAGCGGGCAAGCGTCATATCTACACGTTGATTTTCGGTGGTGGTTATACTGATCAGGGAGAGGCTGTGTTGAATCCGATCCAGTTTGATGCAGAGACAACAGGCTGGGTTGATGCAGATAATAAAGACGTAAACGTCAAACCTTAATCCAAACGTTTATTAATATCGTACCCGTTGGCAGGTTAAACATACGCAAGATTAACCCTGCCAACGGGTTTTTTATTGCTTTTATCATCTGTAATTTATGTGTAGGGTTGCTTTTTGCGTACCTTTTTCCTGGAGAATTTCTTTTGTGGAGTGTTTGCCCTGTATATTCCCGATACGCTGTTATAGCAGGGAACTGTTTTTATCCAAGTAGTCAGATATAGCCTCTTGCAATACCGATTTTAGCGAATCGCCTTTGCGGATCGCGATCAGCTTTAAGTTCTGGTGATAGGTTTCGTCCATGACAAAATTACAATGCACGGTTTTCGCTTTCTTCGGCTTTTGAGCCTCTTTTTGCCCGGCCGTGGATTGGATCAGGCTGTCTAATCCCCCGGTCAGCCCGGCCGACATACTGTTTTTTAAATCGTTCTTCTTTGCCATATGGTTACTTTATTTCTGTTAGCAGTTCGTTACATACCTTTTCGTAGTCCTCTGCCCCGGCAGATTTGGGGGCATAGTGAAAAATATCCTGCCCTTGTGTCGGGGCTTCGGCCAGCGTAATGGCGTTGCGTATATGGGTGCTGAACACTTTGCCCTGGAATGTTTCCTGTACCAGTTCCGAAACGCTCTTGTTCAGGTTCTTTCTTCCGTCGTACTGGGTTATCAGGACCCCGGCGATCGAAAGATCCGAGTTCAAACGTTGCTGCACCTTGTGGACGACCTGCATAAGTTTGGCCATTCCACGCATTGCCAGGAATTGAGCCTGAACCGGGATAATCAACCGATCCGAGGCCGTCAGTGCGTTAAGCGTGAGCAGCGACAGCGAGGGGGGGCAGTCGATCAGGATATAATCGAATTTTTCCTTTTGGCCCTTGATAAGGTGGGCTAAGATAAGTTCCCGCCCGGCCTCGTTGATTAACTCCGTTTCAACGGCCGAGAGATCCAGGCAGGAGGGAACGACGCTAAGACCGTCCTTATGCTCGTAGATCGGCAGGTCGTATTCGCCTTTCATCGCGCCGTAGATCGTTTGGGGAAGCTCCGCGGAGAAGCCCAGCGATTCGGTCAGGTTGGCCTGCCCGTCAAGGTCGATCAAAAGAACCTTGTACCCTTTTTGACGTAACGCACCGCCCAGGTTGATCGTGGTTGTGGTCTTTCCTACTCCCCCCTTGTGATTCAATACGGAGATTACTTTTGCTTTGCTCATAAATTCAGTTTTTTAAATGGTTGTCATGTCCGCAAATATAGTCAAAATACTAATATACTAAAAGACTAAAAGTAGTATTTTCGTTTTTTGCGTGTTTTTTGTACCGATCGGGGAAGCGTACCGAAATAAATCCTGTTTCCGTCTTTCGGTACGTTTTGTTTCTGTACCGGAATTAATCAAAGATTAGAATAACCATAAATGTTTTTATACGTTAATCATACGTATGTATATATGTATATATTTGTTTTTGAGTATCTTTGTGTGCTATAAATAAAAAATAAAAGACATGAGCACTTATTCGTATAAAAATCCGAAGTTTATAAATTCCCCTAAAGGGATGGTTGAAGTTGTAGAAGTGATTTATGACGGCAAAGATGATCCGGCCTATTCACTGGCTATTATTAAATGGGAAAATACCTATAAATTAGGTATTCGTTGGAACATCGCTTATAGTGAATGGGACGATTACCGCAAACAGAACGGGCAAGATGAATGTATAGGTAATCCACAGTCGAGAGGTATTCCCACCTGGTTTGTTTTGCCCGATGATATGATGTTTAGTGAGAAGTTCAGCGGTGCGATGCAGAGGCTTGATGAATTAAGAAAAGGTAAATAAGTAATGGAACAGGGAGAAATCATATTATACCAGCCGGATGAAGCGGTCAAGTTGGAAGTGAGGCTGGAAGATGAAACCGTTTGGCTGACACAGGCGCAAATTGTGGATCTTTTTCAATCCAGCAAAGCAAATATAAGCGAGCATATAAAAAACATATATGATCAGAAAGAATTAGAGGAAAGTTCAACTGTTCGGGATTTCCGAACAGTTCGACAGGAAGGCAAACGGCAAGTGATGCGCAATCTGACTTATTACAATTTGGATGCGATCATATCCATTGGGTTTCGTGTCAATAGTAAAAGAGGTATTTTATTTAGGCAATGGGCGAATAAGGTTTTAAAGGACTATCTTTTAAAAGGGTATTCCATTAATAAACGTTTGTCAGAACTTGAAAGGACTGTCGCTCAACATACCGAGAAGATAGATTTTTTTGTGCGTACTGCCTTGCCCCCGGTCGAAGGCATTTTTTATAACGGCCAGATTTTCGATGCGTACAAGTTCGCTACCGATCTGGTAAAGTCGGCCAGGCGTTCGATCGTGCTTATCGACAACTATGTGGACGAAACGGTCTTGCTCATGTTGAGTAAACGCAGCGTCGGTGTCTCGGCCACCATTTACACCCAGCGTATCACGCAGCAACTCCAACTTGATCTTGACAGGCATAACAGCCAGTACCCACCTATCGACATCAGGACGTACCGGGACAGTCACGACCGTTTCCTGATCGTTGATGAAACGGACGTGTACCATATCGGAGCCTCGTTAAAGGATCTGGGGAAAAAGATGTTCGCTTTCTCAAAGCTGGATATTCCGGCGGCTGTGATTACTGACCTGTTATAATATCCTTTGTCTTATGAATGGGCTGTCGCAAAAGAAAAACCCGTTCTTGATGAACGGGTATATCCTTAACTTGGTTACGTGTTTTGACAACAGAGGCTTTACCAAGCATTACAATGCAAAGATAGTAATTATAGGTTAATTAGCGAATTTCTTTTTTGGATAGATCCGGAAATAATGCCTCCTTGAAAGAGGTGGATAAGGTGATTAAAACAATAGATAAGGAAGAACAAAAGCAAAAGGGATGAATGTGGTTATTTATTCACGTGTAAGCTCGCAGTCGGCCAGGCAATCGACCGAACGGCAGGTTGTCGATCTGGAGAGGTTCGCAGCCGGACGGGGGTACGAGGTGACGGCGGTCTTTGAGGAAAAGATAAGCGGACGAAAGGCCAATATCGAACGCCCGGTTTTAAGCCGTTGCCTGGAATACTGCACAGATCCGCAGAACCGGGTGGATATGTTGTTGCTGACCGAGATCTCACGCCTGGGGCGTTCAACCCTGGAGATCCTAAAGTCACTCGATACGCTGCACACGCATAAAATATGCGTGTATATTCAAAACCTGAACCTGGAAACGTTACGGCCGGACAAGACGGTAAACCCCTTGTCCTCTCTGATCACTACCCTGTTGGGGGAACTGGCCGCGATCGAACGCCAGGGGATCATCGACCGCCTTAATAGCGGACGGGAGTTGTACATCCAGAAAGGGGGCAGGCTGGGACGGAAGCCGGGAAGCCGGAAAACGGCCGAACAGAGGAAAGAGGAATACCGGGAGGCGATCGCCTTGTTAAAGAAAGGCTACTCGATCCGGAACGTGGCGAAGCTCACGGGAAAGGCCGTTTCGACGATACAACAAGTAAAAAAAGACTTCATTAGTAGCTGATTATCGGAACAAATATTGTATTTTTGCAACAAATACGAGTAAATGCACATAATTAAAAACGAGTATTTGCACGAAAATAATCAGAATCTAAATAAAAACGGTTATGGCAACAATGGCGGAGAAAATGGCGGCTTCACTGGAGGAATTAAGAAAGCTCCAGGAGAAAGACCGCTGTGTCGTCCTGCAAGGGACGGCCGAGATAGGGAGGACGCATTTAACCCGGCTGTTGGATAACGGCTGGTTGCAGGAAGTAATGAAAGGCTGGTATATTGCGGCCAGGCCGGGAACAGAGGGGGACACGACGGTCTGGTACACCTCATTCTGGTATTTTATCGCGAAATACGCGGCCGTCCGGCTGGGGGAACAATGGTGCTTGACGGCCGACCAGTCGCTGGATCTGTATTCGGGGAAAACGACCGTGCCCGTACAGGTGGTTATCAAATCGCCGAAAGGCCATAACAACACGCAAAAGCTGATGTATGATACCTCGCTTTTGGT
>OLNF01001205.1_pt1 | contig 22386 bp, 23 predicted proteins | sample 1673061 | NCBI WGS metagenome assembly OLNF01 (sample SAMEA3136751, study PRJEB25190) | human gut metagenome
AATCCATCAATGCCATAGGTTTTATACTGTAAACTTGAAAAATCACTATTTAACGCAGAAATATCTGATTGTATTTTACTTATACTATCTTCTATATTTCCAATCCCTAATTTAGTTTTTATCAGAGACACGATCGTTGACCACTTAACCTTACTGGCGGTACTCCCACCAGTAAGCATGTAATCATCATCTGATATTGTCTTTTTCTCTGTTAAATCCGATATATGTACTAAAGGTATATTGATTGCCATAACATCACTCCTTAATTCAACTTGTTTTCTCTGACGTAGCTTCTGATAGCATCAATGTGCTTTTTAAGTTCTTTATCTACTACCCAGAAATTTTCTTTTTTATTCTGTGACAATGGTTCTCCTGTGTTATCGTCAATCTCATTGTATGTGTATGATACTCTGTCTCCACCGTCAATATTTAATACCATAAAGCTACTCAACTGTTTCATTTAACATTTCCTCCTGTTCTTTAATCAAATCGTTGATTTCTTCCATATATTCTTTCTCATAGTCAATCACTTCTTCTTTTTCTGAGTTATCGAATTTTTCAAGTCGTTCAAATTCGTAATCTTTCTGAATTGCTTTGATTTCCCACGAGAACTTAATATTTTCAGTACCTTTTACAACAAAGTAACTATCGGTCTTTTCTTCTACCCATATATCGCCTTGCCCCTCTTTCTGCAAGAATACTTGGTACTCAACACCTGTGTTTACTGTCTCTGAAAATATATCGTTAATGTCTATGTAACATTTTCCTGTATTATCAGTACATCCAGAACCTATATCCCCAAAATATGGGGTTGCTGTTTCATAACAATACTGCTTTCTTGTATCGTAATTTTCTGTATCTATGATTCTGTTTTTTGTTCCTGCAACAGACAAACTTCCGCCAATAGTAACTGGCTGATAAAAACTTGATTTTTCTTTTCCAAAATGAAATTTATAATTACTTACCGACCCAAGATAAAGTGATTCATCCGTCATATGCATTGTTATGTCTGTTTGTACTGTAATTGGTCCACTGCTGTTATTTTTTAATACAATCTCATCTGGGGACAAAATCGCACATGCACCAGTTCCATCCTTGTTTTCAGATAAATATATACCACCGAACACGTCTGGTGTTATACACACATATGATATTGGCTTTTCTCCCATGCCTGATATATAATGCGTTACGACTATCCCTTTCGTGTTTATGTCAACAATTTCATTGTCATTTGCATCATAAACGTGCATTTGTCCATTACCGTACGTGTTTGCTTTTCCACCAAGATTTAATGTTCCACCTCTAGCATAAGTAAAGTTGATATACAACTTACCGTCAGACCCACGATAAATACCTTGCCATGCTCCGTCGTTGGTCAGCAGATTGAATATATCTTCGTGAGTCAGTGCATCTACGTCAATGGCTACTGGAATTGTCTCAATATCCAACACCTGTGAAAATCCACCTGCGGCATACATCGTACACCTTAACGCTGTAAGATTTCTTGAGATACCGATACCACTTGAACCACTTGCTGTGATACCGCTTGAACCACTCGCCAATACAGAATACAGTGCATGGGTAATGTCCGTTTCATCCGCTGATGAAGTATAAACGGTCGTGTATGTATCTCCGTCCGTTGTTTCCTCAATCTTGAATCGACACTTATAAGCTGTACGTGCTGTTGCTGTACCGTCACGGTAGTAACCAGATAATGTGATGTAGTTCGGCACAATCGTGTTGTCCGCAGACATTTTCACAATGCTTGACGATGTTTCCATGAAGTACGTTCTTCCTGCACTTCCTTGATCGCCTTTATCTCCTTGAATACCCTGTTCGCCTTTAATCTTCGCCCAAGTATAAGAAGCTACTGTCGTTGGATCGTTTAGGTTGTAATCTGTGCAAGTACCAATGTAATCTCCTACCGTTTCGCCAGAATTGGAAGTAAAGGTTTTTCCACCGTCATTTGAGTATTTGATGTGAAGATAAGATGTTTTTCCATCAATACCGTTAGTACCTGCGATACCCTGTGTACCTTTTTCTCCCTGCAATCCTTGGAATCTTGCCCATGTATATTTAGATGGGTCGCTTGAGTCGGCTTCTGTAAAGTCCACGTATGTTCCAATATAGGTAGATGGGGTTTCAGTCATTTGAGAAGCTGTTGTGGGTTTTGCCACAGAACTATACTTAATGTGAAAATATGTTGTATCTCCACTAGCACCCTTAGGTCCTTGGATTCCTTGTTCTCCTTTTGGGCCTTGAATACCTTGTAGACCCTGTGGTCCTTGGTCGCCTTTTTCGCCCTTTTCTCCTTGCGGACCTTGGATTCCCTGTTCGCCCTGTGGCCCTTGAGGTCCAGTGGCACCCTTTTCCCCTTGCGGTCCAGTAGCACCAGTTTCTCCCTTTGCACCCTGTTCTCCTTTAGCTCCCATCTTACCGATGGAATATGTTGTGCTTGTGGTTTTATCAGAGTAAGTATATATGGTCCTCGTCCACAGATATTGATTTTCTGCAACGTTTGGCGGTGTTTTGCTCCATGTTCCTGTTGGTGCTACCGTTCCGCTGTTGGATGCTTGATAAGTCGTTTCAGAACTTGTGATACTTCTACCGCTTGCTCCAGTTTCTCCCTTATCTCCTTTTGCACCTGTCTCTCCAGGGATACCGCCTTTTAATTTAGCAATGTCAAATCTTTTCGTAACAGAATATGTATTTAGGTAATTTGCTGTAATATCCACCCATCCCACGTCTGTTGTTAATGCTGTCACAGTGTATGTGTGAGTTGAATTGTTCCAAGAACCTACGACACCGCTTGACTTCTGCACATTATAAGTACAGTCGTTAGATATGTCGGTATGACCGTACAAAACCTGTGCTGTCGTGCGGCACTCTGGAAACGTTGTGTACTCTCCCTTATAATCTGTCGTGATTGCTTGATAATCGTTGTCCAGATTGATAATCATTGCACGAGATTTTCTGGCTTCTTCCAGTGCCTTATTGGCTGTCTCATCGTCCGTGTACTTGTTAAGCTTCTGCCAGTCGGTTTCCACATAGCTTGCACCCTCTCCCCTTGCTACCACGCAAGTAAGGATGTCTCCGTTCTGTCCTTGATTCCACATATCTCCTGTGTCATAAGGTGGTGTAGGCTGTGTCAGAAATACACGACATTTACTGTTTGCCGTAGACTGTGCAAAAGATGCTGTCTGCAATGCTTTTGTAACGTCTGTATCTTGTACTAACTGCCACTTCCATGTGTCGCCATCTTTGAAGAATCTGTAGGCATATCCTTTAGATTTCCAATAAAATAAGTCTCCCTCATGCTTCTTTTTATCATCTTCTGTTGTCCAGTCAGAAGCAGGGATATTTTTTAATGTTGGTTCGTAATCGTAGTAGAATGTCTCAATCTGTCCGTCTATTTGATTCTGCAAATCCGACACACTTTTTGTAACTGTTTCTGCAAAGTCTGATACTTTACCATCTGCATAATTTTTAGATTCTTTTACTGCATCACTAATTGCTTCTGGTGCTGTTTTGCCACCAATCGTGACGTTATCTCCAGAAATCTTTACAGTACCAGTCTCCATATCTGCATAGAAGATAATATTTCCAGATTTATCTTTGACTGTTAATGCACCAGTGTTGATATAATCTGCATTGATTCCCTCTGTATAAAGCAATCTTGCTACCATTTCCCCAGTGATCGTGAATCCATAAGGATATGTCTTACCGCCATCAATAGAAAATCCAATAACCTCTGCTGTCAATTTGATAACATTCTTTGATTCTTTCATTGTTGGTTTATCATGGAGATAATATATAGTTGAACCATCCAATAGCACTTCCTGTGTTGAATACATTCCGTTACTATTTTTTAATGCTTCTTGCATCTTATCTAAAGCATTTTGACGGTTATTTCTTTCCTGCTCAACTAACTGTTTACCTTGTATGATCGCTTTTTGATTACTTGATGTGTAGTTGCTCTGGTTACGCAATGGAGATTCTGCACTATTCTTTAATGTTGTATATCCGAAGAATACAAAGTTTACATCTGTTAATACTGAATAGAAGCTATTTTCTCTCCAATCTGTAACTTTAATCTTATCCATAAACTCTGCTATTGGATAAGATATATAGTCCATTGTAAATCCCCTAAAAGTCACATTTTCAAATATTTCATAAATCCATGAAATAAGTGTTTCCTCATGTCCTTTGACCAAAGGATTTTCAATGGATAATACATAGCTATCTCCACCGACTTTTACAATTTCTTCTACATCTTCTTCGTTTTCGTTACCATCTTCATCGGTTGTTGTTTTAGTAACAGTTTTTGTCATTTGTACACCTGTTACCTGCACATCGTTTGTATCACATGTTAGATTGTTGTAATCGGTCAAATCATGGATGCTATCGTTTTCATAGTTAAAATCATAGGTCATTATCTGTAAATGCCCTGTACGGTCAATTCTTGCGTTTCCGCAGGCAATCATAGCTATAAAACCTATAATCTGTCGGTGTGTGTACTCGCTAGATGGCATGGTTGGTATTTGGAAATCGTTATGTAAAAAGTTACTGTCTCCAATCAAGATACCACAGGTATCACAACTATCTATCAATACGCTCTTTGCTGTCGCAGGAAACGTCAATGCTGTGCTGTATGCCTTATCTGCTTTATACATATCATCGTATCCAACAATTGTTACAACACTTCCATAGGTTTCTGGTTGAGTGACAGTAAATGTACCGTATTCAATTTTTTCTGTTGTCTCTGATAATTCAAATGTTAGATACAGTCTGATTTTTGCTCCGAAGAAGTCATAATTGGATAAGTGATCATCGTCATTCATGATTTCTAACTGTACATTACGGCTGAGTGCAACACCTAAAGGAATGGTGTTAGCACCTGCCGCATCGACCAGACTATTATTATCTATTGAAAAATCATCTTCTCCTAATGGCAGTACAGTTCCATTCGCAAGCGTTACTTCTGCATTGCATTTAAAATCTTGTCGTTCTGTCATTAGCTGTTTAAATTCATCACTTACATTTATCATATCGGGTTAACCCCCTGCATATTGAAAGATATACTTGATACTTTTTCATGGTTATTTTTAAGTGTTTTTATCTTAATGTCCGATACCTGTCCGACATAAAACTTTGCTGTTCTCCACTCTCCGTAAAATACAGAAAAATAATGTAAATCAAAAGATTTACCACGTGCCACCATTTCTAATATTTCCGTAACCTTAGACATTGGCACATCCGATGCACTGTATGTAAATCGCTCTACTGTGAACATCGGGGTAAACTTTCCTTTACCAGACTGTGCCCTCGTGCTACCTTGCGTATAGGTAGTTTCAAAAGCTACGGCTGTGTCTGAATCTGGTTGCCAGACTTTTTTATTATTGATTTTTATATAATCCTGTGCCATTTTTTACTCCTTTCTACGCAAGGCTGAATGGATTTCTACCATTACTCATTTGTCTTAGTTTTGCTTCTTCGATAAATTCATCAAACAACGTCCTGCGGTTAATCTGTGCTGTGAAATGATAATCCCCACCATTGTTACCGCTGTTGTCTGATTCTAAAGACTTCATAACAGATAATAGTTGTTCAAGTAAATTGAGTACATCATTGTTGCTGCTATCTGTACTGTATTGCTTTTGTGCGATCACTGCGGATGCTTTTGCAGGTATTACCGCTCCGTTTGCTACATATGGTGCTGTAAATGGTACATTTGCCAACTGTTTAGATTGGTCTAATAATGTATCAATCGTATCTGGGAAAGCTTTTTCAAGGCCTACTGTGATTCCGGCAGGTATCATCTTACCTACTGTATCTCGCATCAAACGTGATGGAGAATGGATTCCAAAGAAATCTTTAACACCCTCCCATGCCTTTTGTGCAAGACTTGTCATTTTATCGACAAGAATCCATGCAAAGTCTCCAACACCTTTTGCAATACCTTTTACTACATTCATTCCAACGCTGCCCCAATCGACATTTTTAAATGTAGTTTTCATATCTCTTATCGCAGATGTAGCTTTTTTTGATAATTCTTTAGGAAGATTTTTAACCGCTTCTATGATATTGGTCAATATTTTCCCTGCCGTTGTTTTAAGTCCAGACAATTTCCCAGTAATTCCATTGCCTATCCCTTTAATTCCGTTTTCTCCAAGTCCTTTGAGTTTAGACGGTAAATTCTTTATCGCATCAATCAAACCATTGTATGTATTCTTCATAGCATCAACCGCAGTATTTTTTGCATTCATAATTCCGTTTTTAATACCTGTGATGAGGCTTTTTCCAAGTGATAGCCAATTATAAGCTGTAAATACACTGACGATTGCCTGCACAATCTTTGGCACGTTTGCGATCAATGTCGGTATTGACTGGATGAGACCTTTGAGCAAGATTGCGATAAGCTGTACTCCTGCAAGTAATATCTTAGGGGCATTATCGTTAATAACGCCTGCAATATTAATCACAATCTGTGGTACATTTTTGATGATGTCTGGCATTGCTTTTGCTATACCTTTTGCAAGATTTAACATAAGCTTTAAACCAGAATCTACTAATTTTCCTGCATTGCTTCTTAAGTTTGCAGTAAAACTCGTCAATGCTGATAATCCCTTACTAATAAACTGCTGTGTCCCATTTGTAATACCTTTTGCCAAGTTATCCATAAAAGACACACCAAGCTGTGTTAATGCCGTGATTGCTTTTCCTGCAACAGATATTGCACTAACAAATATTCCAACCCAATCAATAGATGTTAATAATGTTGCTAATTTTGTGCCAAGCTGTGACCAGTTTGTTGTAGTAAGTGCATTATCTAATGTTGTTAATATTCCTAATGCTAATCCAGATAAGCTTGTACCAATAGACTTAACATCTATCTGGTTGATCGCACCATTCAAAAATCCACCTATTGACGTTCCTATTTTTGCCCAGTTAAGAGTATTTACAGCTCCCTCTAACATTTGAAACGGAACATTTATTTTATTCGTAAACAACCGCCCTACATTATTCCAATTCACTTCATTGAATAAGCCGTTGATACCTGTTGCAATTTTTGAACCAAGATTTTTCCAATTGATTCCCTCTATCAACAGATTCAGTGTGTTGACAATTGTATTAATACCTGCACCCACAGTACGTCCCATTAAATCCCAGTCTATGTGATCAACAAGACTATTGAATGTCCGTGTAAATGCGTTCACAAAATATGTAATCTTCGGGCCTACATTATCCCAATTGATGGCATCATAGATTTTTTGCAATCCTTTATTGATACCAGATGCAATGTAAGTCCCAAGTCCCTCCCAGTCCTCTTTCTTTATGAGGTTCTTAATCTTCTTAGCAATGTCCGCAATAGAAGATTCAATAGGAACTTTCTCAAACATATCTCCAATGGATGGTCCCGTGTATCCGCCACCACCTCCGCCACCTGTTGATGGCGTTGAGTTTGAACTAGGTGTATTGTCTTTTTCTTTCTGATACTGTCTGATTTCGTCCAGACCAGAAAGATATGTCTGCATCTCTTTATTTGCTTTTTTTGTTGCATTTGCGTTTTTCTTTGTAGACTTCGCTGCACTATTAGAACTCTTAGAAGTCTTTTGCAACGATGCAGCATAATCTTCTTGTACAGCTTTTGCTTTTGTAAAAGATTTCTGTCCTGTCAGTGCTGCTATGAACATACCTATATACGTGATCGCTTTCGATAACATATTCATGAATGCTGTTAATATAGGTGCAACTACGGACAAAATCGGTGCAAATGCTGTTGCCAAACTGTTTTGTAACTGAGTTAATGCTGACATCATAGAAGATATCGAAGCATTAGTAGCTGACGAATACTGTGCAAGGTTATTGATGCCTGTCATGATTCCACTGTTAACTTTAGAAATCATTCCAAAAACGGTAGAATATAATATACTCATACCGACCATTCGACCAATAGAAAAGCTTGCATTATTAGCACTGTTTGTAGTGCTTGTGAAGTTCTGTGCCAGTCCACCAAGACGTTTTCCAAGTCCAGATACGACTCCACCCATCCTACTAAAGATAGATGAAATACCGCCTGTCTTTGTCTTAGCACTGTCCGCAGACTGACTGACATTCTTAAATGATGAACCAAGCCTACTATTTGTGTTAACAAGTCCTTTTTCTTTTGCATCAGTCTTAGATATTTCCTTATTTAATGCATTTAAGGCTTTCTCACTTTCTTCTGATGCTGTCTTTGCGTAATTCCCTGTAATCGGTGCAGTACGTACTTTCTCTGTTGGTTGTGCAGTTGTTGTTCCGCTGTCTAGCTGTTTTTTCTTCGCTAGTAATTCGTCATATTGTCTGCCGAGTTTTTCCGCAACACTCTCCAACGCTAAAAACGCAGGGGAAGAAGTTGCATTCTGATTTCTTGCAAAGATTTCTTGCTGTGCCGTTGCTACCTGCTCAAACTGTGTATCAAGACGTTGCAAGGAATCTTCAAGAATCTGATATGCTGTTGTCTTGATATTTGAATTGCTGATTTCATCCTGCAATTGTGTTGTTTGTCCTAAATCGGTGTTTAAGGATTCAACACTCGTTTCTGTACCTGTGATTTCTGCATTTAATTTTTGTAATGCTTTTGCACTCTCTTCGCTTGCAAGGCCTGTTCCACCAGTAAGCTTTGCACTTTTAGGTAGACCACTGTCTGTACTCGCTGTCGGTGCTTCTAACTGCTTTTTCTTTGCAAGAAGCTCTTCGTATTGCTGATCTAGTTTAGCCGCTGCACTTTCCATTGCTTGAAACGCAGGAGAAGAAGTTGCACTCTGATTTCTGTTGAATACATCCATCTGTGCTTTTTCCAACTCTGCAAGCTTCTGTCCTGTGGTTTCTATCGCTTTATCTAACGTATCAAGTGCAGTCGTTTTAATGTCGATGTTATCAAGTTTCTTTTCTGCCTGTGTGGTCTTTTCCAGTTCCTCAGCCACGGTCTTTGCTTTTTCTTCGACAACATCCATACCTTTTGTATCTGGTGCTTTTATACCGCCACTCATGGCTTTTTCCATTGATTTCCCAATGGTTTTCACTTGATTGGATAAACGTTTTAAAAGGGATGCGATTTCTTTCACGCTTGCTTTTGCTTCGGTTGTATCAATCTCTGTTTTGATATAAATACTTCCATCCGCTTTTTGTGTAGCCATTCAATCACGCCCCTTTCCCATTCAGTAAATCGTTCAAACGTTTCTGTTCTTCTAATTCCTCTTCGGAATATTTAACATCTAGGTCAATAAGCGTTTTATTTTCTTTGTAGAACTCTCTTTCCCAATCTTCCAGTTTCTTTCTTTTTGCTTTCTTCATGCGAACACTAAGAATCTGCGAAAACAAAGACTCTCCAATTTCCATGTAAGCTCCTAAAAAAGTCCACCAATGTAAATACTGCATAGCTCGTATTTCTTTTCCAAGTACATGGTTAACAGATGGGATGATAACTGGTGCATCATGTTCCCAATCCATCACATGAGGTTGTTTCTTCCCATCGTCTTTGATACCCATGTCAATAAATTCGATGGCTTTTTCAATAGCTTCTTCATAGTCTTGTGGTGGCATATTTCCAAAATCAATGTATAAAATGGTAAGGCAAACAATCCACTTTTCATCGTTCTCAAAGTCTGGGTCATTAAATGTTTTTAAAATGTCCAGAATTGCACGAAAATCTGTGCGTATTTCATAATCTATGCCACCAACTACTATGGATGTAGGAAGCTCCCAAGCTTCCATTATTTGTGATATTTAGACGTTGCCCTTTTAATTTTCGCCTGTTTCTTTTTGATTCTCTGGTCTGTTACCTGCTCAATAACGTCCGCAATCTCAACGATGATATTCTCAATAAAGAAATCTCCACTTTCTGTTAATGTCAGCGGATTGCAGATAGCAAAAACAGATTTAGAAGCTTTAGAGTTGAGTAAGTAATCAATCTGTTCTTCTAATCTGTCGGATAATTCCAGAATATCTTTTTCTGTTGCATCTTCTGGTACTTCCATCTTTTCAAGATTTGCAACTACCTCTTCGTATCTTCTAATGATATTTAAATCAACAGGATTGAAAGAAAATCTTCCAATCTCTGCATCATCTTCATTGGCCAGTACCACATTTAAGGCACCAGTTTTGACTTTTCTTCTTAATTCTTCCATTGCTTAACCCCTATTTCCCTGTGCTTGATGCATTTACTGAACTTGTAGCTGCTGTAAATTTACCTGTTTCAACGTTGTAAGTACCTTTTGTACGTTCTCCAACATAATTGACGGTAAATGGAATCTGATAACCAGATGTATCCCCACCGTATGATGTAGGTGTTACATAACATTCCTGCTGATATGCTTCATAAGCTCCACTTGTAGCTTCTTTCCACATATGCACTTCTACAGCATTTGTCTTTAAGTTGTCGTCTGTGTAACGATTATCAACAATTTCCTGCAATTTCTGTGATAATACAGAGTCAGCTTCTGCATAATAAGGGTCAGCTTCAGAAGATACTTCGTATCCGTTATGTTTAAAAGTTGATTCTCCGATGATGTTTTTAGATGTTTCTGTGTCTGGATTTAGTTCGACATTGTACTCTTCTAAGTCTTTTCCCAGACGTTCATAACCAGATGTTCCGCCACAAAGTGAACCAGAATCTAAGAAATGAGCCATATATTTACGTGCAATTTTACCTGTTGTAACTGCTGCCATTTTGATTCTCCTTTATCTTTTCAAGGTTAGTGATCTGCTCCATAATGCAGACCAGTTAATGTGTTATCTATCTATCAAAGTCATTTTGGTATCGGGCAGAAATGTTGATTGCCCAATTCTCAGACTTGTTTTCGTTTGTGCTGTCCAAATATGCAGGTGTCTGTCTGTCAATCGTTAAAAACTTTCGATCGCCTGTCAGAATCGGATATTCTTCTAGCTTATACGTATTGTTTTTAATCGTGATTGTTTGTTTTTCTAACCATTTGCCAAGGTTGTCCAACCACTCCTTAATGTCTGCTTTCCTCTTTGGTTTTGTACCGCTTGCACGACATATCACGCAAAACGGATACAGACATACCTGTGTGACGTGTCCTGTGATGCTTTCTTTTTCTGATTCAATCACTGCACCACTTACTGGGAACATTGCCTTTCCGCTTGCATCATCAAGTGTAGAAAACTCAATTTCTTCTCCCTCTCTTAAATCTGGGAATTGATTTACCAGTTCTTGCAATGCTGTTGTGATCACGTCAAAACCATCAATGTCGTACTTGACTGCTTTCTTTTCTTCTGCCATTAACTTCCCCCTGCCTGCTTCTTAACATGAGTAACCCATGCTTTACCGTGATTCTTCTTTGCTGTTTCAAACCATTTTGGAGTAGCTTTAGGATTGGAATAGGACAGGTCTTCTTTTGCATTGGTTTGTCCTGCAAATTCAGAAACAAGAACCTTTCTTGCCCCTTTTCTTGCCCATGGAGAACCTGTTAGTTCATCAACCATACCTTTACCATAGTACAAGAAACGCCCCATCGGTCCAGTACCTGCACACACCATTCCAGTACCTGCAAGAGAAGCACTTTTTGCTCTCGTTACGTTAATGAATGTACCTGTTTCATGTGGCATATAAGGGACCATATCGGTCATAATTTGACTATCTAGCCAAAACTGAGCATGCTGTATCTGGTCGTCAAATCTTTCAAGACTGATATTCGCAATCATGTTAGATGTATTTATATTGACATTTCCTAATTTCTTTTTAGCCATGTAACCACCTACTTCGCCATAACTTCAAAATGCGGAATAATATCATAAAAAGCACTGCCAGTGATCGCAAAGACATAATCATACTTAAGTTTCATCTCTTCGTAAAAACCGTCAATATAATCATCATCTGCAATCGGTTCTTCATTTTCCCATTCTCCAACAATAAAGAAGTCAAAACCATTAGCCTTAGAACTAAATGTAAGTGTCTGTGGTAACTTATCATTTGCCTGTTTAGACCATTCTTTAGGCGGTAGCCATAATTTACTACCAACCATCTTTTTACCGTCTTTTAGGCTATACTGCACGTTTAATACAGCATTGTCCTGTGAGTCAGAACCATACTTTGCAATGATACTTGCCTTATCCATGTTAAGATTGCAATTATGCAAAATAGAGGGATACCATGTATCGCCCTGTTTACTCTCATATCTATTGAAAAGTGTAATTGTGTCGTTATACATCGTATCCCTCCGCTTATAATGCACCTGCTCTTTTAAAAGCTTTAAAAATCTTTTTAGACTGTAAAGCAAACCAGTCAATCATCTCTTCGTTATTTGCCCAACAATCCGTGTTGCAGGACTGTCCATCTAAACCACTTTCGTATAAGAAAGCGTGCATAATTTCATGCCTAAGCACACTTTTTTGAACCGATTCAATGTTATCCACAGAATCAACATTTTTTTCAAGAATTGCAACGACTATTGTTTTATTTGAATAATCGCAATAACCAGACAATTCTTGTAGTTTTTCATCTTCGTTCTCGTGTCTGAATCTGATTTTATATGTAGTTCCTAAAACATTTACTTTACAATCTTTCATAAATACTCCGTTGGGTACATTCCCATATACAGTAGGCTTACTCCGTTGGCATCTGCGACACCCGATAAGTAGTCTCTTATTGTGTCAGAGTATAACTGCTTTTGTGCTTCTTTGTCTGCCAAACACTTATCTATCAATGTAGCCGTGCCTGTATTACTGGAAGTCACATAGCTTATACTCTCGTTTCCTGCACTCTTAGATGCTACCTGCTTACTCATCACGGTCCCATCTTCTAACGTGATGTAACCTTGTGATGTTTCAACTCTTGCTTCTGCTTGTTCAATCTTATAAGCGATCGTCAGAAGCTCACAAACGCATCTTTTAACTGCTTCTGCATCATCTTCATCTGTTGGAAAAGCAATCTTAAGCTTTTTAACATTATCCACGCCTGTTGTGGCATTATCTATCTTTTTGCAAGAATCCCAGACCAGACGATTAAAGTCTGCTTCTGGGATTGTTTTCTCTCCAAAAAGGCTTTTGTAATATTCATAGTCAATGTATGCCATGAAATCATACTCCTTTTTATCCGTTGGATTTAATAACACCCATGCGGATATTCTTCTGGTTAAATGCTAAGGACCAGTTTGCTTTAGCTCCTAACTCTGCATTTGTAGGAGACTCTTTTGCAATCTTGTTAGAATTAATAGAAAATCCGTTAGGATGTAATACATAACCCTGTTTTGTATACAGCTTTTCGATACCGGCAGATGTTTCTGGATCATAGTCTGTATAATAAGGATTTTCATAGTTTGTCTTATCACAAGTCAATACTGAGCCTGTACCAAGCATATAAGTTTTGTATACTGGGTTTGTTCCTGCTGTATCAACTGTAAATCTGTCTGTTACCAGTGGGATAAATCCACCGATTGTAGGAAGATTTACTTCTCTTTCTACTGCGTTAGCAATAGTGTATTTGTTGTAGTCAACAAGTCCCATTGCTTTGTACTTTGCATAAATGTAAGAGTTTAATACAAGTAATCCCATCTTGTCAGCGGAATCTCCTAAAGCTTTCTGCTGTGCAAAGATAAGTGTTGTATCGTCAATTTTGTTTACATCTCCAACAGTACCCTCGCCAGTTAAAGATAAGTCTGTAATATGGTTTTCCATACCAGACAGACTTAAAACTGCATCAACTGTAGCCATTAAGTCACGTGTTCTTACCTGCTTATAAAAGCTTGCAACAGAGTTTGCAACATGAGTCATAGGGTCGGCACCTGTTAACTCTTTTGTAAAGTCTTTTGCTTTCCAAGCTTTCATTCTCTGAATTAACATGCAAGTCTGTTTCTTTCCTGTAATTTCAACAGGCGTATTATCTGTTTCTCCATCGTTGTTTAAAGCCTGTGAGTCCTGTTCATCAATCGGTGTATAGAATGGAATTGTTGCGATATTTCCTTTTTCTCCGATTAAATCCATGATTGTATTGTCCTGTGCTAACACACCAGATGCAATAATTGCATCGTTCCATGTTGGGTTTTCTGACATAAACTCAGAAAAAACCTCTGGGTCAAAATCAAAACCACCAAATCTTCCTGTTCTTGGCATAAAAAAAGTCCTTTCTACCCTAAATAAGAATAGATAAGGACTTATCTTTGTCCCATCTACCTACAACTATTAAGGGATTTTTAGGTTAGCGGCTCACTTCCATACTGTGAGTCGGTATTATCTATCTGTCATTTAATAAGGTTGCATAGTAGTCTGGGTCCTCTGCCTTAAGCTTCATTCTGTCGTCTAAAGACATTTCCCTTAACTTCTGTGTTCCCTTTTTCTGCTCTCCGCTGTTGAACTTAGTCGTAAAGCTTGGGATATTAGGAGTTGGTGCTTTCTTTTCGTCAACCAAGATGTTCTCAATTGGTTTCCCATCTTTAGTAGTAAGTTCCTTGAATACATCTTCTGCATTTTTCCCATTCTCTTCTTCTAACTTCTGAATCATCTGGGAACGGATAGAGTCTTCTGTGATTGCATTTACAAATTTTTTATCAGATAAGAAATCTTTTACCTTGTCTCTTAACTCTGTCTGCTTAGCTTCTTTTGCTCTTGCTTCTTTTTCGTCTGCAAGCTCCTGTGTTAATGTTGTAATCTTAGCCTTAAGGCCGTCAACATCTTCTTTCTCTAATTCGGCTAATCTGGTCTGTACATCGTCTAAAGATATTTTGTAGTCATCTTTTTTCTTTACCTGTTTATCGTAGTCAGCTACAGTCTTGTAATTTTCAGACATCTTCTTTTTCAGATCGGACTTTTTGTCCTCTGGTACTTCGATTCCTAATTCTGCTAAAATCTGTTCGTAATTCTGCATTGTATATCCTCCTATACGATATTTGTATACCGCTCGTCTGCGGTAATGGATTAAGACTTATATACCTAAGTCAAGGTAAAAGAGAAGAGTGGACTTGAACCACTCTTGAGCCTCTAACTCTCTCTTAAAACTTGTGGAAGGAGGTCAGTTGATTGAATCACATGAGCATCAAACAATCTACTCTTTTATTGTAAGATATGGAGACTCTTTTTTTCTACTCATTTTTCTAATTTTTTTCACGAAAAAAGCACCATGTTGTTGCATGGTGCTTCAACGTTTTTTGGAGGAGTATGAAAAAATTACAGCTCTACCAATAAAGGGTCAGAAAATAAATGCTATTGATCGCCACTTTTTGTGGCTAATGGAAACAACAGGATTCGAACCTGTGACCGTCCACTTATGAGGTGGATGCTCTAACCAACTGAACTATGTTTCCACGGACCTCGTTAGAAGTCCTGCTGTATTATGCTTTATAAAATCAATAAGAAAAAGGGTTGTAACATGAAAAATCTTCGAAACAAATCACATACTAGCAAGTAAAAAATGATTTATTCAACAACAACTATTATTTGTTACAAGTATTATTGTAAATGCTATACTATGGATTTTTCAATACACTTTTCGGGAGTATCCCAAAGTTTGTGTAAACCTTCAAACTGATGTAAGATAATATTACTCAGTTTGGAGGTTTTTTTATGGGAAGAAGAAAAGGAGACACACCACAAAAAGCAGCATTAAGACAATTAATGCAAGGATATTTAAAGGACAATGATATCAGTGTAAAAAATGGAACAGATGTTAATGCAATCATGCGTGATATGATGTCAGTGATCCTTGAAGGTGCTCTGGATGAAGAACTTAATGAGGAACTAGGCTATTCCAGATATGATTATCGTAATAAAGATACCAATAACAGTCGCAATGGTCATTCTGGGAAAACCATGCATACCAGTTATGGGGATATGGAAATCGCTGTTCCTCGTGATCGTAATGGCGAATATGAACCCAGATTAATCAAAAAATATCAGAATACTGTTACCCAGGACATGGAGGAAAAGATTCTCTCCATGTATGCAAAAGGCATGACGACCGGAGATATTGAATCTCACATGAAAGAACTCTACGACATTGATATATCAGACAGTACGATCAGCAGAATTACAGATAAGATCCTTCCGATCGTAAAAGAATGGCAGGAAAGACCTTTGGAAGAAGTCTATGCAGTTGTTTATATGGATGCAATCCACTATCATGTGCGAAGTGAAGGCCGAATTGTAAAACGTGCTGTTTATATCGCTCTTGGGGTCAACATGGATGGTAAAAAAGAAGTCCTTGGAATGTATGTGGGTGATAATGAAAGTGCTAAATTTTGGCTTTCTATCATCAATGGGCTGAAAAATCGTGGCGTTGAAGATATTCTGATCACATGTGTGGATGGACTGACAGGATTTCCACAGGCAATCGAAGCTGTATTTCCACAGACAGAGATACAACAGTGCATCATTCATCAGATACGAAATACCACAAGATATGTATCTTATAAAGACAATCGAAAAGTAATGGCTGACCTAAAGGCAGTCTATGCTGCACCAACGGAAGAGATCGCTTTAGAAAATCTTGAAGATTTCGGAGAAAAGTGGAACTCAAAATATCCAAAAATCTATAAATCATGGAGCGAACGCTGGGCAACACTGGCTACTTATTTTAAATATCCAGAACAGGTTAGAAAACTTATTTATACAACAAATGCCATCGAAGGATTCAATCGTCAGTTGCGAAAAGTGACAAAAAGCAAAACTGTATTTCCAACTGATGACAGCTTATTAAAAATGCTTTATTTGGCAACGATGGACATCACAAAAAAATGGACTGGTCGCAGAAGAGACTGGAGCCAGATCCGTGCACAATTAGATATATTTTTTGAAGAACGATTAGAAAAATATATGTATTAAAAATCTGTGTTTTTAGACAGGTTTATTTGACATGCCTAAAATCTTTTGTATAATGCAGATAAGGGCTATGAGTCAAAATTTGACTCATAACCCTCATAACTATTGATTAATCTTATATCAGTTTTTTGTGTTTACACAAAACTTGAAACAGTCTCCACTTTTCATAAGTTTTTTCAAAAATTTCTTTCTTGCATGGATAGATTTCTCCGTTTACGCCAGTGATAAGCATATCATCTTTTGTCATGAGAAAATCTCCCTCTAGTGTCGGAATGATATAAGAATTGCTGTCATATTGTCTAATGACATAACCATTGTATGTAAACTTAACAGGCATACCGTTAACCACAGTATCAGCGTTCTCTGCTCCGATTCTCATAAGCTCATCAAACGTGATTGCTTCTATCTCAACAGGCTTCTTTACATATTTAGCCATACTTTCACTCCTTATTCTGCAATTAGCCATTCATTAGATAAGATATTGTTAAGTGTATATTCCACCATTTTTGTATCTCTAATATCTAATAAGTCTCCCTTTTCTCCGTTGTCTTTATCTCTGCACTGCATCATGATAGTTTCTTTTTCTGCATCCCAGTACCAGAAACCACCCCACGATGGAAGTTTTACTTTATGCCCTGCTTTCATTCTTTTAAATGCTTCTGCAAACGACATGCCGACATCTTCCACTACAAGCTGTACTCTATAGCCGTCCTTGTGTACGATTCCATCTTTTCCATCTGTAATGGATGCAATCAGTTCCCCATCTTTTGTGATATTTAACTCTTTAAAATTTATACCGTCAATTATCATTCTTGTTCTCCTTTACTTCTCGTGTGTGGTCAGTGCGTTTATTAACTCGTCTCGGGTTTTTTTTAGACCCTCGATGTTGTTCCCTGTGATTTTGTTCTCAATCAAATTAAACATACTTTTCATGACTAAATTAACATCGTCCTGTTGGCTGTTAATTGCGTTGTAGTCACTGTTAAGCTTCTTCTTAATGTCTTTGATGTCTGTCTCAATTGACGTTATACGTTGCTCTAAATCGTCCGTAGGCTTCTTGTAATGCTTATAGGCTTTATACAATACGCCTACAGCTCCACCAATGGTTATAATCCACCCACACGCAACCATGAATTGATTAATAGTTTCCAAATTATTTACCTCGTGCGTTATTATACCTAGTCGCTGCACCTCTAGCGGATGATGCTTGACTTCTGTCCCATCCTGCGGTGTTGAGTCTTTCGTTTTGTGTCTTAAGATTGTTCTGCTTGCAGTAATCTTTATAGGTTTGATTCTGTTTTTGCAACAGTGCAGCCTTTTTCTGATATTCCATATCAAGCTCATGCTTTAAGGCTTCGTCCTTTGCATTATCTACAGCCGTTTTCATGCCGATTAACTGCCGTTTCGTCTTTCTGATACGTCTTTCAAGCTCTCTCTGGCGTTTTTTCTTTTCGTATTCTTTGCGATTCTCTTCGCTGTCAAAGTCCTCGAACGGATTGTTTATTCCATCCCCCGGACCGTGGGAGTGTCGGCAGTTTGCCCCATGGATTCCCTGCACATTCCCCATACCACAGACCGAAAAAGGTGGAAATCTTGGGTCGTTACCGCTTTTGCTGTAAAACTTGCCTTGCCACCAGAAGTGATTGGTCAAATTGTCCCCACCGTTTCCAATTCTGGCTCCCAGATGGGCAGATGTGAGAATTATATCCCAGTCCATCTCGTCCATACGTGCGTCTGTAATATCTGCTGCCATCTGGCTTACACCAGTACGGACCGCTCTTGCCGTAGCTGTCTCTATGCTATCTCTACGTCCACTAGGGTATGTTACGTCTGCACCCTTGTCTATAATGTCGTTAACAGCTTCTTTGACCGCTTCTGTGTAGCTTGTTGTACCGCTTGCTGTCTGGTTATATGCCTTATCCACTGCATCTATGTAATTATCGTGGCAGGCGTTCGGCATTGTGCCGGTGTAGTTATGCATCTCTCCCTTGGTCTTTTCATAATTCCTCTGTAATAGTCTCTGTAGATAAGGACTTTCCCCGAGTGGTTTTGGTTCAAGACCTGCCTTTTTATACACTGCATCGTCCCACTCTATAGCCTTTATACCTGCTTCTTTCATAGTCCTTGCAATTGTATCAATGCCTATCTTTGTTGTTTGTGCAATCTCTTTCTGTACCGCTTGCAAGATATACCCTGCATCCTGCAATACATCCATTTGCCACTTGTCAATAGGGGTAAAAAGGTAATCTTCGCCACGTCCTAGCCTTATCATCATTCGTTCGATAATGACGGATACAATCTTATTATGCAATTCTTCCGCCTGCTTCTCTGCTTTCTCTGGCACATACCATAAGTAATCTGGCGTTAGCATAATCCCACCGCCTATTCTTCGGGGTCTTTTGCCATTAGTGCCACATCTAGCATCTTCCCAACTGCTGCCGCATCCGCAGGCTTGCCCTCTTGCGTTAATGTTTTGTCTGTTTCTGTACTGCCTGTAACTCCCTTTTTGCAGATGTTGTGCAACAGCTTTTCTTGTTTTGTAAATGGTTCGGGCAGTTTTACATCTTCGCCACTAAGGTATGCAAGATATTTTTCAATTCTGTTCTTCCCCATGCTTTCACTCCTCTCCGCTTGCACCAAAAAGGGTTGGTTCTTTTGGCTGTGCTTCTGCTACTAATGCTTTCGCTTCTTCTTCGCTAAATCCCTCAAATTTGACTAAGTAATACCAGAATGGGACTTTTCCTGCAACAGTAAAGCTATACCATCTTGATCGGTCCTCATTTTCGTTGTATGTAATATCCCCAAAGTCAAACACTATTTCATACGTTCCAACAGGGGATAATTGATATAAGTCTGCAAATATACTAAGTGCATTTATTAACTCATTCATGCACTTTTGTAATTTATCTCTCATATCCTTAACCGTCTGAATAGTTCTCTGCTGATCTGCTTCTACCCATGTAGCTGTTTGTATACCTGTTTTTTCATTGAATACAAAGTAACCATTGGAAAATCCGCATTTATATCCAATTTGACTTAACAATGCATTGATACCCTCTATTCTTGCAGATGTATTTAAGGATGGATTTACTTCTTGATAAAATCCATCCATTCCAGTCCCGTTTACGTTTTTAACGTATTCTGGTAATTTTAAACGCTTCTTGTTTCGTTCAACACCTGCCTGCATATCTTTCACAGGTGCACCACTTTCCATAAGCCTGTCAGAATCAATAAGGACCATTCGCCTACTATCAAAAATTTCTGTTGCGTTTCTGCTGTATGCTATATCTAAATCCTTTAATTCTTCTATAGCATCATAGAAGATAGGTAATCCAAGACTTGAATCCTCATCTACACTATTTGCTTGTGGTGTCCGTAACACTCCATATAATCGTTTACCATCTAAGTTTGTAAGTCCTACATCTTCAAGTTCGCCTTTCCAAGGCGTCTCGTCTATGTCTATAGGCTTTCCTGTATCATTTGCATCTTTAGATGCATAACAACGATTAGTTATCTGGTACACATCTTCGACATAACGATGATATTCAAGTTTTGTGTAGTATGTTCTACCATCCCCAGACACTTCCCTGTTGATAAACACAATACCTTGAATCTCTCCGTTACTCTCATCTGTTACAATAAAATCTTTAGGAGTTATAAGGTCTACACTCTTGCCGTTTGGTTTAAGTATTACGGTGCCGTATGCACACGCAAATTCTGTCCAGTGCCTTATCTCTCCAAGCACCTTGTTAATTTGTTTCTGTAACCAGTCAGCTCTTGCACTACCGTCAACAGTTATTCCTATTGCCAATGTTGTAAGACGTCCCATTTCTGAACAAACAGCTTTTGCAAAATTAACAGTCTTGATATGTTCATCATCATCCAACCAGTATGGCATACCTTTATAGATATACATACATTTTTCTACTGTCCTCTGCATTTCCAAAGATGTTACAGTATTAACTTTAAAATCGTCTCTTGCCTTTTGTCTAAAAAGGCTACTTAATATCTCTTTCATTCTGCTAAATATACCCATGTTATTCTTCCACCGCTACAAGCTCAACATTTTCAAATTTTGTTTGAATACCTGCTTGCATTAGATCACTGTCTACGTCAATAATTACTTTACCCTCACGTATGTCAATACGTTTTATATTGCCTATACTTAATAATACACTCCCGATTTTTACGTAAGTTATATCTTTTAGATTTATCATCATTATGCGTTCTCTCCTCTCCTCATTATCACTCTGTTGTATGCGTATCTCAGCGAATCAATAGCATGGTTGTCTCTGTCGGGGTATCCGCTTATTATGTTACCGTCTTTGTCTCTGTCATACTCATACGTTGTAATTTCTTTGTATGCGTATGGGGTTCTCCGTGGGTCAATCACAATCTTCCTACGTTGTAGCCATTTCATGCCATATTCGACCGACCCTGGTCCTTTAACTGCTGCCTGTGCTACAAGTCCTAAGTTTCTGTAGTCCTCTACTGATTTAGGCTCTGCACTATCACAAATGATTGCATAATCGTTATAGCCTTTTTTCTTTATCCAGTCGGCTGTCTGCTCATTCGATCGCTTATTTACGCAATGCTCATCTATTAAATAGATCGTTTCCCTTGCCGCATCGTAGTATGTCCTCGTAAATGCGTATTTATCTGGATACCATCCCCAGTCAACGCCTTGATATATGCGGTCCATCTGTGCTATTTCTTCGTCTGTAATCTCTCTTACTTCTACATACTCAAAGACTGCCCCACCGTTACCGTTAGCAATGCCCATGTATTCATGCTCGTATGCTTCTGGTCTGATTTCTTTTAGGTGCTCCGCTTCTTCGATAAACGGTTTACCTAACCACTCTTTAGGCACGTCCAGATATGTACTTCTTACAATCATTCTGTTGTCTTTTGGTTCTTGTAAATATTGATTTGCCCAATTGTTAGCACTTTTCGGTGGGTTAAAACTCTTGAATATCCATGCCAAATCTCCACCACGTATGGCGGACTGTTCAATATTTCTTATCTCTTCCGGTCCTGCAAATTGGTCTAATTCTTCAAACCACACAATTGCTATGTATCCAAAATCTGGTGCTATTGACTTGATTTTTTCTTTATCATCAGCGTGTCGAAAAAGTTTTTTTGCCCCGCTGACTAAGTTTTTGAAACTCTGAAAAAACTTCAAAAACTATTGATTTCAATGGCGAGGGACACCCTTCTTGGGTTTCCCTCACACACCCTTCCTTACCGCTGCGGCAAACATACCACTTTATTTATAATCTTTCTCCGAAAACTCCTGCTTTGTTATTGCCCATTTTGCTTTAGCAAATACAGAATCCTTTACAGTGTTATATACTTTTCTGACGACAAGGCAATGTATGTCATGATTGTTTCTCATTAGTTCCGTGATGATATTCGGAATGGTTGAAGATTTACCAGACCCACGTCCCCCCGGTAATACATATTCTGTATGCCCATGGTTTCGTACATCTCTAATCATCGGGTGGAATACATCTGGAATTATATCTAAGTCCATATGGTACGTCTTATTCCTTAATGCTTCTTCTCTCGCTTTCT
>OLNF01001207.1_pt1 | contig 22356 bp, 17 predicted proteins | sample 1673061 | NCBI WGS metagenome assembly OLNF01 (sample SAMEA3136751, study PRJEB25190) | human gut metagenome
AGTTTATCCCTCTCAACCCAGCGCCCGAACCAAGGGCAATCGAACTTGTTCGGGTTGCCGAGGTGGGCAGCAGGGGAAGAGCTTGCTCTTAACCTTCAAACAAACAATTCAAAACAGCTTCTAAATGATGGAAGGACCCAGTTATTCAGCTGCTCCTTTCCCTAATGTTTGTAATAAAAGCAAGGTTTTGTAACAATGGTATGCTCTTGTTTGGATAATACCAAAACGGGATATGCCCTGCAGACCCAACAGGGCCTGACACTGTTCTCCTACAAGCGACATTCAGCCTCATTCACGCTTTTAGAGGGACAATTGTCACTCCACGAGCGTCTTTACGCCGAAATCCCGCTCGTAGAACACGAAGGTTCTCCGCTCTAAGCACTTTTAGGGGGAGACTGTCTTAATACCCTCTCCGAGGATTGAAAATTCGTTGTCGCTCCCGTACAGGGGGGTACAGACTTTTCAACTCTCACCGAGACTTTTGTCTGGGGGCATGTACGCCTCTGACTTCTGAAGCCAGACCTCGCATATTCAAGAACAGGGTAAGAGCACATCGGTATATTCATGTGTCGTCTAAGGTACGCACTTATCTTGTTCATTGACAACACTATCGCCGGTCTTGCAAGGAGAGGTAATCCTTGAGCGCATCGACATATTCATTGAAAGCCTTGACGCCTGTGTCGGTCGCGCGGCAGGTGGTGCAAGGTTTCTTGCCTTTGAAGCCCTTCTCTACCCATAACATTTTGATTTACATATTTTTTGCCATTAACAGCTATGCGCTTTAACCTCAACGGCATTACAAATATAAATAAGTTTACAATATAAACCAAAATAACATCATTGAATATGATCAAAGATCAAGTGGACGTATACAGTGGGTCGCGCATCCGATTCTGCGGACAAGGCTGTAAAAAAGACTTTCTGAATTTTTGGTAACGTGCAAAAATTCGGGAAGTCCTTTTCGTTGGCGCCACTATGCAGATGGCGCTCTTATTCATCGACCGGGAATGTCGCTTCGACAAGCTCAGCGACCAGGCAGGTGTCCAACCCTGTGACCAGTCCTGCAATCAAGTACGTGTCCAGGCATGCGATCAGGCATGTGTCCAGGCATGCGATCAGGCACGCGTCCAGTTCTGTGACCAGTCCTGCAATCAAGTACGTGTCCAGGCACGCGAACAGGCATGTAATCAGGCATGTAATCAGGCATGTGTCCAGGCACGTGTCCAGTCCGTAATCAATTAAGTGACTGAACCTGTGATCTGACCAGAGGCCAGAAGGCTCTGTGTGAAACCTTACGAGAGGCTCTTCGATGGCTGGTAAACTTTGTCGAACCTTTAGTTCTGCGACCGGTCAGTGCGACCTTACGCAAAGGTTAAGCTTCTGTCGGTGGAGGATAAGACTCTGTTTCACAACGGATTAAGCGATGGCCTTTAGTTGATATTGACTAAAGACCATCGCTTTTACGACTGATTTTCAATCACTTACGCGAGACGCTTTTCGAGGCGCTCGCGGATGGCGGCGATGAAGTCGGCGGAGTTCTTTACCTGAGGAGTCACGCCTTCCATTAGGTTGGCGAGATCCTTGGTCACGATGCCGGCGTTGAGGGTGTCGAAGCAGGCGGCCTCAAGCTGGTCGGCATAGTTGACAAGCTCTGGAATGTTGTCCATCTCGCCTCTCTTGCGGAACGCGCCGCTCCACGCGAAGATCGTCGCGATCGGGTTCGTGGAGGTCTCCTCGCCTTGGAGGTGCTTGTAGTAGTGACGGGTCACGGTGCCGTGGGCTGCCTCGTACTCGTACTTGCCGTCAGGGCTGACAAGAACAGAGGTCATCATGGCAAGGGAACCGAAGGCCGTGGAGACCATGTCGCTCATCACGTCACCGTCGTAGTTCTTGCAGGCCCAGATGAATCCGCCCTCGCTGCGCATCACACGTGCGACCGCGTCATCAATAAGGGTGTAGAAGTACTCGATGCCGGCGGCCTCGAAAGCGTCCTTGTACTCTGCGAACACCTCCTCGAAAATCTCACGGAAACGTCCGTCGTACTTCTTGGCGATGGTGTCCTTGGTGGCGAACCAGATGCTCTGCTTGAGGTCAAGGGCGTACTTGAAGCAAGCGTGGGCGAAAGAACGGATGGAAGCGTCGGTGTTGTGCATTCCCTGGAGAACACCAGGGCCCTTGAAGGTGTGCACGATCTGCTCTTCCTTCTTGCCGCTCTCGCCTTCGAAGACGAGCTTGGCGACTCCCGGCTCCTCAACGCGGATGTCAACGCTCTTGTAAACATCACCGTAGGCGTGACGGGCGATGGTGATAGGCTTCTTCCAGAACTTCACTGCCGGAGAGATGGAAGGGATGGTGATAGGTGTGCGGAACACCGTTCCGTCCAGCATCGAACGGATCGTTCCGTTCGGACTCTTCCACATCTGATGCAGGTTGTACTCGGTCATACGCTTGGCGTTAGGAGTGATGGTGGCGCACTTCACGGCAACACCGTACTTCTTGGTGGCGTTGGCGGAATCGATTGTCACCTGATCGCCGGTCTCGTCACGATGAACGAGGCCGAGGTCATAGTATTCTGTCTTCAGATCAACAAATGGAATGATAAGCTCATCCTTAATCATCTTCCACAGGATCCTTGTCATTTCATCACCATCCATCTCTACGAGAGGAGTGACCATCTGAATTTTTTTCATAACTGAATATTAAAAATTAAAGTGTTTTACGAATATGATTACCTGGGCGCCTCAGGCTTGCAAGCCCCCTGAAATGGACGCAAGCCTAAAGTGCGCGATTATGATTATTTGCTCTTCTGGGCGGCGTAGAAGTTCATCAGGCAACCGTCGGCGAGAATCTCCCTCTCGTCAGCGGTCAGATTCTGGAAGTAGAGATGAATGTCCTTCACACCTTCGGCGCTGATCACCTTGGCGTCAATCTCCTCCTTGCCCGAAAGGATGGCCTCACGGATGCCGGGAACATAGACGAAATCGCCGGCTACATATTCAAAAGGAGTCTCCTTTGAGATGGTGAAAGGAACGATGCCCCAGTTGATGCAGTTGCTGCGGTAACGCTTGGTGGCATATTCATAGCAGATGTTGGCGTCGCCGCCGAGCACCTTCTGGCAGGAAGCGGCCTGCTCGCGGGCTGAGCCGTCGCCAGGCTTGTTGGCGAACACACACGAACCGAACGAGGTGTCCTCCGGCTTGGCACCCACCTTGGCGAGAGCGTCGAGAACGTGCTGCGGAGCCTTGCCGGCGCGGCGCTCAAGATCCTCCGCCTGGATGCGCTTGCTGATCCCGACATATTCAGGAACACGGCGTGAGAGAGCGAACTCGGAGAGTTTCAGCGGGTTGGAACGGTAGCTGGAAGTCTCGCCCGAAGGGATGAGCTCGTCGGTCGTGGTGACAGGGTCGTGGATGACAGCGGCGAGTTCGAGGAGCATGTTATCCTGCATCGGGTACATCTTAGGCCAGTCCTTGATGTTCGGTCCGTAGCGGAGCTCGACGGTAGGGTCGGCCTTGCCGAATCCGTAGTAGATGCGGCTCTTGTAGATGCGGTCGTCGAATGAATATGGCTTGTGCGTGTCTTCGTACTGGATGTCAGTGGCTGCCGTGATGACTCCACCGTTGGCGGCCGTGGCGGCGATAGAGCGCGCGTCCATCAGGCAGACAAGGGAGATCTGTCCCTGGCCAGGCTTCGAGCCCTCGCGGTTAGGGAAGTTACGTGTAGTGTGACGGATCGAGAGTCCGTTGTTGGCAGGAACGTCACCGGCTCCGAAGCAAGGGCCGCAGAACGCCGGCTTGATCACAACACCGGCCTCAAGCAACTCCTCGGCAATGTGATTGCGGGTGGTCGCGAGATAGACAGGGGTTGACTGAGGGTAGGCGGACATCGTGAAGTAGTCGTTGCCGATGGTCTTGCCCTTCATGATCGCGGCGGCCTCGCTGAGGTTGTCGTAGGTACCTCCGGAGCAGCCGGCGATGATGGCTTGGTCGGCGAACGCCTTGCCGTCCTTCACCTTGCTCTCAAGATCGATGGTGATCTTGTCGCCAAAACGCTTCTTGGCATCCTCCTCCACTTTCTTCAGGATTCCTTCCGGATCAGCCTGGAACTCGTGGATCGTGTAGGCGTTGGAAGGATGGAACGGAAGGGCGATCATTGACTCCTGCTTGGAGAGGTCGATGCGGATCATCGCGTCGTAGTAGGCGATCTCACCCGGCTGGAGTTCTTTGTAGGCCTCCGGACGCTCGTGCATCCTGTAGTACTCCTCAACCTTCTCGTCCGTCACCCAGATAGAGCTGAGGCAGGTGGTCTCGGTGGTCATCACGTCGATTCCGTTACGGAAGTCGGTAGGAAGGGAGGCCACGCCAGGGCCGGCGAACTCAAGCACCTTGTTCTTCACGAAACCGTTCTCGAACACGGCCTTGACGAGGGAGATGGCCACGTCGTGAGGGCCGACACCCTTCTTAGGCTTGCCTTCGAGCCAAACCAGCACAACCTCAGGAGCGTTGATGTCCCAAGTGTTGTGGAGGAGCTGCTTCACAAGCTCACCGCCGCCTTCGCCGACACCCATGCAGCCGAGCGAGCCGTAGCGGGTGTGGCTGTCGGAACCGAGGATCATGCGGCCGCAACCGGCGAGAGCCTCGCGGACATATTGATGAATGACAGCCTGGTTGGCAGGAACATAGATACCACCGTACTTCTTGGCGGCGGAGAGACCGAAGATATGGTCGTCCTCGTTGATGGTACCGCCGACAGCACACAGAGAGTTGTGGCAGTTGGTCATCGCGTAAGGGATAGGGAACTTGTCAAGTCCGCTGGCGCGGGCTGTCTGGATAATTCCGACATAAGTGATGTCGTGTGAAGCCATCGCATCGAACTTGATGCGCATCTTCTTGCCTTTGCTTCCGTCCACATCGTGGGCACGGAGAATTCTGTAGGCAATAGTATTTTCACGAGCCTCGTCGGCAGATGGCATTCCCGCGGCATCACTTACGAGAGTCTTGCCGCCCTTCAGATAAACACCATTAGGAATCAATTCAACCATAGTAAATTAGTTTTGTGTTAATGAATATTGTTAATTATGCTTTCTATAAAAATCGTCAGGGACAGCATGTCGGCGCTTCCGCCGGGCGAGATGTTCTCCCTGATGAAATCCTTGTTCAGAGACGACAATCCGCTCTCGCTGAAGTCCTCAAGAAGCCTTGCGGCCTCGGCTTCGGCGTGGGCGAGACCCTCCGCTCCCCTCCTGTGGAGGATGTTGGTGTCGTCAAGGGTCGTCATTATGTGAAGCAGCGTCTTATGGCAGCGGAAAGGGTCGCCTTCCAGCGAACGATAGTACGGCAGCCAGTCTGTGAATAGTTCCGGATAGGCCGCGCGGGCGTTCTCCAGAGCACCGACAGCCTTGAAACTTCTCTTGGCCTCGGCTCCGTGCGTACCTCGGGCGGAAGGGATCTCCGACGCGGCGCGGGACACGAGTTCTTTGAATGAATATGCTTCCACAGATCCCGTTGTAGATGCGAGGTAAGAGGCCGCGGCGACGGAAAGGCCGATGCAGAAGAGGGCTCCTTTGTGGGTATTCACTCCGCCGGTGGCCTTCAGCATCGCTTTTTCAGCCTCGATGCCGATCTCCTTTATCTTTGCCGGGTCAATGTCTTTGGCGGACTCCACAGCCAGTCTTGTCAGATAAGGTCTTAACGCTGAGATGCTTTTGGACATCAGCGCATAGTCCATGTCTTTGTGGGCACCGTTGTCCTGCCTGTCCACGAGTCCCGGTTTGGGGGTCGTGTCGAGTTCCAACCTCAACGCACGCTCGGCAAGGTCGGCGACCAAGTAAGGGATGGAGGATTCTGGAATATATTCCATCGCCTCTTTGAAGCCGCCTTTGTCCAAAGCCCGCCTCAACGAAGTGGCGCTGAGCGGTTTGCCTTTTTGCTCAAGTCTTGGGATCTCTACGAAGTTAGGCAATATCTCCGCCATCAGTTCGTTGTAGCGACGGGTCAGGGCATCTGCCGGCTCACTGCCGGCGAAACGTACCGTAACGCCCAGAGGCTTAGCGATATGATTCACAAACAGATCCAGATCAAGGGCAATCTGCGTGTCCGTGGCATCATCCAACTTCTTCAGGAAATATGTCGGGAATGTCGCCGCAGAGATGGCGTAGTCACTCCCCTCGCAGACAACCACGTTGTCAAGCCCGGCGCAACCGGCCTCGATCATAGCCTTTCTTTCGACGTAAGGGAAACGCGACCTATCTTCCTTAACAACAATCACATAAAGATTGTCAACCTGCGATGCGGCCTGCTCGACCAGATAGCGATGTCCTTTAGTGAACGGATTGGCGTTCATCACGATCGCCCCGTTCCGGCCCGGACGGGCGAGCGACTCCAAGTACTTCTTGTACTCCGGAAGCCCTCCCCTGCCGTTCTCCATCAGAATGGCCTTCGGCGCTGACGCAAGCAACCCGAACCCAAGGCTTTTGAATATTCCTTCGTTCTCTGGCTTTGTGAAAGCTTTGACCGATTCCCTGCCCTCCTCACGGGCGATGGCGATGAGGCGAGACACGAGAATATTCATAAGTCCCTCGCTGCGAGCGGATTCCGACACCGCGACGCACTTGATAACGTTGCCGTCCAGACCGCCGCCGGCAAGGATTTCGTCTCCGTCCTCGTCGCGTGTCACCACCACATAACGGTCCAGCGGAGCCAGTCTCAGCCCGTTGGCGGCGAGGAAAGCCTCGACCCGTCTCCGGACAGAGTTCAACGACAGCGGAGCCTCGCTTATGTAGTGACGGTTATCGCACATAGGACTCAATCATTTCGTCAATCTTCGCGGTGAGCTCAGCCATTGTGTGGGTACGGTTTCGCATACAATAGCGAGCCTCGTTGTCACAGACAAGACATTTTCTCGGACTCAAGCCCACCGACTCCCTTGACATAGGAACTCCGTCAGCGTCAATCACATCCAAATCAAAAAGGCGGCCGAGCGGATGAGTGTCCTCGATCCGGCAGGTCTCCTTTTTGGCTTCCTCGTTGGAAAGCGGGGTGACGAGATAGGCCTCGTAGCCGGTCGGCAAGTCTCGCAGTCTGAATTTGAGCATCGAGTCTCCGAAAGCCGAGACCAGAGCCGTGACAGCAGCCTGGGCGACCACAAGCGATTGCAGATTACGCTTGACCTTACCCGGCATTATGACCGTGAGGCAGACCAAGGTCTTTCCAGGGTAACCTTTCAAAAGTTCCTTCTGGAAAGAAGCCCGTTCCTCACGACTTGCCAGCAATTGGTCAAGCGTAATCTCCATAAAAAACAGTCTTAGTCCTCGATGTTCATTATGACATCCATCACGGAGCCGTCACGGTTCATCACGACTCCCACGACCTTCTCTCCGAACGGAAGCGGATCAGGGACTCCGATGGACTTCAGAGCCAGTTCCTTGAGGTCATGGATGTCCACGATCTTCAGTCCGGCCTCCCTCAGACGCTCGGCGATCTCAGGACGGCGCGGGTTGACCGCGATGCCATATTCAGTGACTACAACATCGACTGTCGAGCCAGGGGTGATGAGAGTCGTGACCTCGTCCACAACGCAAGGGATGCGTCCACGCATAAGTGGGCAGACGATGATCGAGAGGGCTGAATCGGCGGCTGTGTCAGGGTGTCCTCCGACGGCTCCTCTGATGACTCCGTCACTGCCGACAAGCACGTTGACATTGAAGTTCACATCCACCTCAAGGGCAGAGAGAATCACGATGTCGAGATAGTGCACGGCTGATCCCGGCTCATCCGCGCTGGCATATTCATTGGCGGAGACTCCCTTGTGGAAAGGATCGTTCTTGATTGATTCGGCTGCCACCCTGTCGAAAGACTGCACGTCGATCAGGCGCTCGATGAGGCCTTCCTCGTGCATCTTGACCATGTGGGCGGTGATGCCGCCAAGCGCGAAGCTGGAATGGATGCCGCGCTTGATCATTTCCTCACGAATATATTTGACAGCGGCCAGCGAGGCTCCGCCGGATCCGGTCTGGATCGAGAAGCCTTCCTTGAAATAGCCGCTGTTGACGATCACCTTCGCGGCGTTCATCGCAAGCAGGATGTCGCGAGGGTTCTTGGTGTCACGAATGGCTCCGGAAGAGATCTTGGAAGAGTCTCCGACCGAATCCACGAGTACAACGTAGTCCACATCATGCTCGGAGATGGAGTTCGGTGTGTTCGGATAGTCAACGAGATCGTCGGTGATTATCACGACCTTGTCAGCGTACTGCGCGTCCGGCTTGGCGTAGCCGAGGGAGCCACAGATTGACTTGGCGTGCTCGGAGCGGGAGTAACCGCTGGCGTTGCCGGCAGGGTCGCTGGAAGACGCGCCGAGGAACGCCACGTCGATGTGCAGGTCACCTTTCGCGATGGCGCTGCCACGTCCTCCGTGGCTGCGGAACACCACAGGCTCCTTCATCAGACCGTGTGAGATTTCCTTGGCAAGCTCGCCACGGAGCCCGGAGGTGGAGATCTTGGTGATCACCCCGTTCTTGATGTGGTCGATCAGCGGAGCGTGAACGTCTGAGAGGCTGGATGCGGCGAGGTGGAGATTCTTGAATCCCATCTCGGCCAGTTTGCCAACGACCATGTTCACAACCTTGTCACCGCCTCTGAAATGGTGGTGGAAGGAGATTGTCATTCCGTCTTTCAGGCCGCTGAGCCTGATGGCATCCTCAAGTGTAACCACCTTGGACTGAACCTTCTGAAGATCCTTGCGGAATGTGGTGTTTTTCGGGGTCTCACCCGAGTACACCTTCTTGCCCATTGCGGCGGCAACCTTATCGACAAGCGCCGCCCTTTCCCTTATATTACTCATAAACTTCCTCCTTTGTTAATATGCCTGAAGCGATGGCGAGATCGATGGTGCGCTGAGCCCTGATGACGACAGGACGGTCAACCATCTTGCCGTTGACGGCGATGACACCCGAGCCGCGTTTCTCGGCCTCCTTGATGGCGGCGAGAATCTTCTTAGCCTTCTCGATGGCCTTCTCGGTCGGGGCGAACACCTCGTTCACGATCTGGATCTGACGAGGGTTGATGATGGACTTGCCGTCGAATCCGAGAGTCTTGATGAGCTCGACCTCCTTGCGGAATGTCTCCATGTCATCGAGGTTTGAATATACCGTGTCGAGAGCGTCGATTCCGGCCGCCCTGGCAGCCACCACTATGGTCTCGCGGGCATAGAGCAGCTCGGCTCCACCCGGGGTACGCTGGGTCTTGAGGTTGGCGCAATAGTCCTCGGCTCCGAGGGCGATGCCCATCATCCTCTTGGAAGCCTTAGCGATCGCGAACGCGTTGCAGATACCCTCGGCGCTTTCGATGGCGGCCATCATGCGGGTTCTGCCAAGGCATCCCAGTTCTTTCTCGACCTTCTCAATCTCCGCCTCCAACTCGCGGACCTCGTCGGCGGTCTCTGTCTTCGGCATGCGGATCACCTGCACGCCGGCCTTCACGACAGCCTCAACGTCCTTGCGTCCGTAAGGTGTGCTGAGAGGATTGATGCGGACAACCATTTCGGTGTCGCCGTAGTCGATTGACTTCAGAGCGTTGTGGACGAGCAGACGCGCGGCGTCTTTCTCAGCCATGGTCACGGAGTCCTCCAGGTCGAGCATGATCGAGTCCGGCCCGTAGATGAAGGCATCCTGCATCATTCCGGGATTGTTGCCCGGAACGAACATCATTGTTCTTCTTAATCTTTCCATAATCGTAACTGATTATCGGAATAACCCGCGCACCTTCGGTCCCTGGCGCCGCGACTTATTCCTCAACCTAAACTAAGCCCAAACATCTTTTCCTGTGGCACGCACGGCGGCGGCGGTCACCCTGGCACGGATGGTGCAATCCCTGGCTCCCTTGTCAACCGCCTTGATGTCAGCGTCCTCCAGTCCGAATTCGGTAAGAGTTTCCTCTATGACCTGACGGATCTGTCTGCCGAACTGGGCGGCCACAGAACTGTCCAGGTCGATGTGCAGACCTTTCGTCTCGGCCGGGGCGATCTGGATCATGATGTCACCTGACTCCAGCGTTCCGGCTACAGCGTTCTTTACTTCCATAGCGAAATGTACGATAAAAAAGTCATTAGTGTCCCTGAACCCTCAGGGGCGTGTTAATAATTATGTGTCAATCTCAAACAAAATCAACCCTCGGCGACTACAATCTTTCACATTATTCGGAATATTCCGAAAAATATATAACCACCGCGACGGGTCGCATCTTGTTCCGCCAAAGGTATGACACTTTTTTCAGTTGACCAAATTTCCGCCGTACATTTTTCATTTTTCTGAAGCGTTGACCGGAGACTACAAGGGTGTAGATCATTCCGGCGCCTGGGAGAAGATGATCAACTACTGTGAGAAGGAGAACCGTGTAGGCTGCATTGACACCGAGCACATCGGTGTCTATCTCGATGACCCGATGACGACTCCGGCCGAGAAAGGTGGTCACTTCGAAAGGCTCAGTGACCGACGTGGTGAGTTCAAGGTCCGATGCCCGCGCGTGGATCACAGCAGGACAACGAAGGAGGTGCCGAGCGTGAGCATATTCATATATTCATTAGAAGATTTGCTGTGGGGCGGGAGGAGGCTGTAGTCCAGGAAAAGTCTCATTCCGTAAGAGGAATTGACCTTGAAGGACAAAGACATGCCGGTGCCGAAGGTGAAACCTCCGGCTGAGGGCACTGTCTTGCCGGCAAGGCTCAGTTTCGGATAGCGGACATAGCCGCCGAGCAGTTTTGCTCCGGCTGACCAGAAGGAAGACAATGGAAGGGAGAAGTAGCCTCCTCCAGAGAAAGAGACGGCATCAAAAGAGTTTTTCGCCTCATCGTCATCAGTGAATATCAACGTGTTGGTAGCCGTGAAGCGTCCCCCGATCCCGAAATGCCGCCAAGGAAACCAAGCCCCCTCAAGGCCGGCTGTGCTTCCGGTGGAAGTCCGGAACTCGTTGGTCTCGTCTATATCGTAATCACTAAGCGGCAGATTCACCCCGAGATAAAGACCCAAGAAAGAAGTACTCGGACTTACATCATCGGGATAGTCGGCATAAGTGGCAGACAAACCTTTATCCTTGAATATCAAGTCGGTGATCCAGTACCCGGCCTCCGTGGCGAGGATTCCGACCCCGGCTCCCGTCAGCACATCGCTGAGCCAATGCTTGTTGTTCGCGACACGCATAAGCCCGGTCGCGGCGGCCACGGAATAGGCCCCGACACCGATCCATGGACTCACACTGCCATATTCCTTGGTAAGCATTGTGGCGGTCATGAACGCCGTGGCGGTGTGTCCCGAAGGGAAGGATCTGTCATCTGAACCATCCGGTCTGGTGACGTTGGTGGTGTTCTTCAGCGTGCCGACGATGCCCGCCGTCAGAACGGCGGAAATAGCGTCCGAGACCGCCATTCTCTCCCACGAGCTGCGGCTTTCCACCCCAAGCGCTTTCAGTCCGACCATCACCGCGAGCGGGGAATATTGCAGGTAGTCATCTGCGCTCTTCTTGAAATCAGGAATATAATCGTTCCTCAATCCACGGAACCGTCCGTCCAATTTCTTGGCCACCAGCCCTTCCGCAATCAGCGGAGCGCTCACGACAGCCACCCTCCCCAACCGCATCTTTGGAAACTCGATGCCTGTGCGGATGTTCTGAGGCGACTGTGAATATGATTGTGCGGCTGTCGGTGACAGGTCGGACAGGTCGGAACTGTCTGACGAAGAGGTTGCGTGACGCCCTGTCTGCCACCAAGGGAGCAGATTTGACGGAGCTGAACCGTCTGACAGACTCTGCGAGCCAGCCGGCAGAGCCAAAATCAAGGCGAGAGGTACGGATATGATTCTTCCAAGCATTATCTGTAGTCAGGTTGGTGATTTCCAATCGGCAAAGATAATCCTGTTTTTGAAGAAAATCTGTTTTTATTCAACTTTCAATCGAAATGATTTCTCAAGATACGTCCTTCCTTGACCCAAATGGCGGGATTACCGTCCCGACCAGAAGAGCACCCCGCTGAAAAGACTCCGTAAATAATAACCATGTGGAATGTGGTAAATAACCCAAGATTCCGCAGCCTTATTTTCGATAACCATGCGGAATGTGGCAAAAATTCCAAGATACCGCAGTTATCTCAAATAATATTCATATTTTTGCAAAATGGAAACGCTCCAGAAAGGCTCGCTTCATAGAGGAGACAAACACGCGCAAGGCCGTGCACATCACAATGGTGACAACCTACGGTGTCAGGCACAATGAATATTTCAACGACATCCAATCCCAAGTCACACTGGATGACTTATTTGCCGAAGTATTACTTCTATATTTTTCAGGAATATGTCAGACGCGGCATTTGAAAAGACACTGACCCTCGGGGACGCCATCCGCCTTTCCGGACCGATGGCGTTCAACATCATGATCAAGCCCGCCGGGTCACTCTGCAATCTGGACTGCAAATATTGCTACTACCTCGACAAGGCCGAGATCTACGGCGGCAAGGAGCCCCGGATGACCGAAGCGATGCTCGAAAAAGTGGTTCAGGAATATATCAGCGCGAACGGTGTGCCGGAAGTGACCTTCAACTGGCACGGCGGCGAACCGCTGGTGCTGGGGCTGGATTTCTACCGCAAGGCTTTGGAATTTGAGAAGAAATATGCCGATGGCAAAGTCATCCACAACACCATCCAGACCAACGGCACGCTCCTCAACCGGGAATGGGCGAGGTTCTTCCGCGAGAACAATTTCCTTGTGGGAATATCCCTGGACGGCCCCAAGGATATTCACGACAAGTACCGCAAGGACAAGGGCGGCTTCCCGACCTTCGACAGGGTGATGAGCGGTCTGAATATTCTTAAAGGGGAAGGAGTTGAGTTCAACACTATGTCCACGGTCAACCACGCCAGCGAAGGCAGAGGGCTGGAGACGTATCTGTTTCTGCGTGAGGTCGGCAGCGGATTTATGCAGTTTATGCCTGTGGTCGAGCACGTCAAGTACCCGTTGAACGGAGCCGGGAAGCCGGACAAGAAGAAGCGTCCGTTCATCGTGGACCCGAAAGCGGACGGAGCGATGATCGCTCCGTGGTCGGTGAGCGATGTGGGCTACGGCCGGTTCCTCTGCGACATATTCGATTATTGGGTCAGGAATGATGTCGGCCGCATATTCGTCACTAATTTCGACGCCACCCTGGCCACTTGGGTCGGGGAGATGCCCGGCACCTGCACATTCGCCCAGACCTGCGGCGGCAATTCCGTCATCGAACACAACGGCGACCTCTACCCTTGCGACCATTTTGTCTATAAGGATTATCTCCTCGGCAACATCACCGAAAAGCCGATCGCCGAGATGATGCGCTCGGACAAGCAGACGGCCTTCGGCATCGACAAGCGGAACAAGCTCCCCACCAAATGCCTTAAGTGCGAATGGCTTTTCGCCTGCAACGGCGAGTGCCCCAAGCATCGGTTCAACACCTACGAGTCCCGCCAAGGCAGAGGCGGCCTAAGGATCGAGACCGGCCTGAACGCCCTCTGCGACGGTTACAAGATGTTCTTCAGCCACGTCGCCCCCTACATGGACTATATGAAAGACCTCCTGTCCCGCAAGATGTCCCCCGCCTACGTCATCCCCTGGGCCAGAACCAACTCTCGCCGTATCTAATCATTAGCCCGTGCGTGAAATCAAGCGAACCACTCACGAGTTCGCCAACAGCATCTTGTGAGCAGGATTGGGGCAATTTTGCACACGAACGGAGAGGAGAGATTATTCCATTTGCGTGGAGGGCAAACACCTGACCTTCAATCAATTACAAGTTCCTACTCTCCAAAATCGAAGGGCAGCAATTCTCAACAAGTTGGAGGCCAACGAGTGATGCACCAACACCTGACTTTCAGCCCATTACAGATTCCCGCCCTCCCAAATTGACTGGCAGGATTCACGAATATGTTAACTAACAACTGATTTCGCTCCACGGCACTATTTTCAACGGATCGGTTCTCTGTATAAAAGCCAATAAATTAAAGCTCAATAGAATCGGATGATGGTCAAACGTAAGGGACGGATATTTTCCGGAAATTGTCATTCCAATCCTGCACTTGAATATTTCTGCTGAATGACCTCAGTCAGCGATTCCGCACATTATCCGTCGAATAATTTGTTCCACGGATAGTTCACCGTAGTTTTGCCGCAGCATTTGTACAAATCAATGCGGGGTTGTATCGTTACTTGGAAACATTATATTATATTTGTATCGGAAAACAAAATGGGCATAGGTAAACTAAAAGTTGTGTTGACAGAAGAAGCGCAAGCCTTTTTGGACGCACAACCGTTCAAGGCTCAACAGAAGATATACTATAACATCTTCAAGGTTGAGGAAGGGGTGATGAAAGTTAACATATTCAAGAAACTTGAGAATACCGATATATGGGAATTCCGCACTCTTTATAATGGTATTAGTTATAGACTATTCTCCTTTTGGGACACGGAGTTGGACACGTTGGTTATCGTCACGCACGGTATAGTCAAGAAAACTCAAAAGACACCATCAAAGGAGATTGCCAAGGCAGAAGAGGTAAGGAAAGAGTATTTTAAAAACAAGAGATAACAGCATTATGGAACAGATGAAACTGATCCCAGCGGATGATATGAAAGATAAGCTTTGGGGAAAGAGAGGCACCCCAGAGCGTGAGGCTATGGAAAATCAACTCAAAGAAGAAGTGAACGCCTACTTTGTTGGGGAGGCCATACGCAAGGCACGACTGGCACAAAAACTCACACAAGAAGAACTTGGTGAACTTATAGGTGTGCAGCGCGCCCAAATCTCCAAATTAGAAAAAGGGAAAAGCGTCATCACATTGCCTACAATGAGCCGTGTATTTAAAGCGTTGGGTATAGCGACAGCGACCCTGGATTTGGGCATTGCCGGAAAAATAGCGTTGTGGTAAAAGAAGAAGATTTCTCTATTTTCTCTGCAATTGAGTTTTCTCCGGTGATAGACCTCTTTGCCGGATAAACTCCGTTGGATCAGCAGTTTCTCCGGTCAAATGCCGTTTCGGTGGAAACACGTTTGTCGCTTGTTGTGTACCAACCAAGGTCAAGTCATAGTGTTCGAGTCAGGAGAGGAAAACTCTGGCTATTATCTCGGGTAAAAAAGAATGGTTTGCCCCACTGAAGTGGGCATCCTCTTATCCGACACCGAAACGATTGCTTCCTGCACAGGACTTTCTGTAGAGGAGGTCGAGGCTCTATAGCATCCTATATGAGAAAGTCCCTCTGAACCAGGATAATCATCCATATCCAAAGGGATATTCATCAGATCAGAACCTGAACACTCCGGAGTCAACGTCCGAGTTCTCAAGACTCTTGGCGGAGTGGTTCTCCTTGCCGCGTTGGAAGAACCAGGAGATGGTGAAGCCGAACTCTCGGTTCTTGGTGCGAAGGTTTGTCTGTGTCACGTGGCGGACCGGAGCGAAGGAGACCGTCTCGTTGGAGAACTTGTCGTCGTAGAACGGGAGAGGTCGATGCGGAAGCGTTTGAACTCGGTGGCGGTGTAGCGGTACATAAGGACGAGGTTGAGGTAGTAGCCCAGGTCGCACTCGATGGTCTGGACGGATCCGTCATCTCCGAGGGTGCGCATCAGCACGGCCGGGTCGTCCCTCTTCTTGATGAAGTTGGTGACATTCAGGTAGTAAGGTTGGCAGATAGGAGGAAATACTTATTTGGTCAGACAATGCCGTGTTCGTTTTTGCAAAAATGATTTTATTACCAATTTTCATTTTTGCAAAAATGTTTTTATTTTTGTCATCTAAAATGATTGATATGGAACTTTCAGACATTCGCCCTCTCATTGAATTTTATCACAGCAAGTTATCACAAGTATCGCTCGATTTCAAACGTTACTTGTACAATAAGATTAATTGGAAGGCCAGAATCATCGGCATCAGAGGCGAGCGAGGGGTGGGAAAGACAACTATGCTTATCCAGCGCATAAAGGAGAAGTACACCAATCCTGATGACACAATCTACATCTCATTGGATCATCTTTGGTTCAAAACGCACTCTCTTCAGGAACTGATAGGATTTCTGTACAATCGTGGAATCAACGAATTCTACATCGACGAAGTGCATAAAAACGAAGACTGGAGCCGTATAATCAAAAACCTCTATGACCAATATGCTGACCTTAGAGTTATCTACACTGGTTCTTCGATGCTTGAACTGGACAATTCTATCGTGGATATGTCCAGACGGCAGACTCCATATATTCTTAAAGGAATGTCTTTCCGTGAATTTCTCGAATATGACGGCACTATTGACATCCCGGCATATGGTCTTGAAGATATTCTTTCCAACCACAGCGCGATAGCGTTGGACATTGTGTCACGCCTTAAAGTTCTACGAGAATTTGACAAATACCTTCATTATGGAGTATATCCTTTCTATAAGGAGGGAGGCGACGATTTTTTGACTATGTTGCAGAACGTGGTCAAACTTGTTGTGGAAAGCGACCTTCCAGCCGTGGAGAAAGTGTCCTACCCCACCATCGACAAATGCAAGAAACTGTTCATGATCATCGCCGAGAATGTTCCACTGCAACCCAACACGGAGAAACTGGCTTCGTCAATGAGCACAACCAGAAACACACTCCTCTCTCTTCTCTATAAACTTGATGAGGCAGAAATCCTAAACCTTCTCACAACGGAACTTAAGAATTACAAAAGACTGGTCAATCCTGAGAAAATCTATCTCGGGAACACCAATCTTATGTATGCGTTTTCGCCGAAGATCAACATCGGAACCATGCGCGAAACATTCTTCATCAACCAACTGTCAGCGGTGTGTTCCGTGCAGATGCCGGCAAAAGGAGATTTTCTTGTAAATGGCGACTATCTGTTTGAGATAGGTGGCGACAATAAAAATTTTGAACAGATCGCGGACATCCCGACAAGTTACCTTGGCATTGACGGCATCGAGACCGGCTACGGCAACCGTATCCCTCTATGGATGTTCGGACTTTTGTACTAATTTGTGAACGTCTCGCGCGTGAGACCACGTGGAATTTATGTCAGAACTTGAACACACCCGAGTCAACATCCGAGTTCTCAAGGCTCTTGACGGAGTTGTTCTCCTTGCCGCGCTGGAAGAACCATGAGATGGTGAAGCCGAATTCGCGGTTCTTGGTGCGGAGATTCGTCTGTGTCACGTGGCGGACCGGAGCGAAGGAGACCGTCTCGTTGGAGTACTTGTCGTCGTAGAACGGGAACAGGCACTGGGCTCCGAACTGCCAGTTCTTCCATCCATAGGTCAAGGACAGGTACGACACCTTCTCCAAGCCCTTGCGGTACAGTCCGTCCAGCATCTTCCCGCCGATAGTCTGACGGCAGTACAGCGACCAGTCGCTGAAAGAATCGTGTCATAAACCTTACGTTACAGAGCACGCATTGGCTGAAATTAAGATCCACTATCTATGTAATGAATTCATATCCAAGAGATAACTCGACATAATAAATTTGAATTTAACCCATAATTCACTTAATGTACTAAATATCAAGATATTAACAAAAACCGTGTTAGAATATAATCTTACTTCATACTTAAAAACATCCTTAGAAAGCATCAGAAAGACAATTTTTTGGCATTCAAGAGTTAGGTAATATTTTATGAAAACAACATCAAACACATCTAACTTTGCAGCAAGTTAAAAACGTTAAAAATCATGCGCTTTTGGAGGATATCTTTTCACACATTATGTTTGGCAATTCTTCTATCACATTCATCCATCTGTGCCAAAAGTTTAGATGGTACTTTATGATTTTGTTTCAAGATATTATTTTTCTATCTTGGCAAGGATGAAGTACAAAGGAGAAAAGATAACCAATAATTTGTTTTAAATAATAACCGTATGAAAAAGAGTTTGTTAATCACCATTTTTGCAGCAGTCTCATTATTGCCGGTCCACGCGCAGCAGCCTGACAGCGTGATCACGGAGATCCTCTCGGCGTCGGTCATCACGGAGGGAAACATAACATATAAGGTTGACAGGACGACGCACTTTTTCTCGGCGGCGGAGGTGAAGGCGGCCAGGGACGGACGGGAACTTGTGGCGACGATTCCTAACCTGCTCATCGACAAGCAGAGCAACACGCTGGCGACTCTGGCCGGCAAGAAAATCCTCATCCTGATCAACGGCATCAAATCAACTGACACGGACTTGCAGCTGATCCCGGCCTCGAAAATCAAGAAGGTAGACTTCTACGATGTGCCTCCTGTGCGGTACATGGACATGGCGGACGTGGTGCTGAACGTGGTGACCTCACGGCTTGACACTGGCTGGAACGGGAGCGTCTATACGAGGGTCGGGCAGATGTACTCCCACGGCGATGTGGCTCTCAGCCGGGTGAGCGGGAACAACAAGCTGACAGTCAACCTCGGGGGTCATTTCAACCACAAGCGCAAGGTCTGGGATGAGGAGACCGGCGAGTTCTCCTACCGGCTCGGGGGTGATGAATATAAGTATGAATATTCCCAAAAGCAGCGGGAATGGGGAAACCAGTACAGCGGCGGTGTGGCGTGGCTGAACGGAAAGCCTGGTGACTATATGCTCCAGATTTCGGCTGACTATTCATTCTTTAATAACAAGATGAGTCGCGACAGATACATCGATTTTGCCCTTAATGGTCTGAAAGACACTCGTTCTGGGGTGGCGAGCAACGATGTCACCACCATGAAGCCAACGGTGGATGTTTATTTCGAGAAGACTCTCTCCGAGACGAGCACATTGATGGCTGATGTGACCGCGACATCATATTCAAATGACCAGAACGCTTTCACGTCCGAGACCGATGCTTTTGAGGATTTGCTGGATTTGAGAACCAGAAAGAACTCCGTCATCGGAGAGCTGGTATGGTCATACGCCAAGGAGAACCGGACGTTCAACGCCGGGTACAGGGGAGCGTTCGGTTTTCTGCGGAGCGACCTTTCGGGAAGCGGCGTGACGAACGTGCGGACCGGACGGCAGAGGCTTTACGGGGAATATTCCTCACGCCACGGCTCGTTCTCGTACCGTGTGAGCCTCGGGGCGGAGAACAACATGAAGGCCGGTGACGACGGCTTTTCGAGATTCGCCTTTTCTCCGACAGTGCTCTTGTCTTATAGGTTGAATAAGAGGAATATGCTGCGTCTGCGTCTTGACTCGGAGACCTCGATGCCTGACATACAACAGATGTCCGGCAACAGGATTCTGATCATGGAGAACTTCTACCGCAGGGGAAATGCGGAAGTGCACAACAGCACCGGCTACCAGTCGAGGCTTATATATTCCTATAACATTCCACGGAAGCTGATTGTCCAGACCGACGCGCACTACAACCGCACCGCAGGCTTCCTCTATGACGCGTTCGTGCAGGACGGTGATGCTTGGTATCTGGAGACGCGGAACGCCCACCGTTTCTCCGAGGCGGGTATGAATATGATTGTGACATATATCCCTTGGAAGTGGCTGCGCCTTGGAGGGGATGTCTCCGCTGAACGCCAGACAATCAATGACGGAACTGTCGGTATTTTTCCTTTATATATGGCAGATCGAAGGTGTCGCCATTGTATGTAACGAGATATTTGTAATCAGCCAATATATCCTTAAATGCAGCGAGCATCTTTGGCTCGGAACAACCGTCATCATTGAATAATAAGGTAATACGAAACTGTTCGTCGTTTAGAATCGTTCCATATCCGATCAGATAAAGATCTGACCGGGCAGCGCTTAATCCGGTTGTTTCAATATCAAAGAAGAGATATTGATCCGGCGTTTCTTTCATCCAGTTCAGATTAACTGAAGAAAGTGGCATCGTATAGTCGTATTGAATCATAGTATGTAACCTCAAATGTAAAAAAATCGAATAATCTCATGATATGCCCCTGCGATCAAAAAATCAATCAGATATTTCCATAATGAGAAAACTGTGTTATACTTGGCATAGTAAAATTTGGAGACATATTATTATGATAGCATACATTTCAGGAGCACTTGTCAGTGCAGGAGAGAATTATATAGTGATCGATAACCACGGTATGGGATATCGGATCTTCGTATCTGGTAAGTTTCTTGAGCATATTCCAGCATATGGAACGCAGATCAAAATATACACACACATGTATATAAGAGAAGATGAATTGACATTGTATGGGTTTCATTCAGAAGAGGAATTATCTGTATTCCGTATCTTGATCGGAATCAGCGGGGTAGGTCCGAAAGTCGCTATGGCAATCCTTACAGCTCTTACGATCCAGGAGCTTCAGCTCGCGGTGATTTCAGAGGATACGAAGACGATATCAAAAGCAAATGGTGTCGGCGCCAAGGGTGCATCAAGGATCATATTGGAATTAAAAGATAAGTTAAAGATGGAAGATATGATGGATGCAGCCTATGAGCAGTCGATCGTACAGGATACACAAGATTTAAATGCAGCAAGAGATGCGATTCTTGCACTTGTAAATCTGGGCTATTCGAATTCCGAAGCAGCACTTGCCGTAAAAAAGATTGGGGATACCAGTCAGATGGATATAGAATCGATATTAAAGGCAGCATTGAAGAAATTAATATAAAAACAGATACAGGTGGACACAGTGGGTAGAATTATTTCAACAGAAGCAGATATAGAAGAATTAAATAGTGAATATAGTTTGAGACCAAAGTATCTGGATGAATATATTGGACAGAATAAAGTAAAAGAGAATCTGAAGATTTTTATTGAGGCGGCAAAGAGGAGAAATGAACCGTTAGATCATTTACTCTTATATGGTCCGCCTGGCCTTGGTAAAACGACATTAGCATCCATAGTTGCAAATGAGATGGGGGTTAATATCAAGATCACATCAGGACCGGCAATCGAGAAGCCGGGCGAACTGGCAGCTATTTTAAATAATCTGTCAGAGAATGATATATTATTTATTGATGAGATTCACAGATTAAACAGTCAGGTAGAGGAAGTCTTATATCCTGCAATGGAAGATTTTGCGATTGATGTCGTGATCGGAAAAGGAGCAGGAGCAAGGTCAATCCGTCTGGATCTTCCGAAATTCACATTGATCGGAGCAACGACAAGAGCCGGTATGCTGACAGCACCGCTTCGTGACCGATTTGGCATGGTTGATCGGCTGGAATTCTATTCACCGGAGGAATTGAAGCAGATCGTAATACGGTCCGGGGATGTATTGGGTGTAGAGACCGATGATGCGGGCGCACTTGAAATTGCAAAACGATCCAGAGGAACACCAAGACTTGCCAATCGTCTGTTAAAGAGATGCCGGGATTTTGCACAGGTATGCCACAATGGCTGTATCGATTATGAGGTTGCAAAGACAGCACTGGATAAGCTTGAGGTTGACTCCATGGGACTTGATAATACAGACCGGAACATATTAATGACAATGATAGAGAAGTTTGGTGGAGGTCCGGTGGGACTGGATACTCTGGCTGCTGCCATTGGGGAAGATTCCGGCACGATTGAAGATGTATATGAGCCATATCTGATCAAAAATGGTTTTATCAACCGGACACCGAGAGGACGGGTTGTAACAGAACGGTGTTATAAGCATTTCGGACTGGATGCATTTATCGAATAGGTTATTTTGGCCCATACAATAAATGAATTACGGGAAAATAATACCTGTATGGTACAGGTAAAAAATATATATGAAAGAAATAAAATGAAATATAAAGGAGGAGAGTCATGTCACAAAAAAATGATATCCCGGTGGTTATTAACAATAAAGTGTATACATTGAGCGGATTTGAAAGTGAAGAATATCTCCAGAATGTAGCTTCTTATATCAATGGTAAGATCCAGGAATGTCAGTCTTCCGAAAGTTACCGCCGTTTTAATGCAGAATATCAGAGTGTATTACTTGCACTTAATATCGCAGATGATTACTTCAAAGCGAAGCTTCAGGTAAATCAGATGCTGACGGAGGATGACGATAAGGACAAACAGATTTATGACCTCAGACATGAAGTGATCGAGACACAGATCAAATATGAATCTGCACAGAAAATGATTGATGAATATAAAGAAAAAGTCAATGCTCTGCAGAGAGAAATAATAAAGTTGGAAGCAGAAAATAATGTTAAATAGACCTGAGATTTTAGCTCCGGCAGGCTCTATGGATGCGCTGAAAGCTGCGGTAAGTGCAGGCGCTGATGCATGCTATGCCGGAGGCGATATGTTCAGCGCCCGTGCATTTGCCGGAAACTTTGATACAACAGAATTACTGGAAGCAATTGATTACTGCCATATTCATAATGTGAAGTTATATATGGCAGTTAATACTTTGCTCAAAAATAGTGAAATGAAGAAACTGATTCCTTACC
>OLNF01001212.1_pt1 | contig 22296 bp, 33 predicted proteins | sample 1673061 | NCBI WGS metagenome assembly OLNF01 (sample SAMEA3136751, study PRJEB25190) | human gut metagenome
CTTATTACTATAATTAAATAATAACTTCTTAATATTTTAACTTTTCCCGTACTAATTATTTTAATCAAAAAAAACAGAGATAATTAATCCCTGCCTAATAGTAAATTACTACTTTTTCTTTTTAGCATCAAATTTTTTTCTTTCTTCTGTATTTAGTATTTTCTTACGAAGTCTAATATTATTAGGTGTTACTTCTATTAACTCATCAGAATTGATATAATCAAGAGCATATTCTAGTGTTATTGGACGAGGTCTTTTTAAGACAACTGTATGATCACTTCCAGCAGCTCTTGTATTAGTTAATTGTTTGCCTTTAGTAACGTTAACTGCTAAATCGTTATCACGATTACATTCACCAATAATCATTCCTTCATATACTTCACAACCTGGTTCAATAAACATAATACCACGGTCTTCTAAGTTTCCGATTGAGTAAGCGGTTGCTTGTCCACTATCAACTGATACTAATACACCTAGTTTTCTCTCCCCAATTTCTACACTTTCATATGGTTCATAAGATGAGAATGTATGGTTTATTATTCCATACCCCTTAGTCATAGTCATAAAATCAGTCATAAAACCAATTAAACCACGAGATGGAATCTTATAGTTAAGTCTTACTTGATTTTCAAAGTTTTCCATGTTTTGTAGATTTGCTCCGCGTAGTCCTAATTGTTCAATAATAGAACCAACACAGTCTTCTGGTATTTCTATTTGTAAATCTTCCCAAGGCTCATACTTAACACCATCTATTTCTTTAATAATTACTTTAGGTTTAGAAACTTGAAGTTCAAAGCCTTCACGACGCATATTTTCAATTAAGATACCTAAATGTAATTCACCACGACCAGATACTAAGAAACTATCATTAGTTGCTGTCTCTACTTTTAAACTAACATCTTTTTGTGTTTCTTTTAATAGTCTTTCTTCAATCTTACGAGCAGTTACTAATTTACCATCACGACCAACGAATGGTGATGTATTAGCTCCAAATGTCATTTGTAGAGTTGGTTCGTCTATATGTAAAACAGGTAGTGGTGAAACTTTTCCTTGTTCACAAATAGTTTCTCCTACTGATATATCAGCAAGTCCAGCGATAGCTACTATATCTCCTGCTTCTGCATGATCTATTTCTACTCTACTATAACCATAGTAACCGAATAGTTTTTGAATACGGAAAGCTTTAGTAGTACCATCTAATCTAACACAGTTAACCATCTCTCCTGTATGAATCTCTCCATTATGAACACGACCAATACCAATTCTTCCGACAAATTCATTGTAGTCAAGTAAAGCTGGTTGAAATTGTAATTCTTTTGTATTATCACCAGTAGGAGCTGGTATTTCACTAATAATTAAATCAAGTAATGGTTCAAAACCAGGCTTTTGAGTAGAAATATCATCTGATAAACTACAAGTTTCATTTAAAGCACTAGCATAGATAACTGGAAACTCTAATTGGTTTTCATCAGCACCTAACTCGATAAATAAATCTAATACTTCATCTACTACTTTAGAACAACGAGCACTTGGCTTATCTACTTTATTAATTACAACGATAGGTTTTACTTTTGCTTCTAAAGCTTTCTTTAAAACGAATCTAGTTTGAGGCATAGCTCCTTCATAAGCATCTACTACTAATAATACTCCATCAACCATATTCATAATACGTTCAACCTCACCACCAAAGTCAGCATGTCCTGGTGTATCTAAGATATTGATACGATAATCTTTATAGTCAAGAGCAGTAGTCTTAGCAAGAATAGTGATACCACGTTCTTTTTCTATGGCATTTGAATCCATTGATACATTGCTAACGTCTTCATTATCTCTAAACATACCTGATGTCTTTAAAATACCATCAACAAGGGTTGTTTTACCATGGTCAACGTGAGCAATAATTGCTATATTTCTTTTTTTCATTTACATCACACTCCAAAATACGTTCTAAATTATATCATATCTTTTAAATAATTACTAGACCTGATATTAAAATAGCACTGATTTTTAATTAATCAGTACTATTAATAGATTCTTTTAATACTAACTATTTAGTATTATTTATTTGACTCATTACTTCATCAGCAAAGTTTTCTTCTTTTTTCTCAATACCTTCACCTACAGCATAACGAATCATTGAAACGATTGATCCACCATTATTCTTAACGAATGTACCTACGTTTACACTAGAATCTTTAATGAATTCTTGTTCTTCAAGACAAATTTCTTTATAGAATTTGTTAAGTCTTCCAGTAACCATTTTTTCTGCTATATCAGCCGGTTTTCCTTCATTCATAACTTGTTCTTTAATTACTTTACTTTCATGATCAACCATATCAGCTGGTACATCACTACGAGTTGCACAAACTGGAGCCATAGCTGCTACATGCATAGCAACGTCTTTTGCTACTTCTAAACTTGTATCAGCAAGTACTACTAAAGCACCAATCTTTCCACCCATATGTAAGTAACTACCAAATACTTCATTATCATTTTTTTCTACTAATTCATGACGACGGAAAGATAATTTTTCTCCAATCTTAGCAGTTAGAGCAACTAACTTAGCTTCAATTGTTTCTCCATTATCATCAAATGATAATACTTCTTCATGAGTTTTTAAGTTATTAGCTAAAATAGTATTAGCTAGATAATCAACAAAGTTTGTAAATTCTTCATTCTTAGCAACAAAGTCAGTTTCAGAGTTAACTTCTAGGATAACTGCTTTATTACCATCTGTTACTATTTTACAAAGTCCTTCAGCAGCAACACGACTAGCTTTCTTCTCAGCTTTACTGATTCCTTTTTCTCTTAACCAGTCAATAGCTTCATTCATATTTCCATTAGTAGCTTCTAGAGCTTTTTTACAGTCAAGCATTCCAGCCCCTGTTTTATCTCTTAATTCTTTTACATCACTTGCTTTAAACATAATTATTCCTCTTTCTTTATAAATAATTGATTATTAAGCTGCTAACTTTTCAATAATTTCAGCTTTCTTAAGACCTGTTACAGAAATACCTTTTTCTTTTGCTATCTCTTTTAATTCAGCAACTGTCATTTTATCATAATCAACAGTTTCTTCTTTTACTTCTTCTTTAGTTTCTTCTTTTTTCTCTACTTTAGAAGCTTTTTCAGCTGTTCTTTCTTTTCTCTTAGCATCTTTTGCTTTATCTTCTTCAGTAGTGTAATCAATTACTTCATTTCCATTAGCTACTGCTATAGCGTTAGTTAAAGCTCCAATAACTAGTTTTACAGCACGAACTGCATCATCATTTCCAGGAATAACATAATCAACCATATCTGGATCACAGTTAGTGTCTACGATACCAAATACAGGTATTCCTAAAATTCTTGCTTCTTTAATAGCTATTTCTTCTTTTCTTGGATCTACGATAATTAAAGCATCAGGTACTTTCTTCATATCACGAATACCACGTAAGTTTTTATTTAACTTCTCATATTCTTTCTTAAGTCCTGCTACTTCTTTCTTAGGAAGTAAATCAAATGTTCCATCTGTTTCCATCTTTTCGATTTCTTCCATTCTTCTTATTCTTGATTTGATAGTTTTAAAGTTTGTTAAAGTACCACCTAACCAACGTTCATTGATGAAATACATATTTGTACGAGTAGCATTTTCTTCAGCTGCTTCTTGAGCTTGCTTTTTAGTACCTACAAATAAAACCTTTCCACCATTTTCTGCTATTTCTTGTAATGCTGCATAAGCTTTTTCAATAGCTCTAGCTGTTTTTTGTAAATCGATAATATAAATATCATCTCTAGTAGTATAGATGTATTCCTTCATCTTAGGATTCCATCTTCTTTTTTGATGTCCAAAATGAACACCAGCTTCTAATAAATAATTCATTGATACAACTGTCATATATTTTTCTCCTTTTCGTTTTTATATCTTCTATTTTGTTCTAAAGATTACCACCATCACTGGCACTAGATAATCTAATTCCAAAATATGTTTATTTGTTTAATAATTCAATGATTTCAGCTTTTTTAAGTCCTGTTACATTAATAGATTTTTCTTTTGCTATTTCTTTTAATTCAGCTACTGTCATTTTGCTATAATCTTTTTCTTCACTTTTAACTTCAGCTTTAGTTTCTTCTTTCTTAGCTGGTTTTGAAGCTTTAGCTACTTTCTTTTCTCCTTTAGCAACACTAACTAATTCAGTGAATGCTTTAGGATCATTAATAGCTATTTCTGATAACATCTTACGGTTAATTTCTATACCGTTTTTAGTTAATCCATTAATGAATTTTGAATAACTGATATCGTTTAGACGACATGCAGCATTGATACGAGTAATCCATAATTTTCTGAATTCTCTTTTCTTTTGTTTTCTATCACGGAAAGCATATTGTCCTGAATGCATTAATTGTTCTTTTGCAGTCTTATATAATCTATGCTTACTTCCAAAATATCCTTTTGCTTGTTTTAATACTTTTTTATGACGAGCTTTTGTAGTTGCTCCATTCTTTACTCTTGCCATACTTTCTCCTCCTTCATCTCATTTTAAAGAACATTCTTTAAACGATTTTGATCTGCTTTACTTAAGTTAGATCCTTTTCTATTCTTACGATTTGCACTAGTTGGTTTATAACCAGTATTATGACGACTTCCTGGACGTCCTATTTTAATATCATTTTTACGTTTTTTGATTACTTTTGCTGTTCCCTTATGTGTTTTAATCTTTGGCATAATTTTATTCCTCCTACTTATCTTTTTTTGGTACTAACATCATCGTCATGTTACGACCGTCTAATTTTGCTTGTTCTGCTACTTCAGCATATTCGCTTGCTTGTTCTGCAAAACGATCTAAGACTTCTTTACCAAGTTCTGTATGTGCCATTTGTCTACCTTTAAAACGAATACTAAGCTTAACCTTATCACCTTTTTTAAGGTATTTAATAGCATTTCTTAATTTTGTTTCAAAGTCACCTACATCTATTACAGGTGATAAACGAAACTCTTTTAATTCTGCTTGACTAGCTCTTTGTTTCTTTAAGGCATCTTTTTCTTTCTTTTGTCTTTCATAACGGTACTTGTTATAATCCATTACCTTACATACAGGGGGATTACCATTTGGATTCATTAGTACTAAATCAAGATTAGCATAATTTGCAAGTGTCCTGGCATCTTGAATTGATTTAATCCCAACTTGTTCTCCATTTGGTCCAATAACTAATACTTCCTTGGCTCTAATCTCATCATTAATCATTAGACTATTCTTGTCTTTTGCGATAATTAACACCTCCATAAATTAAGAAAAGTGGATAAATATTTACCCACTTAAAAAACCATATTATAAATTATAATTTTGGCTTTTTACCTATCGCTATTTAGCAATCAGGTGGATAAACATCGCTTTCCTTTTCTTTAACTGCTAATATTATATGCAATAAAAGTCAAAAAGTCAAACTTTTTTGACAATTTTTACTTTATTTTCCCGATTTTTTCTTCTTTTTGAGATTCTATACCTAAATTTTTGTAAAACTCATCTAACTTTTGTATATCTGAAGTAAATACATCTGTAATGATTTCACCATTCTCATATAAAGCAAATTCAGCATATGGACTGTCTTCGTTAGACATTAATTTACTAATTACTGGATAAACACTGCTAAGATATTCTTTCTGTCCTTCTAATCCTTCCGTACTAAGAGCGAAGGTGTAAGAAACATAGCGATTTCCTCTAGCGGTTACACTACTGTTATTTTGAATTACTGAAAGCCCAGTTTTTGTTATTTCCTCTAATTGTGAATAATAGTTTTTACTATCATCATAAGAAACATTGTAGTTAGCCCACCAAGGACTAGATAATATTGTTTTCTTAAATTCTTCTTCGTGTTCCTCACCAGTTATACTGTGCTCATTAGGTATCATTAGACAGTGTCCAAATGAATGGGCAATTCCGTTAGGTTCTATTATTACACCTTTAAATTTGTCAATATTAGCTAATTCACTTTTATTCATAAACTACTTCCCTTCTGTTCTTATGCTTTAGAGCTTCCTTCATAAAGTATTCAAATATTTTTACTGAGTTTATATCAGTATCTAACATTAACTCTGGATGCCACTGTACTCCCATACAAAATGGATAGTTTTTAAGTTCTATTCCTTCAATAACACCATCTTCTGCTAAAGCTACTATTTTAAATCTCTCGTTTTTAGTTACTTCTTTAGAATGAAAACTATTAACACTTATTTTATCTTTAGAAATAATACTATAAAGCATACTATCTTTATTTATTATGACATCATGAACTGGTTTATCTTCCATCTCTTTTACCCAACTAGTATTATGAATATTATCATCTACATCTTTTAGAAAAAAGTTATCTACTTTATAATTAGCAAGTAATTGCATTCCAAGGCATACGCCTAGAACTGGCAAACCTCTTTTAAGAGCTTCTTCTAAGATAAAGTAGTCATAAGGACTTATCTTACTTCCTCCTGGAATAAATAAACCATCACACATATCTAACCAGTAAGTAGCAAGATTTTTTTCTTCTTCTGTTGGTAAGACATAATCTTCATATTTAGTATCATAATATTCCATATTTTGCATTGGGCATAAAAGAAGAGGATTACCTCCCATCTTTAAAATAGCTGTTCTTGTACTATCAAAGACATAGTTTAAACATCTACCTTTTTGATTTACATCATATCGTGTAAGTATACCAATTACGGGTTTCATTAAAATTCTATTCTTTCTTTGATATAATCTTCTAACTCGTCTAGTTTTACTACTACTTGTTCCATCGTATCTCTATCTCTTACGGTTACAGTATTATTATTAATAGTTTCATCATCTATAGTAATAGCAAATGGTGTACCAATAGCATCACATCTTCTATATCTTTTACCAATACTTCCTGCTTCGTCATAACTACAAGAGAATTTACTAGCAAGATTTTTCCATACTTCATGAGCTTTTTCACTATGATACTTCTTAGCAAGTGGTAATACTGCTACTTTATATGGTGCTAAATATGGATGAAGGTGTAATACTTCTCTTGTTTCATTATTATCAAGCATTTCTTCATCATAAGCATCACATAATACTGTTAAGAACATTCTATCCACTCCAACACTAGGTTCAATTACATAAGGAATATACTTTTCATTAGTTTCTGGGTCTAAATAGGCCTGACTTACTCCTGATACCCTTTGGTGTTGTGTTAAATCATAATCAGTACGAGATGCTATTCCCCATAACTCCCCAAAACCAAATGGAAATTTATATTCAATATCAGTAGTAGCATTACTATAGAAAGATAATTCTTCTTTTGAATGATCTCTTAATCTTAAGTTTTCCTTTTTAATTCCTAATGATAATAGAAAGTTATAGCAATAGTCTTTATAATATTGATGCCAGTTTAACTCATCCCCTGGCTTACAGAAAAATTCCATTTCCATCTGTTCAAATTCTCTAACACGGAAAATAAAGTTACCTGGTGTTATTTCATTTCTAAAACTTTTACCAATCTGACCAATACCAAATGGGACTTTAAGGCGCATACTTCTTTGAACATTTAGAAAATCAACAAATATTCCTTGAGCTGTTTCTGGTCTTAAGTAGACAGTATTTTTAGCATCTTCTGTTACTCCTTGGAACGTTTTAAACATCAAGTTAAATTCTCTTATATCAGTATAGTCTAATGCTCCACAGTTAGGACAAGTTATATTATGTTCCTTGATATAGTTCATTAACTCTTCATGATTCATTCCTCCAGCATCTTCTACTCCATCTGCTTCTACTAGTTTATCAGCACGATGTCTAGTCTTACATTTCTTACAGTCGATTAAAGGATCTGAGAATGTAGCAATATGACCTGATGCTTCCCAAGTCTTTGGATTCATTAGTATTGCACTATCTAGTCCTACACAGTTTATATCTTCTTGAATAAATTTCTTCATCCAAGCATTCTTAATATTATTTTTAAGTAGAACTCCTAAGGAACCATAATCCCAAGTATTAGCAAGTCCACCATAAATTTCACTTCCTTGGAATACATATCCATATTGTTTACAAAAAGCTACTAGCTTTTCCATAGTTAATTTTTCCATAAACTTCCTCTTTTCTTTCTTATATATTATAGTAGTTTTTCAATCTCTTCACAAGATGAAATTATCTTAAAGTAACAAGATAAGTCTTCATCTTTACTTATATAATTATTTTCTTTTAGACTTTTAAGTTCTTGAAGTAGTAGGTCAAAGTCACCAAACTCGTTATATAGATATATCTTTTTGTCACATTTTAGTTCCATTTTACTATCTAACATCGTATAAAACTCGGCTCTTGTCCCTACTCCTCCTGGTAAAAAGATGATTATATCACTTTCATTATACAAGTTAGCAATTCTATCAGTTACTGTTTTAACTTTATATTTAGTAGTACCTCTTACTTCTTTAAACTCATTAGTATCTAGTCCATAAATAGTAATATTTTTATCATGTTCCACTAAAACATCTTTTACTTTCCTTAATAGTCCAGTTTCATTCGGTCCCATTACAAAGTTATCATACTTAGATAGAGTCTTTGCTATTTCATAAACTTTAGTAGTTATCTCTCCCGTTCCATTATAACTACCACCCATTATTCCAATATTCATCGCTACCTCCTAAAAAAATTTTGGTAAGAAAATGATTATACCTATAATACTTGCAAAAATAGCTGCTATCAAAACTGCTCCTGCTGCTGCATCCTTTGCCATTTTTGCTTTCTTATTCTTCTTAGTTGCTACTAAGTCCACTGTATTTTCAATAGCTGTATTAATCAGTTCTAGACTAAAAACTAAGGCAAATAATAGTAAACAGATAAACCATTCATTTAGTGATAGTCTTACATAAATACCAGTAATAACTACTATTATTGCGATAAGAAAATGAATAAACATATTTCTTTCTTCTTTAATAGTAGTAATAATCCCTTCAGAAGCATATTTAAAGGAAAAGATAAGTTTTGTCTCATCTTCCTTATCTTTTAGAAAATTACTTTCATACATGATAATAAGAAAGAATAAATAAGCTAGTCCTAAAGTAATACCACCTAATACATCAGTAAGATAGTGTACACCTAATATTAATCTACTTAACGGAATAGTTATTATTAAGAATAAGAGTACTCCTTCTTTTAGTTTCCTATAACTTACCTTTTTATCTTTCATTACAAGGTAGAGTAAAAATCCATAGAAAGATATAGCTATAAAGGTATGTCCTGAAGGAAAACTATAATCTGCTAATAAGTTTTGACCGATAATTGGTCTTTCTCTTAAAAATATATTTTTAGTAATATTAATAATTAATCCACTACCAATTAGGTCTAGAAAAAGAAAGATTCTTTGTTTATTTGATTTTAAAATAAAAACTAAAAAGAAAGATACTACTATTAAGCCTTTAATACTTCCTAAAAAAGATAGTAAAGTAGCAACTGATAATAAGATGTTATTTTTAATAGATATTAATAAGTAGTAAAGTAATAAATCTTCTTTCATCGTTGCTTTAAACAAAACAGAGGTAGCTATTAAGATAAAAGCAAACAGGGAAATAATTATATAATTCTTTAAATGGCCTTTCATAAACTACTCCTTTAACAAACTTAATGTTTTATTTAACATTTTTCTACTCTTTAAATATATACCGGTATATCTATCATAATATTCTTCTAAAAATTTATATATTTCTAAGTTAGTTTCATCTGCTACTTCTATTTTAGTTATCTTACTAATATCTAGCAGGGAATACATTCTTATTAATTTAATCGCTTTAGAACTATTATATCCTCTATTTTGATAACAATTAGCACAAACAAAGCCTCCTAAAGTAGCATCTAATCCTACAATATTTGTTTTATCACCACACGATACACACCCATCTAAAATTGGTTCTACTCCTAAATAAGTTAGATACTTTAACTGAATAATATTAGTAATAGTCTCTTTATTTAGTCCTTGTTCTATCTTATCAAGGGCATTAATTAGTAAAGACATAATTTCTTTTGCCTCACTTTGTCTTACTACTTGATAGGTTAAATCTAAAATAAAGGAGGCATAACATAGACTTGCTAAGTCAGTCATTATCTTAGGATAAGCATTAATCACATCTATACTAGATATTGTCGAAACACCATTTTCTCGGTAATAAAAATGAAAAGTTCCATAAAGGAGTTTTCTACTAGTTCCTCTTAGTTTACTTTTCAAATTACGACATCCTTTAGATAAGATGCTGATAAGACCATATTCTTCAGTCAAAACGTTTAGTATCTTACTAGAATCACTATAGTTTACTTCACTTAAGATGATTCCTTTCACGTCTACTATCTTCATCCTTATCACTTTCCCTTATCTTCTTATTAAGAAGAAAATACCTAACATCCCCTGTTTCTTTAAATAATTTCCATATTAATTCATCCATTTTATCACCTACTACTAATATGAGAGAAAGAAACATTTTTTATTCATTTTCAAAACCAAATTCTTTTAAATATTTTTCTTCTTCCTTCCAGTTTTCTATTACTTTTACATATGTTTCTAGATAAACTTTCTTACCCATAAACTTTTCCATTTCATATCGTGCTGCTGTTCCTATTTTCTTAAGCATACTACCATTTTTACCAATGATAATTTTCTTAAGCGATAATCTATCTACTACAATTAAGACTTGGACTCTAATTAAGTTATCATCTTCTTCATATTTCTCGGTATAACAAGTTATTGCATGAGGGACTTCTTCTTTAGTTAATTGCATTGCTTTTTCTCTTACAAATTCTGCTAAAATAAATTTAGTAGAGACATTGGTTAAAGCATCATCTTCAAAGATTGGTTCACTATCTATTAAATATTTTTTCAAAGTAGTAACTAAATCATCTAGTCCATCCTTTTCTAAAGCTGATATGGGAATAACTTCCGCAAAATCAAAGTCTTTAGTCGCTTTATCTATTGTTTTAAATAATGTTTCTTTGGCTATACTATCTACTTTATTTAATAATAGAAAAACAGGCACATCTTCAATCTCTTTTATTTTATTTAGTATAAACTGATCACCCTTACCAAACCCAGTCTTAGCATCTATCATAAATAAAATAATATCTGCTTGGTCCATATTTTGATAAGCCGTTTTATTTAAAACATTTCCTAATTTATGAATTGGTTTATGAATACCAGGTGTATCAATAAATACTATTTGGGCTTCATCATCTTGATAAATTCCTTCAATACTATTTCTAGTTGTTCCTGCTTTATCAGTTGTTATAGCTAAATGAATATTTAAAAGACCATTTAGTAGTGTACTTTTTCCGACATTAGGTCTACCCATAATTGTTACAAATCCACATTTTTTCATTTAAAACATCTCCACTATTCTTGGTATATAAATAATTGCTAAGATACAAACAGTCATCATAACGAAGACAAATTCCGCAGCACTTGCTGTATCTTTGGCTACTTTGGCAAGAGGATGAAACTCCTTAGTAACAAGGTCTACAACATTTTCAATCGCTGTATTTAATAGTTCAACAGCCGAACATGATCCTATACAAATTATAACAGCAATCCATTCTAAAATAGTTATCTCAAATACAATTCCTAAAATGATAAAACAAATAGAAACTAAGAAAAGTACCATTAAACTAGGTTCTGAGGTATAAGCAGATACTAAACCAGCTATAGAATTTTTAGTAGCATTTATTATTCTTTTAAAACCAAATTTTCTATTTTTCCCTTTTAATTCCATATTTTTCTAAGACCTCCTCTTGTTTGGCAAACATTATTTTAGCATCACTTTCTGTTTGATGATCATACCCTAATAAATGATAAAAACCATGAACAGCTAAAAAACAAATTTCTCTTTCCAAACCATGTCCATATGATTCAGCTTGTCTTTTAGCAGTATCAATACTGATATAAACGTCACCAAGGACTCTTTTACCTTCAGGTAACTTACAAATATCATCATCTTCTAAAGCAAAAGTTATTACATCTGTTGGTCTATCAATATGTCTATAATCTCTATTTAACTTCCAGATATAGTCATCATCTACTATGATGATATTTAATTCAGCATCAATCTCTTCCATCTCCATTGCTTTTTTAATTACTTTTTTAACAGTCGTTAGATAAGGGACATCTTCCCCACTTTCGTTATAAATTCCAATTTTTTTCAAAGTTCATCACCACCATAAGTTTAACAAATTTATCACAAATTGTCATCACTAACAATTAATTTCACTAAAAAAAACACATAGAAACTTTTCTATGTATTAAAGTATTATCTTAATAAAGCCAATTAATAATAGAATTGCTATTATATTTAGCATCCACTCTTTAGATAGTAATGGTTTATAAAACTCTCTTACTTTTAAGAACAAGATATAGATGTAAAATCCAATCATTCCACCTACAGTATTTAACATTATATCATCTATATCAAATACTCTACCTATCATTAACTGCGTTGTTTCTATTGAAACTGAAGCAATTAAAGTAAGAACTAAAATAGGAAGATATCTATTTTCTTTTAATATATAACTACAAAAGAAACCATAAGGTATAAACATTACTACATTACCTAAAACATTTTTAATAAACAATCTACTACCAAGTGAGTATCTAAATATCTCTTTAAAAGGTATTAAATTATTTCCTGTAACTGATGTAGTATCTTGAAAGGTAACTACTTGAAAGAGACAAAGAATATAAATCATAAAGAACAGAGCTAAAACTTCTTTATATAAGACTATCTTTCTTTTGTTTTTAATAATATCAGCAATTCTTAATGATACAGCAATTATTACTGATAAAATAACCATTGGTAAGCTAAATTCTAAGACATTTTCAATAGAATTTCCAAGACTATTTAACATAACAAGTACCTCATTCTTTCTGATTTTCTAAAGTAATATCAATATTTTCTAGAGATTCATAACTAGTTATATCTTCTTCTACTTTGAAAAACAATTCTACTTCTATTTTATCAGCACTTGCCTTTTTTTTCAAAACATTTATTGCTAATATTTTAATATCATTACCTATTCTTTGTTTTAATTTATCAACAGCTAGTTTTTTTATCTTTTTTAAAGTCTTATCTTCTTGATAAGCAACTTGTTTTAGTTTAATTTCTTCTTTTTTAGTAAAACTGATTCTAAAAGGAATAAGAGGGTTATTATATAGGACAGTTTCTTTAGAAATACTATTATTATATTTAAATAATTCTGATATAAATATGTTCTTATCAAGAAATATAATTTCTAATGTATTCTTTTTCTTACCAGTTTTAATCTCCTCTTGATAGATGGTCGGAAGATTAAGATTTACTTGATACCAAACTTCAGCATAAACTTTTCCTCTTGCCGCTACTTTAGTTTTGATCTCTTCTTTATTTTTAATAAGTCCACTAATTAAAGTATCACCTTTATCTACTACATCATTCTTCTTAGTAGTAACTTCTCCATAATCAGCTTCTATTCTAGTGATTCGTCCTTTCTTCTTAGCCACTATACTTCTAGGTTTTAACTCTTCTTCTTTAGGATTATTTATTCTTCTAATCACTTTTACTTGATACATAGTACCAATTTCTTCTATTTCTAACCACTCTAAGTAGTCCTTTTCCTTCTCCAGTATTTTTTCTCTTATCGCTTCTTTTCTTTTATAAGAGACTTTAAATCTAAATCTTGTGATACCATTTTCCCTTAAATCGGTAAGAATCATATCTTTTATCTCTTTATCAGTTTCTACTACTCTAACAGAAAAGATAATATTGGTTAGCAAAACAATTACTAGAAAAGCGAAGATAATAGAATAAAGAAATATCTTTTTAGTTTTATATAAATGAATTAAGTAAGCTTTTCCTGTTCTTTTTAGAATAGTTATTTCATAAGTAGGTGCTAGTTTTTTTATCTTTTGAAAGTACTCTTCTTCTATTTCTAAAATTAAATAGTCTTTTGTCTCTTTCTTTTTTATGAAAGGTATCTTTAAAATAATTAAAAGTGATAGGAGTGAGTTTGGACGACGACCTTCTATTTTAATTATATAATGACTCATTACTCTAACTCTACTTTAGTTAAATTTCCCTGAATTAAAAGCTCATCGTCAAGCATCTTTATTAAAGATAATTTATTACCAGTTAAAGTTATTTTTTTATTTTGGGCTACAAAAGAAACTCTAGTATCTGAAAGTGAGAGTATCTTTTCATAATTGGCAATATAAATATGATCAATAAAAATATCAAAATGAAATTCATTATCTTCAATATAATTTTTTATCCTATTATATCCTATCATTTTTCCACCTATATAAATTTATGTTAGAAAAAAAAAATAAAGACCATTAATTAGTCTCTATTTCCTCTAGATTGTCTACGTTCATTCTTGCGAGCATTCTTTTTAGCTTCTTCTCTTGCTTTTCTTCTTCTAACCCCTGGTTTATCATAAGCATCGTGTTTCTTTGCTTCTGAAGGGACACCACTACGAGCAAGCTTTTGCTTGTATTTTCTGATTTTAAAATCTAAGCTACTAGTTGTGCTATTTGACTTCTCTTTTGTTTGTGTCATTCGGCTATCCCTCCCTTCGTTTTTTTCTACAACTGATTATAACACTTGATAGGCATTTCTGACAACTATAAATTTACATTTTTTTTACATTTTAACAATGTTTTATGATATTTCCACCAAAATAATAACCGATAAGGTAGCAAAATATGAAGAAAAAGATAATTAGAACTATTTTAATAACTTTACTAAGTTTTAATCTAAAGGACATATTTTATCCTCACTGATTCTTCTAATTGATGAACCTAAACTTTTTCCTGAATCAACTAATATGCTTATTAACTTATTTAACTGATTTAATATTGTACCACTTAAAGTGCTAGCTCCCCCTACTATTAATAGTAAATCTTTATCATTTATTTTTTTCATTAATTATTCACCTCACAGTCCTTTGGATTTGTATAGCCTTCAACTACTCCGACTAGAAAAGCTACTATAGCAGTAATTCCTACAAAAGCCCAAACTGAAAAACCACCTTTTATTCTTTTTAATTTTTCATCTTCTATTTTTTGCATCATAACCTCCAACTCTTTATTAATACTTTTAATAATGATATTTTTTTAATAGGTATATAAATGTTACCCACTTTATTTTTAGAAAGTTTTTTATTAGTTGATAGTATTAGATAAACTAAATCATCTTTTTCTATATTTTCTATTATTTTATAGATATGCTTACTCCCCTGATAGTAAAAAAATTTATTCTTTGTAATATTATCTAGTTGTTTCTTAGAAATAACAGTTTCTATTTCTTTATTATTTATGTTACAAGTGATTGCCTGATAATCAAAAATAGTTACCTTTCTCAAAAATAATATAGTAAATATTATTATAATAAAGAAAATTATTGTTCCAATAGTTAATAAATTATTTTTCTTCATAAATTTTTCCATCCTTTAATACGTATTTCCTAGCAAATAAATCTTTGTTTTCTAAGCGATGGGAAATATATAAAATTGTCGCATCTTTATAATTATTAAATATGTTTATTAATAGTTGTCTTTCACTTTTTATATCCATATTACTAAAGCATTCATCAAATAGATAAATTTTACTATTCCGATAAAGAGCTCTAGCACATGCTATTCGCATTTTCTCACCAGTACTAAGACTGTTTAACTCCATTTCGTTTATAGTATGGATATTTCTATCTTTACTAGCTAATACATTATTAAGACCAGTCACTTTTAAAATTTTATTAATACTATTCATATTTACTTTTCTTCCCATAGTTATATTTTCTAAAAGTGATTTAGCTTCTATTGATATATTACTAGTTACATAGGAAATATCATTTCTTAGATCTGCTAAGTTATAATGAGTAATATCCACATTATTAATTTTTATCATGCTAAACTCTGGTTCTAAATATCTACCTAGTAATTTAAATAAAGTACTCTTTCCACAACCAGACTTCCCATAGAAAAAGATATGTGATTTAAATGGAATAGTTAGATTTATATTTTTAAGTAGCTGCTTTAAACCATAAGAAAATGATAGATTATTAACAGTAATATTTAGTTCTTTTTCATATATATTAGGTGAATAATTTAATAATAGTTCCCTTTTAAGAAGAAAGAAATCATCTAGCCTGTCAACTGTTTCTTTATATTCTTTTTTTGCTAATAATTGAACTATTAAAGTTTCTTCATTTTTCAAGGTTACCCCTATAAGACTCTCTAAGAATATAAAGGTAGAAAGATTATCTATTTTCTTAGCACTGATTAATAAAACAGATAGGAGAAAAAACAAGGAAAAGTAATTAATATTTTCTATTAATAAAAATAAGTTTTTAGTCTTTTCCTTATACTTTTCTAAAGAACTAGTAGTTATAAAGTAATTAGTCATACTATTATTTAATTCTTTTGATTTACTCTTTTCATAGTGATATCCTTTTATCATTTCAAAAAAATGATACGTACTTGATACTAATAAGTTAAATTTATCACGTTGGTAATAATAGTTTTGTAAGTGTTTACCAAGTCCTTTCTTTTGAAAGATAACTAACAATAGAAAAAATACATTACTAATTAATAAGAAGAGAAAAACTCTTAAAGATACTTTTAAGAAAATTAAATATAAAGCAAGTAGCAGTGGTAATACTCGTAAAACAACTAACTTTTCATCAATAAAAAAGTCACTTATAAATTGAACATCTTGAAATATAGAAAGTACTTTCTCATTTTCTGTTCGTTTTAAATTATTTATAGGAAGCGATAGAAACTTATTTATTACTTTATTTGACAAGGTTTTAGAAATAGATAATTTTAATGCTAACTGATAACTAAATAATAAATAATCCGCGATTATTTTAAGAAAGGAGATTAAGACAAAAGGAATCATTAAAGTAAACATGTTTTGTAAGTTTTCTGGTATTAGTGCATAGTTTAGAAATATTTTTAATTGAAAAAAAGTAGCTAGTTCTAATATAAGACTAATTAAGGAAATAGTTAGAAGAAAAGTAAAGTAACCTTTTTTAGTCTTTGCTTGGACTTTTAAGATATTTGTTACTACTTTATATTTTTCTATTTTCTTTAAGAAAGCAGTTGGCTTAACAAAAAGATAATAGTTAGTACTTCTACTAACAAATTCTTCTATAGTTAAGTTATATTTACCTTTAGCTGGATCCATTATATATAACTTATTAGCACTAATTTTGTAGATTACTACATAATGATACTTATTTGCATTTTTATCTATTGTTAAATGAGCAATGCAAGGAAGAATATAGTTATTTTCTAAGTCTATCTTTCCTTCTAATGCCTCGCAATCAAATCCTAAGGATTCAAATACATTTTTAAGGCCAAATAAAGTTACACCTGTTCCATCATATAAAGATGTATCTTTTAAATATTCACTTGTTGGATAAATATTATAATAAGATAATACACATTTAAGACAAGCTATACCACAGTCAGATTGACTCTCCTGCTTTATAAATAATACTTTTTTTATTCTATCACCTCCTACAATTATGATAAACAATCAACTTATTTTTTTCCCCATCTAAGAATAATATCAGTTATTTTGACAAAAACACCAGTTTTTTCCAATCTATACTAAAATATTAACAAGGTGGTAGAGATGCATTATCAGAGAATTAGAGATTTAAGAGAAGATAATGATTTAACACAAAAAGAATTAGCTACTAAATTGAGTGTAAAGCGTTCTACTTATGCCATGTGGGAATTAGGTGACACTAACTTTCCAATCGAAAAGTTAGCTATAGTTGCAGAAATATATAAAACAAATATTGAATACTTATTAGGATTAAGTTATGATAAAAGTCCTATGACATATGAAAAAGATATTGATTATAATTTCATTGCAAGTAATCTAAAGAAATCAAGACTACGTCTAAGGAAAACGCAAAAAGAATTTGCTAATACTTTAGGTGTATATCAATCAAGTTACTCTTATTATGAAGATGGGCAAATAAGAATACCAACTGATAAACTTATTAAGTTAGCAACTACTTATCATATTTCGATAAATAAACTTTGTGGTGGGACTATTAAAAAGAAAGATCTTCATTATCTTTTCCAATAATCTCTAGAAATTTAATTTTTTTTCAAATAAATATTGACATTGTAAAATATTTCTGTATAATTAATATTGTCTTCTGAAAAAAAGGAAGGCGGTACTTATCTTGCGGATGTAGTTTAATGGCAGAACCTTAGCCTTCCAAGCTAACTACGGGAGTTCGATTCTCCTCATCCGCTCCATTAATGATTTAACCCTTATTTAATAAGGGTTTTATTGTGCAATAAATTAATTACCTCTTAATTACCTCTTATTTATAGATGTATAAAATTATCATTCTATAGTTACAAATAAAAATAGCTAAAATAAAATAGCTATTTTTCATTTTCCATGTTTATATAATTTTCCACCAATATCAATAAAAAATATATAAAATACATTCTTAATAACACAGCCAATCACTCTTGCAAGTATTGGATTATCATTTGTATAAAGTCTAAATATGGCATACTTACCATTATCAAAATTTCTATGTGTATTACCCACAAAGAACGATGATGATATTTCTTTTTTTATGCTCACTCTTTCAATCTCTAAACCTATTTTTTTATCCCAACTTAATACTTCTAAATATGGTACTGATGACAGCTCTCTAATTCTTTTTAGGAATTGAAGTTGATATTCATCAAAAAAATTTTCTTCATAGCTAATAAAAGAAAAATTAAATTTCAAATGTGTTGGTGTAAAACAACTGGTACAAGCAGTAGAAATTAGTGGCTTACTTTTTACTTTCTTTGGCAACTTCCTATTCCATTACATAAGTATCAAAATATTTTTTAATTAAGTCAACAGATATCTTTTTATTCTTACCTGGTTTATATGTTTGATACCACGGTGTTCCTTTCTCATGAGTCATATTTCTTAACTGCCATGCCGTATATATTGCAAAATTATCGTATGTCATATTTAGAGCCTCACGAACCGGAGTATCTGCTTCTATTTTTCTAATAACATCAACAGAAGACGGAGAATCTTCAATAGTTATCTCATTCCTTCCTTTTTTACAAAATTTTTCAAAAACAGATTTTATAACAGGCCCGTGATCCCAAGCTTCAATTTGATCATTAAAAAGAGCACTGTTATTTAATGATAAACTAATTCCTTGGGCATAATACAATAGCTTTTGTAATTTTAAATGTGTTAAGCCCTCATAAACTTCATATGTATCATTAACAGCTTGATTTTCTTTTTTCTCAGCATTTGTCTTATATATAAACCAAGTGGCTATATCCAACGCACTATATCTTTCCATATTCTTCACCCCAACTACCTTCATCCTATATATATAATAACATGAGTTGATACAATATTCTAGTATCTTTTTTATCATAAGTCAATACCTCCTTACTATATATATATTATTGCCAAATAATGTATATTTTTTCTAATATTACGTCAACAAAAAAAGACTCAGGCTACTATAATTAGTAACCTGAGTTCTTTTAATTATTGCTTACTTCATATAAAATACCACTATCTACTCTAAATTCTACATTATCAGCTTCCAAAATAGCTACTCCATTTTTGGTATATTTAGTTGGTAATTCGATACCTTTAACTGTAAAAATTTTGTCACATTTCCAATATCCAGCTACTTTTGCAATACCATTACAATTAGCATTTGTGCCATCTTGATTGCAAGTAGCGATAGGTCCACAAGGAATGAAATCATTTATTCCTACTGGATAACCATAGCAAGTTGCATAAGAGCCTACAGCTCCATTTTTATATTTGCTATTAGGTTTGATAATTTGATTTATCTTAAATATTCCATTAAATTTTACCTTGGAACCAACAGTTAATATTTGGTCAACTTGATTGTTAGAATTACTACCAGTTAGTCTTTCTTGAACTTTTGAAACAAAAGTATTCCAATCATACGGATTACCTCTACGAATATCATAAGGGCAATCTTTGCCAGTCCAGAAATTATGTTGAAATAAATATTTTCCAGCTTCCGTAACTCCATAATTTTTTAGAATCATACTAGCAAGCTCTACTGCATTATCAGTAGCTTTTCTAATATTACCATCAGCATTATCACAAATTTCAATAGAAATAGTTTGTGTATTACCGATTCCTTTAGCCCCATCCCCTTGGCACCAAGCGATTTCATTTTCAGGAACACATCTAACTGCTCTATCTTGATCAACTACATAGTTCCAACTTACAAACCTATTTTTCCAACTACCTCTTAATAGATTAGCATGAGCTATTGCATTAGCACCAACACTATTATTGGAAGTATTATGAATAGTAATACCTCTGAAGCCAGTTCTTTTTAAATTAGGTCTACAACTGTAACCTAGTGGAGCCAACATTTCAATAATTTCCATCAAATGTCATCTCCCTTTCCATCTTCTAAAATTCCATTTTCGATTTTATCCATTGGAGCTTCTTCTTTTGGTAAATCTTTTTCTTCTTTAATCGTTGTCATATTTTCCTCCTAAAAAATGCACAAAAAAGTCCGATTTGCTGTGCATTTTACTAATATAAATCGGACTTTTTTATACTTTATTGTGCATTATCTTCATTATTTAATTTTTCTTTAAGTTTTTCCGGCATTTCTATGCCTAATTTCTTACAATTTTCAGCTATACTAACCAATTCCATATACACGATATATAGACTAATAAACTGCCCTATAAATCTAATGTTAAAAGCTAGCCCTATTACTATTCCAACTACTATATAAATGACTTCAGCTAGTTTTTTGCCTATTCCATCACGCATTTTTGTAGACTTAACTTGCTTATTCTTCCATGCTTGATAATATCCAGTTATGATATCTGCTACCATCAAGAATAATGGTAGTACTATTTCCCAGTATTCGTGTGAAAACCGTAAATTTGTAATTATTTCCATTTCTTTTTCCTCCTATTCATTGTAACCTAAAATCATAATAGGAATGCAAACCGTATCACCATCTGCACCAACGTTAGTAGCAATTTCAAGAGTTGTATCATTAATATATGTAATGATTCGTTCCCTTACTCTAGCCTCTCCATCCCCGACAGAATAAATCATAGAAATTCTCGTGCCATTTCCCTTTGGAATTCTTCCAGTTGACAGTCTTTCAAGGCTGCTACTGCTTGTGCTACCTCTATAGATAATTTCATAGTATTTATAGTTAGCATTGTTTAAATTAATTCTTGTGGCACTTGATATAGGCTCTGACGGATTAGCATTTTCCCATAATTTTTTTGCTTTAACATTGTTGATTCTTTGATTAATATTTTCTAATAGTTTTTCATTAATTTTCATATTTTATAGTCAATACTAGACTTTATCTCTATTTCCATTTACCAACTGCAATATATTTAACAAATTCTTCTCCAAAGGCTGCAAAGGATTGACCTAGTCTTGCATACATGCAAGCTACCGACACCCCTGTTTTTTCTAAGTTTTTTGCTACTGCAACTTTTACAAAAGTATCATCACTAGTTACACACGTTAAAGTTAAACTAGGAATACTTATAAAAGCTTTTGGAAAAGTTAAGCTTGCATAGGAATTATTTTGTGTGGTAATTGATCCATAACAAATCATAGTTCCATCAAAAAATTTAATGTAACCATCTCCACTATCAATAATACCATCTATTCTTTTATTTATTTTTTTCATTAATATAGAATTTATTTGCATTTTTTAAGGTAAATTTAGTATCTATTTATGCTCCATCCGTTGTTTTTGTGTATTCTAAAACAATAATGGCATAATCCGGTGTAACTTGACCATTTAAAATAACTTGAGTTGCATTTACCATACCGTTGCTATCTGTTCCGGTGTTTATTCCTACATTATTACCGGACGCGTGATGACGAAAAGAATGACCTAAATTTATCATAATTTCATCAACATTATTAATATTATGGTTAAATGTACTCCATTTAGAAATATAAAAAGTTTTTCTGTATAAAGTTTTACCATTATACCAAATGCCTATTATTTGCTCTTTTGTCGAATATGTACTTAAGTTGTTAATTTTGAACCCATTTGAGTTAATGAGTTTTCTTAAATCTCTTGTTAAAATTTGATTAAGCATAAACATCACCAGATGACGATACTAAATAGTACCAGTCACCTCTTTTCTTAAAAATAAAGAAGGCTCTAGTATTAAACTTGAACCTCCTTTCTTGCAAAACAATCGTATGTATGTATGTATGTATGTATGTATGTATGTATGTATGTATGTATGTATGTAT
>OLNF01001216.1_pt1 | contig 22255 bp, 19 predicted proteins | sample 1673061 | NCBI WGS metagenome assembly OLNF01 (sample SAMEA3136751, study PRJEB25190) | human gut metagenome
TGTTGTCACTGCGGACGGTCAGAATCCCATTATTGGTTCCGATCGGACGTGAAAAGTCAAACTTTTCTTCTCTTTCCGGTGTTTTGCGGGGAGATGTCACCATATCAATCTCGCCATCTTCAAGCATCTGCTGCATATCATCCCAGCTCTTATCATATCCGACATATTCGTAATCTACATCCCAATAACGGGCCATCAGCCGAAGAAAATCATAGCCATACCCACTGCGGTTGCCTTCTTCATCCATCACATGATAACCATCCATGGCAAAGAAACCGACTTTGACAGTTTCATGCTGCGAACTGTCCTCGGCTGCATATGCAGTCAGGGGAGAAAATATCATACACACGCATACAAAAACCAGTAACGCTGCCACATATTTCTTTGCGCTCAAAATCATATGAAATCTCCTGTCCATCAAATAGATTTCTCCAGTGTAAGTATACCCTTTTCGTCTCAAAATGCAATGTTTTCTTAAGCAGCAACGAAAATCTCAACTTCCACAGCAGCTATTCCGAAACCATCGCGTACAACACCCTTACAGGTGCGATTCTTAAAATATAATGATACTTGCTACAACCCCCTCAATGCTACATACAGTCGCGCCCGGCAAGAGCGCAGACTTCATCGTGACGCGCGAAAACCCGCTGGAGGATCTGTGGGCCTTGCAGCACCTGGAGCTGGTGGTCTGCTGCGGCCGCGCCGTGAAGAACCCCTCCCCCAAGCGCAGAAAAGAGGTAGACGCCCCCTGGTTCCCAGATCCGGATCTCTGCCCGGAGCAGCGGCCCGGGTCCCTGCACCTGGTCCAGACCCATGTTGGGGTGGACTACCGGATGCTCCGTGTGGAGCCCGATGAGCTGTAACGGGCAGATAAGATTTGGCAAAGGCTGCCTTTGCCCCTTGACAGAGGCAGCCGGGGACTGTTTTAATAGACCTGATAAAAGGGAGTAAAGGGCGGCGCACCGGGTCCTGGACCGGGTGCGCCGCTGCATGGCAGCGTCATCACGGCAGCAATGCCCGATGCCATGTGTTGGCTTGAGACTTTTGTCACAGACACTGTGCTGTGGCAGAAGTCTTTTTTCTTGCCCCGGCACCCAAGCACAAGGAGGCAATGAACAAGCATGAACCTTTTGAACACCTTTGGCAGTCTTTTTTCCAACTTTGGGAACCTGACCTGGCAGATGGTGGTGATGTGGGCCATTGGTGCCCTGCTGATCTACCTGGCCATTGCAAAAAAGATGGAGCCCAGCCTGCTGCTGCCCATGGGCTTTGGAGCCATTCTGGTCAACCTGCCCGGCTCCGGAGCCATTACCCAAGGGGACACCGTAGGCCCCATCTCCGCCCTGTTTGAGGCCGGGATGTCCAACGAGCTTTTCCCCCTGCTGCTGTTTATCGGCATTGGTGCCATGATCGACTTTGGCCCCCTGCTGGAAAAGCCCTGGCTAATGCTTTTTGGCGCAGCCGCACAGTTCGGCATCTTTTTCACCCTGTTTTTGTCCGGGTTCGTCTTTGACCTGAAGGACGCCGCCTCCATTGCCATCATCGGTGCCGCCGACGGCCCCACCGCCATCTTTGTGGCCAACACCCTGGGGTCCCAGTACCTGGGTGCCATTATGGTGGCAGCCTACAGCTACATGGCCCTGGTGCCCATCGTTCAGCCCCCGGTGATCCGGCTGCTGACCACCCACAAGGAGCGGCGCATCTCTATGCCCTACCAGCAGGGCAAGGTGACCCAGCTCACCAAGATCCTGTTCCCCATCCTGGTCACGGTCATTGCCGGGCTGGTGGCCCCGGCCAGCGTTGCCCTGGTGGGCTTCCTCATGTTCGGCAACCTGCTGCGGGAATGCGGCGTGCTGAACGCCCTCAGCGAAACGGCCCAGAACGTGCTGGCCAACCTGATCACCATCCTGCTGGGTCTGACCGTAGCCGGGCAGATGACCGCCGACAAGTTCGTCCGGCCCGACACCCTGCTGATTCTGGCCCTGGGCCTGGTGGCCTTTGTTTTTGACACCGCTGGCGGCGTGCTGTTTGCCAAGCTGCTGAATCTTTTTTTGCCGGAGGGCAAAAAGCTGAACCCTATGATCGGTGCTGCCGGCATCTCGGCCTTTCCCATGAGCGGCCGGGTGGTCAACAAGATGGGTCTGGAGGAGGACCCCCAGAATTTCCTGTTGATGTATTCCATCAGCGTCAATGTTTCGGGCCAGATTGCTTCCGTCATTGCAGGCGGACTGATCCTGACCCTGCTGGTTTAAAGGAGGTACCCCTATGCTTCATCTTTCTTCCTGGACCGCTACCCTGCCTATCCTGGTCATCGGCATGGTAGGCATCCTTCTGGTCATGGGCGTCCTGGTGCTGGCAGTCATGCTGCTGAACAAGCTGACCCACCGGGACTAAGGCCAGACCCTTCCCACACCTGAAAACCGCAGCCCCTGCCGGAGCATCTTGCCTGGCAGGGGCTGCGGTTTTGCATTTTCATTCTTTCCGGGCAGCTGCACGCTGCCTTGCCTCCCTTGTGGTCAGAATTGTGGTCAAGCCTCAATGAGACCCGGGGATAAAACAAAAAAGAGCCAACGATTTCTAACATGAAATCGTTGGCTCTGAATGGTCCGAGTGGCGAGAATCGAACTCACGGCCTCTTGAACCCCATTCAAGCGCGCTACCAAAACTGCGCTACACCCGGATATCGCGCTCCGCTTCCCTACCGAAGCGTGGCGACAAGAGATATTATACGCAGAGTGGGGGCATTTGTCAACCATTTTTTGCAATTTTTTCGTGTATTTTTGCAAAAAGTCCGATTTTTACGCACCGGCGCTCTTTTTATTGTTGTGCTGCCTGCCGCAGTACCTTGTCCTTTTCCAGCAGGGGCTTGAGGTACTGGCCGGTAAAGCTGCCGGGCACTTCGGCCACCTGCTCCGGGGTACCCTCGGCGATGATCAGACCACCGGCACTGCCGCCCTCCGGGCCCAGATCAATGATGTGGTCGGCGCACTTGATCAGATCCAGATTGTGCTCGATGACGATGACCGTGTTGCCGGCATCCACCAGCTTCTGCAGCACCTCGATCAGACGGTGCACATCTGCGATGTGCAGGCCGGTGGTGGGCTCGTCGAGGATATACACCGTTTTGCCGGTGCCGCGGCGGGCCAGCTCGTTGGCCAGCTTCACACGCTGAGCCTCGCCGCCGGACAGGGTGGTGGCGCTCTGGCCCAGCGTTACATACCCCAGACCCACATCCAGCAGGGTCTGCAGCTTGCGGGCGATCTTGGGCTGGTTGGCAAAGAACACCACCGCTTCTTCCACAGTCATGTTCAGCACGTCGGAAATGGTCTTTTCCTTATATTTCACTTCCAGCGTTTCGCGGTTGTAGCGGGCACCCTTGCACACCTCGCAGGGCACATACACGTCCGGCAAAAAGTGCATTTCGATCTGCAGGATGCCGTTGCCCTCGCAGGCCTCGCACCGGCCGCCCTTGACGTTGAAGCTGAACCGTCCCGGCCCGTAGCCCCGCATTTTGGCGTCCTGCGTCTGGGAGAACACCGTGCGGATATCGTTGAACACCCCGGTATAGGTGGCGGGGTTGGAGCGGGGCGTGCGGCCGATGGGCTGCTGGTCGATGCCGATGACCTTATCCACAAACTCCAGTCCCTCTATCCCGTCGCATTTGCCTGCGCGGGAGCGGGCACCGTTCAGCTCACAGGCCAGCGTTTTGTACAGGATCTCGTTGATCAGGCTGGACTTGCCGGAACCAGAAATTCCGGTCACGCAGATGAACTCACCCAGCGGGAATTTTACGTCGAGGTTGCGCAGGTTGTTTTCCCGTGCGCCCTTCACGGTGAGGAAGTTGCCGTTGCCGGAGCGGCGGGTCTGGGGCACTTCGATGCGCTTGCGGCCGGAGAGATAGTCGCCGGTGATGCTGCGTTTGGCCTTGCAGATATCCTTCACACTGCCCGCCGCCACGATCTCACCGCCGTGCACACCGGCACCGGGGCCGACGTCCACGATATAGTCCGCATTGCGCATGGTGTCCTCGTCGTGCTCCACCACGATGACCGTATTGCCAAGGTCGCGCAGATTTTTGAGCGTAGCAATCAGCTTGTCGTTGTCGCGCTGGTGCAGGCCGATGCTGGGCTCATCCAGCACATACAGCACACCGGAAAGGGCGCTGCCGATCTGGGTGGTCAGGCGGATGCGCTGGCTCTCGCCGCCGGACAGCGTGCCCGCCGACCGGGCCAGCGTGAGATAATCCAGACCCACACTCTGAAGGAATTGCAGACGGTTTTTGATTTCCTTCAGGATCTGGCCACCGATCCGCTTCTGTTTTTCGGTCAGGTTCGGCTCGTTTTCCCGGATGAATTCCAGCTCTTCCCGGATGGACATCTCGCAGAATTCGCTGATGTTCTTGTCCCCGACCGTTACGGCCAGCACCACCGGTTTCAGGCGTCGGCCGTGGCAGCCCGGGCACTCCACACCGGACATGAAGCTGCCGATTTCTTCCTTCATCCACTCGCTGTTGGTCTCGCGGAAGCGGCGCTCCAGATTCTCCACGATGCCCTCAAACGTATTATAGTAGACACCGCTGCCGAACTCGTTGGTGCGGTGCATCTCGATCTTTTCGCCGTTGGTACCGTAGAGCAGGGCGTTGACTGCCTCGGTGCTCATATCCTTGATGGGCGTGTCCAGCGTAAAACCGTACTTTTTGCCAAGGCCCAGATAGTACATCTCGCTCACCGAGCCCTCGGCGTAATACCAGCCGCTGGCCTTGATGGCACCCTCCCGGATGGAAAGGTTCCGGTTGGGCAGGATGCGTTCCTCGTCCACCCGCATGAAGGTGCCAAGGCCGGTGCACTTTTCGCAGGCACCCAGCGGGTTATTGAAGGAGAACAGCCGGGGGGACAGGTCGCTGATGGAGATGCCGTGTTCCGGGCAGGCAAAATTCTGGCTGAAGGTCATCCCTTCGCCGCCGACCACTTCCACCTCGGCCACACCGCCGGTCAGGGCCAGTGCCGTTTCCAGCGAATCGGCCAGGCGGCCCCGGATGCCCTTGCGCAGGGCAAGGCGGTCCACCACCACCTCCACGGTGTGCTTGATGTTCTTTTCCAGCGTGATCTCCTCATCCAGATCGTACAGATTGCCGTCGATCTTCACGCGAGCGTAACCGGCACGGCGGGCGGCCTCCAGCTCCTTCTGCTGGGTGCCCTTGCGCTGACGCACCACCGGAGCCAGCACCATGAACTTGGTCCCCTCTTCCAGCTTCAGGACGGCGTCCACCATCTCGTCCACGGTCTGCTGACTGATGACCCGGCCGCACACCGGACAGTGGGGCACGCCCACGCGGGCGTACAGCAGGCGCAGGTAATCGTAGATCTCGGTCACGGTGCCCACGGTGGAGCGGGGGTTGTGGCTGGTGGTTTTCTGGTCGATGGAAATGGCCGGGGAAAGGCCGGTGATCTCGTCCACATCGGGCTTGTCCATCCGGCCCAGGAACATGCGGGCGTAGCTGGACAGGCTTTCCACATAGCGGCGCTGGCCGTCGGCGTAGATGGTGTCAAAGGCAAGGCTCGACTTGCCCGAACCGGACAGGCCGGTCATGACGATGAGCTTCTCCCGCGGGAGGGTCAGGTTTACATTTTTCAGGTTGTGCTCGCGGGCACCCTTGATGATGATTTTATCGTTTGCCAAGGTATTTTCTCCCTTTTCGTTGTGTCTGTGCATGGTTCTGTTTGCGCTCCGTCTCGGCTGCCGAATCCACGGTGGGGTTCTCGCCCCGGCGCAGGCGGTCGATCTGGTCGCGCAGGAAGGCCGCGTGCTCGAACTCCAGCAGCTTGGCGGCTTCCTTCATCTCGCGGGTCAGACGCTCAATGGCGGCTTCCCGCTCCATCTTACCCATGCGGCGGGTGTTGCGTTTGGCGTTCTCGGCCTTGTCGCTGATCTCGATGCTGTCTGCAATGGCCTTGACGATGGTCCTGGGCACGATGCCATGTTCCTGATTGTAGGCCATCTGGATGGCGCGGCGGCGCTCCGTCTCAGTGATGGCACGGTCCATGCTGTCGGTGACCACATCGGCGTACATGATGACCATGCCTTCTGCGTTTCGGGCAGCACGGCCGATGGTCTGGATGAGACTGGTCTCACTGCGCAGAAAACCTTCCTTGTCGGCATCCAGAATGGCCACCAGGCTCACCTCCGGCAGGTCCAGACCCTCGCGCAGCAGGTTGATACCCACCACCACGTCGATGCTGCCCAGGCGCAGGTCCTTGATGATCTCCATGCGCTCGAAGGTGTCCACCTCGTGGTGCATATACTTGACCTTGATGCCCTGTTCGGTGAGGTAGTCGGTGAGGTCCTCGGCCATTTTCTTGGTCAGGGTGGTCACCAGCACCCGCTCCTGCCGGGCAATGCGGGTGTTGATCTCGCCCAGAAGGTCCACCACCTGCCCTTCCACCGGGCGCACCGAGATGACCGGGTCCAGCAATCCGGTGGGACGGATGACCTGCTGGGCCACCTGGGTGCTGTTCTGGCGCTCATATTCTCCGGGCGTAGCCGAAACAAAGATCATCTGGTTGAGCTTGGACTCCACTTCTTCAAATTTGAGGGGGCGGTTATCAAAGGCCGACGGCAGACGGAACCCGTACTCCACCAACGTTTTCTTGCGGGCGTAGTCGCCGCCGTACATGGCGCGCACCTGCGGCAGGGTGACATGGCTTTCGTCCACAAAAAGCAGAAAATCCTCCGGGAAATAATCCAGCAGGGTCGTGGGCATGCTGCCCGGCGCACGGCCCGACAGCACCGCCGAGTAGTTTTCGATGCCCTTGCACATGCCCACCTCGTTGAGCATCTCAATGTCGTAATTGGTGCGCTGGGCAATGCGCTGGGCCTCGATGAGCTTGCCCTCTGCGGTGAACTGCTTCACCTGCGCGTCGCATTCGGCGCGGATCTTTTCCAGCGCGGCGGCCTTTTTCTCAGCGCTGACAATGTAGTGGCTGGCCGGGAAGATGGCCACATGCTTGACCACGTTCTGCTTGGTGCCGGTGAGGGGGTTGAACTCGGTGATGCGGTCGATCTCGTCCCCGAAGAACTCCACCCGGATGGCCAGCTCACTCATATAGGCCAGATAAATGTCCACCGTATCTCCGTGGACGCGGAACTTGTTGCGGACAAAATTTACGTCATTGCGCTCGTATTGCAGGGTAACCAGCTTCTGGCACAGTTCATCCCGCTCCATCTGCATGCCGGGCCGCAGACTGATGACCATGCTGCGATAGTCAATGGGGTCGCCCAGTGAGTAGATGCAGGACACCGACGCCACGATGATCACATCCCGCCGTTCCGAAAGCGCCGCCGTAGCCGAGTGGCGCAGACGGTCGATCTCGTCGTTGATGGCACTGTCCTTTTCAATATAGGTATCGGTGCTGGGGATGTAGGCTTCCGGCTGGTAGTAGTCGTAGTAGCTGACAAAATACTCCACCGCATTGTTGGGGAAAAACGAGCGGAACTCGGTGCACAGCTGGGCTGCCAGCGTTTTGTTGTGGGCCAGCACCAGCGTGGGCCGGTTGCACCGGGCGATGACGTTGGCCATGGTAAAAGTCTTGCCGCTGCCGGTAACGCCCAGCAGGGTCTGGCAGCGGTCACCCCGCTGCACCCCCTCCACCAGCGTTTCAATGGCCTGGGGCTGGTCGCCGGTGGGCTGATACGAGGACACCAGTTCAAATTTTTCGTCTGCCACTGCAGCTCTCCTCTCCGGCTCTCCGCCGGGCGAAGAACCACAATTGGTTGTATCTTTCAATGCGATTATAGCACAGCAGTTTTATAATGTAAACAGGTATTCTGCACTCAGGGCCAGAAAAGTGTGCCGGTCTTGAAGTCGTAGATGGGCAGCCGCCCGGCATCCCGCATGGAAAAGCACTCCGTGTCGGTCAGGATAAAGTGGTCCAGCAGATGGATGTTCACCAGCCCCAGCGCCCGGGCAATGCTGCCAGTGGCCTCCATATCCTCCATGGAGGGCAGAGCCACTCCGTTGGGGTGATTGTGACAGAGCACTACAGCGTCGGTGCCGCCCTTGATGGCAGTGGCCACCACATCCTTCACGTCCAGGCTCACCCGGTCGGAGGTGCCCTCCCGCAGCCAGACCGCTGCTTTGATGTGGCGGCGGGTGCTCAGCGAGACCAGCATGGCGCGTTCGTAGTCAGACCAGGCAAATTTTTCCATCAGATAGCTGCCCAGCTGTTCCGTGGTCTTGAAGCAGCGCTTTCCGTCGGTGCGGCTGCGCCCGTAATACCGGCTGACCTGCGGCAGCATGTGCAACAGTCTTGCCGAGGTGGGGCCGATGCCCTCCACGGTGCATAGTTCTTCCTCACTGGCCTCCAGCACGGAGGCAAAGTCCCCGAACCGCTCCAGCAGGTTGTACGCGATCTCGTTGGTATCCCTCTGAGCATTGGTCGTATACAGGATATATTCCAGCACTTCATGGTCGGCCAGACTGTCCAGCCCGTAGTTCTGCACCCGCTCCCGCATGCGCTGGCGGTGCCCCTGATGCCGTTTGTATTCTGCCATGGCGGTTCTCCTTTTCAGCGTTCTTTCTTTATAGTACCCATTTCCGGCACGGAACTCAAGCCCCCGGGCAAAATATTCAGGGCGGGATGCGTTGACTTGGCTGGTTTTGTGTATTAGTATAGTATCAGTTATTTTTTCTGAGAAGCAAGGAGTATTGCATGAAACAATATACCGCCACCACCAACGACGACGGCGTGCGCCTGTCGCGCTTTGTGCAGAGCGTGACCCGCGATTTTCCCACCAGCCTTTTGTACAAGAGTTTCCGCAACAAGCGGGTGAAGGTGAACGGCAAAAAGGCCGCGCCGGAGTACCGTCTGCAGGCCGGGGACCTGATCGAGCTGTACATCAACGATGAGTTTTTCCCGCCGGAGGGCGCAAAACCCGAGCCGAAGGCTGCGCCCAAAAAACAGCCGAAGCAGCCCAAAGTCACCGTGATTTATGAGGATGACAACATGGCCGTGCTGTACAAGCCCACCCACCTGCTGTGCCACAGCGACCGCACTGGTGACGCGAACCTTGTGGATGCCTTTACCCAGTATCTGGCCGAAAAAGGTGAATACGATCCCCACGGCGAAAACCGCTTCAAGCCCGGCATCTGCAACCGGCTGGACCGCGGCACCGAGGGGTTGGTGATTGCCGCCAAGAGCTACGCCGCCCTGCGGGACATGAACGAGATCATCCGCACCGACCTGCTCAAGAAGGAGTACTATACCATCACGGTGGGCATCCCCCAGAGCGGGCGTTTCACCGCATGGTGGGAGCACGACGAAAAGAACAACAAGGTGAGCATCCACGCCCATCAGGCGCAGGACGAACACCGCAAACAGATCATCACGGATGTGGATGTGCTGCGCACGGCCGGGCCCTTTGCACTGTGCAAGATCGGCCTGGTCACCGGCCGCACCCACCAGATCCGTGCCCATCTGGCCTATCTGGGCAAACCCGTGCTGGGCGACATCAAATACGGCAACCGCAAAATGAACGAGCGCACCGGCACAAAAACGCAGGCCCTGTGCGCCGTGCGCATCACCTTCCGGGAAATTCCGGAGGAAAACACCCTGCACTATCTTTCCGGCAAGGTCATCAAACTGAAGGACCCGCAGATCGTAAAGCAGTTTGACGCACTGGACAAAACCAAACCGGACCCTGCCAAAGGAGAATGAATCATGGAGCTGAACGCCTATTTCAAAAGTCTCGTGGATCAGGACCGTGCAGCGGTCGTGATCTGCGACCTGGAACACACCATCATCTATATGAACCCCGCCGCCATTGCCAGCTATGCAAAGCATGGCGGTGCTGCCCTGCTGGGCAAAAGCGTACTGACCTGCCACAATCCGCAGTCCCGCCAGACCATCCAGCGGGTCATCGACTGGTTTGCCGCCGACAAAAATCACAACCTTGTTTACACCTACCACAACGTCAAACAGAACAAGGACGTCTACATGGTCGCCCTGCGGGACGCCGACGGTGCCCTGATCGGCTATTACGAAAAGCACGAATACCGCAGCCCGGAAACCATGAAGCTGTACGATATGGAGTGACCTCTCATGCAGAAAATTGACCTTGCCGTCTGGCCGCGGGCGGAGCTGTTTCGGCAGATGGCCGTGAGACGCTGGGCATGTGCCTGGAAGTGAACCACCGTTTTGTGGACGGCTGGCATCTGGGGCAGTTTTACCCGCACCTGCAGCAGGCCATTGATGCACTGAAAATTTGATGCTCTATAAAAAAGCGGATGCTTCCCGTCAAGGGATGCATCCGCTTTTGGTTTGTCTCAGGCCTGCACCGCGTACTTTGCCCGGTGCTTTTTGAGGTAGTACCCAATGCCGATGGCATCGGCCAGTGCCCAGCCGATGGGCACACTGAGCCAGATGCCGGTGACGCCCAGCGGGGTCGCCGACAGCAGGTAGGCCAGCGCCACACGGGTGCCGAGAGATGCGATCGTGAGCACCACCGACATCTGGGGCTGATTGACGGCCCGGTAGTAGCCGTAGAGCAGGAACAGAATGCCGATGCCGAGATAGCACGCGCCCTCAATGTGCAGATAGTGCACACCGGCAGCAAGGATGGCGGTTTCCGCCGGGTCAATGAAAATGCCCATGAGCGGCGCTGCAAAGGCGCACACCAGCACACTGATGACGATGCAGAACGCCGCACTGCACAGCCCTGCACTGCGGATGCCCTTGCGGATGCGGTCAGTCTGGCCCGCGCCGTAGTTCTGCGCCACATAGGTGGAAAAGGCATTGCCGAAGTCCTGCACCGGCATGTAGGCAAAGGAGTCGATCTTGACAGCCGCTGCAAAAGCCGCCATGATCACGGTGCCGAAGCTGTTGACCAGCCCCTGTACCATGAGGATGCCGAAATTCATGATGGACTGCTGCACGCTGGTCATCACCGAAAGGTTCAGGATGGTGGCAAGGTTCTGTTTGTCCCACCGGCAGTCCTCTTTTTTCGGGCAGAGCTGCGGGAACTTTTTCAGGGTGTACAGTCCGATGCCGATGCCGGACACGAACTGCGAGAAGGTGGTGGCGGCCGCGGCCCCCCGCACGCCCCAGTGCAGCACCAGCACGCACACCAGATCCAGGATCACATTGAGCACTGCCGACACAGCCAAGAACAGCAGCGGGACCACGGAGTTGCCGATGGCCCGCAGAAGGTTTGCAAAGTAGTTATACAAAAAGGTGGCCGTGATACCCAGAAAAATGATGCGGAGATATTCCTTCATCAGGAGGATGAGCTCTTCCGGCACACGCAGTACCCATAGGATGCCATCCAGCCCCAGGTACACCAGCACATTGAGCGCCACCGCCATGCCCGCGATGAGCACGAAGGACTGGAACACGCTCTGCCGCATGCGGGCCTCTTCCCCGCTGCCGTACTGCATGGAGACGGCCGCGCCGCTGCCCATGCACAGGCCCAGCAGGATGGAGGTGAGAAAGGTCATGAGGGTGTAGGACGAGCCCACCGCCGCCAGCGCATCCGCGCCGAGGAAGCGTCCCACCACCCAAGTGTCGGCGATGTTGTACATCTGCTGCAGCAGGTTGCCGAACATCAGCGGCAAAGCAAATAGCAGGATGCCCTTTGTAATGGGACCTTTGGTAAGACTGCGCTGCATGGTTCTGCGATTCTCCTTTTTGTTGATCGTATAATGCGTATGATGCGTCAAATAGGGTTGACAGCCGGGCCGGAAGTTTTTCCGAGAATGATCCGGCGGGTGGGTCCCTGCTGCCGCAGGCAGTAGGGCGGACAATGGAATGGCCCGCTGCATTCGAGGAAAAAGCTCCCGGCGCACCCGTCGGCCAGCCCTGTACCGCAAACCGCTGCCGGTATTCCCGGGGCGTGCAGTGCTTGATCTCGCGGAAGGTCTTTGTAAAATAGCTCAGGTCGGTAAAGCCGCACTCGGCCCCGATCTCGCCGGTGCGCAGGCGGGTGGTCAGCAGCAGCCCGGCGGCTTTTTCAATGCGGTACTGTTTCACATACTGGATGGGCGTGGTACCCAGCAGCTGCCGGAAACTGCGCAGGCAGGCGCTTTCGCTCAGGGCCACACTGTCCGCAATGCGTTCCACGGTCAGTTCCTCGGCATAGTGTTCCTCCACAAAACGCAGCATCTGTTTCATGCGCTGGGCCGCCACCTGCTCCTGCCGGGAGCTGCGGCACTCGCCCACCGGGCAGTGGGCCGCGAGGGTGTGCAGCGCCGCCGAAAGCAGATACCGAACCCGGTTCTCGTAGTCGTCCGGTTCTTCGTCCACAGCGTGCCAGGCCTCCCACAGCCGGGCCAGAACTTCCGCCTGCCAGGGCTCCCCCTTGCTCAGCAGAAAATAGGACGGTACACCGGGCTGCAGCAGCGGCCGGATGAGCTTTTGCCAGTAGATGGTGTCCATCCCGCCCACGAGCCGCGGGTGGAACACCCCGCTGCGCAGCGCTGAGGGACCTTCTGCCGCAAATTCCACCGCATGGAGCACACCGGAGTTGATGAACACGCCCTCGCCTTCCGCCAGACAGATGCGCTTTTTGTCCACGCCCACGGTCACGGTGCCCTCGTAGGCGAGGATATACTCAAAATCCTCATGCCAGTGCCACGGCACCGAATAGCAGGTAAGCCGTTCTTCGTAGCACGCAATCGGGAACAGTGCGCTGCCGTGCTGCACCAGCTCCCGCCCCTGCGGTGTGGATGGGATGCCGCAATTCAATGCCAGAGCCATCTACGGGTTCCTTTCCGGGTTTTCAACATTGCCGGGCCCTCTGCGCCGGTTTTGTCATAAAAACCGACCGTTTTTCTTCTAACACCCTGTGACATTGTGTGATATTATGATAACAGCAACGCACAAGAGGCATTGCAAGTATAGCATGCTTGTGGGAGGAACTCAAGCCTATGGTCTCGCTTCTTTTGCCCATCATTTACATTGCTTTTATCAGTCTGGGCCTGCCGGATTCCCTGCTGGGGTCGGCCTGGCCCACCATGTACCCGGAGCTGGGGGTCCCGGTGTCCTGCGCGGGTATCCTTTCCATGATCATCTCGCTGGGCACCATCCTTTCCAGCCTGCAGAGCGACCGGCTGACCCGGACCCTCGGCACCGGCAGGGTCACGGCCATCAGCGTGGGCATGACCGCCGCAGCGCTGTTCGGGTTTTCCATCTCCACACAGTTCTGGATGCTCTGCCTGTGGGCCATCCCCTACGGGCTGGGTGCCGGCAGCGTGGACGCAGCCCTGAACAACTACGTTGCCCTGCACTACAGAAGCCGCCATATGAGCTGGCTGCACTGCATGTGGGGCATCGGCACCATGGTGAGCCCCATGGTCATGGGCGCGGCGCTGACCCATGGAATGCACTGGACGGTCGGCTACCGGGCCATTGCCCTGTTCCAGGTCCTGCTCACCGTGGTGCTGGTGGTCAGCCTGCCCCTGTGGAAGGAGCGTCGCACGGAGAGCGGCACCGAAGAAACCGCCCCGCAGGCACTGAGCTTGCGGCAGGTGTTTGCCCTGCCGGGCGCCCGGGAAGTGATGCTCTGTTTCTTCTGCTACTGTGCTCTGGAAACCACCGCCGGGCTGTGGGCCAGCAGCTATCTGACCCTGAGCCGCGGAGTGGCTGCCGAGACTGCCGCCAGCTTTGCCAGCCTGTTCTATTTTGGCATCACCGCCGGACGAGCAGCCTGCGGCTTCATCACCATGAAATTCAACGACACCCAGATGATCCGCATGGGTCAGATCATTCTGGCCGTGGGCGTAGCTGCCCTGCTGATCCCCGGCCCGCAGGCCCTTGCACTGGCCGGTCTTGTGCTGGTGGGGCTGGGCTGCGCGCCCATCTACCCCAGCATCATCCACTCCACGCCGGACCACTTCGGGGCAGACAAGTCACAGGCCGTCATCGGCATCCAGATGGCCAGCGCCTATGTGGGCAACCTGACCATGCCGCCGCTGTTCGGCCTGCTGGCCAACAACATTACCCCGGCCCTGTTCCCCTTCTACCTGCTGGCGCTGCTGGTGCTCATGGTTTGCATGCACGAGCAGCTGGTGCGCAAGACCCGCCGCAGCTGATTTTTTGCCATTCTCCTTCTCGTATACAGCAAAAGGCTCCCTGTCCGGTTTCCCGGGCGGGGAGCCTGCTGTTTTCGGGTCAATTACAGGATGCGGCGGCTGATGGCATTGGCCACGGCAAACAGGTCGTCCTGTCCAATGAAGCCGAACTTTGCCTCGTGCTCATCCGCAAAGCATACGGTCAGCTGTGAGGCCTGCAGCGGGTCACCGAAGCCGGCGGTCTGGATGCCGAAGTGCAGCACCTTGCGGTAGGGCAGTACGAAGATCTCCTGCCGGGTGCCGGTCACGCCCTGCATATCCACCAGAATGATGCGGTGAGTGGTAAAAACCACCTGATCCCGCACCGTCTTGTAGGCTCCCACAACGGTCTCGCCGTCCAGCAGCAGCTTCTGTGCATTTTTGCAGATGTCCTTTTCCGGAATGCGGACAAGGTTCTGCATGGGTTTGTCCCGAAATTCCATGGTCAACGCCCCTTTCTGTTTGCTTCATTGTAGCACGCGCCGCCCGGCTTTACAATACGCCCTCTCGCCTTTTGACACCGGATGTGGTATACTGACACCCGGAAGAACGACATCAAATGGAAATGAGGCCCGACTTATGGAGATCATCATTCATCAGGCGATCCTGCATGTGCTGGACACCACGCTGGACGCCCCTGTGCTCAGCGGCAGCGGCATGGAAATGACCGCCGAAAAAACCGCCTACCTGCAAAACCACATCGAAAAGCTGCTGGCCAGCGACGAGATCCGCCAGTGCCGCCCACTGCCGGACTCCGCCTTCCGCAACGAGCTGGAACACAACGGCGACTTTGTGGACCTGTCCTGCCGCATTGCGGGGGTGCTGTTTGACTACATGCATGCCCACACCACCATCCCCGGGGCAGACCTTGCGGTGGTGGATTTCACCCGCGACGGCGAACCCTGGCTGGGCATCCTGAAGCTGAACTACAAAAACGGCTACACCCACTACACCGAGACGGTGGAGGGTGCCCCGGTCAACTCCATCATCCAGCAGCGGGCCTGCCTGCCTACCCAGAGCGGCAAGGTGGAGGAGGGCGCTCTGGTCAACCTGACCGACTATTCCATGCGCCTGTTGGAAAAGAAGTACGACATCGACGGCCACAAGGAGTTCTATCTCTCCACGGTGGTGTTCCAGTACACCACCGACCAGCCGGAAAAGAAAAAGCTGCAGGCTATTCAGGAAGCCGCCGTGCAGGCCGTGCAGGAAAACTACACCGACCAGCCCCATGTGGAAGCACAGGTAGCCATGATGATCGCCAATCAGGCCGCCGACAACGACAATCAGGTGTCGGTGGAGCAGGTGCGCCGCCAGCTGGAAGAGGACTATCCGCTGGCCGCCGTGCCCTTTGACGACTATGTGGAGAAGAGTGATGTGCTGGACTACGCCCAGCAGCCGGTGACTGTGACCCCCGCCCGCATCCGCCGCATGGAGAGCCGCAGCATCCACACCGCCAACGGCATCGAGGTGAAGATTCCCACCGAGCTACTGAACGAAGAATCCGAGGTGGAATTCCTGCACGACGCCGATGGCAGCGTGTCGCTGCTGATCAAAAATGTGATCCTGTAATTTTATCGGTCAGACCCCGTGTTCCCTCTTGCGGAGCGCGGGTTTTTGTGCTATATCTATGTTGTATTCATCGTTAGATGCAACGCAGAAGGAGGAACCCGCAATGGAACTCGCACAGATCACGGCCGGTCAGGTCGTCATGTTGTTTCTGCTCATGGGCACCGGCATCGCCGCTGTGAAAACCGGCGTGCTCAAACCGGAGGGCAAGCAGACCCTTTCCAACCTGCTGGTCTATTTGGTGGTGCCCGCCATGATCGTGAACTCCTACCGTATGGAGTTCAGTATGGAAATTTTGCACAACCTGCTGGCCTCCTTTGGGATGAGCCTGCTGGCCCTGCTCATCGGTACCGGCATCACGCTGGCCCTCACCGCCCGCCGCAAGGACAGCCGTACCCCCATCTTCCGGTTCGCCTGCATTTTTTCCAATGCGGCGTACATGGGTTTTCCGCTCATCTCGGCGCTGTTCGGGTCCGAGGGTCTGCTCTATGCCAGCGCCTATGTGACCGTGTTCAACATTCTGCTGTGGACCATGGGTTACGGCTTTGTGAGCGGGAGTTCCGACCCCAAAGAGGTCCTGCACAGCCTGCTGCACACACCGGTGCTGTACGCCATGGTGATCGGCCTTTGCATCTACCTGCTGCAGATCCCGGTGCCGCAGCTCATCGCCCAGCCGCTGGAGCTGATGGCCAACATGACCACACCCCTTTCCATGGTCATCACCGGCATGCTCCTTGCCGCCGGGGACCTGGGCTGCATCGTGCGCAGCAAGCCGGTGTGGAAGCTGGCCGCCGTGCGCATGCTGCTGATCCCCGCCGTCTGCCTGGCGGTGTTCGGGCTGCTGGGCTTCCGCAGCATGACCGCACAGGTCGTTCTGCTGCTGGAGTGCTGTCCGTCGGCCGCCATCACCTCGGTGTTTGCGGTGCAGTTTGGCCACGACGAGAGCTTTGCCGCCGGCAGCGTGGTCCTGACCACCCTGCTCAGCATCGTGGCGCTGCCGCTGTGCGCACTGGTGGTCACTCTGCTGTAACGTTTTCACCTCCTGCATTTTTTATGGCCTGTTCCGGCAGACGCAAATCTCCATTTGCACGAATTTTGCCCGTTTTGCCGTCTTTCGGGCCATTTGTGGGCAGTTTTGCCAATCGTTTTTCATTTTACAATGAAATTTTATTTCATCCATGCGTTTCCATACTGAATGCCGCCCGGCGGTCTCTGCAACTTTTTATCGAAATGCAACAATAACACATGGTTTTTTGCGTTTGGATTTACTATTATAGAAGCAGACAGGTGCCCCGCTTCGCTGCGGGCATGGCACCGCTTATCCCGTGACCATCGCAAGAGGAGGATTTCTCATGATGAAGCCCATTTCCATCTGGAAGCAGGAGCTGGCTGATGGCGTGCACACTGCGCGTCTGGCATCGCTCTACTGCTGTGCTCCTGAACAGACCCCCGCACAGGCCGCCCGCTATGAGGCAGTGCTGAACGGGCTGGAAGCCACCTTTGGCACCCACGCTGAGGCTGGCTTATACAGTGCCCCCGGCCGCACCGAGATCGGCGGCAATCATACCGACCACCAGCACGGCCGCGTGCTGGCCGGCAGCGTGAACATTGACATGATCGCTGCTGCCGCCCCCAACAGCCTGAACAAGCTGCGGGTACAGAGCGAGGGCTATGATCTGTGCGTCATCGACCTGGCTGACCTTGCTGCCCGCAAGGAGGAAGAAAACACCACCATGTCCCTGCTGCGCGGCGAGTGTGAAGCGTTCCGCCAGCGGGGTGCAGCCCTCTCCGGTCTGGACGTATACGTTGCTTCCAACGTGCCCAAGGGCAGCGGCGTTTCGTCCTCGGCCGCCTTTGAGGTGCTGATCGGCGTGATCCTGAACGACTGCTTCATGACCAAAAAGGTCTCCCCCATCGAGATCGCACAGATCGGCCAGTGGGCGGAGAATGTCTACTTTGGCAAGCCCTGCGGTCTGATGGACCAGATGGCTTCCAGCGTGGGCAACATCATCACCATTGATTTTGCCGACCCCGCCCACCCGGATGTGGAACCGGTGCAGGTGGACTTTTCCAAGGCAGGCCTGGCCCTGTGCATCCTGGATTCCTGTGCCGACCATGCCGACCTGACCGACGAGTACGCCGCCGTGCCCGCCGAGTGCCGCGCCGTGGCTGCCGTGTGCGGCGGTGAAGTGCTGCGGGACGTGCCCTTTGACACCTTCCTCGCAAAGCTCCCGGAGTGCCGCAGGCAGTGCGGCGACCGCGCCGTGCTGCGCGCCTTCCACTTCTATGCCGACAACGACCGCGTGGCCCAGCAGGTGGCTGCCCTGCGCGGCGGCGACTTTGACGCCTTCCTGCAGCTGGTCACCGCTTCCGGCGACAGCAGCTGGGAGTACCTGCAGAACGTGATCCCCGCCGGGTACAAGGAGCATCAGGAAATGGGCGTGACCATCGCGGCCGCCAAGCATTACCTGCAGGGCAAGGGTGCCGTGCGTGTGCACGGCGGCGGCTTTGCCGGTACGGCACAGGCCTTTGTGCCGGTGGACATGCTGGCCGACTTCAAAGCACACATGGAGGCCATCCTCGGTGAGGGCCGCTGCCATGTGCTGAGCATCCGTCCGGAAGGAGGCGCTGTGCTGTGATCTCCACTGCCATTCAGCAGCTCGTCAATTATGGTCTGGACACCGGTCTGATCCTGCCCGATGACGAGATCTACATCCGCAATCAGCTGCTCATGACCATGCAGCTGGACGACTTTACCGCCCCCGAGGGTGAGGTGTGCTACACCGACCTGGAAAGCATCCTGAAAACGCTGGTGGACGATGCCGTGGCCCGCGGCGTGTGTGCCGACAACAGCACCGCACGCGACCTGTTCGACACCAAACTCATGGGCGTGCTGACGCCGCGTCCCAGCATTGTGCGCGCCAACTTTGAGGAGCGCTACGAGAACGAGGGCCCGCAGGCCGCCACCGACTGGTTCTATAAGTTCAGCCAGGACACGGATTATATCCGCCGCTACCGTATCAAGCGGGACCTGAAGTGGGTGACCAAGACGCCTTACGGTGATCTGGACATCACCATCAACCTTTCCAAGCCGGAAAAGGACCCCAAGGCCATTGCAGCCGCCAAGCTGGCCCCCCAGAGCGCCTACCCCAAGTGCCAGCTGTGCGCCGAGAACGAGGGCTATGCGGGCCGCATGAACCATCCCGCCCGGCAGAACCACCGCATCATCCCCCTTGAGCTGGACAGCGGCAGCTGGTATCTGCAGTATTCCCCCTACGTCTATTACAACGAGCACTGCATCGTCCTCAACGCCGAGCATACGCCCATGCGCATCAGCGCGGCGACGTTCCGCCGGCTGCTGGACTTTACGAAGCTGTTCCCGCATTATTTCCTCGGCTCGAACGCAGATCTGCCCATCGTCGGCGGCTCGATCCTGAGCCACGACCATTTCCAGGGCGGGCACTACACATTTGCCATGGAACGTGCGCCTGTCGAGGAGCCTGTCCGCTTCCGCGGCTTTGACGATATCCGCGCAGGCATCGTCAAGTGGCCGATGCCGGTGCTGCGGCTCAACTGCGCGAGCGCCGACCGCATCGTCGACCTGGCCGAACGCATCACCTGCGTCTGGCGCGATTATAACGACGAGGCCGCGGGCATCGTCTCGGAGACGGACGGCGTGCCGCATAATACGGTCACGCCCATCGCGCGGCGCGACGGCGTGCGCTATGAGCTCGACCTCGTCCTGCGCAATAACCGCACGACGGAGGAGTACCCCCTCGGCGTGTTCCACCCGCATGCGGCCCTGCACCATATCAAAAAAGAGAACATCGGCCTCATCGAGGTCATGGGCCTTGCCGTTCTGCCCGCCCGCCTGAAGGGCGAGCTGGCCGCACTGGAGCAGGCCGTTCTGTCCGGCGCGGACATCCGCGCAGACGAGACCCTCGGCAAGCATGCTGACTGGGTCGAAGAGCTGAAAACGCGTTACACGTTCACACCGGAAAACACGGCGGACATTCTGCGCCGGGAGGTCGGCGCAGTGTTTGCGCAGGTGCTGGAAGACGCGGGCGTCTTCAAACGAAATGAAGCCGGGCGGGCGGCATTCCGCTGCTTCCTCGGCACTGCAGATCAGGAGGGATCGTTATGAAAATTCTGGTAACCGGCGGCGCGGGCTTCATCGGCAGCCACACCTGCGTCGAGCTGCTTGAGGCGGGCCACGATGTCGTCATTCTGGACGACCTGTCCAATGCGTCCGGTACGGTCATCGACAAGATCGAGACCATCACGGGCAAGCGCCCCGCGTTCTATCAGGCGGATGCGAAGGACCGCACCGTCCTGCATGAGATCTTCACGGCGCACCGCATCGATGCCGTCGTGCATTTCGCGGGCTTCAAGGCGGTCGGCGAGAGCTGCCATATCCCGCTGGCCTATTACCGCAACAATCTGGATTCCACGCTGGCCCTGCTCGAGGAAATGGCGCAGGCGGGCTGCACGCGCTTCGTGTTCTCGTCCTCCGCGACGGTCTATGGCCCGGACAACGCCATCCCCTATGTCGAGACGATGCCCACCTATGTCGCAACAAACCCCTACGGCTGGACGAAGGTCATGATCGAGCAGATCCTGCGCGACTACTGCACCGCAACGCCGGGCTTCACGGCCGTGCTGCTGCGCTACTTCAACCCCATCGGCGGACATCCCTCAGGCCTGCTCGGCGACGATCCGAACGGCATTCCGAACAATCTCATGCCCTATATCGCCCGCGTGGCGGCCGGTCAGCTGGACAAGCTGACGATCTTCGGCGACGACTATCCCACACCGGACGGCACCTGCCGCCGCGACTATCTGCATGTCGTCGATCTGGCCAAGGGCCATCTCAAGGCCATCGACTATGCCATGGAGCACACGGGCGCGGAGGCCTTCAATCTGGGCACCGGCCACGCCGTGAGCGTGCTGGAGCTGGTGAACACGTTTATGGAGGCCACCGGCGTGAACGTGCCCTATGTCATCGGCCCGCGCCGCGAGGGTGACCTGCCCCAGATGTGGGCGGACACGCACAAGGCGGAGACCATCCTTGGATGGAAGGCCGAGAAGACCGTGGCCGATATGTGCCGCGACAGCTGGAACTTCGTCTGCAGCGTGAAGAAGCAGTAATGTCCGGTCAGGAATCGGAATAACAAAACAGCCGTCTCATTACGAGATGGCTGTTTTTGCTGTCTGCATCTCGTCGATCCCGGCGGCGCAGTCGTGCGGGATCGGCTTCCAGTCCACATGGGAGAACAGCGCGATGACCGTGCTGATGCGGCCGATGACGTCGAACAGCGGGAACGTCACGGCAAACCAGAGCTTCCGGTACCATGGCAGGGCGGGCATGTGCCGCCGCTCCGTCAGGAAGACATAGAGTGCGATGACCGCGTTCCGCAGCCAGCGCTTCCCGAAGCCGGCGGCCCATGCCAGCAGCGCCGCGCCGACCACGCCGAAGCTCTCCTTTGTGAACAGCCACAGCGCAAGGGCGCACAGCAGCCGGGCGGCGTAGGTGAAGATGCTCCACAGCGCGCGGGGGCAGACGAGCAGGAACATGTCGTAGGACATGAAGGCCGTCGGGGCGTCGTGCGACGTGAACACATGCTTCCACAGCGGCCAGCCCGTCTCGGCAAAGGCCTGCAGGTGGCCCTTGGCCCAGCGGATGCGCTGGCGCAGGGCGATGCGCAGGGAGACGGGTTGCTCGTCATAGAACACGGCTGCATCGCAGTAGGAGATGGGATAGCCTGCAGCGACGGCGTCGGCCGTAAAGGCGCGGTCCTCCGTCAGCGAGGTGTAGTGCCAGCCGTTTTTGACCAGCTCAGAGGCGAACAGGAAGCCCGTGCCCTGAATGCGCGTGGCCAGTCCGAACACGGAGCGCGCGCGGTGTTCCATGCGCACGGTGCGCAGCCAGTGCAGGGCATAGGAGGCGGAGATCCAGTTGTCGCCGAAATTTTTGCTGGCACGGCAGGACGTTACGATGCGCTCGCCTGCGTCAAAGGCCTCGTTCATGCGCGAGACATAGTCACGGTTGAGCAGATTGTCTGCGTCAAATACAAAATAGCCCTCAAAGGCATCCGTTCCGTAGTCCCGCGCGATGCAGGAGAACAGATATTCCAGCGCGTAGCCCTTTGTGCGGTGGTCCGGGTCGCAGCGCTCATAGCAGACCGCACCGCCGCTGCGCGCCGCCTGCGCCGTCCCGTCCGTGCAGTTGTCGGCCACGACAAAGACCGTGAGCAGCTCCGACGGGTAGTCCTGCAGGCGGATGCTCTCGAGCAGACGGCCGATTTTGAACGATGTCGCCGATGACGGCCTCTTCGTTGCGGGCTGCAATGACGATGGCATAGCGGTGCTGCCGCCGTGCGGGTGCAAAGCGCCGTGTGGCGAACAGACCGACGATGGCGTAGACGGTATAATAGCAGCTCATCGCGCCGAGCAGGGCGCCGATGGCGGCAAAAATTTTGGGCAGCAGATGCAGCATAGGCGGCACTTCCTCTTTCGAACTCAAAATGCACGCCTGATTATAGCACAGAAGGCCGAAAAAGGAAATGCCGCCCGGATTAAGATTTTATG
>OLNF01001218.1_pt1 | contig 22236 bp, 15 predicted proteins | sample 1673061 | NCBI WGS metagenome assembly OLNF01 (sample SAMEA3136751, study PRJEB25190) | human gut metagenome
TTCGACCCCGACACGGAGTCCATCCAGATCCACGACCCGACGCTCTTCTCCAAGTTCCACGTGATTCTCTCGGGCGCTACGGTGCGACGCGGGACAAATGTGATGAGCTTCGAGGTGCATCGTCCCTACGGCAGCGCCTCCTCGGATCCGTTCGTGTTCGACGCCACTGGCGTGTTTGGCGTGGACGACTGCGCGACGGTGGTGGACACGTACTCCTCGATGGATTCGTCGTTGGGTTCTAGCGACCTGATTTCGCTCTTTGATCTCGATCCGTTTACCTCCGTCACGCTTCCCACAACGAGTGGTTCCTTCGTCGAGTGGGAGGTGGAAAACCAGGAGGGAAGCCAGTGGAACGCCTTCAACATCCTCAGCACCACGACAATGAACTACTTGCAGTCCTACCTGTACGGATACGCGTCAGCAGGACAGAGTGATCGTGTGACATTGTTGTCGAAGAACGTGAACATCCAGGGAGGAGTGAAGCAGCCGCTGATGATTTCGTCATCGGAAAACCGCTATTATCGTATCCGCCACGAACTGGTTTCCACCCAGTCTTCCCAGGTGCTTACCGGTTTGTTGACAGCGTATTGTGAGTCTCCTGCATCCTTCTGTGCCTCGGCTGATGGATTCCCGTCGGCTGGAGAGGATCAGCTCTCGTATGCAAGTTGTCCGGACGGGTTTGGAGGGTATTTGTATCGCGTTTGTTCAGGAGGCGTGCTTGGCAGTGTGGTGACGAGCCGTTGTTTCGCAAACAAGGACTCCAAGGTGCGTCCTTCCAACTTCAGCTATCCCAAACCCACAATCACGGTCATCAAGGGAAAGGCGTTTTCGATGATTCCCTCGGTCCATGGAGACTATCTCCGTTTCCGCATTGTGGAGGGAACGCTTCCCGAGGGCATTCGGCTGGACTTGTTCTCGGGGGAGTTGAGTGGGATGACGAGTGCTGTTGGAGTAGAGGCGGTGACGATCGAGGCTTGGAACACACTAGGGGCGGTGAAAACGTCGGTGGAAGTCAAGGTGGATCTGCTTCCGATGTGGATAATGATTTGTGTTGGCGTTGCTGCGGTGGTAGTGGTTGTTTTAGTGATTGTGTGTATTGTCCGTTGCTGTTATCGCAAGTGCATATCGGGAAAGTCGAATATGGATATTGCGTGAGATGTTTGTTAGAAGGAAAAGAGAATGGTGTGGGGAGGGATTACTAGAAATGGTATGATTGTAGGAAAGATGAACAGAAGGATGAAAAGGATATCCACGTGTAGCAATCAGGTTTCATGTTTGTATTCAATAAATACACTGTCTAGCTTCCAAACAAACAGAAAGGTGATTCTTACACCAGAAGGTTCTTATTCTCCATAGCAGGAGGTTGAGGGGTTCTCTTCTTTCGGATGACCATAACGATAGCAAAGACAACACCCACGACAACAGAGATCACATACGAAATCATAATACCATATCGCAAAACACTACCCCATTCTCTCTGCTTCTTGCAGCCATCAGACACGAGCTTCCATTCTCCATCGTTCTTACCAAACACACACATGTAAGTTTCCACGCCAATCTTGTTATCTTGCGTACAGTGATACTCCATACTCTCTCCAATAACCATACTGCGTCCATTACGTGGATTGACGCACAAGGGATCACGAATCTCGATATGAATCTCCGTCGATATCGTTCCATTCTCAGTCATCGCAGTAACAGTGTAAAGTGTCTTAGGAGTTTCTCTCATTGGTATTCCAGTAATGGCACAAGCAGTATCAACTACAATACCCTCGGGAAGGGAGGGTATAACCGTGCACATCTGAAGACGAGAAACTTGAGGTCGAATATCCACAGTAGAACGAAGAGTGTAAAACACATATTCTGATTTCGGGTAAATTGGAAGGATAGTATGTTTTGCAACATCTCCCTCACAAGCAAACTCACCAACACAAACACGTGACAGTGAGATACCAACTACATGGGATCATGAAAGAGGATCTTACATAATAAGCATATCACAACGATAGATTTCATCATAAAATAATAATGATGATAAATACACGCAGCAGCGTTTCATTGAGTAACCAAGAAGAACCGCGGCAACACGAACTCGCTCGCCATCATATCATGAATGTCGTGGATGGAATGAATCAAGTAAGTATCCACTTGCTCATGACATCGGTATCAGAAGCACCTATTCTCAACAACCATGTAACTTTTAGCATAGCGATAATGCTCATATGAATACGGACAATCAACAAATACGATAGTACGCTGCGAGCAACTAGTTGCTCCTTGGTGGGGTTGCTACACAAAGAATGAATAGATTCCAGTTCGAATTGTACTGACGTACTTATTACGGCGTACCAATTGTACTGGTTGCATACACAAGTAGATGGGTGTACATCTTGGTTGTCGATAGGAATGATCCATGAGAACGATATGGTATTACCAGTAATCTGTTTTGCATTAGTATATTCCGATCACCAAGAAAACAACAAATGATTGATTATGATGCTTACTATCGAGAAAGTGTGCAACTGATATAAAAGAAATGTAATGTTAATGAAAGTGTTCATGTATGAGAGAAATGAAATGATGATGGATGGATGGCTTCACAGTGTATTGGAATGTAGATACGATTGAAACATCGAGTAGAAAAAGGTGATAACAATACATATGAGAGACTCTTTGTTGGGATCTGTCCATTCATCTTGCTTTGGTTGAATAGCTGCTATTCTTGTTGTGAGACATGCATTCTCTGTTCGGATTATGAGGAGGGTGATCAACAGACCTTTCTTTCCATTTCCACAAGAATCCAGAGTTTAATTGTTCAATGAATGGATGATCACCACATTTCATTCAATTGTGATGATGAGAGAGCAATACCGAGATGTTGACGAATCTGAGTGTATGTGAAAGATATGAAAGAGCCGTAGCTATTCTGAAGATGAAATAGTGAAGTTGTACAAGAGAATAGAGAATGATATGTGTTGCCGGTTTTTGAAGCTGGGCTTGTGAGAAGGTATTGAGGATAGAAGGAAATTGGTTATCAATGAGTGCGAGTTGATGTGATTGGTTCATGGTTATTCAACGGAATGAAATGATTGTATATGGATGATACTGTTCCTTGAAACTGGAGTTGGCTTGATTGGAGCGTCAGTGTGGATGTGGTTGATGGTTTTCAGTGCGGTTTTATTGGTGATGTATCGGATGTGTAACAAACAGGGAACGTAAACGATTCGTTTATTCCATTCATTCTTGATTCCCGTTCTTTTGTTCCTTGCTGATACAGTGGGTTTTGGTTGTTATGTCTACTGATATTGCTGTGTATCTTCGTCCTGCGAATCAGACTATTGTGTCTGGTTCTACGAGTTTTACCGCCCAGAGCGAGGCAGCGCTGTCGCTACCGGAGGGAGTTTGGGTCGCAGGAGTACTTGTCATCATAGCATTGATCCTGCTGGCGGTTTTCCTGATCTCCAAGGGAAAGAAGGTTCGTGGACATGGAGTACCCTCCGTATGCGTGGAGTAATGCGAATAGAATGAAAACGAGTCGTCGGAGATTGTGATTCGTGGAGGAGATGAAGTTGCGAACCTTTCTACAGATATTGAGATGGGACCTCGCCCCATTTTCTATTTCAATGCTAATACACAAGAAAGGGTCAATGGAGGTGAATTCACCATTCACCCCATTGCATTTATGATAACGTTACTACGTAATTGGCTTTACTATGCATTCTCCAAAATGCATCCAATTACGAGCGATGGTGACGCAGATGCCGTAATCGTCACCATTAGCGGAGAAGAATAGAACAGAATAACAGATTCTTCCATTGGCAACGCATCAAATCGAGCGAGTTCCATGTCCAGATTGTTCCAAAGAATCCATAACCAGGAATAGGCAGTTATTGCGGGTATACCAGAGGATCATCCCTATTGAGAGAAATGATCCCTTGGCTGTGGATATTGCTCGGAAATCGAAATGAAAGAAAGAATGAGCAATCAACTTGATATGCCAACACGATAATCCGTTTTCGTGTTGAGGTAGATGTCGTGTTGTCTGATCACCATTTGTTTCATCCCTTGATAGTGTCGTGTTTTCTAACGATTGTGTATTGCTTTTTTCATCGGGTTTTCTCTTTAACAAGACGTTTGGATGAATGAGGCGATGGGTTATCCCTTACGAAGATGGAACATAGTATCGCACAGCATGAGTAGTCCATCACACCTTCTTGCGGTGATATAATACAATTCTCCAGTTTCAGCCGTTCGTGTCATAAGTCTCTCCATGTCAGTTATCTCGTAAATTAAATCATTTCATTATTTGTCAATTGATCGTCTCAAATCCTCAATAATCACTGATATGAATGATGATCCCGAATCATCTTGATGTTCAGGATTCCTACCGATATCAATTGCCTCATGATGGTTATGAACAATACTCTGAGTATTGTAGCTATTCGAGATCATTTGAACTGTCACATCTATTACACTACCAGTGATAGGACAATACCATTATGTAACGAATAACACAGGGTCATTTGGTACTGGATCATTTGCTGATTCCATAATAGGCGTCTAAACTGTTTAATGATTCTATCCGATTCAGTCCATCACAATGACTAGCAATAACTCATAAAAAAAGGTCCAGTCAATCACAATGCAATTCCATACTGGAGTACCTGCATATACACAGGAGTTTAGTTCGAACAGTATCGATTCCATAAATCTAGAACTCATTTTCATTGAGAATCCAATTATCGGCAATGGCGCAAGGAAGTGGCGTCATTTCATCTGCATGGCGCAATGGCAAGATACCTAATCGTGATTCAGTAACCGAATGCTAGAATATGGAGAATGTATTGACATGTTCATGGTTACTGCGTGCTTGATCTGATTACATTCTCCATTAGTACAAATGCGCATGTGACAACAACAGTATCATAGTACAGATACACATTTCCATTCCATGTTCCTTAGTTCTTGGAGAATTGCGTCGAATCCTAATACTCCATAGAATATCAGTATTCCCGTGGGATGGAATAACCGCGATAACTTCCGGAAATGACAAGGAACTCCAGTTTATTTTAGTATAAAGGAATGAGTGTACTTGGTAACTATAAGAAAAAGCCGGAGTGTATTTTCTCTATTAGAGAAGAGATGGAGAAGGGAACGATTGATGGCGACTATATCTATGCTGTGTTGGATGGCTCCAACTACATGAAGACTACTTATGAGTTTCTTCTTCATAAAAAGATGGAATATGCTCTTACCTACACTTACATCAAGAACTGCATACAGAGATTTATTGATAAATTGAAGCAGTATCATGTCTATGTCAAGTGTATCTGCTTCAATACCATCAAGGATCCGAGGAAGCTGAGTGAATTTGAAAGACGTCACAACGATAGAATGAAAAACAGAGGGATGTTGTACCGCTGGGAATTCGATGAAGTGGAGAGGAAGAAAGTCAAGTTCTTTCCCATGACATGGACTGCCCGCTTGATGTTTCAAGAGTGTTGTAGAGAAATTCTGGGTTCAGAGAATGTCCTCTTTGGAGGAAAAGCAGTGAATACGTAGTTCATTGTGGTGGAGATGAAACCTAGATACATGGCACATCTTTGCGGAGAATCAGGTCTTATAGTTACAAATACCAACGACTTCTTGTTGATGCCGATTCGAGGTGTGTTCCCCATTCCAGGAGTGATGTCAAGGGGTAACAGCTTTTGTTCTCTTAAAACGAGATTTCGACCCTATCTACTACAGTTTGTCCAGACTATCCCAAGAGGAAAGAGAGGAAGTGTTCCTGAAGTGCTACAGAAATGGAAATGATTTCTTCAAGCCTATTCATGTCGATTCATTAGATGAAGTACGCGACACAGATCGTTTTAAGGAATTCATGTCCTTCTACTCCCCTACGAGAAGATGTCCTATGGATCGAACTCGTTTCCTGGCATATACGAAGGAGGAAAGCTACTATTTGGATCTGGACGCAGAGGAAATGGAAGTGTTGAACATGAACATAACTGTGTCACCCGATCCTTTGATCATCATGGTTTGCTCGTTGATTCCACGTTTGGAGTGCATTGACGATGATTATCGTGAAAAGAGTGAGTACCTCTATTCTCTTCCCATGTAGTGGATGCGGTGTTGGATCATTTGCTGAAGAAGTGCATCGATTTGATTCCCTTGGATCCCGAGGTGAAGATGGTTATGAAGGAGAATCTCTTCATGATGGTGAAGAAGGAAGATGAGTCTGCTGCTGAGAGTATCGCTGAGCCTGAAAGTGACAACGAAATACCGGACAGTAGTGACATCGTTTTTATATCATCATTTAGAAGTGAAGCCTATTGTGGATTACACTCCATACGCTTTGAATCGAGTGCGTTATGTCCGCGAATTGTGGGATCTACCGCTTGAAGAACGCAAGCGTATGGTTGCGGACTGTTTGGAGATTCCTCGAGACTGCATGGGGGAGAAGAAGGTTTATTATTTCCAGAGATGTGTGAGAGCACTAACAAGACGCATCCTCAGTGAAGTCCTTGATGAAGAAGAGAGTGACCAACTGGCTTTGTATATGCAAATCGTGAGAAGAATCCTTGAAAACAAGACACATCCTGCCAAGTTTTCAGACGATGCCATTTCTGTTGAAGAGAAGAAGCAGTTGTTCCTAGTCTACGAGGCAGTCAGTATGGCTGTTAGATTGGCATCTTCTCCTTTCTCTCTGCTTCATCTCCCTGTAGATACTTTCTTCCTGAAGGTAGGATTGGATGGTTGGATTAAGAAGTAGTATATCCAATTCATTCGTTTCTTGAGTGATTATTATGATCTCATGACGAACAGAGAGTAAGGAGAGATCTTGATCACGATGATGTTAGTGATAATATATCTCTGTTTCTTATTTGAGTCCCTATTATACATGTAATACTCACAAAGAAAACTACGACGATATGAACAATTCAATAAATAACCGCGATTGCTAATTCAGTTATGAGCCAGTTGTCAACACTGGAAATGGTCAGTTGTACTTGTCGCTAATCCAATTTAATGATCTAGTTGATTCATACAATATCACTCCCGCTGACATCCTCCTTCGTGATTACCTCCCAGATTGTCACTTAACCCCCTTGTCCCGTAATGGCAAGCAATATGAGATTGAACGGTATCAAGGAGATCACGCTTCCGAGTATTGTGTATATGAAATGAACAATGGAAAGCGCAATGGAACGGCTCAACTCTTTGATGATGGAGTGCTGAAATTGAAATGGAATATGAAGAATGGCGTTCGCGATGGCAGCTATGTCCTATTCGATAAGGGGATTGTGGTAAGAGAAGGAAAATGGAATGATTTGGGTAAGGAGGAAGAGCGGGTGATTACGAATCACCAAAGTGGGCTGAAAATGACAATTCGAAACAATGGGAACATTGTGTACGAAGGCAATTTCGATGAGGAGATGAAACGAGATGGATATGGATTCGAGTATGCGAATGGAGTGTTGAAGTGTTATGGGAAATGGAAGGATGACCAGCTCGTTGAGGTGAAACAACGGTTCCTCAGTCCCTCAGAAATGATTGAGTATGCTCCTGGAGCCACATCCGATCTTCTTTCTCATCAACCTGTGTATGTCGGAGGATATGAAATGGATGAAGCAAGTGGAATTGTGAATCGAAACGGTCATGGTCGTGTGATGGATCCAGACACGGGAATCTGTGATTACGAGAGTGAGTGGGAGAATGGAAAAGAAATCGAATCCAAACGCATTTCCCTCCATGACGGTTGGTATCACGTGCCCGTGTCCAATCAGCCAATGATTGCGACTCTCTCCATCATCCCTTCTCCTCTCACCATTGAAACTCTAACCATCGGAGACAACAGTCTTTGCGATCCCACCGTTTCCACTCTCCATCTCTCCAACCTTCCCAATCTGAAGAGCATTGAAATCGGGGATAATTGTGGAGTGACGATCAGCGTTGTTCTTTTAGAATTCCTCGATTCCTTCCACTCACTGAGAATAGGAAAGAAGTCCTTCACCACGTGCGAATCGAACTGGCCAATCGAACGTTCCAATCGAACATTCACTATTCATCACTGTCTTGCTCTGGAATCCATTGAGATTGGCGAATCCAGTTTTAGCGACTATTCCTCGTTTTCCCTCACTGACCTTCCCTTTCTTTCCACGCTTTCCCTCCAATCGCATTCGTTCATTTTCTCACCCATTCTTTCTCTAACGAGTAATTCAGTTTCATTCGTTAATAGGAGATTTACCGAAGCTGAAATCGGTTTTGTTAGGACAATGTTGCTTCTATTACTGTCATTCCATTCGTTTTGAGAGTCGTTTCTTTCTTCTCTGTTCATCAGACCTTCCTCTTCTTCAATTCCTTACGCTCCAGTGGGGAGCACTTCGCGGAGATGACAGAAAGGACAGAAAGCGAATCGATTCTCCTCCTTTCAACTTTTCCAATTTACTACAAATGAAATGTGAGATTATTCTATCGAAATCAGTTGAGGTCTTCCTTCTCTCACCTCCTTCCGAGCCGAGTATCTCAACTTCTATGCCATCAGTCATGTTGAGTTGAACGGTTGATTCATCTTCGCACTTTCATTCTTAGCAATTCCGTATCCTCCACCCGGTGGCTACTGGTTTGGCGATCATGTGTTTGAGTACGTGATAACCGTGGATGCAACCTGTATCCTTTTATTCTGCTCCATATGTAGCTTCTCCTGGTCTTGCTAACTATCTTCAACGGAATTGTTCCTATCTTCGGTCAAACAATGACCAGTCAAGTGAATCAAGGGAGTTAATCTGAAAACCGAAACAAGACTGTATAGTGCAGTGGCTAACACGCTCGCCTGACACGCGAGAGATCCCGAGTTCGAGCCTCGGTATAGTCATTTTTCTTACAACAAACCATGAACGCATAAAGGACTAAAACCGCTCCTTCTGACGAGCAGCGACTTGCTTCATCTGGTTGTACACCTTGTTGGGAGGCGATCCCATGATCAGATTGCAGATGGCGTTGCGAGCCACCGCAATGTTCGCATAGGAGCCGAGAATGTGAATGCTGTGAATGAATACGATGCACTAGACCAACGTCTGATCAGCCAGCACGATTCGGCAACGCGTTGCGTTCTCGATGGCATACTTGGTCTTTCCCATCTAATCATAACTCCACTGTGATAAGCACACCTGACCGGCGATACGACCAATCGCACGACTGATGTGGTCTCCGTGAAGAAGACGCACGTCCTTAATCTCAAACGTCTCTAATCATCACCACAATCCTCTACTCCACACCGATATACAAATCGTCCATTCGCAACAGAGCGACAGCGTCATCGATATCAAATCCCAGCATAAAAGCATGAATGTAGTCCTCTCCCTTCTGCAAACAACTGCTGTCCACCGTATGAGGAGACGTCTACTCCTCACTCCATACACAACGCCACTACCTTCAACTCCACACAACGCGTCTTGGGATTGAAGCGGATGAGCAACTTCAGTTGGTCCACAATCGGGCGCATCAGCTTTTCCCAATTGTTCTTCAACGGGGTGTATTCATGAAGGAATGCATACAACACATAATGAAAAGGATATGAATCGATTCGGCGGGCACCGAATGCGACGAATCTCCTCCACTCCCTACAATCATCAATCCACTTCACCAATCGATACAGCCATGTCCTGCGCAGACAGCGCGGGAAAGCTAGGTCCCTCCTCGCCCATCTCCTCCGTCGTCTTGTCTGCGACCTTCTCCTCAATCTCTCGCACGCTCACCGTTGTCTTCTTTTCTTCTTCCATGGCGAACCAGTTTTCGAGTGGTTGATTGTGATCTGCACAAGAAACAAATCGAGTCAATCATCATCATTAGCATCTTCTCTGCCATTCATCACTAATCACCCAGACAAAAGAAAAGGAACAATTTTGCTTGCCTTGCCGTGCGTTTTTGGTCAGGTAAACAGCGGTATTCCGGCGAACAAAGGAGCACCTGCAATTTTAAGGAGGAAAAGAAAATGAAAAAAAGGCTTCCCAAAAAGATTTTGGCTGCTTTTCTCGCTGCAATGATGGTTGTAACGTCTGTTCCGTTTTCTGCTATTACTGCATTTGCAGCTAACGGCTACGTAGATGTTGCCACTGATGCAAAAGTTCAGGCAGTTGAAACTTCTATGAAGAAATTTCAGTCGGAACTTGCCAAGGATAAGTCATATTCTAATGTAGTTCCTGCGTATAAAGCATATGTTGCCTGCCAGCAGGGTCTTGACGCTTATATCTACGGTGGCGAGAGCGATGCTCTTGACGGCTTGGCAGATAAGCTTGATACTGCAGTTGCAGGTATGACTGAGTTCACAGGCATTAAAGCTAATACAGGCAAGTATCGTCAGGTTAAGGTATATGCAAACGATGATACAGGCTATGATGAGGCAACTTATCTTAAAGACGGTTATCAAAACGTACTTTGGCTTGAAACCGGTATCACTACTGACAATAACGACGGTAAGCAATCGAAAGAAGATTATTCTGCTCTTACGCTTTACTATCCATCGGCTACATTGCTTTATGACGGCGAAACAACCCCTGCCACATCTGTAATGGCAGTTGCTACAGGTGAAGGAAGTTGGACATGGGGTGCATCTGACAGATACATTTCAGCCATCACTCTTGAAAATGCTAAAGACGGTATTAACATCAGCAGAAACTGGCGTGGCGGCAGTTCAAATTTGGACTTCAACTGGTCTTGGTATTGGAACGGTAATAAATATAACCTTTCTAATAATACAACTACTGCCGGCAATGTATATCAAATCCGTAAAGGCGGTACTGTAGCAGTTTATAAAAACTATCAGCAGTATTTCTCAAACTTTATGGAATACACCGGTGATCCGGGCAACAAATATATTGCATCATTTGTTCCTACTTTCAAGGGCCATATCGGTAGTAAAAACGAGTTCGCAGCAAATATTAATGACCCTGCTTCACCAACAGTACCGGGTTCAACAACAATTAATGTTGTAAACTATAAAATCGTTAAGGATGCCATTAAGGCTGCCGGCAATAAGATGAAGTCTAAGGACCTTTCAACATATTCAATGGGTGGTCTTTATACTTACTTTGCTGCTATGGATGATGCAACATCATTTGACCCTAACACTTATTTCACTTCTACTGATAACAGCAAAAACGATACCAGCGGATATATAAAGGCTGCTTCAGGCAAGGTTCAAGCTATAAATGCGGCAAGCATTGACGGCACAAACGATACTAAGGCTAACTACCAATCACTTCGTGACGCTATGGGCGCTTTGGCAAGGTCAACTTATGCCGAGGGCAATGAAAATAACAAGTATTACACTGCTAACAGCTGGAAAACCTTTAAAGACGCTTATGAAGCATCACAGACATTTATGGCAAAAGTAAATGACGATACATTTACAAACGCCGATTCTGTTTATAAATCAAACGACGAAGCAAAGGTTTATGCAGACGCTCTTAATGCAGCTTATGCCGGCCTTAAAACTTCTGTTACCAAGGCAGACACAAGTGAACTTGTTGCTCGTATTCAGCAGTTTGAATCATATAATTCAAACGTATTTACCGAAGCAACTTATAACGCTGCATTAACTGCAGTTAATAAGATTAAGACTGACGTTTGGGGCAGTGTTGAAAACTACGGTGTTCCTACATATGCACCAAATGATGACGAGGCCGGCAGAGCGAAGGTAGCAACTGCACTTGAAGAATACAATGCCGTATTTGCCGCTCTTCGTATCAGCCCTGATGCTGTTGTTCTTACAGCAAGCGGTTCATATTCTCTTAATCAGGCTATTGACCTTGAAAAGAATATTAAAGACCCTACCGATTATTCTAACTATGCAACATTCGCTACTGCGCGTAATGATGCTAAATTAGCTAAGGATAATCTTGCAACAACACCTATGACCGATTATGATACTCAGTATGACGCATACGTTGCTGCAATTGATACTCTTGTTAAAGCATATAACGGCCTTCAGTATTCATTTACTAAGATTCCTGACGGTACCGTATTCGGTAACGGTAAAACCAATGCAATTGAAAGAATGTCAATTCTTGACCAGGGCGGTCAGTATGTTGAAGGTTCATTTACAAATCAGGGTTATATTTTCAGAACAAAGCATACTCCTTTGCAGGTTAAGTTCGGCGATTTTAATGTAACCTTCGGCGTATTAACAAAGCAGTCTGATGCTTTTCAGTTATTAAAGAACAACGCCCTTGATTCAATCACGATTAATGCTACGCAGCCTAAGATTGCTGAAAACGGTTCAAAGACACACCTTACTTCGAATTCGAATTCAACACCTAATGCTCTTTCTGCCGAACAGAAAGCAAATTATGCAGGTTGCCTCAGCTATACTAATCAATCTGACGACGGAAAAGATTACACATACTCTGTTTCAAACCTCAGATATACAGGTAAAAATAACTATAATGATTCGCCGCACGTTATTACTCTTAATGACGGCACTGAAGTAACAGATTACAGTCAGGCCATTGCAACTAACCTTGATACTGTTTTGGGCACAACAGACGGCGGCTCTAATAACCCTATTCCGGGTGCTGTATTTGCTCGTTCTAACAACGGCACAAACGGCGGTGAGTCTTACATTACGGGTGACTTTAATTTCACCGCTCCTGCAACTGAGCAGCAGACTCTTACTGCTACTTCTTACCCGACATCAACTAAGTATACACTTGGTACTAAGTTTGGTGCAGTTGCTGCTTGGAACTGCCGTAACACATTAAACTACTGCGGTTACAACTGGTACACATCTGAGATGAACAATCAGGTTCTTAACCCTGCTGTTCAGATTGTTGATATTACTCCGCTTGTTGAACTTGTTGATTTATGTAACACATATTTGCCGAATTCAAATATGTATACCGATGAAAGCTGGGCTGCATTCACAAAAGCACTTGAGCGTGCACAGGCAAATATTGACTATACAAATATTAATACAACCAATTTGCTTAATCAGTTAATGACAACATTAAAGTCTAAGTACACCCAACTTTGGAAAGCAAAAGAAGCACTTAAAGTTAAGACTCTTAATGTTACATTCAACTATAAGGATTCAACAGGCTCTGATGCCACATTGGTATTCCCTGTAACTTACGGTGAGAAGTTATCAGACGCTCAGATTAAAGATATCAACACAAAGATCGTTTCTTATGTTGACAGCAAGAATTACACTCACCAACTTGTAGCTTTCGAGCCTGCATTTAACCCAAATGAAGCAGTTACTGCCGATGTAACTTACACCGCTAAGTATGACGAAGGTACACCTAACGCAGCTATTTGGACTGAATTTAATTCAGCTAAGGACGCTCTTATTGCTAAGCTTCAAAGTGGTTCTAAGTTCACCGCAACAGCTCTTGAAAGCGTTAAGGCTGCTATTGCAGAACTTTCATATTTCAATTTCACATCAGCACAGCAGGCAGAGATTAAAGCTGACAAGCAGAATTTAATCGATTCTCAGAAGACTACAATGCTTCAGCTTGCCGAAAGTTTGACTGCTATTGAAATTAATGATGATGTAGCAAAGGCTGTTAATGAAGCACAGGCAGCAGCTAACAAAAACGATTACGATATGTATGACAAGCTTGGCGACAACTTCAAAGTTACCAAGGACGTTACATTTGATGTAATCAATGCAGATTTAACAGGCGGCACACAGCTTACTGTTAAAGGCTATTTATATTCAACTCAGACTGAGCTTGATAATGCAATCAAGGCAGCTCTTGAAGGTCTTTCATTAAAGACTTATGATATTTATGTAAATGATGTTAAGATTGGTACAGTTGCTTACGGCACACCTCTCTCTGTAACACCTACAAAGATTATTTCAACAACTGACACAACAGTTAAGGGCGACGGCGCTAACTACAGCTGGACCTACAGCTTCACAGCTCCTTCACGTGACCCTAACTTCGGTACAGCCACTCAGGATAACAGCAAGTATCTCACTGCTGACAAGTATATGATTACTGCTCCTTCATTCGGCTTTATCGTTAAGGGTGAAACTCACCTTACTGCTACTCAGGTTAACGGCGACAAGACAGGTTACACAGTAACATTCAAGTCAGGCGTTAATGGCAAGATTATTAATGTAATCAATACTGACGCAAGCGGCAATTTTGAAATGCCAACTGCTCCAAGCGTTCCTTACTACACATTTGAATCTTATTCAAACGGTGTTGCTGCAGGCGCTTCGGCAACAGTAACTAAAGATACAGTTATCACTGTAAACTACACAGCAGACACTAATAATCTTTATACATTCTATGTGTATAATACACCTGCTACTTTCCTTTCCATGGAAGCAGCTGAAGTATGGGATACCAATAATTCACTTAATGTAGAGAAAGCACATGACTCAGTTGCTTATAATGAACTTGTAAGCGTTAGTCTTCCAGGTGCATATGCAATTGCAAAAGTTGTCTATGATGAAGGAAATACAGATACTTACTTGTTTAATATCTTAGCTTTTGGTGATTCATATAGCTTTTATGCTAATGAAACAATCGGTGATGACACACAATACGCCGGTATCGTCGGTCTTACTGAAGAAGAGTATAAGAAATTGCAAGAACCTGGTAACGATATTGGTCAATTGTTCGGCACTGACGGTCTACGTATCGAAGCAGAACAGGATACAATTACCGGTAATTATATTACTAAGGACCTTGAATTTGAAGTTTACAACCGTGAAACTCCTGTATTTACAGATGATAATTCTAAGTTCTCACTTATCGGTACATTCATTTGCCCAACAGGCTATGAGATGGTTGAAACAGGTTTCTTAATGACAAAGGGTACTTCAAGCTTAACAATTGAAAATGCTTCTGACAGTTCAAAGGGCGTTTCAAGATTCAAGGCTTCAAAGTACACAGTCGGCAACCAGTTCGTTATCAATATTAAAACACCTTCTACTGAGCAGAACTTCAAGTATGTTGCTTATGCTAAGTATAAGGATAAGAGCGGAAAGATAGTAACCAAGTATGGTAAAACTATTTCTGCAACAACAGCAAATTCATAAGAAGGGAGTTAGATAGTTATGAAAAAGTTTTATGAAGAACCAGAGATTCAAATTCGTAATTATGTTCTCCCTACAAGAGATGTAGTTATGACATCTGATCCAAACGTTGAGAATCCTGACAAGGGTCCGGACCTTGGCGACGGTGACGATTACGATTTCTTTAAATAATCAATAACTGATTTAGGACCGTGGCGGTAACGTCACGGTCCTTTTTATATTTTTAAGCAATTAAATATATTATTATAAACTGTAGGGGCGAACATTGTTCGCCTTATTTTTATGCAACAAAATATTACAAATTTATAAAATATAGAAAAAAACCTAATTCTTATTTGACATATTATAAGTTATATATTATTATTAAAGTAATTAACTATGTCTGGAAGTGGGCTTATGAATATTCTCGTTTGCGGTCTTGGTCTTATAGGTGCGAGCCTTGCAAAAACATTAAAGAAAAATACAAAGCACCATATTATGGGTTGGAACAGAACGGATTCTGTTTCAAAGCGTGCATTAAGTGACGGTGTAATAGATGAAATCGGTCAGCTTGAGGATTTAATGCCAAAAGCAGATGTCACGATTGTGAATTTTTACCCTGAAGCGATTGCTCCTTTTATTAAAGAACATAAGGCTTTGTTTAAGAAAAACAGTATAGTAACGGACTCCTGCGGTATTAAGACTAAAATTTGCCGTGAACTTGAAAAGGAAGATTTTGATTTTTATTTTGTAGGCGCTCATCCTATGGCAGGCCGTGAGGTCAGCGGTTACGATAATTCGCTTGATAATCTTTTTGACAATGCTTCGTTTATCTGTACCCCGACCGGAAACACTCCACGTTATATATCAGATGCACTCGTAGGTCTTGCGCAAGAAATGGGTTTTGCACGTACTGTTGTTACAACTCCGGAGCATCACGACGAAATGATTGCTTTCACTTCTCAGATTGCCCATGTTCTCGCATGCTCATATGTTCTTTCTCCGCTTGCCCCTTACCACGCAGGCTATTCGGCAGGCAGCTACAGAGATGTCAGCCGTGTTGCAAGAATTAATGCCGATATGTGGACAGAGTTGTTTATTGATAATAAGGAACCGCTTGTAAGGGAAATTGACGATCTTGTTTCAAACCTTATGAAATTCAAATATTGCATTGTAAACGAAGATGCAAATCAACTTTGTGAACTTATGAAAAAGGGCAATAAGATTAAAGAGGAAATCGGATAATGAAAGAATTTAGCGTAAATGTATCTGATAAAAGCAGAAGTAATATTTATATTGAAAACGGACTGCTTGCAAGTGCAGGTAAGATTATAAAAGATAACTTTAACTCGAAAAAGATTGCCCTTATAAGCGATACAAATGTTTATCCGCTGTATGGCGAAAAAATTAAGGCTCAACTTGAAAATGAAGGCTTTGAGGTTTTCACTTATATTTATCCTGCAGGGGAAGCTTCAAAAAACACAAGAGAGCTTGTAAAAATTGTTGAGTTTATGGCTGAAAGCGGACTTACGAGAGAGGATATAGCGGTTGCTCTCGGCGGAGGCGTATGCGGCGATATGGTTGGCTTTGCGGCTTCGGTATTTTTGAGAGGGATTGAATTTGTTCAAATTCCGACTTCGCTTTTGGCTCAGGTTGATTCCTCAGTCGGAGGAAAAACTGCCGTAGATTTACCGCAGGGAAAAAATCTATGCGGTGCATTTCATCAGCCGGCAATCGTTATTATCGACCCTGACGTGCTTTCAACCTTGAGTGAACATTTCTTCAGCGACGGAATGGGTGAGGTTATCAAATACGGCTGTATTAAATCCGCCTCTCTTTTTGAACTTCTCGAAAAAGGCAATATTGAGGAAAATTTGACGGATATAATTACCGAATGTGTCAGTATTAAAAGGCAGGTTGTTGAAAATGACGAGAAGGAGCACGGCGAAAGAGCGCTTCTTAATTTCGGCCACACCTGCGGCCACGCTATTGAAAAGCTTTATAATTATGAAACCGTAAGTCACGGTGAGGCAGTTGGTATCGGTATGGTAATGATTACACGTGCAAGCGAAAAACTTGGAATTACCGAAAAAGGCACGACTGACAGAATAATAAAAGTGCTTGAAAAGAACAATTTGAAAACTTATGATACACATTCTGATAAGGAAATTATTTCGGCAATGAGCGCAGATAAAAAACGCACGAAAACAGGCATTAAATTCGTAATGATTGATAAAATCGGCTCAAGTTTTATTAATCCTATTAAGTATGAGGATATTAATAAAACATTCGGCATAGACTGACGGGGAAGATATGAGTATAGCAAAAATTCAAAAGTCAATATTTAACGGTGAGGTTACTGTTCCTGCGTCAAAATCGGTTGCTCACAGGGCGCTTATCTGTTCGTTTCTTGCAGGCGGCGGAAATGTAGAGCCGATTATTTCGTCAAAGGATATGGCGGCAACTGTCGGTATTATCAATTCCCTTAAAAAGGGTGAAAATACGCTCAATTCCATTGAAAGCGGTTCAACTCTGAGATTTATGATTCCGGTTGCGGCTGCGCTCGGCAAAGAGGTCACCTTTGTAGGTCAGGGCAGTCTTTTAAGCCGTCCGATAGGTGAATATTTAACGCTTTTGCCGCTTCACGGAACTCAGATTAAATCAAACGGATATCTTCCTGCAACAATTTCGGGCAAACTTAGAAACGGCAGTTTTGAGGTAAACGGTAATGTTTCAAGCCAATATATAACAGGGCTGCTTTTGGCGCTTGCGGCTTTGGACGGCGACAGCGCAGTTATTCTTAAAACCGAACTGCAATCAAAGCCTTATGTTGATATGACAATTAAAGTAATGAAAGATTACGGCGTTGACATTCGTGAAACGGATTTCGGATATCTTGTTAAGGGCGGTCAAAAGTTTAAAGTTCAGGATTATGTTGTTGAGGGCGATTGGTCGCAGGCAGCATTTTTCCTTGTCGGCGGTGCAATTAACGGCGAGGTTACCGTTAAAGGGCTTGATATAAATTCAACTCAGGGCGATAAGGCAATTGTTGATGTAATTAAACGCTTTGGTGCAGATGTGAAAATTGACGATAAGTCAGTTACCGTTAAAAAAAGTGAACTTCACGGCATAGAACTTGACGCAACTGACATTCCCGATATGGTGCCTGCCATAGCAGTCCTTGCCGCAAATGCAAGCGGAGAAACTGTTATTAAGGGTGCCGAAAGGCTTAGATATAAGGAATCTGACAGAATTGAGAGTGTTGTGTATAATTTAAAAGCGCTCGGTGCCGATGTTGAGGAAACGAGCGACGGAATGATAATTTACGGCGGCAAAAAATTACATTCGGCAAAGCTAAAGGGTTATAATGACCATAGAATAGTTATGGCATTTTCAGTTGCGGCAATGAATATAGGCGACTGCGAAATTGACGACGCACAAAGTATAAACAAATCTTATCCGTCATTTTTTGATGATTTTAATAATCTTGGAGGTAAGGCTGATGTCCTCTGAATTCGGCAATAAAATTAAATTATCCATATTCGGCGAAAGCCATGGTGAGGCAATCGGCTGTGTAATTGATTCGATTCCGGCAGGCGTAAAGCTTGATATGAAAAAAATATATTTTGATATGGCAAGGCGTGCTCCGGGTAAGGATAAAACGGCTACCCCAAGGCTTGAAAAGGATATTCCCCATATTCTCTCCGGTGTGCTAAACGGAGTTACCACAGGTGCACCGCTTGCTATGATTATTGAAAATACAAATACTAAAAGCGGAGATTATTCAAATCTTTTGAGTGTCCCACGTCCGTCGCACAGCGATTATCCCGCTTATGTAAAATATCAGGGCAATAATGATATAAGAGGCGGCGGTCATTTCAGCGGTAGGCTTACTGCTCCGCTTGTTTTTGCCGGTGCAATTGCTAAGCAGATATTGGCGCAAAAAGGTATAACGGTCGGCGCTCATATCCTTAGTATTAACGGCGTTTTGGACGATAGCTTTGATAAGGCAAATGTAAGCGAAAAGGAACTTTTGGCTGTTTCTTCAAAGGCATTTTGCGTTATTAACGATGAGATTGAGGATAAAATGAGAGCGTCTGTTGAAAAAGCAAGGCTTGACGGCGACAGTGTTGGCGGTGTAATTGAATGTGCCGTTGTCGGCGTTCCCGTCGGTATAGGCGCAAATATCTTTTCAACTGTTGAGGGTCATATTTCATCTGCGCTTTTCGGCGTTCCTGCCGTTAAGGGTGTGGAATTCGGTGCAGGATTTGATTTTGCGAAAATGACGGGATATGAGGCTAACGATACATATTCAATTTCAAACGGTAATGTTAAGATTAATAAAAACAATAACGGCGGCGTCCTTGGCGGAATGACTACCGGCGCACCGATTATAGTCAGGGCAGTGGTTAAGCCTACTCCGTCAATTTCAAAGGCGCAAAAAAGCGTTAATTTGCAAAAAATGACAGAGGAGGAGCTTGTTATTCACGGCAGGCACGACCCTTGCATTGTTCCCAGGGCAGTACCCGTTGTTGAAAGCGCAGTTGCTTTTGCTCTTCTTGACCTTATGGCATAATATTGATAAAAAGGAAATATAAATGGATTTATTAGGACTTAGAAAACAAATTGATGAAATAGATAACGAGCTTATTCCGCTTTTGCTTAAAAGAATGAGCGTGTCAGAGCAGGTGGCGCAGTATAAGGCTGAGCGTGGTATGCCTGTTTTAAACAGTGAGCGTGAGCAGCAAATTCTTGATGACGTTGCAAGCAAGTGCGGTAAGCACGGCGATACGATTAAAACTGTATTTTCTGCCACAATGGACGCTTCAAGAGCTCTTCAGCATAAAATTATCGGCGGCGGAAAAGAACTTAGGGCAGATATAGAAAATGCAATTAAGATTGACAAGCTTGACACTTGCGGCAAGCCGATTGCGTGCCAGGGTGTTGAGGGCGCATACAGCGGTGTTACATCTAAAAAGATATTTCCGAAAGCTCCTATTCATTTTCATAAGAGATTTGAGGATGTGTTTGAAGCGGTAAACAGGGGAGATTCAAAATTCGGCATTATTCCTGTTGAAAATTCAACCGCAGGCTCTGTTCACGAATCGTATGACCTAATTATGAAATACAGATTTTACATTGTCGGCGCTTACGATTTAAAAATCGAGCATTGCCTTTGTGCTAAAAACGATACAAAATATGAGGATATAACCGATGTTTACAGCCATCCTCAGGCGCTTTCACAGTGTAATAATTTTCTTAGGAATTTTGATTTTACGGGAATTAACTATTCAAATACCGCCGCTGCGGCAAAGTATGTCAGCGAAAGCGACAAAAACAATATAGCGGTTATTTGCAGTGAACTTGCGGCAAAAAAATATAATCTTAAAATTCTTAAGCGCAACATTCAAAATAATAATAAAAACACAACAAGATTTATTGTTATTTCAAAAGAACTTGCAATTACGAGTGATGCACAAAAGATTTCTCTTATCTTTTCGCTTCCTCACAAAACCGGTTCGCTTTACAGAGTTTTAGGTCGTTTTTCTATGGCAGGTCTCAACCTTACAAAGATTGAATCAAGACCTATCGAAGACAGCGATTTCAGCTATTATTTTTACGTGGATGTTTTGGGCAATGTTAATGACGAAGTAACGCTTGACCTTATTTGCGCACTTTCAGACGAATTGCCTGAGTTTGAATTTTTAGGCAATTTCCACGAGGGAAAATAATAAATATTATTGAAAGATTTTTTTACGGAGATGAATTTGTGAAACAGCAAAAAAGGCATCAAACAAATTTAATATCCGCAATAACGCTGATAATTACGGGTGGCATTATCGTTTTTCTTGCCATTGCACTTTATAATCACGCAAGGCTTGAGGTAAGATTTGATACGCTTATTAATTATCTTAAGCAAATTGACAATTCGGTTGCAAAGCTTGACAGCGATGTGGAAATAATTATTTGCATTTTTGCGCTTTATATTGCAAAATGCCAGCTTCCGATACCTATGGGATTTTTATGCGTTATATCAGGTATGGTATTTCCTTTGAGTGAGGCAATAGCTATCAATATTATTTTTACGGAGTTTTTCTTCATAGTTAAATATCTTGAAGGTAAGTTTATAGGCGGCGGCTGGACAGGAATGATACTCGGTATTAAAAAGCTGAAGTTTATTAAGGAATGGATACAGTTTAAGGGCAACGGCAATCCCTATGTTCTGTTTTTTTCACGGCTTTTTCCTGCAATTCCGCTTGGAATGGTGTCAAAATATTACGGCTCAATGAGATATGATTTTGTGTATTATTCGCTTTTGAGCCTGTTGGGATTTATGCCGAGGCTTTTTATTTATACGAAAATCGGTTCTGCGATTTACAATCCGTTTTCGGTGCAGTTCCTTGTGCTTTTGATAATTATTGTTGCATTTACGGGAATGTCAATCATATTGTTTAACATTTTTTACGGTATTAAATCTAAGCAAATGAATCAAACGTTGCTTATTTATTCCGAAAAAGAAAAATATAAAATAGTTTTATGAGGGAGAATATAAATGAAACCTAATGAGTTAATTGCTAAAATTGAGAACGGTGAGCTTGACAAGAGCTTTAAAAAGATTTATGTCAGCGACAGTGCAGTTGAAGAACAAAAGCCACGTTATATAAGAACGATTAAAGAGTTTATTAATCTTTTCGGCGATGACAGGGACGTATTTGTTTTAAGTGCTCCCGGAAGAACGGAGGTTTGCGGCAACCATACCGACCATAATAACGGCAAGGTGCTTGCAGCTTCAATCAATCTTGACGCTATTGCGATTGCGGCTAAAAGAGACGATATGAAAATTAATGAAAAGAGTGAGGGTCACGGCCTTAATGAGGTCGACATTTCAACTCTTTCGCCTGATGAAGCCGAATACGGCAGATCATCATCTATGATTAAAGGTGTTGCAGCAGGACTTAAGGAAAAAGGCTATGAAATCGGCGGATTTGACGCTTGCACGACAAGCGACGTTATGGGCGGTTCCGGTCTTTCAAGTTCTGCGGCTTTTGAGGTGCTTATCGCAACCGTTATCAATCATCTTTACAATGATGGCAAAATTGATGCTGTAACTGTTGCAAAAGCTGCTCAGTTTAGTGAAAATGTATATTTCGGCAAGCCGTCGGGGCTTCTTGACCAAATGGCTTCATCTGTCGGAACGTTTGTTA
>OLNF01001220.1_pt1 | contig 22202 bp, 16 predicted proteins | sample 1673061 | NCBI WGS metagenome assembly OLNF01 (sample SAMEA3136751, study PRJEB25190) | human gut metagenome
TGGTAGCCATCAGATGGCCGCCGAATGCGGGACGGGTCATCTTCAGGTTGCGGTCCTCCATATCCCACTTCATGGAGTCAACGTCCAGAGTGGAGGACTCACGCAGGAACTGGATGTAGTTGGGCACATCCACGTCCAGGTGGGTGCAGTCAGCGCACAGGCCGGTGTGCAGACGGGCTGCGCAGCGGGGGCCCAGGTCACGGCCGATGTTGGTGGCGCCGATCAGGAACGCCTCGGGCTTCAGGTCCTCGATCACGTCGCAGATGACCTTGGCATAGCCGTCGGTGGTGTAGGTGGCCAGCAGGGGGCTTTCGCAGACGATGACCTTGTCAGCGCCGTAGCCGCCCAGCTCCTTGGCAGCGGACTCAATGCCCTCGCCGCCCAGCAGCAGGCCGCACAGGTTCACGCCCAGCTCGTTGGCCAGGTCGCGGCCCTTGGAGATCAGCTCGAAATCGGTGGGCATCAGCTTGCCCTCGCGCTGCTCGCAGAACACCCATACATCCTTGAAAGCAGCGATATCAGCACTATTGAAATTAGACATGATTTTCTATCCCCTTTCTTAGATGATGTGTTTAGCGGCCAGAATACCGGCCAGCTTCTCGCAGGTTTCCTTACCGTCGCCCTCCAGCATCATGCCGACGCCCTTCTGAGGAGGCGTAAAGCTCTTGAAGATGTTGGTGGGAGAGCCCTTCAGGCCGATGGTGGTGGCATCGATCAGGGGATCGTCCTTCAGGTCCTCATAGCCCAGAGTGGTCAGGGGCTTGCCGTAAGCCTCGAACACGCCGCCAACGCTCATGTAACGGGGCTCGTTGAGCTCCTTGATGCAGGTCAGCAGGCAGGGAGTCTGGACCTTGATGGTCATGTAGCCATCCTCCAGCATGCGCTGGACAGTGATGGTGTCGCCGTCCTTCTTGATGTCGGCGGCATAGGTGACCTGGGGCAGGTGCAGCTTCTCAGCGATCTGGGGACCGACCTGAGCGGTATCGCCGTCGATAGCCTGCTTACCGAACATGATCATGTCGAACTTCAGGCCTTCCAGCTCCTCGATCTTCTCCTTAGCCTGGGACAGGATGTAACCGGTAGCCAGGGTATCGGAACCGCCGCATGCACGGTCGGAGACCAGGTAAGCCTTGTCGCCGCCGACAGACAGGCACTCCTTCAGAGCGACCAGAGCCTGCTCGGGACCCATGGACAGAACGACGATCTTGGTGTTCTTGTCCTTGTCCTTAATACGGGCAGCAGCTTCGAGTGCATAAGCATCGAAGGGGCTGACGATGGCGGGAACGCCCTCGCGCATCAAGGTGTTGGTCACGGGATCAATTTTGATGATGGTCGTGTCCGGCACTTGTTTAATGCAAACAAGTATGTTCATTTCTGATTTCCCCCTATATTAATGATTTGTTTTATTCTGACAGCGCCGCCCCATTCCTTTCTCAGCGAGAAACCGGGGGCGGCAAGCGCCCGTGGCCTCAGCCGAAGCAAAAGAGCCTGACTGCTCTGTCATAAACGCCGACCCGGAGGGAGTCTCCGGTGGCAGACGTTTCTCGGAAAGGAGCGCAGTTTAGCTCACCCTTCCAGTACATTACGGTGTGTATTATAGCAAAGCTTTTTTGAAATTACAAGCAGGGAATGTATCATATCAGGAAAAAAATTTTTCCTGTTTTTTCGCGATTTTAGGCGTTTCGCCTAAATAGCGCAAAAGATTTGCCGCAAAACGCCCTTCTGCGTCCGTTTTCCCCGCCGTGCGCCGCTTTGGGTGCTTATTCCCCGAAGAACTTATCGTGGATGGCCTGGACCGCCATGTTGGCGTCGGCCTCGTCCAGCAGGACGGAAACCTTGATCTCACTGGTGGAGATCATGTGGATGTTGATGTCCGCATCGTACAGGGCGCCGAACATCTTGGCGGCCACGCCGGCGTTGTCGACCATGCCAGCGCCGACGATCGAGACCTTCACGACGCTCTTATCCACGTCGATGTGGTCAAAGGCCAGGCTGCTCTTGTGGGCCTCCAGCAGGGCCACGGCCTGGTCCACGTCGCTGCGGCGGACGGTGAAGCTGATGTCCTGGCTCTCGTCCCGGCCGATGGACTGGAGGATGATGTCCACGTTGATGTTCTGCTGGCCCAGCAGAGAGAAGACTTTATAGGCGATACCGGGGCGGTCCTCCACGCCCACCAGGGCCAGACGGGCTACGTTCTTGTCTTTTGCCACGCCGCTGATCTGGGTCTTTTCCATTTGCTTTGCAACCTCCTTGACTTTCGTGCCCGGTTTTCTCTCGAAACTGGACAGCACTTCTAAATTCACCTGATATTTCTTGGCCAGCTCCACGGAACGGTTGTGGAGGACCTGAGCGCCCAGGCTGGCCAGCTCCAGCATCTCGTCGAAGGTGATCTCCTCCAGCTTTCTGGCCCCCTTGACGTAGCGGGGGTCGGCGGTGTAGATGCCGTCCACGTCGGTGTAGATCTGGCACAGGTCGGCCTTCAGCGCCGCAGCCAGCGCCACGGCAGAGGTGTCGGAGCCGCCGCGGCCCAGGGTGGTGATGTCGCCGTACTTGTTGATGCCCTGGAAGCCCGTCACGATGACGATGGAGTGGCTGCGGTCCAGCTCGGACTGGACGCGCTCGGCGTTGATCTTCTTGATGCGGGCGCTGCTGTAGCTGCTGTTGGTCTGGAAGCCGGCCTGCCAGCCGGTCAGGGAGACCACGGGCAGGCCCATGGTCTCAATGGCCATGGCGCACAGGGCGCAGGAGATCTGCTCGCCGGTGGACAGCAGCATATCCATCTCCCGCTTGGATGCGTTGGGGTTGATCTCCTTGGCCTTTTCAATGAGGTCGTCGGTGGTGTCGCCCTGGGCGGAGAGGACCGCCACCACCTGGTTGCCCTGGCGGTAGGTGTCCGCGATGATCTGCGCCACGTTGCGGATGCGGTCGGCGTTGGCCACGGAGGTCCCGCCGAATTTCTGTACAATCAGTCCCATCTCACATTACCTCCTGTCATCCGGCGGGCCGGCGATTCCGGCCGCCGGAGGGAACGAGATTGCTTATTTATTGAGAAAGCGCTGCCCCATCCTATGTCCAGGGCGGCAAAAGAGGGTATCTTTTTGGTCAATCCAGCACGCGGATCACGGCCAGCACGTCCCTGCCGGCCAGGAGCTTGTCCAGCTCCGGGCGGGTCATGGCGGCGGTGATCCAGCCGCTCCGCGTTGGGGACGGTGAGCTTCTCCCCGGCCAGCTCACCGCTGGCCAGACGGACGTACCACTGGCTGGACAGCTCATCGGGAGAGAAAACGGCGTCGGGGCGGTTGGGCTGCCAGGGGCGGTAACCCGCCCGGTCCATCTGGCGGGCGGCGGCGATGACGTCGGCCACCACGGCGCTGGCGGTGGGCAGCTTGCCCGCGCCCCGGCCATAGAACATCACGTCGCCCACGGCGTTGCCCTTGACCTTAATGGCGTTGAACACGTCCTCGACCCCGGCCAGGGGGTCCTGGTTCCCCACGAAATGGGGCTCCACATAGGCGCAGATCGTCCCGTCCTCGCGGGCGATGGAGCGGCCCAGCAGCTTCAGGCTCTTGCCGGCGGCGGCGGCGTAGGCCTCGTCGGCCAGGGTGATCTTGGTGATGCCGGTGGTGGGGACCTGGTCCGGCAGCAGGTGCCAGCCGTAGGCGATGGAGGAGAGGATGCACAGCTTCCGGCAGGTGTCCTTGCCCTCCACGTCGGCGGAGGGGTCCTGCTCGGCGTAGCCGTTGGCCTGGGCACCCGCGAGGGCCTCGGCAAAGGGAACATGGTCCTTGACCATGCGGGTGAAGATATAGTTGGCGGTGCCGTTCAAAATGCCGCAGATCTCCAGGATCTCGTTGGCGGACATGCACTCGCTCAGGGGCCGCAGGATGGGGATGCCCCCGCCCACGCTGGCCTCAAAGAGATAGACGGCGTTATTCTGGGCGGCCAGGTCCAGCAGACGGCGGCCGTGGGTGGCCACCAATTCTTTGTTGGAGGTGACCACGCTCTTGCCCTGCTTCAAGGCCCGCTCGGTAAAGTCCAGGGCAGCGCCCACGCCGCCGATGGTCTCCACGACCACGTTGACCTCCGGGTCATGCTCGATGACGGAGAAGTCCTTCACAAAATGCTGCGCAAAGGGGCTGTCGGGGAAGTCCCGCACGTCCAGGATATACTTGACTTCAATGAGCTCGTCGGCTTTTTTCTGGATGCCGGCGCCGTTGCCGGAGAGGACCTCCGCCACACCGGAGCCGACCACGCCGAAGCCCAGGATCGCTACTTTGACCATAATGATTCTTCCATCCCTTTCTGAGATTCCGATTTCCTTTTTCCTTAAATTGTATCCGTTTTGTTTTGGGGAAGGACATCACCCCGCCAGCACCTCGCTGCGCAACACGCCGTCCACGCTGTTGAGCTTGGTCAGCAGGTCCTGCAAGGACCCCTGCAAGCCGGAGGTCTCGGCGTTCACCGTGACCACGGCGCAGCCGTTGATGGGCAGGCCCTGGTTGATGGTGAGGATATTGGCCCCGGAGCTGGCAAAGAGATTCAGCATGTGGGACAAGATCCCCGGTTCGTCCTTCAGCATCATCTGAAAGGTCACGATCCGACCATGGAGCATATCCTGAAAAGGCCGGACTGCATCCTTATATTTATAAAACGCGCTGCGGCTGATGCCCACCAGCTGGACCGCTTGGTTGACGGTCTCTGCCTCGCCGGTGTCCAGCATCCGCCGGGCCTGGACTACCTTGTGAAAGATCTCAGGCAGGGCCTCCGCGTCTACGATGTAATAGTTGGGCGCTTTTGACATGGTTGCCTCCGTTTCATAGGATCATAGATCGTCCTTTGGATCAGTGCGACTGCTATTCTAACACATCTGTCCGCGTATGGCAACCCAAAGTGTTTGTCTGAACGACAGTTTTTCCTTTTCTTTTGCCGTTGTTTCGGTCATATCAGCAAAAAGCGGCCCCCGGAAGAAGCTCCGGGGGCCGCTGCGGCGAAGGGGTTCAGCTTGCTTTGGGGATGGACCTCCCCTCCCGCCGTCTGCGGGGGGTGGTGGTCTCACCGCCGGTGTTCTCGGCAGGGGGCGTTTCGGCGGGGGGCGTGGTGGTGCCGCCGTTGTCGCCGGTGCCGGTGTCGGGGGGGGTGGTACCGTTGTCGGTGGTGCCGCCGTTGTTGTTGGTGGTGCCACCGTTGTTGGTGGTCCCGCCGGTGCCGCCGCCGTTCCCATTGCTGTTGGAGGGACGGGTGCTCGGTGCCTTATGATAGGTGCAGGTGCCGGTGGGGGCGTCCTCCGGCAGGAAGGTGCCGGTCGCCAGATGGCCGGAGCAGTAAGGTCCGGGCAGCATCCCGCTGGAGAGGCAGTAGGTGACGGACTTCAGGTTGTCCGGCAGGTCGAACTTCTTATACTTCAGGCCCTGGTGGACCTTGGACATGACCTGGTTCCACAGAACCGGCGAAGGATTGTTCAGGCCACTGGCCAGTCTCTCCTGCCGGTCATAGCCCGTCCAGATCGCTGCGGTATAGTAGGGCGTGTAGCCCACGAACCACAGGTCCTTGCGGGAGGTGGTGGTGCCGGTCTTACCGGCGATCTCCTGGCCGGAGAAGTTGGCCTTCTTACCGGTACCATTGGAGACCACGCGCTGGAGCATCTCGGTCATATAATAGGTGGTGCGCTGGGACAGAACGTTCGGTTCATCCTCCGTCTCATTGCGCAGCATGGGCTGGCCGTTGCTGTCCGTGACCATGGTGTAGGTCTTGGGGGTCTTATAGGTCCCCTGGTTGGGGAAGACGGCGTAGGCCGCCGCCATATCCAGGGTGGTCACGCCTTCCGTCAAACCACCCAGAGCCAGCTGGGCGCGGCCGATGTCGCTGTACTTCTGGTCACCGCGGGTCAGGCTGCGGATGAGCTTGATGTGGAACTTATCCTGCATAAAGTCAAAGCTCGTCTCCGGGGTGACCATATCCAATACCTTCACGGCCACGGTGTTGAGGGACTGCTCCACGGCATAGGAGACCGTGACGTTGCCGCGGTAGCCGCCGGCGGCGTTCACGGGCCAGTCTCTGCCGTTGATCTTGTCCACGGGGCTGTCCTCCACCGTGGTGGTGGGCTTGACCTTGCCCAGCTCGATGGCAGGGGCATAGACGGAGAGGGGCTTGATGGAAGAGCCTGGGGGCCGCTTACTGCTGGTGGCCCGGTTCAGGCTGCGGCTGACGGTCTTTTCGCCCAAGCCGCCGGCCATAGCCACCACTTCCCCGCTCACGTTGTCCACGACGGTGATGGCGGACTGCAATCTCTGGCCGCTGCTGGAGACCACGTCCTTATACTCGGAGTTCTGGTAGACCTCGTCCACCGCCGCCTGGACGTTCGGGTTCATGCAGGTGTAGATCTCCAGGCCGCCGGAGAAGACCTTGGTCTTGGCGTACTGCTCGGACCAGTTGTACTTGTCGCACAGATCCTGGATGACGTCGTTGATGACCTGGTCCACATACCAGGAATAGACGGTGTTCTTTTTCTTGGTGCTGTCGGCCTGGCCGTCGCCGTCCTTGTCCTCATAGGGGTTGCTGAAGACCAGTTCTTCAGCGGCTGCCTGGTCGTGTTCCTCCTGGGTGATGTACCCCTGCTCCAGCATCACGTCAAGAATTTTCATCTGACGCTCTTTGTTGAAGTCCTTGGAGGTCTTGACCTCGCCGGTGTCCGGGTCCGTAATAGACAGGTGGCCCAGGGGGTCATACTTCGAGGGGTTGTTCGTGATGCCGATGAGGCAGGCACATTCGGCCAGGTCCAGCTCAGAAACGTGCTTGCCGAAGTAGGTGTAGGCGGCGGTGTACACGCCGTTGCACCCCTGGCCCAGGTAGATATAATTGAGGTAGGCCTCTAAAATATCGTCCTTGGTGTACTTCTTCTCAAACTCCAGGGCACGGAAGATCTCCATGACCTTTCGTTTCACGGTAACCTCATCGTCGCTGGTCATGTTCTTGATCAGCTGCTGGGTCAGGGTGGAGCCGCCCTGGATGCTCCGGCCGGTGAACATCAGGCTGATGGCCTTGGCCGTGCGGACCCAGTCCACGCCGTTGTGCTTGTAAAAGCGCTTGTCCTCAATGGCCACGGCGGCATCCTTCAGATACTGGGGGATCTCATCCGAGGAGACCCACACGCGGTTTTCCTCGCCGTATAGGGTCTGGACCGTTTCATAGGTCCCCGTCTCTGGGTTTTGGGCCAGCACTTTACTGGTCAGGTTGGGGTTGAAGTCGCTCATGTCCAGGCTGGCGTCGGGAATGATGACGTTTTTAATGTAGGCCGCCGACATACACAGCAGCATAGCCAGGGTGATGACAAAGATGAGGACGATCGTCATCACGACCTTAAAGGCTCGGCCGTGCTTTTTTCGTTTTCGTCTTGTAGCGCCGCCCCGGCGGCCTCTGGGGTCTTGATCCCGGCGGTCGTAGGAGCGTGTGTCGCGATGTTTGTCCAATGTGACACCTCCGAATTGGAATAGGGACAGCCGCCGCAACCGCGGCAGGCTTCGATGCGGAATGTTGGAACCTCGCCTATTTTATGTATTATACCACAGGATTTCCATTTGTCTATCCGTGACGGAAAGATTTTTGCCGTCGGAAAGTTTCCCGAAATTTTCCGCGCTTTGCTCTTGCAATTTTACGGTATTGAGGGTACAATAACAGGCAGATAAACAAAGGAGAACATGGCATGAGCGAAGAATACGGCGCAAATTTCATCACCGTCACCGACGACGACGGCAACGAGTTCGAGCTGGAACATCTCGACACCATCGAATATAACGGCCAGACCTACCTGGCCTTCTTCCCCGCCGAGCACGAAGGCGAGGAAGCCCAAAACGAAGAGGAGCTGGGCCTCGTGATCCTCAAGACCGTCCTGGAAAACGGCGAGGAGATTCTCTCCACCCTAGACAGCGACGAGGAGATCGACGCAGTCTACAACGAGTTCATGAAGGAACTTTTTTCCGAGGACGAGGAAGAATAACCAAGGCCCCTGCATAACATCTTAAATAGGACCGCAACAGCATGGAACAAGGTTCGCCCTGCTCGGTGCGTGGAAATGGACACTTTTAAACCCACATTTTTCAAACGGGACGCTGGTCTCGTGGTGTGGATCGCAGACCTCCCGGCCTTCGGGTTGGAAGAAGGGAGCGTGAAGCATCACGGAGGCGACCCACCTGCCATCTCGTGCAGGTTTTAATTGGGTCCCCACGGCCAGAGCGGGGCACCTTTTTTCTCTTTTTTCCCTTGGATCGTTTCTGCAATTTTTCCATTCATTTTCCAAAGAAAATACTTTCTTGGGCAGGCTCTCCGAAAGCGGGGGCCTGTTCGTTTTGCAAGTTCTCTTGCTCAAAAAGAGGGTATTTTTGTGATTCTTGTCTGTATGCCCTCCCGCTTTGTTGCATTTCGACGGGACGCGCACGCTTTTGCCAAGCTGCGGCAAATTTCTTTTTGACAAGGTATACAATATGCCCAAAAACGGAGGGAAATTCTTGTTGGATATTTTCTCCTGGGAACAACTTGCCAGTTTCGTTTATCAATGCTATACTAAAGCCGTAGGCGGAAAGGCCACCGGATGTGGTAAATCCGCATAACAAAACATCTTTGAGTTTTTGGAAAGGATGCGACTCCCTATGATTAAAGATTTTGGTTTCATCATCCCTCAGAACTGTCAGTTCGGTGTGGGCGCTCTGAAGAAGCTGCCCGACTTCCTGAAGGCTGCTGGCTCTGACAACGTCATGCTGATTTCCGATCGTGGCCTGGAGGCTATCGGTGTTGTTGAGAAGGTCCGCAAGATCATCAAGGACGCTGACCTGAAGTACGCTGAGTACCTGGACGTTCTGCCCAACCCCACCACCACCATCGTGGACGAGTGCGCTGCCAAGTATAAGGAAGCTGGCTGCACCGCTCTGATCGCTCTGGGCGGCGGCTCCCCCATGGACGTGGCTAAGGCTGTCGGCGTTGTCGCTAAGTTCGGCGGCACCATCGGCGACTACGAAGGCGTCGGCAAGGTTCCCGGCCCCATCGACACCCTGATCGCTGTCCCCACCACCGCTGGTACCGGTTCTGAGGTCACCGTCGCTGCCGTTATCACCGACGAAGCTCGTAACTACAAGCTGTCCGTCCTCGGCCCTGAGATCTCCCCCACCTACGCTGTGCTGGATCCCGAGCTGATCATGACCGCTCCCGCTTCCGTGGCTGCTGCCTGCGGCGTCGACGCTCTGATCCACGCTATGGAGTCCTACATCAACACCGACGCTAACCCCTTCTCCATGGCTATGGCCGAGAAGGCAATGGAGCTGATCGGCGGCAACATCCGCAAGTTCGTCGCTCGCCGCAACGACGTTGACGCTGCCTGCGCTATGATGCTGGGTTCCACCTTCGCTGGTATCGCTTTCGCCAACAACCGTCTGGGCGACATCCACGCTATGTCTCACCCCGTGTCCGCCTTCTATCATGTCGCTCACGGCGTGGCCAACGCTGTCCTGATGCCCACCATCTTCGAGTTCAACGCTCTGGCTGCTGACGAGCGCTATGCCAACATCTATCAGTACATCACCGGCAAGGATGCTGGCGAGGACTTCGTCCCCGGCATGCTGTGCGACGCTCTGCATCAGCTGAACGCTGACCTGGGCATCCCCGCTTGCCTGGCTGACGTGGGCGTCCAGGAGGACAAGATCCCCCAGATGGCCGTCGACGCAATGAAGAGCGGCAACGTCACCGTCAACCCCAGAATCACCACCGTCAAGGACGTGGAGGCTCTGTATCACAAGGCTATGTACAAGTAATCCTTTCCAAGGATCACGTTCAGGAGACCGGCTTCGGCCGGTCTCCTTTTTTGTGCCCATTTTTCGCCATCAGGCTTTATCTTTTCCAAAAATCTGCTATAATAAGCCATAGATTCCCCAGTGCGGCCCGTGCCGCGCCTGGCCTGAGGAGGCTTTTTCCATGAATGAACTGACCCAGCAACGACTTGACGCCCTTCTCCAAGCCAACAGCATGACGCCGGATCGCTTAGATCAGACGACCCTTTCCCAGATGTTCCTGGCCCAGATGCGCGTGGCCCTCTACGGCGGCGTCTCGTCCATCCCGGTCCTGCCCACGTTTTTGAAGCCCTTTGGCACGCTCCACGAGGGCACCCCCGTCGCCGTGGCCGAGATCGACGACCGGGAGGTGCGCGTAAGCTTAGTCACCTTTTCCGGTGGCCGGGCGGAGGTCACCGATGCGGACCGCTTTCCCGTCCCCGGCCGGGAGTACCCCGCGCCCTTGGCCGACCTTCTCTTCGCCGTGGCCGAGCTGGCCCAGCCCCTGCTGGACCGGGCCAAGGCCCTGGCCCTCTGTCTCCCCTTCCCCATCGACTACGACTGGCAGGGAGACGGCGCCATCCGTTCCTTCCCCGGCACCATGACGGTGAGCGACTTTGCCCAAACGCCCGTCCTGGCCGCCCTGAGGGAAGAATGGAAGAGCCGGAACGTGACGCCCCCGCCCATGACACTGGTGAGCCTGCCCGCCGCCGTCCAGCTGGCCGCCGGGGCCTTGCATCCCGGCCAGAAACGCTATGCGAGCCTGACCTGGGGCAGCGTCTTTGACCTGAGCTTCACCGCCCCCGGCAGCATCGTGGTCCGCCAGGCGGGCACGCCCCCGGCCTTGACCCCCTTTGCCTGCGGTTTCGGCCACGCCCAGTGCGTCCCCTTCGGCCTGGTGGACCTGATCCAGGACCGGGACAGCTACGCGCCGGGGCAGGACCTGCTGCTGAAAATGCTCTCCACGGAGCACCTGGGCGATGTCTACCGCCTGACCATGATCAAGGCCTCCGAGCGCAAGCTGCTCACCTTTGGCGGCAGCCGGGACATCCTGTCCATGCGCCGCTTAGACCTGGCGACCATGACGGAATTTTTGGCCGATCCGCAAAACGGCGGCACCCTGGCCCACTACTTCCGGGAGGGCGAGGACCGCACCGTCGCCCTCGCCGTGGCGGATGCCGTCTTGGACCGGGCCGCCCGCCTGGCCTGCGCCGCCCTGGCAACCGTGCTGCAATTCATCGGGGCCGGGCAAGACCCGGAAGCCCCCGTTTGCGTTGCCCTCCACGGCGAAGCATTTTCCTGTCCCCCCCTGATGCAGGCCTTCCAAACCAGAGTACAGACCGAACTGGCGCAGCGCGGCCTGCACCTGACCCTCTGGCAAGGAGAGAACGCCCCCGCCGTCGGCGCGGCTGCCGCCGCCCTGTACGCCCTTTGACCCCCCTGAACAACTGAGAGGAGCCTTTCCCACCATGAAGAACCGAACCTTGATCGTGGCCGCCCTGGTCATGGTCCTCCTGTGCGTCGGCCTGATTTTCCTGGGCCTGCGCCATGAAAACGCCGGCGGCGGCCCCGGCCAGAGCCAGACCACAGACGGACAGACCGCCGACGGAGACACCCAGTCCCAGGCCCAGCAGGACATCACCGCGACCCTGGCCGTCTGCGGCGACATCATGAGCCACCTGCCCCAGACCAACGACGCCTATGACGCCGCCACCGACACCTACAGCTACCTCCCCTGCTTCCAGTATGCGAAAGCCTGGACGGAGAGCGCAGACTATACCGTCGGCAACCTGGAGACCACGCTGAACGGTCCGCCTTACTCCGGCTACCCCCAGTTCTGCGCCCCGGACGCTCTGGCCTACAACCTGAAAAGCATCGGCTTTGATCTCGTGACCACCGCCAACAACCACTGCATGGACAAGGGCTACAACGGCCTGTCCCGGACCCTGGACGTACTGGACCAGGCCGAGCTCAAGCACGTCGGCACCTACCGCACCCAAGCGGAGTTTGACGAAAACCACGGCGTGGTCGTGGCCGACGTGGGCGGCATCTCCGTGGCCTTCCTGGGCTACACCTACGGCACCAACGGCATCCCCGTCGCCGCCGACAAAGACTTCTCCCTGAACCGCTTCAACGTAGACTACACCGGCGACTGCGTCACCCTGGACCAGGAGAAGCTCTCCTCCGAGCTGGCCTACGCCGAGAGCCTGAACACCGACCTCATCGCTGTGATGATCCACTGGGGCATCGAGTACCAGACCACCCAGAACGCCTATCAGGAGCAGGTGGCCGATTTTCTCATCTCCCACGGGGCCGATGTGATCCTGGGCAGCCACTCCCACGTCCCCCAGCCCATGGGCACCCGGACCGTCACCCTGGACGACGGCTCCACCCGGACGGGCTTCGTGGCCTACTCCCTGGGCAACTTCGTCTCCAACCAAAGCCCCGCGACGGTGAACGTCAACTACACCGACACCACCGCCATTCTCCGCCTGGAGCTGACCAAGAACGGCCAGACCCAGGAGACCACCGTCACCGACGTGAGCTATGTCCCCATGCTGGTCCTCAACCGCGGGACCGGGGTCCAGGATCAGTATCTCATCCTGGATGTGAACGCCCTCATAGCCGCCCACGACAGCGGTGACACCTCCGTGGCCACCGACGCGGTGTACAGCAAGCTGGAATATGCTCTGAATGGCTGCCACACCATCTTAGGGGCCGACTACGACAAGGCCGGCACCCCGCCCCAGACCACCTCGGCCTGATCCCATTCTCAACCAAAACGTCCGCTGCCTGTGCATGAGCAGCGGACGTTTGTATTATATATTATAAGGTATCCTGCATAGGACGCCCCCGGCGGGGCACTCTAGGAGCACACGTCAAAACACCGCCTCAATCCCCCTGGCGAAAGATTTTGGAAAAATAGTGGTAATAGGGCATGAGGCTCTCGTAGCCCTCCACCAGCACATCCACCAGCTCCGGGCTGTAGAGCAGCGGCTCCACCGGGCGGGCGCAGGTGATGTCCAAATTCTTCCGGTTGTACCACTGGTCCAGGGGCGGCTGGGGGCTGCCCTTGGGGCGCTTGTATTCCTCCGCCTGCAGCGCGAAGCGGTCCTGCTTGGCAAAGGCGCGGGCCAGCTTCAGCATGGGCTTGGGGTCCGTGTCTACCGCCTGGCGGAATTTCGCCATCTGCGCCGGCTTGGCGTCATAAGCCCCCAGGCCGTAGGCATAGCCTTTGGGATAGATCTCAAACCAGAACACCGGCATGTGCGTCCAGTCCTCCCCCGCCATGCGCAGGGTGAACCAGAGGTTGGATTTATACGGTCCCCGGCCATACAGCCGCCGCGCATCCCGATAGATGCGGCTGATGCGCAGCATCAGGGGCAGTTCTTCGTGGGCAGCGGTGAATTTTTCATAGACCTCTTCCCCCAGCGCCCGCAGGGGCGTCTGGACATTGTCGAGCCTCGAACCAAGGACGCTCGTTGTTGAGCCGAACGCCCCAAAGAAAATCCTGTGTTTTTTCTGAAAATCCTGGAAACATCGTCGTTCCTCCTCTCCGCCGTATCGTATCACAGGTGCTTCTCCTTTTCAAGATTTGGCAGAATGTGGGGCTTTAGTTCATTTTATAACCCTTTTATAAAAACTTTTGAAAAAAATGCTTGCAAAATAAGAAACAAACCACTATAATGAGCGTTGGATAAAACTGGACCACTAGACACCATAGAATAGCCTGGTTTTTCAGGTATTTTGCCTGCTTTTGTGCGGGTTACCCCTTGCAAAAAGAAAGGTGTTGCGTTATGATGTGCGGTGACGGTTTTTTTCGTCTGTAGACTATGGCATGTTCCATTCGGAGCTTTGCCTTCTTGATATCGCACCTAAGGGAGGAACTTTTATTATGTTAGGCAACAGCATCAAGAAATTTGCACTGAACCAGGCCTTCAATTACATCGAGAAGGACCCCATCAAGAACCTGACCCACGTCATGGACATGGTCGATAAGTTCGCCGGCAGCGGCCCCCAGTCTTTCCCCCGCCAGCGCCAGGCGATCCGCGACGCCATCAACAACGAGGACTCCACCGCCCACGGTCTGGTCGTCCGTATGATGACCGAGATGGACCTGGGCTTCACCGAGACGCTGCTCTCCAACTTCTTCCTCAACGCCAGCATCACCGGCTGGAAGAAGCAGGACGAGTACCGCAACAAGTACAACTGCAACGTGCCCTGGGCCATCCTGCTCGACCCCACCTCCGCCTGCAACCTGCACTGCAAGGGCTGCTGGGCTGCTGAGTACGGCAACAAGCTGAACCTGTCCTTCGATGAGATCGACAGCATCATCCAGCAGGGCAAGGAAATGGGCACCTATTTCTATATCTACACCGGCGGCGAGCCCCTGGTCCGCAAGCATGACCTCATTAAGCTCTGCGAGAAGCACAACGACGCCATCTTCATGTGCTTCACCAACTCCACCCTCATCGACGAGCAGTTCTGCCAGGACATGCTGCGCGTGAAGAACTTCGTGCCCGTCATCAGCGTCGAGGGCTTCGAGGAGGCCACCGACTCCCGCCGCGGCAACGGCACCTATCAGAAGGTCGTCCACTCCATGAACCTGCTCAAGAGCCACCGCCTGCCCTTCGGCATCTCCACCTGCTACACCAGCGCCAACATCAAGGACGTGAGCACCGAGGCTTACCTCGACCAGCTGGTCGAGTGGGGCGCTTACTTCGTCTGGTACTTCCACTACATGCCCGTCGGCAAGGACGCTGTGCCTGAGCTGCTGCCCTCCCCCGAGCAGAGAGAGTATATGTACCACCAGATCCGTGAGCTGCGCGGCAAGAAGCCCATCTTCATGCTGGACTTCCAGAACGACGGTGAGTATGTCGGCGGATGTATCGCCGGCGGTCGCCGCTACCTGCACATCAACGCCAACGGCGACTGTGACCCCTGCGTCTTCATCCACTACTCTGACTCCAACATCCGCCAGAAGACCCTGCTGGAAGCCCTGTGCTCCCCCCTCTTCCGCGCCTATCACGACGGCCAGCCCTTCAACGACAACATGCTGCGCCCCTGTCCCATGCTGGAGAACCCCGAAAAGCTGCGGGAGATCGTCCACAAGTCCAGCGCCCATCCCAGCGATGTGACCGCCCTGGAGAGCGTAGACGATCTGTGCGCCAAGTGCGACGACTACGCCAAGAACTGGGCACCCACCGCCGACAAGCTCTGGAGCTGCTCCCACCACTGCGGCACCTGCGGCCAGCAGGTAGCTGCCGAGAAGTAATTCCCCGCAGGGTGGCATGAGCTGACAATTGTTTACAATTTGTACGTTGTTATTCCGTCGGAGAAATAGTATACTAACTCTGGTATGAAAACCGGAGGCCCGCGTGGGGTACATCCCCCGGGCCTCCGGTTTTTTTGCAAATTTTTTTCGGAGATCGGAGGCAGCGTATGCCGTCATCACAACCGCCGGGCGGTCCGTCCCCGCAAGGACTGACCAGCGCCCAAGTCCGCCAGCGGGTCCAGGCCGGTCAGGTCAACACCCCGCCGGACTCCCCCACCAAGTCCGTTCGGCGCATCGTTTTGGAAAACCTCTTTTCGTTTTTTAACATTATCTTTTATGTGATCGCCGGGTTTCTCATCGCCGTGGGCTCCTTTGAGGAATTGGTCTTCCTGCTGGTCGTAGGGGCCAACACTGCCATCGGCATCATTCAGGAGCTTCACTCCAAAAAGAAGCTGGACGAGCTGTCGCTCCTCTCCGCCCCCAAGGCGACCGTCATACGGAACGGGACAGAACAGACCATCCCAACGGCCCAGCTCGTGCAGGACGACCGCATTCTCCTGGCCGCAGGCAACCAAATTTCCGCCGACGCCCAAGTGGTCTCCGGCTCTGTCCAGGTCAATGAATCCCTCATCACCGGAGAATCGGACGAGATCACCAAAGGGCCGGGGAGTGCACTGCTCTCCGGCAGCTTCGTGGTCTCCGGCCGCTGTCAGGCCGTCCTGACCCATGTGGGGGCGGAGTCCTACGCCTCCCAGCTCACCAACGAGGCCAAAAAGTCGAAAAAGAGTCACTTGCCGGGCATGATGCGCTCCCTGAACCGCCTCCTCCTGGCCATCGGCATCCTGATCGTCCCCATCGGCGGGGCCTTGTATTACCGGCAGACCTCCCTGCTGGGCCTGTCTGTCCGGGAGGGCGTGGAGACCACCGCCGCCGCCGTCATCGGCATGATCCCGGAGGGCCTGTACCTGATGGTCAGCCTGGCTCTGGCCGCCAGCGTCCTGCGCCTGGCCACGAAGGGAACGCTGGTGCAGGACCTGAAATGCACGGAGACCCTGGCCCGCGTGGACGTCCTGTGTGTGGACAAGACCGGCACCATCACCCAGCCGGAGATGGCCTACTGCGGCCTGCTCCCCCTGACCACAGAGCTGGAAGAGGCCGAGATCGAAGCGCACCTGTCCGACTTCGTCTCCAACATGGCCCCGGACAACGAGACCATGCAGGCCCTGCAAACGGCCCTCCAACGGGAGGACCCTCGCAAGGCCGTCCAGGTCCTGGGCTTTTCGTCGGAGACGAAATACAGCGCCGTGGCGTACAGCCGGGAGGACTGCTACGTTCTGGGTGCCCCGGAGTTTATTTTGGGGGCCTCCGGTTACGTCCCCTACCGCTCCCTGGCCGAAGAGGCCATGGCCGACGGCAGCCGCGTCCTGCTCTTCGCCGCCTGCCTGCCTGGTCCAGAGGGGCGGGGCATCGCCGACGCCCGCCCGCTGGCCTTCGTGCGCCTGAAAAACCCCGTCCGGGAGACGGCGAAGGAGACCTTTGCCTACTTCCACGACCAGGGCGTGACGGTCAAGGTCATCTCCGGGGACAACCCCGTCACCGTCGCCGCCGCCGCAAACGAAGCGGGCATCCAAGGGGCGGACAAGTATGTGGACGCCTCCACCCTGGAATCCTACGAGGACATTCAGAACGCCTGTGAAGAATACAACGTCTTTGGTCGGGTGAAGCCCAACCAGAAGAAGCTGCTGGTCCAGGCCCTCCAGGAAAACAAACACACCGTCGCCATGACCGGCGACGGCGTGAACGACGTTCTGGCGCTGAAAGAGGCCGATTGCAGCGTCGCCATGGCCTCCGGCAGTGAGGTCGCGGCGCAGATCTCGGACCTCGTGCTGATGAACTCGGACTTTGCCTCCATGCCGTCTGTGGTGGCCGAGGGGCGGCGGGTCATCAACAACATCGAGCGGGCCGCGTCCCTGTATCTGGTGAAAAATATCTTTTCCCTGATCCTGGCCATCATCTCGATCACGGCAGCGTTTTCCTATCCCCTCACGCCCTCGCAGCTGACGCTGATGAGTCTCATCTCCATCGGCATCCCCTCGCTGATCCTGGCGCTGGAGCCCAACGAGAGCTTGGTGAGCGGAAAATTCTTGCAGAACGCCATTTTACGGGCCTTGCCTGCGGCGCTGACGGATCTTTTCATCATCATCTTCGTGCTGCTGTTCCAAAAGGCCTTTGCCATTTCCAACGCGGAGATCTCGACGGTCACGGCGCTGCTGGTGACCATCGTGGGCTTCTTCATGGTCTGGAAGGTCGCAAAGCCCGTGAACCGGCTGCACCTGGGCATGATGGGCGGGCTGATCGCCGGGCTGGTGTTTATTGTGTTGGTCATTCCCGGCGTGTTCTCCCTGTCGCCACTGTCCTTTGGGAGTCTCTTGATCCTGACGGTGTTCGTGCTGCTCATCCCGTCGGTGATCTGGCTGCTGAACAAGGGGCTGGAAGGCCTGGAATTGTTGTTGGCGAAAGTTGGGCGGCGTGATGCCTGACCTGCGGGCCGCAGGGGGCTGCGGCCCCTACGACTTTGGGTGATGATCGCAATCTCGATGATCGCAATCTCGATCAAAAAAACTGGGTCCCTTGGTGGGACCCAGTTTTTTGGTGCTGTAAAGTTTTAGAGCGAGGAAATTACTGCTCGTCGTCGGAAGCGGCGGCGGCGTTCTCGTACTCTCTGACCAGGCGGGCGGTATCCAGAGCGATGACCAGCTCCTCGTTGGTGGGGATGAGCAGGATCTTGTTGGGGGAGTCATCGGTGGAGATGATGGTTTCCTTGCCGCGGACGTTGTTCTTCTCAGGATCCAGCTTCAGGCCCAGGAACTCCAGACCCTCCATGATCTTGGCACGCAGGGAAGCGGAGTTCTCGCCGACACCGGCGGTGAAGACGACAGCGTCCAGGCCGCCCATAGCAGCGGCGCAGGAGCCGATGCGCTTGGTGACCTTGTAGCAGAAGACGTCGATGGCCAGCTGGGCACGCTCGTTGCCCTCGGCAGCAGCGGCCTCCAGGTCACGGAAGTCGGAGGAGACGCCGGAGATACCCAGCATGCCGGACTCCTTGTTCAGGGCGCTCTCGACGCGCTTGCCGGAGTAGCCGCGCTGGTCGACAATGTACTCGGTGATGGCAGCGTCGATGGCGCCGGCACGGGTGCCCATGGGCAGGCCGTCCTGGGGAGTGAAGCCCATGGAGGTGTCGATGGACTTACCGAACTTCACGGAGCAGGTGGAAGCGCCGTTGCCCAGGTGGCAGGTGGCGATGCGCAGCTCCTCGATGGGGCGGCCCAGCATGTCAGCGGCACGCTGAGAAACATACTGGTGGGAGGTGCCGTGGAAGCCATAGCGGCGGACCTTATTCTCGGTGTACCAACGGTAAGGCACTGCGTAGATGTAGGCCTTGGGGGGCATGGTCTGGTGGAACGCGGTGTCGAACACGGCGACCATGGGGGTGTTGGGCATGACTTCCTTGCAGGCCTCGATGCCGGTGATGTTGGCGGGGTTGTGCAGGGGGGCCAGGGGGATACACTCGCGGATGCCCTTCATAACAGCGCTGTCGATGATGACGGAGTGGGTGAACTCCTCGCCGCCGTGAACGACACGGTGGCCCACAGCGTCGATCTCGGACATATCTTTGATGACACCGTAGTAGTTGTGGGTCAGGACCTCCATGACCAGCTTGATGGCGGCCTCGTGGTCGGGCATGTAACGGTCTGCGTCGTACACATCACCGCCGGTGGGGGTGTGCTTGATGTGGCCGTCGATGCCAATGCGCTCGCACAGGCCCTTAGCCAGAACGTCTTTGGTATCGGGGTCCAGCAGCTGATACTTCAGGGAAGAGCTGCCTGCGTTGATGACCAGAACTTTCATTGTGTTGTTCCACTCCTTAGTATGATATTTCTCAATGAGACAAAATCTTGCTCAGTTTCCCCGTTCGGGGTAAAATAGCTCATGTATTTTTATCATATCCCATTTTGCCCGAAAGGACAAGCGTTAAATCCCCGAATTTCAAACTTTTTCACCCAGGAGGTTGGGTCATGCCTACAATCGGTATCATCGCAGAGTACAATCCCTTTCACAGCGGCCACCGCCACCACATCCAAACCGTCCGCCGGACCTTCGGCGCAGACAGCGCCATCGTCTGCGCTATGAGCGGAAACTGGGTCCAGCGGGGCCAGCCGGCCCTGGCGGACAAGTGGACCCGCGCCGCGCTCGCCCTGGCCCAGGGGGTGGATCTGGTGCTTGAGCTGCCCACCCTCTGGGCAGCCGCCTCCGCCGAGCCCTTTGCACGGGGCGGCGTGGGCCTGCTGGCGGCCACGGGGGTGGTGGACATCCTCAGCTTCGGCAGTGAAGCCGGAGACTTAGCCCCCCTCCAGCAGGCGGCCCACTGTCTCCACAGCCCCGCCTGGAAGACAGAGCTGCGCCGGGCGCTGGACAAGGGCCTTTCCTTCCCCGCCGCCCGCCAGGCCGCCGCCACGGCCCTCCTGGGAAGCGCTGCCGACTGCCTGGGCCAGCCCAACAACAACCTGGGTGTGGAGTATCTGCTCGCCATCCGAACCCTGGGGGCCAAGCTCACGCCCCACACCATCCCCCGCCTGGGGGCCGACCACGACCAGGCGGAGAGAGACGAGACCCACGCCTCCGCCTCCTATCTCCGCGAAAAGCTCCTGGCAGGCGACGAAGACCTCTCCCCCTATCTCTCCCACCACGCACAAAAGCTCCTGCGGGCCGACCCGGCCGACTTTGCCTACTGCCCCCGCGCCGTCCTGGCCCGCCTGCGGGGGATGAACGAGACGGACTTCGCCCGTCTCCCGGACTGCGGCGAGGGCCTGAGCAACCGCCTCTCTGCCGCCGTCCAGACCGCCGCGTCTCTGGACGAGCTCTACCGCCAAGTCCAGACCAAGCGCTACCCTCTGGCCCGCATCCGCCGCCTGATCCTCTGGGCCTTCCTGGGCCTGACCGCCGCAGACCGCCCGGCGGCTCTCCCCTACCTCCGCGTCTTGGGCTTCACCCACCGGGGGCAAGCTCTCCTGCGTCAAATGAAAACCACCGCCACCCTCCCCGTCCTCGTCAAACCCGCCCACGCCGCCAAGCTCCCCGCCCACGCCCAGCAGGTCTTTCAGCTGGAAGCCCGCTGTACGTCGCTCTACGACCTCTGCCGGAGAGACTTCGGAAAAACGGCGGGGAAGAATGAGTGGACCCAGAACCCGGTGCGTCGGGGGTTGTAACTTACTACTTATAAAAAATCCGAACTGTAGGAACACTTCCCACAGTTCGGATTTTTTACCTTAGAAGTGATACAGAATTAACCGTTAATCTGTTTCACTTTTTAATGTATCATTATAGGCTAAGACATCCTCCCATAAAATTTCTTTTCCGCTATAGAAGTTCTGATACTCAAAATGAACCGTATAGCCATCATAGCCTACATAATCTGTCACCGTACCACCGAATCCATTTGTTGCGGTAATACGAAAAACAACCAGTTCCTCATCATACAAACGAATCCCGTATACCTTCACACTAGATGGGTCATACAAAGAATCACACAGCATATTATATCCTCTAATCACCATCTGATAAACTCTCTGCTCTTCTTCTGTGTAAGTGTGCTTCTTTTCTCCTCCACAGGATGCTAAATTTATCACCAACAGAAGCATCAATATCCATGCACACAAACCCTTCACTTTTTTCACTTTCAGACTCCTCCTTGCAAATTTCAGAATATTTGCTTTGTTTTCTTCATTATAATTCCAATTTAGAATTAAGTCAAGAATATTAACCACTATAATTCTAATATCGAATTATTTTGGTGGTGATGCCATGAAACCAAGACGGTTGCCCTATGGCACAAAAAACATCAGCGGTGCCAACATTGAGCGTCTTCGCAAAGCACAAAATATGAAACAAGGGGAATTAGTCTCTCAGATGCAGCTTTTGGGCGTAGACATCAATCCAAGTAGTTTATCTAAGTTAGAGGGACAGCAACGCGTTGCTACCGATATGGAGTTGCGTGCTATCGCACGAATTTTCCACGTCACAATAGATGCTCTTGTTCCTTCTTTTGAAGAAATATAAAAATAGCTAGTTTCTTCCATGCCAAAAGAAACTAGCTATTAACCGTGGTGCCATAAGAAAACATGAAAAAACCCAGTAAAATCAATGTTTTTTAGGGCAGCGGAAAACGGGGCAGGTCAAAACAACTGAATAATCAGACAGAAACAGGGTGTTGTCAAGCATGACAGCGCCCTTTTCTGTTCCCCGGCTAAGCCGCAGATTTTGAAAAAGTCTGCGGCTTTTCTTTTTGCCCAAACGCAGAAAGGAGGCGACGGCCTATGTACTTCACTTCCGGCAGCGACCGGGCCTTTGAACAGCTCATGCAGGGCAAGCCCGGTTTCGACCACTACGACAGCGGCGAGGCGGTCACGCCGGAGGACTGCGGCACCTGCCGCTTTTATCGCCCGCACTGGAAATATCAATTCTGCGTCTATGCGGAATGTCCCTACCAGCCGGGCAAGCTGACCGCCTACGACGCGGTGACATTTCGAGTGAAAGGAGTTGAGAATATGGCAGTATTTCGTGTAGAGCGTAACAAGGGCTACACGGTGATGTCCAATCACCACCTGCGGAACAAGGACTTATCCCTGAAAGCCAAGGGCCTGTTATCGCAAATGCTTTCCCTGCCGGAAGATTGGGACTATACGCTGAAAGGTTTGTCCCTTATCAACCGGGAGCAGATCGACGCGATCCGGGCCGCAATCCGGGAGCTGGAACAGGCCGGGTACATCGTCCGATCCCGTGAGCGCGACAGCCAAGGGCGCTTGCGCGGCGCGGACTATGTGATCTATGAACAGCCCCAGCCTGTGCCGGATTCACCTACGTTGGAAAATCCAATGTTGGATAATCCAACGCAGGAAAAGCCTACGTTGGGAAAACCAACGCAATTAAATAAAGATATATCAAGTAAAGAAAAATCAATTACTGATGTATCAATTACCGATCCCATTCCTATCCTTTCCCGACCCTCTCCTTTGGAGGACGAGGCGGCACAGCCGCCGGAACGGAAAGGAACGGAA
>OLNF01001222.1_pt1 | contig 22186 bp, 15 predicted proteins | sample 1673061 | NCBI WGS metagenome assembly OLNF01 (sample SAMEA3136751, study PRJEB25190) | human gut metagenome
CTAAATCTTTCCAAAATCCGGTTTCCTTATAATGCAACAATGTCTCTCCATCAAAGTCTTCAAAACGTAAACTTTTGGCAGAAGACAAATGATGGGTTTCTGGGACGGAAAGATATAATTGTTCTGTACAAAATACTTGAATATATAATTTGTCATAGAAGGCATCATCGGGTTTTTGATGTGTTATAATAAAAGAAAGTTCATCGTCTAATACTTTCTGAATCAATTCAGTATGAGATCGCATAACGTAATCTTTTTCCAATTTGATATTTTGTTCTTTCAATATTCTTTGAATATCCCATATTGGCTGTATGGATGTGGAGCCAAAAGAGAGCAGAAAATTATTGCGATAAAATTGCTGCAGTTCATTGACGATTTTATCATTTTGTGTGAGATATTCCTTGGCTTTTATAACTGCTAATTCACCTGTTTTAGTGAAAATAATATTATTTTTGTTATGGACAAAGAGCTTAACGTCCAACTGATCTTCTAATTTCTGCATAGAACGGCTAAGAGCAGATTGCGTTATGTATAATTTTTCAGCGGCTTTCGAAAGTGTGCTGCATTCATGAATTGTAACAAGCCGTTCCCACATAGCTAATTCAATCACTATAAAAGGCTCCTTTTTGTACAAAATAACAAGTATGATTTCAAGTCATAGCACTGTTCACATGTAGCATTGTACATCAAAACATTTAAAAAGTAAAATAAATTATAGAAAATATACAAAAGAAAGGGAGGTAATAAGTAAATTGGGTAACAACAGAATTATCCTTGATGCAAAAAATGTGTGCAAGAATTTTAGTGCAACAAAAGCACTTAATGATTTTAGCATGACAATTTGTGAAGGCGAAGTACATGGACTGATTGGGGAAAACGGGAGCGGAAAAAGTACATTTAGTACGATTATCAGTGGAGCACAAAAATGTGATAGTGGCGAATTTACTTTATGTGGAAGTAATTATGAACCCAGAGATATGGCATTTGCACAAAAATCCGGAATTTGTATGATTGCACAGGAGGCTGCAACTTTTCTGGGAGTGACTGTTGCTTATAATATTTTTGCCGGAAATCTGGAAAAGTTTACACGTATGGGATTTGTCAATGAAAGAAAAATTTATGCGGAAGCAAAGAAAGCATTACAAAGAATCGGAGTGAATGATATTGAGCCGGAACAACTGGCGGATGAATTAAATTTTGAAGATCGAAAAATTGTAGAAATTGCAAGAGCGATGTACTTTGAACCTAAAATACTGATTGTAGATGAAACAACTACGGCTTTGGCTCAAAAGGGACGCACGATTTTATATCGGCTGATTGAAGAACAAAAGAAGGCAGGAAGAGCTGTATTGTTTATATCACATGATCTGGAAGAGTTGGAGCAGGTATGCAATATTGTTACGGTTATGCGGGATGGAGTATTTATAAAGACTCTTACGGGAGAAGAAATCACACCTGAAAAAATGCGCACTTACATGGTGGGACGAGAATTAGCAGACAATTATTTCAGAAGTGATTACAAATGTACCTTTGATCCTGAAGTGGTATATGAAGCCAGACATGCCACATTAAACAGTGAAATACGCAATATCAGCATACAGATTCATAAAGGAGAAATTCTGGGGCTGGGAGGTTTGTCCAATAGTGGTATGCATGAGGTGGGAAGAATGTTTGCTGGAATTGAAAAGGCAATTACCGGAGAAATTATTTTTCCTGAAAAGAATGTAGTCATCACAAATTCCGTACAGGCAATAAAAAATGGTGTGGGTTACGTATCGAAGGACAGAGACAAAGAGGCTTTAATTCAAAATGATACTATTATGAGCAACATTGAAATGGCATCTTATGACAGAATTTCTAAAAAAGGAATTATTCATAAAAAAGATGAAAAAAGGATAGCGCAGGAACAGATAGATGCTTTGCGAATTAAATGTCAGTCCATTACAATATGTTCAGGAATTATCGGGAGGAAACAAGCAGAAAGTCGTTTTCGGAAAATGGATTGCAAAAGACTGTGATGTACTTATTCTGGATTGCCCGACCAGAGGCGTTGATATCGGAGTAAAAACGGATATGTACAGACTGATTACAGAATTAAAATATCAGGGGAAGGCAATTCTTCTGATTTCTGAGGAACTTCCGGAACTGCTTGGAATGAGCGACAGGATGCTAATTTTTAAAGATGGTAAAATTAGCGCTGAACTTTATAGAAGTAAGGAACTTGCAGAACATGAAGTGATTCAGTATATGATATGATAAATGTTTTGAAAGGAGTATCTACAAAAAGGAAATGAAAAAAAGATTAGATCACATTAGAAGAAATCGTATAATTAGCAGTTTGCTTCCGTTTGGCGGATTGATATTGATATTCCTGCTTTTTTTGATTCTGACTCGTGGCAGAATTCTGAAACCGACAAACATATCAAATATAATCGACCAGGTGTTTACAACGTTGATTGTATCGGTTGGAGCAGTATTTGTATATGCTCATGGTGGATTTGATATGTCTGTTTCAGCAATTTGTGGTGTGGCGCAGTTAGCAATGGCAGCGTTGGTTACAGCAACTGATGCAAAGATACGTCAGGCATTTGCAACGGAAATTCCAGATACAACAAAGATCATCATCGCACAGCGTATCTCAAGTGTGCAGAATGCAGATCGTATCATCGTGATGGATGATGGTAAGATTAATGGAATTGGAACACATGAAGAGCTTCTTGCCCAAAATGAGATTTACCGCGAGGTATATGAATCTCAGACAGGCGGAAGCGGTGATTTTGATGAGAAAGGCGGTGATCAGTAATGCCAGGACCAAGACGTGATTTCGGACCAAAGCAGAAGGTCGAAAATCCAGTAAAGGTATTTAAACGCATCATGTCCTATGTGCTGAATCGTTATCCAGTTCATTGTCTGTTTGTACTTATCTGTATTGTTGTAAGTGTATATGCAAATGTACAGGGAACTATGTTTATGAAGACTTTGATTGACGGTTATATTACACCTCTTTTAGGTCAGGCTAACCCAGACTATTCAGAGCTTCTGCAGGCAATTATCAAGATGGGAATTTTGTATGTAATTGGTATTGCTGCTACTTTTGGCAATACTAAGATCATGGTGTATGTTACTCAGGGAACGATGAGAAATATCCGTAACGACATGTTTAAACATATGGAATCCCTTCCAATTAAATATTTTGATACACATAAGCATGGCGATATTATGTCAATGTATACAAACGATGTTGATACGCTTCGCCAGATGGTCAGCCAGAGTATTCCGCAGTTCATCAACAGCTTAATTAGTATTGTAAATGTTCTGATCTACATGATCATCTTAAGTGTGCCGCTTACACTTGTTTCAATTGTTATGGTTATGCTTGTTATATGGGCAAGTAAAACAGCTGCTTCTAGGAGCGGAAAGTTTTTCGTATCACAGCAAAAAAATATCGGTGCATTAAACGGCTTTATCGAGGAGATGATGGATGGTCAGAAGGTTGTCAAGGTATTCTGTCACGAAGAGGAGAGTATTGAGCGCTTTGACCAGTTAAATAATGATCTGTTTGGAAGTGCATATAATGCAAACCGTTATGCTAATATCTTAGGACCAATCAATGCACAGCTTGGAAATTTAAGCTACGTTGTTGTTGCAATTGTCGGTGGTCTTGTTGCAATCAATGGAATTGGCGGCTTTACATTGGGAAGTTTGGCAAGCTTTTTAACTTTAAATAAGAGCTTCCAGCAGCCAATTAACCAGATCAGTAACCAGTTAAATAGTATCGTTATGGCACTTGCCGGCGGTGATCGAATTTTCCGTTTGCTTGATGAAAAGCCAGAGGTGGATGATGGCTATGTTACTCTTACAGATGCTGTTGTAAATGCAGATGGCACAATAACTGAATCAAATAAGAGAACAGGAACATGGGCTTGGAAGCATTATCACAAGGCAGAAGGTACGACAGATTATAGACAGCTTAAAGGCGATGTTGTATTTGAGCATGTGGATTTTGGTTACAACGACGATAAGATGGTACTTCATGATGTAAGCTTATATGCGCAGCCGGGACAAAAGATTGCATTTGTAGGTTCAACAGGTGCAGGAAAGACAACAATCACCAATTTGATCAATCGTTTCTATGACATTCAAAGCGGAAAGATCCGCTATGACGGTATAAATATCGGAAAGATCAAAAAGGATGATCTTCGTCATTCACTCGGAATTGTTCTTCAGGATACACATCTGTTTACTGGAACTGTTATGGAAAATATTCGTTACGGAAAACTTGATGCGACAGAAGAAGAGGTACATGCAGCAGCCAAGCTTGCTAATGCAGATGGCTTTATCCGCAGACTGCCGCAGGGCTACGACACAATGCTCACAGGAGATGGTGCTAACTTAAGTCAGGGTGAAAGACAGCTTCTTGCCATTGCCCGTGCAGCTGTTGCCGATCCGCCTGTACTAATTCTTGACGAGGCAACAAGCTCCATTGATACAAGAACTGAGAAAATTGTTCAGGATGGTATGGACAAGCTGATGCACGGAAGAACAACATTTGTTATCGCGCACCGTCTGTCTACCGTTAAGAACAGCGACTGCATCATGGTCTTAGAGCAGGGACGTATCATTGAGCGCGGAACTCATGATGATCTTATTGCACAAAAGGGCAAATATTATCAGTTATACACCGGAAATAAGATTAGTGAGTGAGTGCATAGTTTTAACCACAAAGAGCAAAAATAAATAAAAGATAAAACGAATAAATCGTTATGTTTCATTAGACCCTCGGCGGTATTCGCTGGGGGTCTTTTTGTATCGTTTTTTAAATGAACGGTTAAAATAAGAAAGATTCTCATAGCCGCAGGAGAGGGCAATATCTAAAATAGAGTCATTTGTCAGCATGAGAAGACGCGCTGCCATTGAAAGACGATATGAGGAAAGATATGAAGTAAAAGAGGTACCCATTGCAGATTTAAAAAAACGCATAAAATGAGAAGCAGAAAAACCAGAAACAGCGGAAATCTCATCAATTGATATTGAACTCATGTAGTGTGTTTCGATATATTTTAGGACACTTTTGAGTCGTTCAATGTGAGGGTCGTTTTTGGGAGCAGGAATATCGGTGGAATTTGTGAATATGGTGTAGAAGAAGGTAAAAAGAGCCCCCTTAATTGCAAGGCGGTAGCCTTTTGGAAAACTGCTGCTGATACTGTCAATATGATTTAGGCATGATGAGAGAACAGGGTAATGTTCATCATCACAGCAGACAAGATGCTCAAAGCCAATGGTACCAGCCAAAAAAGGCTCAAAAAATTCACTGCTTAGAGCATCCATGCTTCCAGTACAAAGAAGATCAAGTGAAAAAATAATATTTTCATATTCCATAGAATATTCAGCTGGGCCGATTGCATGAAGCTGACCTGGACTGACAATAATAATATCACCTGCCTCTACATAAAGAGAGGTAAAATCTAATGTGACGCGCCCACGCCCCTTTTTAATATAGATGATTTCCACCTCATCGTGCCAGTGAAGAGGCACCTTCTCAAAATCAAGTGGAATAGAACAAATATACGCATTGTAAGGAAAATCAGGTGTGCTGTGTGATTTTGTCTCATGATAATTTTCGTATTCAGGTATCTGCATCGTGGCTCTCTCCTTATGTTTTTGCGGATCCCAAGCTCAACCCCCTCATCGTGCAAGCACGATCGGTGGTTGGAGCTTTTGACCCTGGTATCATCATGATAGGATAGTACCATAAAAAGGCGGCATAATGCAAGAAAAATGACAAAAAAAGCAGTAAACTGCATACATCAACTCATGAAAGGAGTTTTAATAATGATGGTAAATGAAATTTGTGAAAAGAAATATAATAAGCCGTTATCTGGCTGCACCAATAAGGAGATTTATTACGCACTGCTTGATATGACAAAGGATCTGGCAGCAAAGAAGGAAAGCGAAGCTGGAAAGAAGAAGGTATATTACATTTCCGCAGAGTTTTTGATTGGAAAGCTGTTATCAAACAACCTTATCAATCTTGGTCTTTACAAGATTGTAAAGGAAGAACTTGAAGCAGCAGGAAAGGATATTGGTGAGATCGAAGAGATCGAGCCAGAACCATCTCTTGGAAACGGTGGACTTGGCCGTCTGGCAGCATGCTTTTTGGATTCCATGGCAACATTAAATCTGCACGGTGATGGTGTAGGCTTGAATTACCATATGGGTCTGTTTAAGCAGGTGTTTGATCACAATTTCCAGAAGGAAACACCAAATCCATGGATTGAAAAAGACAGCTGGCTGATCAAAACTAATGTAAGCTATCCAGTTTCATTTGGTGATCTGACAGTGACCTCACGCATGTATGACATTGAGGTGACAGGCTATGAGGGACGCACGAATAAGCTTCATCTGTTTGATGTTGATACTTTAGATGAGAGTCTTATTAAGGACGGTACCATAAGCTTTGACAAGACAGATATCGCAAAGAATCTGACACTGTTCTTATATCCAGATGACAGTGATGAGGCAGGAAACTTACTTCGTATCTACCAGCAGTATTTTATGGTAAGCAATGCAGCACACTTGATTTTAGATGAGTGTACGGCACGCGGCTGTAAGCTGACCGATTTAGATGAGTATGCTGCTATTCAGATCAATGATACTCATCCGTCAATGGTTATTCCTGAGCTGATCCGTCTGCTTCTTGAGCGCGGCATCACCATGGATGAGGCAGTTGAACTTGTCACAAAGGTATGCGCATACACAAACCACACAATTCTGTCAGAGGCACTTGAGAAGTGGCCGCTTGCATATTTAGAGAAGGTTGTTCCACAATTAGTTTTGATCATCAAGGAGCTTGATAAGCGTGCAAAGGCAAAATATTCAGATCCGAAGGTAGCGATTATTGATGAGAATGACCGAGTTCACATGGCACATATGGATATCCACTATGGTCACAGTGTAAACGGTGTTGCTTACCTGCATACTGAAATTTTGAAAAATTCAGAGCTTAATGCTTTTTACAAAATTTATCCGGAGAAATTCAACAACAAGACAAACGGAATCACCTTCCGCCGCTGGCTGCTTTCATGTAATGAGGAGCTTTCAGAGAAAATTGAAAATAAGATTGGAAGTGGTTTTAAAAAGGATGCCTGTGAGCTTGAAAAGCTGCTTTCATTCGAAAATGATGACAGCGTATTAGACAGCCTTCTTGCGATCAAGAAGGAGAAAAAGCGCCAGCTTGCTGACTATTTAAAGCATACACAGGGTGTTGTTATTGATGAAAATTCTATTTTTGATATTCAGGTAAAGCGTCTTCACGAGTATAAGCGCCAGCAGATGAATTTACTCTGGGCAATCCATAAATATCTTGAAATCAAGAATGGAAAGCTTCCTAAGACACCAGTAACGCTGATCTTTGGCGCAAAAGCAGCACCAGCCTACACAATCGCAAAGGATATCATTCATGCAATTCTTTGCTTACAGCAGATCACAGAGCAGGATCCAGAAGTCAGCCCATATCTGCGCGTAGTGATGGTAGAAAACTACAACGTAACAAAGGCATCAAAAATTATACCAGCATGTGATATTTCCGAGCAGATCTCCTTAGCATCAAAGGAGGCATCAGGAACAGGAAACATGAAGTTTATGTTAAACGGCGCAGTAACATTAGGAACAAGAGATGGCGCAAACGTAGAGATCGGTGAGCTTGTTGGAGAAGATAATATTTATTTCTTCGGAGAGAGCAGCGAGCAGGTAATTGAACATTATAAAAATGCAGATTATTGTGCAAAAGATTACTACACAAAAGACGAAGACATCCACACAGCAGTCGATTTCTTGATTGGTGAGGAAATGCTTGCAGCAGGAGACGAAGAAACCTTAACACAGCTTCATAAAGAACTGATAAATAAAGACTGGTTTATGACCCTCCTTGACTTAAAAGAGTATATAGCACGCAAAGAGCAGGTGCTTAATGACTACGCAGATAGAAAAAAATGGGCAAAGAAGATGCTCATCAACATCGCAAAGGCAGGATTTTTCTCATCCGACCGTACTATAGCACAATATAACGAAGAAATCTGGAAGTTATAATAAATATTAAAAAAGGTGGCAGCATAAACACGCTGCCACCTTTTTTCGTTGATTTTCCTCGTTTATTAGGGTAAAATGGAATACAGATAAGTTGCATACAGAAAGGATAGGGGGATATGTATCAGATATTGGTGGTAGACGATGAGCGAATTGAACGAAATGGCATTAAAATGCTGCTGCGCCACATGCAGCTGCCATGTGAGATTGCTGAGGCTGCAAATGGAAGGGATGCGCTTGAATATTTAAAATGGCATACGGCAGATATTTTGCTTACAGATGTAAAGATGCCATTTATGGACGGCATTCAGCTGATAGAGGAATGTAAAAAAGACGACAGAAACGAGGATATGAAATGCGTAATTTTTTCGGGCTGCAGTGAGTTTGACTATGCCAGAAAAGCAGTGCGTCTAGGTGTTTCTGATTATATTTTAAAGCCAGTTGATCCGAGTGAGTTTAAAGAGACTATTACACGGGTCATTCAGGAGCTTGAAGCAGAACGTGCTGAGAAAAATATGAAAAAAAAGAGTATGCAGCAAATGCGTGAGCATGCACTATATCAGATTGTAAATGGAGGAAATGTAGCAGAAGTGCTTGAGAAAAGCGGCGGTGTTTTGACAAAATCAGACGTTGATTGCTTTTGCCGTATTCTAATGCTTGAGACAGATGATGATTTTTTCGGAAAAAATGGTGTTGATTTGCAGGAGCGCATTCTGGCAAAAAAAATGAAAGGAGTTTGCGACAGCGAAGACTTTCTTTATTTAAATCTGACTCCGCAGCAGTCTATCATCTTATTAAAAGATAGATTTATTGATCCTATTGAGTTTGCAAATAAGCTGCTAGATCAGATTAAACAGGAATATGAAAATAGTTGTACAATATCCATTTCTTCAGAAATTTCATGCGCAGAGCAGATTATTTGCGCAATGGATGAGCTTGAGGAACTTATGGAAAATAAATTTTATCATCCGAATGTCAGACTGTTTTACAGTGGAATGAAGAGCAGTGATTGTGAGATCATTAAAATAGATGATGATACATTAATTAAGCAGATGAAGCAGGATATTCGAATGAAGGATGTTCAGAGCCTGCGTGATCATTTTGAGCGTTTCAGCCAGAGATACAGAAGCCAGACTGCATTTTCCCAGATGTATATCAAATTTTTATTTGCCAACTTACTAAAGGATATTTATGATGCAGTACCAGGAGAGGGAGAGAAGCAGTTAAATACGAAGATTGATCAGCTTTATCGTTCATTTGACTTTGTTCAGGTTACAGATATTGTAAGCGATTCCATAAATCTATTGGAAAAGACATTTTCAGGAAGAGTACAGACAGGCCATCGTGAGGTGGAGGCTGTCAAGCGCTACATTGCTGCTCATTATGGAGATGAAATGAGTGTGGAGCGACTAAGTGAGCTTGTCTATATGGCTCCAAGCTACTTAAGCAGTGTATTTAAAAAAGAAACAGGTCAGAATTTGAATCGTTTTATCAAGAGCGTTCGTATGGAAAAGGCAAAGGATCTTTTGGAGCAGACGATGATGAAAATTGTAGATATAAGCACTGCATGCGGTTATCCAAATGTTTCATATTTTTGCTCTAGCTTTCGTGAGTATTACGGAATTAGTCCACAAAAATTTAGAGAAAGCGGGGATGAAATGATTGAAGAAAAGTAAGCTTGGCAGCCGAATTGTCAGCTGGTTTAGAAATGTAAGGCTTGGTTATAAGCTGGCCATTGTATATGCGCTGTCAGGTTTTCTTCCTGTTGTGGCGGTGCTGTCAGTTACTTATGTTCAGATGAAGCAGATTTTATTGCAAAATGAGAGAGACAGTATGGAATCGTATCTGTATCAGGCACTTGCCTCAATGGAAAATAAGCTTGCAATCTACACAAATTTAAATAACTATATTTGCTACAACCAGACAATCTCACAGGTGATTGGATACCAGTATGATTCAGTGTATGAGATGTACAATCAGCTTGTTACGATACTTGACCCAATGCTTGCTTCACTGAAATATTTTCACAACGATGTTGGCAAAGTTACGATTTATGTAGATAAGGATATGATCAAGCATGGTGACACGCTGGCACCAATTTCAGAGATTATAGATACTAATTGGTATAGGAGTGTGGCAGATTCTGGAGAAATGCAGTGGTTTGTTGATAAAAATGAAGAAATTGTGTTTGGGGTAAGCCCAATGAGTATGCTAAAGCGCTATGGATTAGATGGTATTTTGTACATTAGCGTTGAGTATGACAGCATGTTTGAGACATTTAAGCAGACACTTCAGAATAATTATGGCATTGTTATTTTCGATGAGAAGGGCAATGCAGTGTATGAAAAAGCATTCTTTGATAAAAAATATCGGGAATATGAGTTAAACGCCGCGCAGCTTCTTGATCAGAAGAAAAATCAGGAAAATGAGTATACGATTCTTTCAGAAACATCATCTGTGACTGGATGGACAGCATGTTTGTATAAGCCAAATAGCTTAATAGTATGGTCAGTAACGCCAATTACACGAATTGCGATTATTGCGGTGTTTGTTATGACACTGATGTCAGTGATAGTCATGATGATTTTGACGAGCTTTGTTACAAAGAGGATTAGAAGACTTAGATCTGGAATGAAAGAGGTAGAGCAGGGGAATTTTGAGGTTAATATTACTAGTGACAGCCGTGATGAGATTGGTGATCTTGTCAATGGTTTTGATTCAATGCTTCTTCAATTAAATACCTTAATCAAGGAAGTTTATGAAGGACGCATTAAAGAAAAGGAATATGAAATGAAGGCGCTTCAGGCGCAGATCAACCCCCACTTCTTATACAATACGCTGTCGTTAATTAATTGGAAGGCAATTGAGGCAGATGCGGAAGATATAAGTAAAATTACGCTGGCACTTTCTACCTTTTACCGAACCTCGTTAAACAAAGGAAAGAATGTCATGTCACTCTCAGATGAGCTTCGTAACATGCGTTCTTATCTTGATATTCAGCTGATGATGCATGACTACGAATTTGATGTGGAGTTTGATGTAGATGAATCAATTGGTCAGTATCAGTCATTAAATCTTATGCTTCAGCCTCTTATTGAAAATGCTATTGCTCATGGAATCGATGTGAAGACAGACGGCAGAGGAAAGCTGACGATTACTGGAAAGGAAGATGGTGATCTGATAGTTTTGACTGTAGCAGATAATGGTGTAGGCATGAGTGATGAGCAGGCGGCTCGTATTTTAACAGAAGAGTCAAAGGGATATGGCGTTAGAAATGTCAATGAGCGCATAAAGCTTTACTATGGAGAACAGTATAGTCTGCAGATTGAAAGCAAAATAGGGCAGGGAACTAAGGCGAGTATCAGGATTCCAAAGAGAATATCGTAATTTCAGAAAAAAACAACATGAATCTAATATTTTTGATATATACGGAATCACCAAAATTTCTTATAATAATGACATAAGGATTTCCGAATGGAAACAGAAAACAGGGAGGATTTTGTATTATGAAATTTAGAAAAGCATCCAGTTTATTTTTAGCAGGCGCTATGTGTTTATCAACTTTTGGCGGTGCAATGAGTGTATTTGCTGATGAAGAGACAAGCTCAGAGGCAGCAGAGGAAGAAACAGTAGATTATTCAGCAGAGGATCCGATTACAGCAACTATCACTGTATGGGGACCAGCAGAGGATCAGGCAGAAGAGTACGGCGAGTGGCTGCAGAAGCGCTGCGAAGCATTCAATGAGCTTCATGTAAATTGGGATCTTACATTTGAGTATGGTACCTGCTCAGAGGGAGATGCAGGAAAGACAATTTCTCAGGATCCATCTGGTTCTGCAGACGTTTACATGTTTGCAAATGACCAGCTACAGACACTGATTGATGCAGGTGCAATCGCAGAGCTTGGCGGCAAAACTGTTGATTATATTAAGAATACAAACTCCGAGGCAATCATAGATTCTGTAACAGTAAATGATTGTGTATATGGTGTTCCGTTCACTACTAATACCTGGTATATGTTCTACGATAAGAGCGTATATGGTGAGGACGATATTAAGAGTCTTGATACCATGTTGAAAAAGGGTAAGGTTTCCTTCCCATTAACAAACTCCTGGTACATTGGCGCTTTCTATGTAGGAAACGGCTGCACATTGTTTGGTGAGGATGGCAAAGATGAGGAAGCTGGCATTGATTTTGCTGGTGAGAAGGGTGCAGCAGTTACCAAGTATCTTGTAAATCTTGTAGGAAATAAGAACTTTGTAAATGATGAGTCAGGTGTTGGCGTTTCTGGTATGTGTGATGGAAGCATCAATGCAATGTTTAGTGGTTCTTGGGATTACACCAAGCTGTCAGAAGCAATGGGTGACAATCTTGGAATAGCAAAGCTTCCAACCTACAACTTAGACGGTGAAGAACTCCAGATGAAATCATTCGCAGGTTCTAAGGCAATTGGTGTAAATCCTAACTGTGAGTATCCGCAGGTAGCAGTAGCACTTGCACTGTTCCTTGGAAATGAGGAGTCACAGCAGATGCACTATGATGCAAGAAGCATCGTTCCTTGCAATACTGATCTGTTAGCGGAAGAAGAAATTCAGAAGGATGAGCTTGTAATCGCTCAGAATGAGACATTTGATGAGACTTCTATCCTGCAGCCGTTCGTAAGCGCTATGAATAACTACTGGACACCGGCAGAGAACTTCGGTAAGTCTATCGTAAACGGTGAGGTTACATTAGACAATGCAGAAGAGATGACTGATAAATTAAGTGATTCAATGAATCAGAGCATCGTTGACTAAATAAAAAGTGAAATAAAATAAAGAGCTCCGGGTTCCGCCTTGCGGGCCTGGGGCATTTATTTTCAAATTCATGTAACTATTAAGATTGAACGGGAGGTTTTTTATGTCCGAAAAGAAAAAAGGGGGCAAAGAATTTGATAATCCGTACTCTGTTGCGAAAGCAGTTACAAATGGAAATGCATTGACAAAGCTTTCCATGGTTGTACTCGGACTCGGAAACATTGCACATCATCAGATAATAAAGGGTCTTGGCATGCTTGCCATTGAAATTGCTTTTATTGCATTTATGGTGATGAAAGGTGCAGGCTATATTGTAGATCTTGTTCACCTTGGAGGACAGGAGCAGCAGAAGGTATGGAGTGAGGCAAAGCAGATTTATGAGTATACAAAGGGTGATAATTCACTTCTTATGCTTTTGTTTGGTGTGGCTACATGCTTTTTAGTTGCTGCATTTATTATTTTCTGGCGTGGAAGCGTAAAGAGTGCATATAAAATGCAGTGTCTGGCAGAGGCTGGCAAAAAGATTCCTAATTTTAAGGAAGATATCAAGAGTCTTTTTGATAAAGATCTGCATCGTACACTTCTTACGCTGCCAATTCTTGGCATACTAATTTTTACAGTTCTTCCGCTTGTATTTATGATCTGTATGGCATTTACAAATTATAGTAAAGTAGATGCTCATACAACAATCTTTAATTGGGTAGGACTGGCAAATTTTGCGAAGGTATTAAATATTGGTGATTCCATTGGAAGTACATTCTGGTCAGTACTTGGTTGGACTCTTATCTGGGCTGTAGCAGCGACTTTTAGTAACTATATCTTAGGCATGATTCTTGCAATTGTCATCAACCGTAAGGGTACAAGATGTAAGGCATTCTGGCGTTTTTGCTTTGTCCTTTCAGCAGCAGTTCCGCAGTTTGTTTCACTGCTGTTAATGAGAACGATCTTTAGTCAGAATGGTATTGTAAATACGCTATTATTAAATGCAGGCATCATTGAAAAGGCTATTCCGTTCTGGTCAAATACAACGCTGGCACGAGTGATGGTAGTTGTAATCAATATCTGGGTTGGTATTCCATTTACCATGCTTCAGGTAACTGGTGTTCTTCAGAATATTCCGGCAGATTTGTATGAGGCGGCAACAGTGGATGGTGCAGGTCCGGTGAGAACATTTTTCTCAATTACACTGCCGTATATGCTGTTTGTAACAGGTCCATATCTTATTACAACCTTTACTGGAAATGTAAATAACTTTAATGTAATTTATCTGCTGACAGGCGGAAATCCTACACCTGTAGGATCAACAGCAGGAAGGACGGATCTTCTCGTTACCTGGCTGTATAAGCTGACAGTTGATAACCAGTATTATAATCTTGGTGCAGTCATTGGTATTTTGACCTTCTTGGTTCTGGCCGTTGTATCACTGATCACGTATCGGAATACAGGTTCCTATAAGAATGAGGAGGGCTTCCAATGATGAAAAAGCAAAATACTGCTTCGGCAAAAAGAAAAAGATTTATTACAAACACAATAGTTCATGTGATTCTTGCTGTTTTGGCAGTTATTTGGGTCATTCCGATTGCGTGGATTATTATGATCAGCTTTAGAGGAGAGAGTGGACAATATATTTCCACACTTATTCCGAAGACATTTACACTGAACAACTATAAGAAGCTGTTTACAGATACGCAGATTTTAAATTTTCCGCAGATGTTTATTAATACACTTATCATCTCAATTTTCTCTTGCGCAATCTCTACCTTCTTTGTTTTGTCGGTATCATATTGTATGTCACGTATGCGTTTTAAGATGAGAAAACCGATGATGAACATTGCACTTGTTCTTGGTATGTTTCCGGGCTTTATGTCAATGATCGCTGTTTACTATATTTTAAAGTCAGTTGGTCTGTCAGAGGGTGCGATGATTCGTGTAGCATTAGTGCTTGTATATTCTGGCGGTGCAGGCTTAGGCTTTTATATTGCAAAAGGCTTTTTTGACACTATTCCAAAGTCTATTGATGAGGCTGCTTATCTGGATGGTGCGACAAGATTTCAGGTGTTTACAAAGATAACTATTCCGCTTAGTAAGCCTATTATTGTTTACACGATCCTGCAGGCATTTATGGCACCATGGCTTGATTTTATCTTTGCGAAAGTAATTTGCCGTGCGAATGCAAAGTACTATACGGTATCAATTGGTCTTTGGAACATGCTTGAAAAGGAATATGTAAACAGTTGGTTTAACTGCTTCGCAGCAGGTGCCGTGCTGATTTCCATTCCGATTGTCATTTTATTTATGTCAATGCAAAAATGCTACCAGGAAGGTGTATCAGGAGCTGTTAAGGGATAAAAACGGAGAATGTCTATGGAAAAGAAAATCCCAAAAAGTGTGTTGGCAGTGATGTTTGTATCGGTGCTGTCTGTTTGTCAGACATTGCCGGCAAACGAATTAGCAAAAAAAGAGCAGTGGGAGTATGCCAGTACAACACCTGATGGCAAATATCCAGAGCTTGTAACATACACGCTTGGAAAAATGACTGGAGCAAATAACTCCAATCTTCCTAAAGGTGAGACTTACGAGAACAATGCTTATACACGTTATCTGCGTGAGTACTTTAACATTCAAAATAAGGATGTATTTGAGGAAAAGAATGATCAGTATAATGTCAGTGTGTCAGTGGCTATGTCTTCTGATAATCTTCCGGATTTAATGCTTGTAGGGAGTATTGAGGATTTGCGCCAGCTCGTAGCGCTTGATTTGATTGAGGATTTGACAAAAAGTTATGAAAATTGTTTGACAGACCGAATCAAAGATATTTATGCAAGCTACGGAGAGGGAATAATAGATGGTGTTACATTTGATGGAAAAATAATGGCAATTCCAGAGACAAATATTGATGATGGTCCAAACCTTTTATGGCTAAGGCGCGACTGGATGGATAAGCTAGGTCTTGAAAGTCCTAAAACAATAGAGGATGCAGAGGCAATTGTTCAGGAATTTATAGAGAAGGATCCTGGTGAAAATGGAGAAGGCAAGACAGTTGGTTTTGTATGTGATCCGGAGTTATCGGGTGAGTGCGGCTACAGCAGCGAATATTTGATGGATATTGTGTTTGCAGCAAATGGTGCCTATCCGAAACAATGGATTGAAGATGAAAATGGAGAGGTCTCTTACGGATCAGTTTTGCCGCAGGCAAAAGATGCATTGGCTAAGCTTAAAAGCATGTATGAGCGCAATATATTAGATCAGAATTTTTTGCTTCGTACCTCTGTAAACAATATTGAACTCATAACGAAGGGACTTTGCGGATCATTTTTTGGACCTTGGTGGGCAGCGAATAATCCACTTATGGAAGCTATTGCAGCTAATCCCGATGCTGTTTGGGAGCCATTTCTTATTCAGACAGATGACGATGGAAGCACAAGCTATTATTCACAAAATCCAACTTACAAGTATGTTGTTGTGAGAAAGGGTTATGAACATCCTGAGATCGCCTGCAAAATTATAAATGGATTGTTTGATTATGTGCGCTATGATGGAACATATAACAGTGAGTTTGAAGAATATTATCAGAACAATGTAGATCCAACAGCCAGACCACTTGCAATCAATGTTGATTACAGCTATGCGCTGACAAAATGTTATCACGAATTAACAGATGTGCTTTCAGGAAAAAAAGAACCAGAAGATCTTGATTTATTGGAGTATTCATATTATAGATCCTGTAAGGCCTATCTGGATAACACAGATAGTGCTACGCCAGAGGAGTGGGCGGCATACACCTCCCGAATCACAGCCTGCTCTTTGCTGGCGGACGCAAAAACAAATAGGGTTGAATCACTTTATTTTGATGAGACAGAAACTATGGGCACGCAGTGGTGGAAGCTTCGCAAAATGGAAAAAGAATATTACCTCCAGATCGTCACAGGAGAGCGTGACATTGATGCATTTGATGAATTTGTCACAAAATGGTATGAAAATGGAGGCGAGACTATCACGCAGGAAGTCAGGGCGGCTGTACATTAACAGAATAACCCCACAAGGCAAACTTTGCTTTGTGGGCTTTTCTTTTTGCAGATGGTACGCTATAATAATAAAAGCTGGTTTCAGTAAAAATTATGACATGGTGCATAACACATAAAATGTCAGTAAGGAGTGGACTATGGTAGATCGCGTAAAAGGAGTAGAGAAGGTAACTGATAATCCATTTTTAAATCTCTATAATTTTGATGTTGAAAAAAGAAATGGAAAAACAGGCAAATATTATGTGGCATCCAGAAAGAAGGATCCAACGCAGCTTAAAGCAGCAACTCATAAAAATACATCTGATGGTGTAATTATTTATAGTGTATATGGAGAAAAAAAGGATAAAATCGTGCTTATAAAGCAGTTTCGTTATCCAATCAATGCATATGTGTATGAGTTTCCGGCAGGACTTGTAGAGCCAGGTGAGGAGATGGCACAGGCAGGTATACGTGAAATTTACGAGGAGACAGGGCTTGTTTTCGAGCCAAAGGTTACAGAAGGTGCATACACAAGACCATTTTTTACGACAGTCGGTATGACAGACGAAAGCTGCGGAACAATCTATGGCTACTGTAGTGGAACGCCAACAAACGAGCACGAGGAAGAATCAGAGGATATCGAGATTGTATTAGCAGACCGTGAAGAATGTAAGCGCATTTTAAAGGAAGAAAATGTAGCAATTATGTGTGCATACATGCTTATGCACTTTATTCATACCAAAGGAGATCCGCTGGCATTTTTGGATGAGCAGTAAGAAAGTGTAATTGCCTTGATGTTTTTCATGAACCGTGGTATGATAGCCTTGTTTCGCAAAAATATAAAAAAGCTCTTTTAATGTGTAAGGTTAGAAAGAGAGGCAAATCATGAAAGAGGTAAAAACAGGACTTGTTCTTGAAGGCGGTGCCATGAGAGGAATGTATACGGCAGGTATTCTGGATGTTTTGATGGAAGAAAAAATCCAGGTGGACGGCGTGATTGGAGTTTCGGCGGGAGCTGTATTTGGCTGTAACTATAAGTCTGGACAGATAGGAAGAACTCTGCGTTACAATATGAAGTTTTGTGGTGATAAGCGTTATGGCACACTTCATTCACTTTTAAAAACAGGTGATATTTATGATGTTGATTTATGCTATCATCAGATACCAGAGATTCTTGATCCATTTGACAATGAGGCATTTGCCAAAAATCCAGCAGAATTTTTTGTGGTTTGCACAGATGTGGAAACAGGAAAGGCTGTTTATCACAAATGCACAGATTGCGGCAGAGATGATCTTAAGTGGATGCAGGCATCTGCATCAATGCCGCTTGTATCAAAGGTGGTAGAAATAGATGGATATAAGCTGCTTGACGGCGGCGTTGCCGATTCTATTCCGATCATGTGGTTTCGCAGACAAGGATACAAAAAAGATCTTGTCATTTTAACAAGACCTGAAGGGTATCAAAAGAAAAAAATGAAATTTCAAGGTGCCATAAACAAAATCCTTCATCGTTATCCAAATCTGGCTAAGGCGATGGCACACCGCTATGTGATATACAACAAAACACTAAAGAAGATTGATGAATTAAAGGAAAAAGGTGAAGTCATGGTGCTTCGCCCAAGTCGTCTGATCGAAGTGTCAAGACTTGAAAAGGATCCAGAAAAGTTAAAAGCATTGTATCAGCTTGGCCGAGAGGATGCAATGAAAAATTTGGATCAGATTCACGCATTTTTAAGTAAATGAGCCGCATAGGCGGCAGAATGGGAGGGCAGTATGGTAGCACAAAAATATAAAGACATGCTTCAGAAAAAATCAGTGATCCGTACATTATCCGAATTTGCAACAAAGAGAGGACAGGAGATTGGATACGAGAACGTTTTTGATTACAGTTTAGGAAATCCATCCGTTCCTGTTGTGCAGGACTACACAGACAATACTATTCGCCTACTTCAGACAAAGACATCGAGCGAGCTTCACGGCTACAGCCCGAGTGTCGGACTGCCTTCATTTAAAGAAAAGGTGGCTGCATCGCTTAACAAGCGTTTTGATATGAACTATACGGCAAATCATATTTTTCCAACCTCAGGAGCTGCGGGAGCCTTAGCTCATGCACTTCGTGCAGTAACATCTCCGGGAGACGATGTGCTTACATTTGCACCGTATTTTCCAGAGTATAACTGCTATGTAGGCATGACAGGAGCAAATCTGAGAGTGGTACCTGCAAACACAGCTGATTTTCAGGTGGATTTTGAACAGTTTGAAAAGATGCTGACGTCAAATGTGTCAGCTGTTTTGATCAACACACCGAACAATCCATCTGGTGCTGTATACTCAGCAGAAACGCTAAAAAAGTTGGCGCAGCTAATGGAAGACAAGCAAAAAGAGTATGGCCATGATATTTTTATAATCTCCGATGAGCCATACAGAGAAATCGTATTTGATGGAAAGAAAGCACCATATGTATCAAAGTTTTATGACAATACGCTTTCATGCTATTCGTTTTCCAAGTCACTTTCTCTTCCAGGTGAGCGTATAGGTTATGTTGCTGTTAATCCAACATGTACCGATGCTGATTTGTTAGTGCCAATGATGTCCCAAATCTCAAGAGGAATCGGACACAACTGTCCATCATCACTTATTATGATGGGTGTGGAGGATGTGTTAGATGAGACGTCTGATATGACTGTCTATGAGACTAACATGAATCTGCTCTATGACAAACTCATTGAGTTAGGATTTTCCTGTGTGCGTCCGTCAGGAACATTTTATATTTTTCCAAAGGCTCTTGAGGAGGATGCAGTGGCATTTTGCAACAAGGCATTAAAGTATGACCTGGTGTTAGTTCCAAGTGATTCCTTTGGATGCCCTGGATATTTTCGTATGGCATACTGCATCGATACAGAGAAGGTTGTGCGCTCACTCGATGCATTGGAGCGCTTTGTAAAGACAGAGTATCCGGACAGATAAGTCAGGCAAACAAAAACGTAATAAACAAGGAGTGTTTCGAATGAATAAAAAAGAAGTATCCGAGATTAAAAGTCTTTTTAAGAGAGACGGCGGTGCAATTGACCGCATTTGCGGCTGCCTGATAGATGGTGAGCAGCAGATCCGCATGACATTTAGCGATATGTTTTTGTCGCTGTCACAGGAGGAAATCGACAAATATTTTGAAATTTTCCGAAAGGCGCTTTCTGGAAGTCTAGGTAAAAATCTTCATTCACTCGATTACACGCTTGATCAGGAACTTTCGGGGGAAGGCCATAAGCGTTTAATGCAGCTAAAGGCGACTGGATTAAAGGATGAAACTGTTTTAGAGGAGTTTTACAAGTCGGTAGCAGAGACATATCATTTTGGCGAAAGCTACTATGTAGTTATGATCCATTGTAATTATGATGTTCCAGGACGTGGAAGCGACAACTTAGATATGGATGATGCTTCAGAGGAGGTATATGAATTTATCCTTTGCTGCATCTGCCCTGTTAAGCTGTCAGAGGCTGGTTTATGCTACAATACACAGACAAACCGCGTCGAGGAACGTATGCGTGATCAGTGGATAGAGGCTCCTGTAAATGCCTTTTTATTCCCTGCATTTGACGATCGCAGCAGTAATATTCACAGCCTTTTGTATTATACAAAAAAGACAGAGGAGCTTCACGAGGACTTTATCAATGATTGTATCGGTGGTCCGGCACCTATGTCCTTTAAGACGCAGAAGGCTGTATTTCAGGAGATCATAGAGGAGACTGTCGGAGATGTTGTAAACTATGATACTGTTTGCCAGATTCAGGAGAATCTGACAGAGCTGATTGAGGAGCATAAGGAAGAGCCGCAGCCTTTCAAGCTTCAAAAATCAGATGTAAAAAAGCTTCTTCAAAATAGTGGAATCAAAGAAGAAAAGCTTGAAAATTTCGAGCAAGTTTATGAGGAGACTGCAGGATGTAGGCGCTTTCCGCCTTCGAGTAGTCGGGAGTGGCTCCGGGAGGCGTCGAGTACTGGATTTCGTAGCGATAGAGGTCGCCGATGTGGATGAAGATGGTACAGGTGATGATCGACTTGGTCTTCTGGGAAAAGCAGGTCGACGGGGTGACAGATACTCCCTGGTCAATTGCGGGAATGTCTTTTAGACTCCGATACACAGCACTATAGTAGTCGAGAGCTTTGTGAACCAACTCCAGAACTCTCTTCGTATCCTATGTATGAGGCAACAGTCAAAAATCAACAGGCTCCTTCTGCGCCTTAATAGACTCTTTGATTTTGGCCTTTTCCATATCGATCAGCCTGTAGAAACAGTCCTTCCAGATATCCGAATCCAGTTTCGTTTCCAGATAAAAGCTAGGGTCGTTCATCAATATCGTAAAGGAAGTCTTTTCCATCCTACGGATCAATGGGAAAGATGAAGGTTACCATTGTTGAATCCGCACTATCTTGTCTGCATTCTCTGCTGGATGCTTGTACAGTTCATAGAGGACCTTGTGGTACTTGGAGAAATCTCTGTTCGTCAAATGACTGCTCAATACTATACTCTTTGAACTTCTTACGGTCGATTCCTTCTTTCGGTGCGGATGACATGTCTTCTAAGAAGATGAATCGCAATCACGCAGACCAAACCTATTAATCGAATAGCTCCGTTCTCCTTAGAGATTACTAGCAGAGTTTACAGGTGAAAGGAGAATAGCAAGTATTCTCGAAATGGATTTGAAAATGATAGAACATGCATGCAGTTTTGATTCACGGCGTTGTTGCCATTTTAAGGTGCATAGAGGAGATGAGTAGAATAAGAGGATTGCCTCTGTGCTATCACGGAAAGCCATAACACAAATGGAAATATGATCGGCTAAACAAACAAGAATCCCTAGTTTTACAATGAACAATTTATGGCTGACTCCTTTTCATGTCTTCCAGAGCCATCTCGTACATCTCCATGAATCGCGTGAGTCGCTTCTGAATAGTCTCTTCAAGCAGTTCCGTTGCCGGGAGGGTCTCCGATCCAAAATACTGCTCCAAAAGAGCCTCCATGGACTTCACATCCTGAATTTGCAAGAACGAAGAACGAATCAGGGTCGAAACAACCTCGTCCACGTTCATACTCTTAATCGATGACTTGGAAGCCGCGGAAACGGAATTCGACATCGGGACCTCTAACTGATCTATTTGTTCCCGAAGAACCTCATTTAGCATCCCATTTGTCTCTTCCTGCTGCTGCCTCCACTCCACCGACAGAATGCCGCAACCCTCCAACACCGCACAGATAAACGCAACGTGACGAATGAGCGCTACGATGGTCATTCTCCAACATGTCAA
>OLNF01001228.1_pt1 | contig 22147 bp, 22 predicted proteins | sample 1673061 | NCBI WGS metagenome assembly OLNF01 (sample SAMEA3136751, study PRJEB25190) | human gut metagenome
AAAAAGTTCCTAGCATTGTTCCTGTCTCTGGCTATGCTGCTGTCCATGGCGAGCTTCGCCGTGGCAGACGAGCTGCCCACCATCACGATCATGTTCCACGGCTCCAACGTCACCGACGATACGGAGGTGCTGGAGAAGGTCAACGAGTACATCGCCGATAAGGTCGGCGCGAAGCTGGACGTGATCTGGGGCACCTGGGGCGACTTTGACGAGAAGGCCGTCAACACGCTTGTGTCCGCTGATTCCAGCGTAGACATGGTGTTCACCTGCTCTTGGAGCGCGGATGAATACAACACCTTCGCCAAGAATGGCTACTTCCTCAAGCTGGACGATCTGATTGCCGAATACGGCGCTGATCTGGTGGCGACCCTGCCCGAAAAGCTGATGGATGCGGCCCGCATTGAGGGCGCTGAGGGCTTGGGCGTGTACGCCGTGAACGGCTTCAAGGTGCTCGGCATGCATCAGAAGCCCCGCGAATTCGTACATGTATCCCTCAAGGCCGAAAAGTACTCCGAGGCCTACGTCGTCTATGCCGCCCTCCATTGCACGGTCCATAGCCTCCGTGTGATAGTCGTAATCGTGCTTGGGGCCTGTCGGATGAAGTTCAAGGTAGCTCTTCTTGTTGTAGGTTTCCTGGAAGAGAATATATGTACCGATTCCGGCTTCCTTGAGCTTGCGGTAGTTTTCAACCGTAGTCGCGGCGATGTTTACATTTACGCGGCGGATGTCGCCGTTTTTGTGATGTACGGAATAAATTGTTTTGATACTTTCGAGAATGTACTCGATGGGATTGTTCACCGGATCCTCACCGGCTTCTATTGCAAGGCGTTTGTGTCCCATGTCCTGAAGAGCGATAACTTCGTTGCGGATCTGCTCCTGAGTGAGCTTTATTCTTGCGATATGCTTGTTTTTCATGTGATACGGACAGTAAACACAGCCGTTTACACAGTAATTCGAAAGGTACAGGGGAGCAAACATTACTATGCGGTTTCCGTAAAAGGCAAGCTTTATTTCGTTTGCAAGCTTGTACATCTGCTCAACTTTTTCCGGAATGGTACAGGCGAGAAGGACTGCCGCCTCGCGGTGCGTAAGGCCTGTGCAGGTTACACCGCTTCCGCTTTTTTTCGGAGCGGCTTTGGCGAGCAGCTCATCGATAAGCTCAATGTTGTCTTTGTTTGCTTCCGCATATGCGATTGTTTCGATGATTTCTTCATTGTTTATGAATTCATCGGCCTTCATAGATTTGGGGTCATAGATTGCCATTTTTATTTTCCTTTCTGATTCTTAGATTAAGACAGTAAATTATTTGATAATATCTCCGCGGGCTGTTACTATTTTGTATCCGACGGAGGCAACGCGCGCGGAAAGACATCCGATACACTGCGCGGCTTCTTCGCCTGTACACAGCTTGCCGTTGTAAAGCTCGTATTTCTTGCGCACGGAGATCGGGGACAGATTCGGCATAACAACATTTGCACCCGCTTTTATTCCGCGCTCGCGCCCGTTTTCGTCGATACTTCCGAGTGCGGTCGTGGCGGGAAGGAGTATGTTCGGCTTTATCAGACGTATGAGCGAAAGAAGAAATACCGTAAGCGATGCACTGCCCGGAGGATAGCCGTAAAAGGGCGTGTCCTTATGCGGAATAAACGGACCTATTCCGCACATATCCGGCTTGAATTCTTCGATGAATTTCAAGTCTTTGACGAGTGTTTCGACGGTCTGAAAAGGCGAGCCCACCATGAAGCCGCATCCGACCTGAAAACCGATATCGCGGAGATCGTAAAGACAGCGCCTTCTGTTTTCGAATGACATTGATGACGGGTGGAGCTTTTTGTAGTGATCTTTGTCAGCAGTCTCATGCCGGAGAAGATATCTGTCAGCCCCCGAATCGAACATTCTTTTATAATCGTCGCGTGGGTACTCGCCGAGAGAAAGCGTAATCGCGCAATCCTGATAGCTTTTCCTGATCTCGGAAACGACGGAGCAGACGGCGTCGATCGGAAAAGCTCCTTCGCCGCCCTGAAGCACGAAAGTGCGAAACCCGAGTCTGTATCCCTCACGGCAGCACTCCGCGATCTGCTCTTCGGTGAGAAGATAGCGGTCGCAGTGCTTGTTTGAAGCGCGTATACCGCAGTACAGACAGTCGTTTCTGCATATGTTACCGACTTCGATAAGCCCGCGTATGTATACGTCGGTTCCGTAGTATTTCCGCCGTAGCTTGTCCGCTGCCGCCGCGGCATAGTCCGCAAGAGAAGGCGTTGCGGATTCAATAAGCACTCCGTATTCATCGGATGTCAGAGAGTGCTCGCGGGCAAGCTTGTCTATAAGAATTTCTTTATTCATCGGCAGTCACATTTGAGTAGGCGGTTTTGACGCTTACTCCGGGTATGTTTCCGAGCTTTCCTGCGAGAGACGATATAGTGTCCTGCGGTGCGTCGAGCGCAATCGAGAGGATGTTTATCCTGCGTTCCCTGTACGGTATTCCCATTCTTCCGATTATGAAATTGCCGTATTCGTGAAGAACGGAGTTGAGCTTTTCCACGGATTCCGATTTTTCAACTATAACTGCCATGACGGCGACTCTTGTCTGCATATTTTTCTCCTTCAGACGTTAAAATACGAAAAAGCCGCACCCGAAAAAGGGTACGGCTTCATAAACGGTCATTATTAAGCGTATCCCTTTCACTCAGAGAAAATCTCTTTATGTCAGGTATATATATATTATACTTCTTTGTTTTCGAAAATGCAAGATTAATCTTTGGAAATTTTCGAACGGTTTTGCCGAAGTATCTCATATCCGAGTATCGAGGCTGCCGATGCCGCCGAAAGAGAACCGTTAAAAGTCCTGCCGTAATCGAGTCTGACGATTTGATCGGCGAGAGCGAGAAGCTTTGCGGAGATCCCGCGGCGCTCACCGCCGACGATAAGAAACAGCGACTTTTTGAGATCGGCATCAAAAGCAGATACAGAGTTGCGGATTCCGGCGCAAACGGTTTTGTAACCGTTTTCTTTTAGTGCGCTGACGGCATCTTCAGGATCAGCCGTGAAAAGCGGGATCATCTCGGAGCAGCCCGCCGACGAGCGGCAGACAACGCCGGCTGCGCTCATCCAATTGCGCGGTGAAAGCACGATGGCATCCGCACCTGCCGCGTAAAGCGACCTCACGGCATACCCGAAATTGTATGGGTCTTCAATTCCTTCAAGCATGACGATAAAACCGTTTTCCGGGATTTTCGCTTCCGATATGTGAGGGACGGTTCTGTCCGTACATTCAAACAGAATCCCGCCGTGACTTGTCCCGAGCGCACGACTTTCTATAAAGTCGCCGCTCTCGGGGATAAGATCAAATCCGTATTCTTTCGATTTGGTCTTCACAAAAGCAAGCTCACGCGATTTTTTCTCCGCTCTTGACAGGTCAAACCATACTTTTGATATTTTTCGGTCACTCACCGAATTCTCCATAGCATAAAGCACCGCCCGAAGGGATGTCATTCCTTCAAACAGCGCTTTGTCGCTTTGCCGCGAGGCTTCTTTTTTCATTATTTTACGCCCTGTGCGTTCATTTTGAGATAGGCGTTGATAAAGCCGTCGATCTCTCCGTCCATGACCGCCTGAATGTTGCCGTCCTCATATCCGGTGCGGGCATCCTTCGCAAGTGTATACGGCATGAAAACGTATGAACGTATCTGGGAACCCCATTCGATATTTGTCTTTACACCCTTGATATCGTCGATCTTTTCGAGCTGTTCACGCTCTTTGATCTCAAGGAGCTTCGACTTAAGCATTTTGAGAGCTGTTTCCTTGTTCTGAAGCTGGCTTCGCTCGGTCTGGCATCCCACCACGATACCGGTCGGTATGTGAACTATTCGGATCGCACTGTCTGTTTTGTTTATATGCTGTCCACCGGCGCCGCTTGAACGGTGTGCGGTAATTTCAAGGTCCTCTTCACGGATCTCAATGTTTCCGTCGTCGTCAAATTCCGGCATTACTTCAACCGATGCAAAGGACGTGTGGCGTCTGCCCGAGCTGTCGAAAGGAGATACGCGAACGAGGCGGTGCACTCCGTTTTCGCTCTTAAGATATCCGTAAGCATTCTCGCCCTCAACGATTATCGTTGCGGATTTGAGTCCCGCTTCTTCGCCGTCAAGCCAATCGACGAGCTTTACGTTGAAGCCGTGGCGTTCCCCCCAGCGAACGTACATACGGTAGAGCATCTGCGCCCAATCCTGCGCCTCCGTACCGCCGGCACCGGGATGGAAGCTTAAGATCGCATTGTTGGAGTCATACTCACCGGAGAGAAGAACCTCTATGCGCTGACGCTCGATTTCCTTCTCGACCGCGGTTGTCTCCGAGGTTATTTCATCGACCATTGATTCGTCGTTTTCTTCAATCGCCATTTCGCAGAGAACCTGGGCGTCGGAAAGCTTATTCTTAAGATTTTCGAAATTTTCGATTTTGCTTTTTATATGCTTAGTGTGCTTGAGTACTTTGCTTGAGTTTGCCTGATCGTTCCAAAAATCCGGCTCGAGAGTCTGCTTTTCAAGCTCTTCCGCCTCCTTCTTGAGATCGTCTATTCTGAGTGCCGCGGCAAGCTCGTCAATCTGAGCGTCAAAGGATGAAAGCTTGTATTTCGCGTCTTCTAATGCAATAATCAATTTTTTATCCGTCCTTCGTAGAGTTTATTTTTCTATGTCTATGAAATCAAGTTTGGGAACTTTATGCTCCGCGGGCATTCTTTTGAGGGGATCGTATGCGAAGCGCCTGCATCGGTGCTGCGCACGGACGATGCCTCTCTTACGGCATAAAACAAAATCCGAATCGTTAAGAGGCGCGGATTCTTCGCAATATACGCATATTTCATCGATTTCCGCACTCGGTGTCCGTTTCATGCCTTTCGCCGCCTTTTTATTATTTTGCCGGATTATTATACGACCGATGCCGATAACCCGAATATAAATCTATTATATTATAAATCATTGCGCGGGAAAAAGCAAGCGTCAGATATACTATATGAGAAAAAAAGCGGCAATTGCGCATATTGTCCCCTGTAGAAGCTTTACTGCTGCGGTTTTACGCAGGGAAAATCCGGCGTTTGATGCAAAAGACGCTCCCTGAAGAAGCACGGAAATTCCGGAAAAACCGATTGCGAACGAAGAAAGTACAATGCCGGATTTGCCTCCGATCTCGGCTCCCATCCGGCATCCCGATGTGAATTCAAGCACGGCAGACAGCGCCCCCTCGACCGCCTTCGGGATTTCAAATGGGAGGATCCGCAGTGCCTCCGTGAGAGATGCGAAGAATACAATGTACGCGCATATTTTTATTATTCCGAGCGCGCCCGAAACGATCGCTTCGCCGAAAAATGATACAAAGGCGGAATTGGACAACTCCGGTATTGCCGATCTCTTTCTTGATACCGCGGTACTATCCGCGGCTTTTGAGCGCAGGATGAAGACGGCAAGAATCCATGATGCGATCATCTGGATCAGATACAGCTTTATCCCTATGGCGCGTGAGCCCCAAAAGGCACACCCTACGACCTCGATAACAAACGCGGGTCCCGCGTTGTTTGACACGGCGCTCAGGCGTTCGGCTTCGTCGCGTGTTATAAGTCCGCGCTTTTTGAGTCCTGCCGTGGTGACTATTCCTACCGGAAATCCGCAGAAGGATCCGAGAAAGAGCGCGAGCAAAGCGGGATAAGGCATTTTTGAAAACGGTATATGTCCGGAACTGCCCGAAAAGAGGTATGGAGCGCTTTGAGTGAGCAGTGAGGATATTACCATAAACGGAAACAGCGATGGAACAACAGAGACGGCGCACACCCGCAGAGTATCGTTGACGCGATTCTGAATATCCTCGGACATTATTATAAATACGCATGAAAGCACGATGAGAAAAGCGTATAAAAGAAAATATGCCTTTCTTTTTGAAGTTAGGTTCATTTATTTCCGCCTTTCGGTCTGTATGTCGTTTACACGGAACGGGATGAATTTAATGTGTCACGGTATCATAATATTAATAAAGCATGATTTTATGCTCGGGGGTGAGTGTGTGAATCGAAGAGAAAAGTATAAGGCAAAGCTCGGCGAACTTTTTGACATACCCGTTAATGCGTTTTCCGGAATGACGACGGTGGAAATACGCGGCTTCTATGAGGTCATGATACAGGGCTGTACCGGAATATCGGACTATTCGCCGTCATTATGCGTTCTTTCCACATATCAGGACAATATCGTTGTTTGCGGAAAAGACCTGAAGCTTACGGTTTTCGGCGAGGACAGAATAGTTATTCACGGAACCGTTGAAAGTGTATCGAGAAAGGAGGGGAGCGGCGGTGATATCCCGGATTCTCGGAAAGATAAAAGGTGAATATGTTTTTTCTGCTGAGGAAAATCAGTATATTTCATGCGTCAATATTTTTAAGAAACACGAGTTGTGGCCGTACCGTGAAAAGCTCGGGAACGGAAATTTCCGCTTCACTTTGAAAAAAAGCGAAGGCAAAATATTTACGAAGAAATGCCTTGAAGAAGGGCTGGAGATCAAAAGGTCATCGCTTCGTGGGATACCGGGCTTTTTATGCAGATACAGAAGACGCTTCGGAGCCATGGTAGGAGCCGCATTTTTTATTCTCAGCACATTTTTTTCAAAGTATTTCATTTGGGATTTCCGTGTTGTCGGAAATGAAAATGTCAGCGATGAGGAAATAGTATCACAGCTCGAGGAGCTTGGGTGCGGGTGCGGAGCATTCATTCCTTCGATTGATTTTGAGCTTGTCGCAAACGAATTTCTTATAAAGTCCGATGATATTGCATGGATATCCGTGAATATGAGGTCTTCATTGGCGGTTGTTGAGGTTGCAGAGCGAAAAAAAGGAGAAAAAAGCGTTGCTCCGCCGCGCGGGACATACGCGAATCTGACCGCCTCCGAGGATGCCGAGATCATACTTCCGGAGATCAATTCCGGAAAAAGTACGGTGTCTGTCGGAGAAACCGTGAGAAAAGGCGAACTACTTGCTTCGGGCGCAATCAATGTCGGCGAAAACGGAGTACGTTACGAATATGCCTCCGGGGAGGTTCTCGGAAAGGTATACCGAGAAATAGTTGCGGAAATTCCTCTTGAAAGTGAAGAAAAAGTATATACCGGAAATAAAAAGAAGTCGATAGGTGTAAAAATTTTCGGAAAAAAGAAAAATCTTTTCTCAAACAGTAGCATTAACTATACCAAATATGATAAAATAGAAAAGAACAGCCAGCTTACTTTTTTCGGAAGTGTTAAGGTCCCGATATGGCTGAACGTGCAGACGGACGCCGAATACGAATACCGTCCGAAGATTTTGACCGAAAGCGAGGCTGCGGAAAAAGCGAAGATCGCTTTTTCGGACAGTGTGCGTGAGCTTCTCGAAGAAGGGGAGATAGTTTCTTCGGAAACGGAAGAAAAACTTGAAGACGGTGTGTACCGGATGACGGGAAAAATCTATATAATAAAAAATATTGCCGTATGTTCGGAATTTACAGTGAACGACGGTGAGATGAAAGGTTCGGCTAATGATCCGTAAAATTTTCTCAGTTGAAAACTCCGAAATCACAGGCAGGATATTCGGCACGTTTGACAGCAATGCCGCGAAGATCGAAGAAGCGTTCGGAGTAAGAATATTCAACCGCTCGGCAGATGCCGGCGGTATGTCCTCCGACGGGATTCTTATTGAAGGTGAAAGCGAAGCGGTCGGGAAGGCATACGCTGTGATATCGTATCTCTACGGAATTGCGCGCAGAACGGATATCCCGGAGCAGAGCGTGGATTATGCGATATCTATGATCGGAAGCGGAAAAAGCGAGGAGCTTGAGCAGCTCGACGGAGATACGGTTGCAGTCACGCTCAAAGGCAAGCCGATAAAGCCGAAAACGGTCGGACAAAAGAAGTATACCGATAAAATAAAAAATTCCACGATAGTTTTCGGAATCGGTCCGGCGGGAACCGGAAAAACATATCTCGCGGTTGCAATGGCGGTGAAAGCTCTGCGTGCCCATGAGGTTTCGCGGATTATTCTCACACGTCCCGCGGTCGAAGCGGGAGAACGCCTCGGCTTTCTGCCCGGAGATCTTCAGAGTAAGATAGATCCTTATCTGCGCCCGCTGTACGATGCACTCTATGAAATGCTCGGACCGGAGAACTGCGCAAGGATGATCGAAAAGCTTACTATCGAGATTGCGCCTCTTGCCTATATGCGCGGACGTACCCTTGACGAATCGTTTATAATCCTCGACGAAGCGCAGAACACGACTCCGGAGCAGATGAAAATGTTCCTTACCAGACTCGGCTCGGGGTCAAAGATTGTAGTGACGGGCGACCTTACGCAGACCGACCTTCCCGAGCGTGGTCAGAGCGGACTTGCGCAGGCGGTGAAGGTACTTAAAAACGTCGACGGGATCGAAATACATGAATTTGACGAGCACGATGTGGTTCGCCACCGACTCGTACAAAAGATCGTTATGGCGTATGACAGATATGACCGGGAAAAGAAAATAAAACGGACGGGAGAAAAGAAGACATACCGTCCTTCGGGAAGAACGGTGAAATAAATGCTTACGATTGATTTTTGCGCCGAGCACTGTGAGGAATACGACCTGCGGGAGCTGTTCGGACTTATTTTCGCTTCGGCGGAGTGCTCGCTTGAATTCATGGGCTTCATCCGCGACTGCGACATTTCCGTGACCGTCACGGATAACATGCATATACATGAACTGAACCGCGAATACCGCGGGGTTGACCGTCCCACCGACGTTCTTTCTTTCCCCATGTACTCTTTTACCGATGGCGATATGCCGGAGGAGGGACCTGCACCGATCGTCCTCGGGGATATCGTTATATCGGCTGAACGCGCAAAAGAGCAGGCGGCGGAATACGGACACAGCTTTCAGCGTGAGATTTCGTTTCTCACGGTTCACTCCGTTCTTCATTTACTCGGGTACGATCATGAAGTATCCGATGAAGCGGAAAAGGAAATGTTCTCACTTCAAGATAAGATAATGGACAGGCTCGGGATACTGCGCTGAATCCCGGCAGAAGGAAAGGTTTTAACATATGACTAAGACAGCATTTATCGCAATAAGCGGCAGACCGAATGTGGGTAAATCCACTCTTATGAATGCGATTCTCGGCGAGAAGATCGCAATTGTTTCTTCGAAGCCGCAGACTACAAGAAACAGAATAACCGGAATACTTACGGAAGGGGAAGAACAGTTTGTCTTTCTCGATACTCCCGGAGTGCATAAGGCACGCACAAGACTCGGCGGATACATGAACAAATCCGCACGTCAGACGGTGGCGTCTGCCGATGCGGTTATGCTTATAGCGGAGGCGGGACGTTCTCCCGGAGATATCGAGCTTTCGGTTATAAATCAGATAAAGAAAAATTCTCTTCCGTCCATGCTTGTGCTCAATAAGATCGATCTTTGCAACCGTGAGGCGCTGGCGGAGTCGATTGCCGCATATGCGGCGGTTCATTCGTTTGATGCCGTCGTTCCGGCAAGCGCGGTGAACTCGAAAAATGTATCTGTTGTTCTTGAAGAAGCGAGACAGTTTCTTCATGAGGGTCCGTTTATGTTTGACGAAGATGTCATTACCGATCAGCCCGAACGCAAGATCGCTGCCGAGATCATACGCGAAAAGCTTCTGCGGGTTCTTTCCGAGGAAATCCCTCACGGTACTGCGGTTATGATCGAGCAGTTTGAGGAGACTCCGGAGCTTCTCAAAATACGCGCGGAGATATACTGCGAAAAGAATTCACATAAGGGAATAATCGTCGGGCGCGGCGGTCAGACACTGAAAAAGATCGGTACTTACGCGCGCGAGGATATGGAAGCCTTTTTCGGTGTCAAAGTATTTCTCGATCTTTGGGTGAAGGTTAAGGAAAATTGGCGCGACAGCGATGTCAGCCTTAACAATTTCGGCTTCAACCCGAAGGAAATCTGACGGCACGAACTGAAAGGACGGCGCGGCGTGGAGGAGATCATCGTTAACGGACTTGTAGTCAGGGAAACCGATATCGGGGACTATGACAAATTGCTTACCGTTGTTACAAATGAGCTTGGGAAAATATATGTTACCGGAAAGGGCGTAAAAAGCCTGAAGAGCAAGCATATGCCTACGACACAGCCGTACACCTATAATACTTACGTTCTGAAAAAAAGGAAGTATTACTACATTGCGGACAGTGAGCTCAAAGAGGCATTTTACGGTATACGCACGGATCTTGATGCCCTTGCGCTGGCGGCGTATGTGTGCGATATTTGCTGCGATCTTTCGGTTGAGGGAAGCGCGGACGTTCCGCTCCTTCGGCTTACGCTGAATGCTTTGTATGCGCTTTCCGAAGGCAAATATTCCAAGGCTGCGGTGAAAGCGGCTTTTGAGCTTAAAGCTCTCGCTCTTTCCGGACTTTGTCCGGATCTCGTTGCATGCTGCCGCTGCGGTAAATACGAGGGCAGCACAATGTATCTCGACGTTATGAACGGACGGATCGTTTGTCCGGATTGCCGTGGGGATTACGAGAGGGAAAAAAGAATTTCCGACGAAGATGAAACTGCCGATATCTATCTGAAGATTTTACCGGATGTACTTGAGGCGATGAGGTACATAGTATATTCCGATCAAAGAAAGATGCTCGCATTCTCTTTGAGCCCCGAATCTCTCGAAGAGCTTTCGTATGTGTGCGAAAAATATCTTGTGAATCAGATAGAGCACAGCTATTCATCTCTTGACTTTTATAAAAAAATTACGGAACAGGGTGGTTGATTTGAACAGGACACAAACTGCACTTGAATTTGATAAAATAAAAAATATACTTGCCGAAGTTTGTCCGACCGATGGATCGAAGGAGCTTGCGATTTCCCTTGAACCTTTTATATATGAGGATGAAGTGCGCAGAAGCCTTAAGCGGACAAGCGAAGCGAAAGAAATGATGACGACCAAAGGCATGCCGCCGTTCGGTCAGATAAAGGATATTCGCCCGATTCTCGACCGCGCGGACAAGAACGCGGTTCTGACACTTCGTGAGCTTCTCGATGCGGCGAACGTACTCAGAACAACGCGCTCACTCGGAAATTACATCCGGGAAGGGCACGATCAGGCGGAGTACTCGATAAGAGAGATATTCGAACGCCTCATGCCGGAAAAACGTTTAGAGGACCGCATTTTCCGCTCCATAGTGAGCGAGGACATGGTTGCTGATGACGCAAGCCCCGCACTTGCCGATATCCGGAGAAAAATAAAGCAGACCAATTCCTCGATAAAGGAAATGCTCCAGAAGTATGTTTCCGGAGCGTATTCAAAGTATCTTCAGGAGAATATTGTTACTCAGCGAAACGGTCGTTACGTTGTTCCGGTAAAGGCTGAGTACCGCAGCGAGGTTAGAGGTCTTGTCCACGACACTTCGGCTTCCGGCGCGACGCTGTTTATAGAGCCGATTGCAGTCATTGACGCGAATAACAAGCTCAGAGAGCTTGAGGCATCCGAGACGCACGAAATTGAGCGAATCCTTTACGATTTGTCCGCGTCGCTCTCCGCTTTTTCGGGTGAGCTTCGGCTGAATTACGACAACATAACATTTCTTGCGTTTATTTTCGGCTGCGCACAGCTTTCGTTCAACATGGATGCACGGGAACCCGTGATAACTGAAAAGCGCGAGGCGTCGCTGATAAACGCGCGTCACCCGCTTATTCCCGCAAAGGATGTTGTGCCCGTTACGGTTCGCCTCGGCGGCGAATATTCGATGCTCGTTATCACGGGGCCGAATACAGGCGGCAAGACCGTGTCGCTGAAAACGCTCGGACTTCTTTCCATGATGGCGCAGTCGGGACTTCATATCCCATGCAAAAGCGGATCGCAGATATGCGTATTTGATAAAATTTTCCCCGATATCGGAGACGAGCAGAGCATAGAACAGTCGCTCTCGACATTCTCCGCGCATATGACGAGCATAGTTTCGATACTTTCGGAAATGACACCGAAATCGCTTGTCCTCCTCGACGAGCTAGGGGCGGGAACCGATCCCGTGGAAGGCGCTGCTCTCGCAACTGCGGTGCTTGAGCATATCCTTGCCTCCGGTGCCCTTTGCGCAGCTACTACGCACTATGCCGAGTTAAAAGCTTTTGCAATAGAAACCCCCGGAGTTATGAACGCTTCGTGCGAATTTGATATAAACACATTGAAGCCAACCTACAAACTTGTAATAGGCACTCCCGGAAAGTCAATGGCGTTTGCAATTTCAGAACATCTCGGACTTTCTTCAAAAATCATAGAACGTGCCAAAGCGCATGTCGATCCGGAAACGAGGGAGTTTGAAAGAGTTATCGAAAAGCTTGACAAATCGCGCTTTGAGCTTGATACCGAACGAGAAAATGCAAGAAAACTCCGTGCGGAGCTAGAGATCGAAAAAAGCAATACCGAAAAGATGCTTGACGAAAAGCTGAAAAAAAGCGAGCGTGAGGCGCAGGATATGATGAAAAAGGCGCGCACGATGCTTGAAGGTGCAAGGGCGAGCGTTGACTATATCTTTGCCGAGCTTGACGCGGTCAGAAAAGAAAAGGATTCGGCGGGTTTTTCGGATAAATACCAGAAGACAAAGCAGGATGTCAGAAGCAAGCTGCGCAAGCTTGACGATGAGATAAACCCCGTGGAATACAAGGACGACGGAGACTACGTTCTTCCTCGTCCTCTGAAAAACGGAGACCGTATCATTCACCGTGAATTCGGCACAGAGGGAACTGTCATCAGTCCCGCCGATAAAAACGGCTACTGCATGGTGCAGATGGGCAGTTTGAAATCGCGTATAAACGAAAAAAAGCTGAGACTTGACGAGAGCGTAAGCAAGGAAAAAAAGAAAGATACGAAATCCTCGGTCAGAGCGGTTGTCTGCAGAGATTTTAAACCGCAGATCGATGTTCGCGGACAGACGGGAGATGATGCGTGGTTTATGGTGGACAACTATATAGACAGCGCAAATCTTGCCTCCGTCAAAACCGTGACGGTGCTTCACGGAAAGGGAACGGGAGCGCTCCGCAAAGCCCTTTGGGGATATTTCAAGAGCGATCCCCGAATTGCATCTTTTCGCGCCGGAGAATACGGCGAGGGAGATTACGGTGTTACCGTGCTGGAACTCAAATGACAAAATGAATTTACGGGAGAAGAATCATGCCTGAAAAATTTCTTGCGGTAGATCTCGGCGCGTCAAGCGGACGTGGAATATGCGGAATGTTTGACGGAGAGCGCTTTACACTCAAAGAGGTGCATCGCTTTTCAAATGACCCGGTTTCGGTGTTCGGATCTTTCTATTGGGATACGCTCAGACTTTTTCACGAAATAAAGAATTCGCTTCTTTCAGCGGTTGCGGACGGTGATGCTTTAACTGTCGGAATCGACACATGGGGAGTGGATTACGCTTATCTCGACGTGAACGGCGCACTGTTTTCTCCTCAGTATCATTACAGAGACAGACGCACAGAAGGGATGGAACGGGAGTTTTTCTCAAAAATGCCGTATTCCGAGTTATATGCTTTGTCCGGAATACAGTCGCAGAGTATAAATACTCTGTATCAGCTTGCGGCGGATATGAAGTACCGCCCCTTTGTGCCGGATAATGCATCATGTGCGCTATGGACTCCGGATCTGTTCGGGTATTTCCTTACCGGAGAAAGGGTGAGCGAATACACGATAGCGTCTACGGGAGGATTTCTTGATGCCTGCCGCAGAAAAGCGGATTCCGATATTCTTTCAAAGATCAGAATAAGAGCCGATATGTTTCCGGACATAGTTATGCCGGGAGATTTTTCGGTCCCCTTGCTTCCGGAAATAAAAGAGTATACCGGATCGAAAGCGTCGCTTGTCACGGTTCCGTCACATGATACTGCATCTGCATTTTTGGCTGCACCTTCATCAAGCGAGGATGCGATATTCCTGAGCAGCGGAACGTGGTCTATAATGGGCGTTATGGCGGACGAGCCTGTGCTTTCCGCCGAAGCAATGGAACACGGATTTTCAAACGAAGGAGGCGCTTTCGGCAGGATAACGCTTATCAAGAACATAATGGGGCTTTGGATCGAGCAGGAAAGCCGCCGTCAATGGAAGCGCGAAGGAAAGAGCTATACTTTTGACGAGCTTTCCGCTGCTGCCGGCGAGGCGCAGCCGCTCCGCTCGTTAATCAATCCCTTCGACCCTATATTTACTCCCGAGGGCAATATGCCTCAGCGTATTGCCGAATACTGCAAGAAAACCGGACAGGCTGTTCCCGAAAGTGTGGGAGAGACGGTGCGATGCATATTCGACAGTCTTGCACTTTGTTACAGAAAATCTGCGGATAATATTGAAAAACTGACAGGAAAGAGGTATAATATAATAAATATTATCGGCGGCGGAACGAAGGAACGGCTTCTTTCGACTCTTACCGCATCGGCGACGGGCAAATACGTTGTTGCGGGTCCCGATGAAGCGACGGCGCTCGGTAATATTGCAGTTCAGGCGTATGCCGCGGGTGAGCTTTCTTCCGAAAGAGATATACGCGAAGCGGTAAAACGTTCATCGGCGATAGAAGAGTTTGCCCCGGATCTTTCCGTAAAAGAAATGTGGGATGAAGGGTATGAACGCTTTCTTTCGCTTTGCAGTATGTGACATTCATTGAGACAGTCCGGGAAGATTTTTTCGGTTCTTGCCGTTTCCGGCGCGGCATAACAGCGTTACTTGATCCGGAGAAAGGTTAAAAATGAAAATTAAGATCAAATGCTTCATTACGGCTCTTGCCATTCTTGCGATGATGCCTCTTACGGTTGCCTGCCGCAGTGAAAATGACGAAGACTTTCCTGTCTCAACTTCCGATGCGGCAGGGGCGGGAAGGGTAACAACCCAAAGTGCCGAGCCCAAACCTTCGGAATCGGGAAAAGGCAAGCGGGTCTGCATTGACCCCGGGCACGGCTTTTCCGATCCCGGTTCCTCTTCGGAGTATATAGGTGACCTTACCGAGAAGGATATCAATATAGATTTTTCAAAGATACTCGAAAGGGAGCTTTCAAGGCGCGGGTACGACGTATTTCTCACACATGACGGTGAAAGCTTTCCCAAAACCGACAAGGATGACGGAAACGACATATTCAATAAAAAGGAACGCATTGCTTATTTCAATTCCGTCGGAGCGGATTATTTTCTGTCGGTCCACTGTAATACATATGCAGGAACGGAGGATGTGAACGGCGTTCGCATCTATTTCAGCGAAGATTCACAGGTTCCGGTGAAGCAGCCGCAGACAGCAGCTAAGGCTCTCTGCGAGGCTTTGGAGGATGCTTTCCCCGATTATAAGAAGCCGATGTCCGAGATGACGCCGGCGGACGATTCCTACTATGTTACTCATTGGGCAAAATCATGTGCTCTTCTTATAGAAATCGGTTATCTGACAAACAAAACGGATGCCGAAAATATGCTGAGTACCGCATGGCAGGAGAAAATGGCGGTCGCCGTTGCAAACGGAATAGACAAGTATTTTGAGGAACAGTAAATTGAAAATCCCGTACAGTATCCTATCGGAATGCTGTACGGGATTCTTATCTGCTTTTTACTTTTTGGGCAAATTAGAAAGTCATTCTTCATCGGGAATCTTTGAGATTTTTGCCTCGATTATTTTCGTGCCGTCGGTTTTTATTATTTCAACCGAAAGCCCGTCGATGAGAAGAGTTTCACCGATTTCGGGAATCCTGCCGCAGTTGATTATTATCCATCCGTTGACGGTTTGTGCTCTCTCGCCTTCGTCGCCTTCCTCGTTTTCGATTCCGAAAAGTTCGAAAAGTGCGTCAAGCTCGGCGGAGCAGTCTACCTGATACGATCCGTCGGGCAGTAGGATGAAGAGCTCTTCGACTTTGTCATGTTCATCCCAGATTTCGCCGAGAAGTTCCTCGACAATATCTTCAACGGTTACGATTCCGCAAAGTGAACCGAATTCGTCGGACACAACCGCCATATGACATTTTCCGTCCTGAAGCAGCTTGAGAAGGTCGTAGATTTTTATATGTTTTGATACAAAAACCGGCTTTGTGAGCAGTGATTCCGCAGGTACATCGCTTTTGTGTATTACCGAATAAAGAAAGTCCTTTTCGTGAAGAATGCCGAGAACATCGTCAAGCGAATCCCCGCACATCGGAAGCCGTGAGAATCCCGACTCCATGAAAATTTCGGCAATTTCATCGGGGGGCATTTCGCGGTTGAGTGCAATAACATCGGATCGCGGGGTCAGAATTTCTCCCGCAGTCACATCGTTGAAACCGATAGCAGAACGTATAAGCTCGCCTTCGTCGCTGTCGATTCCGCCGCCCTCTTCGGCTTCGTCTACCAGGGTAATTATTTCATCTTCCGTAACAGTGCTTTCACCGGGAGGATTCGATATTCTGTCAACAAGCTTTTGCCAAAGCCCGAAAATAAACGAAAGAGGATAGAAGATAAGTATAACCGCTTTGACCGCATAAACGGTGGACAGCGCAAAGCTTTCCGCAAAGTCCTTTGATACGGTTTTCGGAGTAATTTCTCCAAAGATAAGAACGATCACCGTAATTATTACGGTGGAGACCGTGGCACCCATGTCCCCGAGAAACTTTATAAACAGCACCGTGCTTATCGAAGACAGAGAAATATTTACGATGTTATTGCCGACGAGAACCGAGGTTATCAGTCTGTCGTAATCATTGTAGAGAGATAAAACCATTTGCGCACGCTTGTCTCCGGAAGCGGCAAGAGTTTTCATCTTTGCCTGATTAAATGATAAATATGCGGTTTCTGTTGCCGAAAAAAAGGCAGAGCAGGCAGTAAGCGCGATCATGATAAGTATCATGATTATACTGTCGCCGTCCATGAAAAATATATCAGTCCTTTCAATTCATTATATAATGTCTAATTATATAATTTTATTGTCGGATTGTCAAGTGATAATTATATATCTTTATGTTTGACCGGAAGTTTCGTTATTACCGTTCTTTTGAAATTTCTTTTCTTCAAAGAATCGTTCGGTCGTCTCATATATAAAACGCTCACGCAAAGCGCACATAATTCCGAGTGAGGCAAATGCAGAAGAACTTTTGTCAGGGCAGGCTATTTGGGGAATTATTTTTTCGCCGATTGCATAATAATCAGTGAGTGATGAAATAACCATTTCGCGCAGCCCCACTATATGCTTGTGTATTTCCGAATCGAGGATTATTACATCCGGTGCATAAAAAAATATTGCGTTCGCACATGCAAAGGCGACGGCATTGGCATATTCTTCGGGCGACTTTGAATGTGTAAGCTGAAAGTCAACGCTTTTTCGGCCGCGGAGCCTGACGGAGCCGATATCGGCATATCTGCCGTTTGCGAAATATACGGGGGTATTGTTTATCAGCGCGGCGGTACGGATTCCTTTATCTGTTAGACAAATGTAGATTATGCTGCTTTTGTTTGAATATTTTTTTGAGGACAAGAGATATTTTAAAGTGAGTTCAATCTTGTTTCCTGTAACGATTCTTTTCGGAGAGAGAATTTCCCGGGAAATATTTACGGCGGTTCCGTGGCTTGAAACCCCGTCTGCAAAATTCACTTCTTCTCCCATATAGTAGCTGTCTGGCATTATAAGTCCGACTCCTATGCAATATCCCGGAGAGAATTTTTGCTGTACTTTCAGCACATCACGGAGGTACAGGCGCAGATTGTCGTCGGAAAAGCGTCGATTGTCATAACTGTATGGTATGACTGCCATGCGCTTTTCGCGGAGAGAGACTATATCGGTGGTAAAATTTTTCGAATATAAATCCGTGACTAGGCAATTGTATCTGGGGTTTATAAGTACACACAGGGAATGAGGACCCGCTCCCGAGCTTTCCGCGCGCGTGTGCTCCGCCACGATTCCTTTGCAGGCTAGAAAATCCACAATCTTTCCTGCGGTCACCTTGCTCAGACCGCAGCTTTCTGCTATTTCCTTCCTTGAAAGATTCTCGTTTAACGCGATGACGGAGAGCACACGAAATGCGGTCTCTTTTTTCACCGGGCAAAAATCGTACAACATGTTTTTTCGACGCCCTTTCTGCTGCAGTACCCATATTATACAGTATATGGCACAATAAATCAATAGAACGGCAAATGTAAAAAGCTTTTTTGAAATTTTATGTCAAAAGGAGTTGACAAAACAATTAGGCATATGTATAATATTAAATGTGGTGCGTGTTCGTATCTATGGGAGAACCGTTCAAATCACTGAAGAAAGGAAGCAGTTTTTTGTTATGGCGACACAGATGAATGTGACAGATCTGAAAACTGAAAACAACGATACTCCTGATTTTGAAAAGCGTCTTCCCGACGCCGAATTCGAAGTAATGTTGGCTATTTGGAATGCCGTTCCTCCGGTAAATACAGCGTACCTTATGGAGGCCGTCGGCAAAGGGCGTTCATGGAAGGCTCCAACTCTTATTTCGTTCCTTGTAAGGCTTGAGGACAGAGGATATATTACATCTTTCAAAAAAGGAAAAGAGAGGTATTATGAGCCCTCTTCGGACAAGTCCGAGTACATTCGCGCCGCATCCGAGCAGTTTATAAAGCAATACCACGGAGGATCGTTTGTCAGCATGATGGATTCTCTTTATAAGGATAAAAAGCTCTCCGAAGAAGATATTGACGAGCTTCTTGAATGGCTGAAATCAAAATATTGATATGATAGACGGCTATTTGCATGAGAGGTTTGCCGACGCGATTCGCAGCATCGAAATTGCGGAAAAGGATCACGGCGGCATCGGCACATATAATGAAAAGACGCTCCATGCGGTGCTTAAAAATTTCTTTGAGCCCGATTCGGCGTACCATGAGATTCCGGTTAATAATTATATTGCCGATATTAAAAATTCCGACGGCATAATCGAAATACAAACTTCCGGCTTCGGCACGATCCGTGACAGGTTGGAAGTTTTTCTTTCGCTCTCGGATGTTACGGTTGTTTATCCCATAGCGGCTGTGAAGTCGCTTGTCTGGATCGATCCGGAAACCGGCGCGGCTGAATCAAAGAGGAAATCTCCGAAAAGGGGAAATGCCGCGCAGATATTGCCCGAGATGTGCCGTCTTTATAAAATCATCAAAAATGAGAGGCTGCACTTTGTTTGCGCGATGCTTGAGCTTACGGAGTACCGTATACGGGACGGATGGGGAAACGGCGGAAAGCGCGGCTCTCACAGACTTGACAGAATTCCGACGGGGATTGTCGATATCGTTGAAATTAGGGCGTCCGGAGACCTTCGGAGATTTGTTCCGGCCGGAGAGTTTACGTCAAAAGATTTTGCGTCATTTTCAGGCTTCTCTACCAAGTCACGCCGCGATATATCTATGTCGCTCAAGCTTCTTGAATACACGGGCGTAATCGAGAAATGCGGAAAAAAACGTAATGCTATAATTTACAGAACCCCTTCGTATTTATCGTCTGAATAAATTCATCGAGCCAAAATCAGGCTTGAAAACATCCGAAAAATGCGTAACTGCCGATCTTCCGAAAATCAGATAAAATAAATGAGTGCAAAGGAGAAAACGGTTATGAGCTGGAGTATACAGTCAAGGGGATCGGAAAATTAAGTCTCAAACCGGATCAAACGGTAATATCGCTGACACTCAGGTCGTTCGATAAGATTTACGATAAATCCATGGACGATGCGGCAGAGCACTTGGACCGACTTAGAGCGGCTCTTGTCGGGGTCGGCTTTGCAAAGGATGATCTGAAAACCGAAGATTTCAATGTGGGCACGGAATATGAGAGCCGTCAGGATAGAAACTGTAGCTACAAGCGTGTGTTTGTCGGCTATGTTGTGACGCACAGTCTGAGAATAAAATTCGATTTCGATACACGGCTTCTCTCAAAATCTCTCGGCGCAATCACTGCCTGTTTTGCAGAACCCGAACTGAGCGTACGATTTACCGTGAAGGATAAAGATGCGGTGAGCACCGCACTTTTGGAGAGCGCCTGCGTCAATGCAAAAGCGAAAGCGGAAATTTTAGCGAGGGCTTCAAGCGTAACACTCGGCAGTCTCGTATCAATCGATTATAGTTGGGGCGAGCTTCATTTGTATTCACCCACACATTATGAGATAGAGGAGCGCTGTATTCCGATGCCATGCGCCGCAGACCACGATATTGAAATCGAACCGGATGATATCGATGTGAGCGACAGCGTAACCTTTGTGTGGGAGATTGAGTAAGGCAGAAGAACGGAAAGACATGTTTAAAAGGTGACGTATACAGCAAGAACTGAATTACATAAAAAACAGCGATCGAAAAAATCGAACGCTGATTTTTATATGCTGTCGGTTTATATTTTGAGCAGAGATCTCTTGATTTAAAGCTCGCAGTTTCCGACTGTGCGCGGGAAGGGAATTACATCGCGGATGTTTGAAACACCGGTAAGATACATTACGCAACGCTCAAATCCGAGACCGAATCCGCTGTGACGGACGGAACCGTATTTGCGGAGGTCAAGATAAAAGCCGTAATCTTCTTTTTTGAGTCCGAGCTCATCCATGCGCTGAGTGAGCTTTCCGAGATCGTCTTCTCTTTGGCTTCCTCCGATGATCTCGCCGATTCCGGGAACGAGGCAGTCCATAGCTGCTACGGTCTTTTTGTCGGAATTCTGCTTCATATAGAAAGCCTTAATTTCTGCGGGATAATCGGTAACGAATACGGGACGGCGGAATATTTCTTCGGTGAGATATCTTTCATGCTCGGTCTGAAGGTCGCATCCCCAGAATACCTTGTATCCGAATTTGTCATTGTTCTTTTCAAGGAGATCGATCGCATCGGTGTATGTGACATGTCCGAATTCGGAGGAGACAACGCTGTTGAGACGCTCGACAAGCCCCTTATCAACAAAGCTGTTGAAGAATTCCATTTCTTCGGGGGCGTTGTCCAGAACATACTGAATGATATATTTCAGCATTTCCTCTGCGATTTCCATGTTATCGTTCAAATCGGCAAATGCCATTTCGGGTTCAATCATCCAGAATTCCGCCGCATGTCTGGTTGTGTTGGAATTTTCCGCACGGAAGGTAGGCCCGAAGGTATAAACATTGCGGAACGCCATTGCAAAGGTTTCCGCGGAAAGCTGACCGGATACGGTAAGGTTGGTTTCCTTGCCGAAGAAGTCTTTGGAATAATCTACCTTGCCATCGGCTGTGCGAGGCAGGTTATCCAAATCCAGTGTGGTTACACGGAACATTTCGCCCGCACCCTCACAGTCGGAGCCTGTGATGATGGGTGTATGGGCATATACAAAGCCCTTGCCCTGGAAAAATTCATGAATTGCCATTGCAATCAGGCTGCGCACGCGGAAGGTTGCGGAGAACAGGTTTGTTCTTGGGCGCAGATATGCGATTTCACGCAGAAATTCTACGGAGTGGCGTTTTTTCTGCAGGGGATAATCGGGGGTGGAGGTGCCTTCCACATCAATCTGTGTTGCCTTTACCTCGAAGGGCTGCTTTGCTTCGGGGGTTTCCACCAGAAGACCTTTTATAATCAGCGCCGCGCCGACATTCTGCTTGGAGATTTCTTCATAATTCTTCAGTCTTTCCGCTTCAAAAACAATCTGAATATTTTTGAAGAAGGAGCCGTCATTCAGCTCGATAAAGCCGAAATTCTTGGAGACACGCATGGTGCGAATCCAGCCGCCCAGTGTGACCTCTTTATTTGCATACGCCGCAGTGTTGCGGTAGATAGATTTTACTGTTGTCAAATCCATGATGTTACATCCTTTCCTGAGTTTTCTGTCCATAATACTTCTATTGTAGCCGTTTCAAGGGAAAAAGACAACCTTTTTATCGGATTTATCGGAAAAATCAATCCTGCTTTTCCGCTTTCGCCGCCTTCTGCGCCGCAATTTTCTCAAAATTGATATGGCAATAGCCATTGGGATTTTTTTCAAGATATTTCTGGTGATACGTCTCCGCTTGAATAAACTGGCGCAGGGGGAGATTTTCAATCATAATCGGCTGTTTGTAGTCCTTTTGCAGGGTATCCAGAAATGCCTGTGCCGTCTGCCGCTGCTTCTCAGTGAGGGAATAGATGCCCGTGCGGTACTGAATCCCGATATCCATGCCCTGCCTGCCCAGAGAGGTCGGGT